>OFFE01002501.1_pt1 | contig 10991 bp, 13 predicted proteins | sample 1521371 | NCBI WGS metagenome assembly OFFE01 (sample SAMEA3504131, study PRJEB24116) | mouse gut metagenome | biome: mouse gut; feature: mouse-associated habitat; material: faeces | place: Denmark | collected 2011 | reverse complement strand
TAGAAAAAATTTTTAGTACGGAATTAGTATCTTCATTATTCTCGAACTTAATTGCCTTAAATATTGGGATAGCAATAATTATCTTAATAAATATATTACCTAAAAACTTTACCTTATATAGTGGCGTAACTGTTATTTGTATTTTATCAGGGGCTTGTATATGGAAATTCCTGAAAGCGAACATACGAAATATAATTTTAAATGGATTAATGTTTGGAATTTGCATCATCTGCCTGATTCAGGCACTATCAGGCCTTGGAAGATATGCTCTTATTGGTAGAACAGAAAAGATAAGTGCTGCTGTTGACTCTGCAAAGGCAATATGGGAAGAGGATACGCCAACTCTTGAGAATTTATATAGGATTATGAGCTGGTCATCTGTGGACTGTTATCCAAGAAACGTTGCTGCCGTATTGGGGTATTATGATGCTTTCGGTTATGTAAATCCTATATATAATTCTGTTATGAACATGCATACAAATTGGAACATTGATAAAAGATTCTTTTTGAACAATATTAGATATTTGATAGCGTCTGCAGAGGACAGTGATGAATTTATACAGACGATAACTGATATAGGATTTGAAGAGAGCAAACGCATATTCATCGCAAATAAAGACTATGATACAGAGTCTACAAAAGACATAATTCTATTCACACATAATCGATATGGAGAAACCGCTCCAGCATGGATGGTATATGAATATGAACAATACGATGATGCGACATCAATAGAAATCCTAAACTCACTTATCAACAGCGACACCTTCAAGCCTCAAAAAAGTGCATTAGTTAAGGGTAACTTAACCCATTCATCAGACTATAAAAAAAATAGTGACTATACACTATCAATAGAAGAATACAACACAAATTCTGTCATAATATCTGTTGACTCACAGAGCCCTGGGATTCTGGTTACTTCAGATATATATGATAGCGGGTGGACTGTATATGTAGACGGAAAAAAGCAAGATATTTTGGAAGTTAATACTGCCTTTAGAGGTGTTGAAATACAATCAGGACATCACCAAGTGTTATTTATCTTCCGCCCTGCAATTGTATACATTGGAATCATTTGTGCCTTAGGTGGAATTGCTTTAGCAATATTTTTAATTGCTTATTCTTATTTTAAAAAAGATAATAAAAAAATTAACTATTGAACATGATAAGGAGAAATCGAATGAAAATCGCATTAATCGGCTACGGCTACTGGGGACCAAACATCGCAAGAAACCTAAACAAAACAAAAAAAGCAGACTTGTACGCCATCTGCGACATGGATGAAAACAACCTGAACAAGGCCAAGAAACTCTATGGTGACACCATAAAATATGTACAGGACTACCACGAATTAATTGATGAAGTAGATGCCTTCTGCATAGCCCTCCGCCAGAATGTAAGTTACCCAATCGCCATCGAGCTTCTGGAAAGGAAAAAGCATTTATTCATGGAAAAACCTCTTGCGACTTCCACAGATCAGGTGCTGAATCTGGGAAAGATGAGCGAGAAATATGGCGTTACTCTACATGTTGACCACATTATGGTATTCCATCCAATCATCAGATATATTAAGCAGATGATTGACTCGGGAGAACTGGGAGAACTCCTCTATTTTGATGTCTCCCGAATGAATTTGGGCCCACACATAAAAAACGACATCAATGCCATGTGGGATCTGGCTGTACATGATTTGGCCGTATTGGATTATCTATGTGATGGGAAAGCTGCCACGCGTGTGACGGCATCCGGCCTGGCTCACTACGGGAAAAGCGAAGAACTCACATACCTGACAGTTGAATATGACGGCGGAATCAGCGCGTCTGTCCGCTCCAGCTGGATATCACCTATCAAGGAAAGGCGCATGATTATTGCCGGAACCAAGAAAATGGCTATCTTTGATGACATGCAGATTGATGAAAAACTGACTATATGCGACAAGGGTATCGATATATCGTCCGATTTTGAAGAATATGGCAAATACGAGGCTCGTGTACGGCTCGGCGACATCGTGATGCCCCACATCAGCTCGGAAGATATCCTGCTAAACAGCATCGAACATTTTATTGACTGTATAAATACTGGAACGGAAAGCATTACGGGTTACGGCCAGGCTGAGCGCGTGATATCTATACTGGAAAAAGCGGATCAAAGCATGAAAAGTGAGGGGTAGACTATGAAAAATATTCCGGTAACAATGCCGTATTTCGATGAACATGAATCTGCCAATATCAAGAAAGTTTTAGAGTCAGGCTGGGTTGCTCAGGGACCGGTTGTGGCAGAATTTGAAAAGGCCATTGCCGCTCATGAAGGCCTGTCTTATGGTGTGGCAACCACTTCCTGCACCACTGCCCTGCATCTGGCAATGGTGGCAGAAGGAATGACCGTAGGTATGGATGTAATCGTTCCGGCTTTTACATTTGTTGCCACAGCAAATGCTGTAGTCCAGACAGGTGCTGTCCCGGTATTCGTAGACATCTGTCAGGAAACCTTTAACGTTGACACGAGCAAAGTCAGGGAATTGATTCAAACGGATTATGACCTGCAGGGGGACAAGCTTGTCAGCAAGAAAACCGGAAACATGTTATGGGGAATCGTTCCTATCCATGAATTCGGTTTATGCTGCGACATTCATGAAATCAACAGAATCGCTTCCGATTATCACTTGAAAGTAATCGAAGATGCCGCCTGCGCTCTGGGGGCAAAAATACAAGAAACCCATCAGGGTGGATTCGGCAATCCCTCCTGCATCAGTTTCCATCCCCGCAAATCCATTACTACCGGAGAGGGTGGCATGGTAATGACAGATAATGCGGAAATGGCAAAAAGGATGAAGGAGCTGCGAACGCACGGAAGCACCATATCTGCCGATGCGCGCCACAAGGGAAAGGGTTTCCTGCTTCCTGAGTTCAATGAGGCAGGCTACAACTACCGGATGACCGACATTCAGGCAGCGGTGGGAATGGCCCAGGTTGAAAAGCTTGATATGATTATCAGTGAAAAACAGAGACGAGCTGGCATTTATAATCAGCTAATCCGGAAGCAGGTGCCGGAGCTTATCGTTCCCTCTGTTCCAGAAGGTTACTATCACACATATCAGTCTTATGTGTGTATGTTGAACTTAGAAAAGCTTAATATTGCGTCTGTTGCCGAAGGAGGGAAATACCGCAATATGCTGCTACAAAAGCTGGAGGATACAGGCATTGCGACAAGACAGGGGACCCATGCGGTTCACATGCTTGGCTATTACCGGGACAGGTTTGGATATAGGCCAGAGGCTTGCCCCAATGCATATGCCTGCGACCATCTATCCATTACTCTGCCTCTTTATGTGCAGATGAGTGATACTGACCAAGAACATGTAGTCAGGACCATACGGGAAACCATTGATACTATGTAAACAGGAGAAACAGAAATTATGGCAACCATAAAAAACAAGAATATTTTAGTTACAGGCGGTGCCGGCTTTATCGGCAGCCATCTCTGTGATGCCCTGTTGGCCGGAGGAGCCTCCAGGGTAGTATGCGTGGACAACTTTTTCCTTGGGAAAATAGAGAATCTGGAAAGCGCCCTCCAGCACGACAGATTCGTGCTATACCGTGACGATGCGCGTCATTTTGGCGTACTACAGGCAATCATGGAGAAGGAAGAGATAGAAATCGTGTTCAACATGGCCACCATTGCCCTGAACTACTCTTTCTTCAACCCTTTTGATGCCTATATGGTAAACGTGGAGATAGCGGATACCTTATTAAAGCTTCTGAGGATTGGCGCATATAAGACCTTGATACATACTTCATCTTCGGAAGCATATGGCACAGCGCAGTATTCTCCCATGGATGAGAACCATCCTACAGACCCCACTACCCCTTATGCGGCCGGTAAGGCGGCTGCAGATTTGATGGTCCACAGCTTTTATAAGGTACTCGGACTGGACATTTCCATCGTCAGGCCCTTTAACAACTACGGGCCTCGCCAGAATGCACAGGGTTCTTTGGCCGCAATCATCCCGGCAACCGCCCGTCGGATTCAGGAAGGCGGCAAACCCATAGTTGAGGGTGACGGAGAACAGACGAGGGACTTTATTTATGTGGAAGATACCGTCCGGGGACTGATTCTAGCATACGAGAAAGAAGAATCCAGGGGAAAGATCATCAACCTCGGTTCCGGAAAAGATATTTCCATCAACACATTGTTACAGGGCATCTGCGATTACATGAGCTATACCGGAGAGTGGGAGCACCGTCCGGCAAGGACCAGTGATGTAAGGAATCTTTGCGCAGACTCCAAGCGTGCCAGGGAACTTCTTGGCTTCAAACCTCAAATCGACTTTGAAGACGGCATTATAAAGACATTAAACTGGTATATTGGCCAAAAACGGGAGACATAAAATTGACGGAAACAGAGTTTAACAATTTATTTGAAGTACATATGGCTTTAAAGCGTAACGAAATGAAAGCCACATATAACCGGGTACTTCCCAGCGGCGAACTTATCTTTAACCGTTTCGACAAAGCAAAATACCTGAATTGCGGCCAGGGCACATCTATATACGATACCAGTATCGTTATGGGCGATGTCAAAATCGGGAGCAATGTGTGGGTCGGGCCATATACACTGTTGGAAGGCAGCAGTGCAGAGCTGATAATTGAAGATTTTGTAAGTATCGACACAGGGGTAATGATATATACGCATGATTCAACTAAATACTATGTATCCGGCGGCATATGCCCTTATGAAAAAGGGCCGGTTACCATAGGAAGCAATTCTGTCATAGGCACTATGAGTATGATTGGATACAATACTACAATCGGCCGACATTGTGTTATTGGTGCACATAGTTTTGTAAATAGAGATATTCCAGATTTTAGCATCGCTGCCGGTGTACCTGCCAAAATCATCGGCAAAGTCATATTAGAGGAAAAAGGAGTCCGATTTGAATACTTTACTGAAGAATGAAACAAAAAAATCTGTTCAGGGAATGTCTGTTGTAGTCCCGTTCCTGAATGAAGCGGAAGGGATTAGCGCATATTGTTCAGCCATGGACAGATATGCTGGAGAGGTACAATTTCCCATTGAACTGGTCTTCGTAGACGATGGCTCCACGGACAATACAGCAGAAGCAATCCATGCATTCCAGTTCCATAATATCAGTACGGCCAAACTGGTTACCTTATCTAAAAACTTTGGCTCCCATGCCGCTATCCGTGCCGGCGTTATGCACTCCACATATGATATCTGCACCTGGATGGGAAGCGATTTACAGGAACCCATTGAGTTCTTACAGATGTCATATGAAAAAATGCTCCAGGGATATGACACTGTCTACATCGAGAAAAACAGCATACGCGTCTCTAAGGTCAACAGGGGATTTTCAAAAGCTTATTCATCGTTGATGCGTAAATATGCGGTTAAAAATTATTCTTCCGGCGGTATCAGCAATATCGTGTTTAATCGGAAGATAAAACAGCTCCTGAATGAAAATGTTGAATCAAATTCATCCATTATGCTCCAGATTATGGATGCCGGATATAGAAGTGTCACCATTTCTCTGGATTACAGGGAAAGATTTGCGGGAGTCTCCAAATGGACGCTCTCAAAAAAGATAAAGCTTTTTATTGATTCTTTTGTTGCTTTTTCTTTTGCTCCGATACGTCTTGTCAGCCTGCTTGGAATACTCATGTTTTTGGCAGGATTTATAATCGGTGCAGTGTCTGTCGTGAATAAAATCATAAATCCCGCTGTTCCCATTGGGTATTCGACCTTGGCAGGCATCATTGCTTTGGGCTTTGGTATTACGAACATATCCCTGGGGATTATTGCAGAATACCTTTGGCGGGCCTATGACGCTGCACGTCGGAGGCCAGCATTCATTGTGTCAGAAGTAATCATCCTGCCCATTCCAGATAGAATGCGAAAACAGGATGCAACAATCGAGGAAATTTAGATGAAGAAGAGAATATATATCAAAAAATATATCCTTTTATACGGCAGCTTTTTCATCTACTCCCTGTCAGCCATATGCGCAAAACTAGCCTCCAGCCAGAATCTGCCAATAAAAGTCCTCGTCTTCATTGGCCTGGAAATATTTTGTCTGGGAGTATATGCCCTGGTGTGGCAACAGGTACTGAAAAAGTTTTCTCTGGTCACGGCCATGGCCAATAAGGGCGTTGTCGTAATCATCAACCTGATATGGTCCGTGCTGCTTTTTCGGGAAGTTATAACCATATACAACATCATAGGCGCGGCAATTATTATCGGTGGAATATGGATGGTGTCTTCAGATGGCTAAATATTTTTTGATTGCAATCATATCGGGTATCCTATCTTCTTTCTCGCAAATTTTATTGAAGAAGAGCGCGCAGAAAAAGAAGAAAAGCATATGGGGCGAGTACCTGAACCTATATGTGATTTTAGGTTATGCCATTACGGTAACCTGTATGTTCCTTATGGTCATAGCATATAGGGGAATACCGTTTAAATATAGCGCAGTCTTAGAATCATTGGTGTATTTATACATTATGGTACTGAGCAGAATGTTCTTAAACGAGAAACTCACAAAGAAAAAAATTGCAGGCAATATAATCATTGTAATTGGCGTGATTATTTTCAGCCTCGGAAAATAAGGAGGAAAAAATGGAAATAAAAATTTTAGATCTGGCAAGGCAGTACAAATTGATTCAGGCAGAAGTGGAAAAAGCCGTCTGCGAGCAGATGGCCAGCGGTATGTATATCGGCGGAAAGGCTGTTGCGGACTTTGAGAAAAAATTGGCGGCCTACATAGGCGTGAAACATGCCATTTCTGTCAACAGCGGCACTGACGCACTGGTGATTGCCCTGAAGGCTCTTGGAATCAAGCCCGGTGATGAGGTCATCACCACCCCCTTCACTTTCTTTGCGACAGCGGAGACCATTGCCATGGTAGGCGCTGTCCCGGTCTTCGTGGATGTGGAAGTGGATTCCTACAACATGGATCCTGATAAAATAGAAGAGAAAATCACAGAGAAAACCAGGGCAATCCTTCCCGTCCATATTTTCGGACAGACCGCTGATATGGAACGTATTATGGAAATAGCCGACAGGCATCACCTTGTGGTTATAGAAGATGCATGCCAGGCAGTCGGTGCCACTGTCTTAGGGAAAAAGGCCGGATCCATCGGGGACATCGGATGCTTTTCCTTCTTCCCCACGAAGAACCTTGGCGCTTTCGGAGATGGCGGCATGATTACCACCAATGACGATGATGTCGCTACTGTATGCCGTGCCTATAAGGAACACGGCATGGCCCAGAACGGGGCAAAAGCGAGGTACATACTGGAAGGCGTAGAGGACGAGTTGGCAGGAACCGCTTCACCGGATGGCCTGTACAATCCATATAAATATTATAACTATCTGATTGCATACAACTCCAGGCTTGATGCAATCCAGGCCAGGGTTCTTGACATCAAACTGGATTATCTGGACAAGTTCAATGACAGACGGGCCGAAATCGCAGCATTCTACAATAGGGAGCTTGGAAGCTGCGAAGGAATAATCCTGCCAAAAGTGCGGGAAAATATGACACCAGTATGGCATCAGTATGCGTTCCGCTGTGCCCAAAAGGATGCAATGGGAAATTTCCTGGCTTCCAGAGGGGTCGGCAGTGCCGCATTTTATCCGGTTCCTCTGCATTTGCAGAAAGCCTTTGGGTATCTTGGCTATCAGGAAGGCGACCTTCCGGTGGCTGAAATGCTTTCAAAACAGACGGTGTGCCTCCCGATTTTCCCGGAACTGACCCAGGAAGAATTAGACTACATAGTGACAAGCATCCGAGAATTTTTTATGGCATGAGGAGGCTATATGGCGATTTTTATTCATCCTACAGCTGAGGTATCCGCTGCGGCAAATATAGGAGACGGTACGAAAATCTGGAACCTGGCTCAGGTCAGGGAGGAATGTGTCATTGGAAGATGCTGCATTATCAGCAAAAACGTATATATCGACACTAAGGCTGTTCTGGGAGACAGGGTAAAGGTACAGAATAATGTCAACATCTATCATGGCGTCGTAGTAGAAGATGATGTGTTCCTTGGACCATCCATGACTTTTACCAATGACTTTTATCCCCGGGCATTCAATTCCGACTGGAAGATTACGAAGACCCTTGTAAAGAAAGGTGCTTCCATAGGAGCCAATGCCACCATTGTCTGCGGAAACACCATTGGGGAATATGCTATGGTGGGTTCTGGAAGCGTAGTTACAAAGGATGTACCGGCCCATGCACTGGTCGTCGGAAACCCCGCCCGCCAGATTGGTTGGGTATGCGAATGCGGGCATAAGCTGGACGACAGTTGCAGATGTCCGGCCTGTGGGAAAAACTATCCGTTTGACAGGCAGCCGGACTAGCATTTGCTACATTACATACTGCCATTTTCAGGAGGTGGCAGTATATTCCCTTTGAAAAAGACTGGCGCAATAAAGGATATTAAAATCCTGAATGCGCCAGCCTCTTTGTTTTTGCTGTATTACCAGCATATGCACATAATCTTTACAGCATTCCCTGTTCCCCAACCAACCTCCCCGCCTGGAAGCTCAATATAAAAAGCTCCAGCATCTGCGCGTCATAGTTCCTGAACTTCAGATAATAATACAATGTGTCAAAATAGTTCAGGACGCTCTTGCGCTTTTTCTCGGGAATATCACTTCCCAACTGAGCTCCCATCAGGAATTTCGCCAGCCTGGAAAACACGAATTTCTCATTGACGAATACCACCTTTTCGTCATTATCGGGATTGTCGATAATCTGCAGCGGATGTCTGCGGAGAAGCCAATAGCTCTGATACGCGTATACTTTTATGTCATTGACTTCCCTGATCCCATGGAGTTTTTTGAGACGGGATATATCCGTGAAATAGTCCAGGATTCCATGAGTCAGAGCCACCTCGTCCACCTTGACATGCTTCGCCAGCTCATAGTCCCCCAGAAACTGCTGCATCTCCTTGTAAAGATTTTCGTACCCTGACCTCACCTTTTCCTCGGTGAACTCCTGCACTATAGGATTGTAGTCAAGATAGATATTCTCAATATTGTTCATATCTTGCTACCCGTAAGGTTCATCAGGTCATAGCAGAACCTTGTCCTTATGAATTCTCCGTATTCCATCATCTCCCTGTGCTCCACATCGCCGTCCCGCTCAAGGTTGGAATTCCCCATGATATGCAAACGGATGTCCCCTTCCTTTATCAGCTGCATCACCTTTTCCCCGGAATCCACAATCGCCTGACTCATCCCTGTCTTAACCATACCCTGGCTCCTCCTATTCCCTGACCACACTGTCTATTGCATCCTGAAATGTACGGACATTACCGACACTTGCCAAACTGCCATGATTCGAAAAATGAAGCTGCCCCGTCTGCGGTTTCGACACCGCAGCCCTCTTTCCCCGAAAGCTCGCCTCCGGCACAGCCTGCAGCCTGTGGTAATAAGACCCCATTTCATCTCCCATTCCTGACAGCCTGTTCAGCAGTTCGGAAAATTCCAAAAGCATAGGATTATCTTTCTGGCAGGGATACAGGATGTCATGGTCTATCTCGCCCCAGCCTTCCTCGAACAGCGTCCTTATCTGTATTTCGATATAAGTCCCACGGTAGTTCACTATATAATGAATGGAGCGGTAATGCTTTCTATCCAGTATATGCTCCAAAGGAATCCAGTCTGCATATATCTCATGGAAATCCCCTGCACGGATATGCACTTTCGGCGGCTCTGCCATAAATACGCTTCCATCGCTCACATAATCATGTACGCTGTCTCCCTTTATATATCTCTCCGGCGCATTCTCAATCCTGCCGGTAATATAGATATGGAATCTTACCCAGTCCTCCCTGTACAGCAGGAGCCCTCTGATTCCTATTAAATCGGTCAGGAACATCCAGTAATTGTCTTTGCTGAGATTCTTGTATTTCACATAATTCTCGATTCTTTTTCTGACGATTTTCTCCACCACATGCTCTGCCGCCTTGCATCTGCTGCGGTAAGACTGGAGGCCCATCTCTTCCTCCCTGTCCAGAAAATATTCCCTGATAAACTCGTTTCGGATTCTATCCAACTCCGGCTGCCGTCTTTCATAGTCTTCCGCAATTTCCCGCAATTCATCCCAGGATAGCTGCGAATCGGCGAATTGTCCAGGAGAAATCCGATATTTCTTCATGAATTCCTCTCTTGTGATATCCATGGATTCCCCCACTTCTATATATGTACTCTGAGTATCTCTGCAATGAAATACTTTCAGTATACCACAGCATGTCCCAAAATGGAACAAGTTTATGGATTATTTCGTTTTTAATTCGTTTTTCATCTACAGTCTGGGCCGCTATGCCAATCGCCTCATTCCCTGCCTTCCCTCACAATCACCAAATCACAAACCACCGCCACCGCCCGCACCTGCCTCCAATCCCGTGCAGCCGCCCGCAGCACCTGCCAGATTCTTCCGGACTGCAGCGCCTCATACCGCCCTTCCATGGCCTGGGTCTTCTCCCGCAAGATCCGCTTCCCCACCTCCGTCCGCAGCACCCGGCGCTCCTCGAACTCTCCCAGCATCCGCAGGTACTTCTCTATCTCCCAGAGCTTCCGCTCCCTCTGCAGCAGCTTCCCCACCCGGTGCTCTTCCGCGGCTGTATTACTATCATGTCTTCTGTGGTGCGCCAGTTCTTCATCCATATGGAAAAAAGCCCCCTCCTCCGCCGCCATGGCGCACAGGAAGATGTCGTGGGGCACTCTGAACTCTAATCCCCCATTCCCGCAAGGCCCGCTCCTGTCCTCTCCGCACTGCCCCGCATCCTCACAGCTCCGGCTCCCGTACTCCCCGCAAGGCCCCGCATCCTCACAACTCCGGTTCCTTTCCTCTCCGCACTGACCCATTTCCTCATGGCTCCAGCTCCCGTACTCCCCGCAAGGCCCCGGGCTCTCCTGCCCGCAGATTCCCATCCCCCGCTCCCTATACCACCCGTTCCGAT
>OFFE01002495.1_pt1 | contig 11019 bp, 7 predicted proteins | sample 1521371 | NCBI WGS metagenome assembly OFFE01 (sample SAMEA3504131, study PRJEB24116) | mouse gut metagenome | biome: mouse gut; feature: mouse-associated habitat; material: faeces | place: Denmark | collected 2011 | reverse complement strand
TGTCTATTTTACCACTTTCTGCATCTTTTTTCTAGATTGTTTTTCAGAAGTAATATTATGGAGAAGACGCCGAAGGAAATGCTGAAGGCCTATGTGGACAGCCAGAAGTTCAACAGCACGACGGAGATTATGGATGCGATGAAGGAAATGTTCCGGGACGTTTTGCAGCAGGTGATGGAGAGCGAGTTGGATGCGGAGCTGGGGTACGAAAAAAGTCAGCGTATGTCAGATACCGCTGTCGAAAAGTCCCCCCGGAATTATCGCAACGGGCACTCAAAAAAGACGGTAAAAACCCAGTTGGGAGCGGTGGAAGTGAAGGTTCCGCGGGATCGAAACGGAGCATATGAACCGCAGATCATTAGCAAGTACAGCCGGAATGCAGATGGGATGGAAGAGAAAATTCTGGGGCTGTATGCCTGCGGAATGAGCCAGCGGGACATCTCGGAGCAGATCAAGAGCCTGTATGATGTAGACATCTCACCGGAGCTGGTAAGTAAGATCAGCGAGAAGATCATGCCAGAGGTTACAGCGTGGCAGAACCGGCCCTTGGAGACGGTATATCCGTTCGTATTTCTGGATGCCATCCATTACAAGGTGAAGCAGGATCATCAGTATCAGACGAAGGCAGCGTATGTGGTTCTGGGTGTTACGATGGATGGCACAAAGGACATCCTGGGCGTGTGGATTGGGGAGCACGAGAGCAGCAAATTCTGGCTGAATGTGCTGAACGACCTCAAAAGCAGGGGAGTTTTGGACGTCTATCTGTTCTGTGTGGATGGCTTAAAGGGTTTTGTGGAGGCCATTGGCGCGGTCTATCCCCACAGCCAGGTGCAGCGGTGCATCGTCCATCAAATCCGTTCCTCCACCCGCTTTGTGAGTTATAAGGACATCAAGCCGCTGATGGCTGATTTGAAGAAGGTCTACACCGCCGTCACTGAGGACGAAGCCTTGGAGCATCTCATGACATTCAAAGAAAATTGGGGGAAACAGTATCCCTCCTGTGTCAAAAGCTGGGAGGACAATTGGGATATTTTGAGCACCTTTTTCGCATATCCCCCCGAGATTCGGAAAATCATATATACGACTAATATCATTGAGGGGCTCAACCGCCAGTTCCGCCAGATCACCAAAAACAAGCCCAGCTTTACCAGCGATGATTCCCTGCGCAAAATGCTCTACCTGGCCAGCAGGAAAATTGTCGAGCACTGGACGTCCCGATGTCGAAATTGGGATATGGTTTTAGCCCAGCTCCAGCTTATGTTCCAGAACCGCCAGACTGCCTGAACCCGGCTTCACCTTAGCATTTCCGGGACGAGAGACGGCATTCACGCTGCGCGTGCATACCGTCCCTCATCCCGGAACACAGGTAGGTAAGCCTGGTTAAGACAAACTCCGTCCCTGACGGATTCAGGCAGTATTTCCTCCGAATCCTTTGACGCGAAACAACTGATGCGTTCCTACTTTTACACAAAATTTTCTGTCGGGCCTCAGAAGCTAAGGTGTATGGCCCTACTCTTCTTCTGTTTCCCAGTCATGCTCTTGGACTATCCAGTATGATGAATAACTGACCACTGTATAGTTTATATGGGCATCCTCAAGCAATGATTTCATTTTTGTTATGCTGTAAATACGGTTCTTATTTCGATCTGCTCTCCCAAAGGCTGCATCGTATAGCTGGGTAAATTCACGGCTGAACTTGGTCTTTCCCGCCTCACCTACTATTTGAGTTACATTGTCAGCATATGATTCTAGGAAGGCCACGAAAGTCTTCTTTGCCTTGTCCTTATCAGCAAAGGTTATATCATCATCCACACAGTAGACCTTGCCAAACCAAAAGAGCTGATACTCTAGGTACTTCTGTCCAACACGTTTCTTCTCCTGTTGCTCCATGCCAGCCTGCGGGCTTTCCTCAATCATTTCATCAAGAATAAGCTGATACTGACGAGTGCGCCTGTCCAACAGGGACTTAGCTATTTCATTTAGGTACAACTCTGTTGGCTTGTCCATAGGTCTGCCGAACCAGTGCTTTGCATTTATCCAGTCCAGCGTACCTCCATTATAATATTTATCTAGGAACCGGTATTCATCATAACCTCTCGATTGAAGCGTATCGGGCAACTCGCCATAGGCCAACCGGTAATTGTGGTATGCTGTTTTCTGCGTTTGAAAACTATCTATGCGCTTCTGCACGTAAGGGCAGTCAAACCTCTGCACATACAAAGTCTTTCTGTCATCAGCATCGCTTACTCTGGCTCTTCCGAGCATCTGTAGACATTTAACCCTTTCCATGTCAGACACAACGATGTTGTTGATACCAGTCAGGTTTACCCCGTTATCAAGGACAGATGTTGTGATTAGAACAAAGGTATTTTTATCAAGGCGCTCATTCAGCACCATTGAGCAGTAGGAAGGATTCGCTTTACTTGACGCATCTACAGCAAAGACTTTCTCTGTTTTTGAATCTCCATCTACAACAACCAGAGGGCTACCTTTTCCCTCAGCGTACCCTTCGAGATCCTTTTTTACAGCCCTACACTTCTCTATGTCATCAATGAAAACTAACCACTTCTCTCGCTTTTGATTGACGCTCTCAATCATCTGTCCATATAGTTCGCCAATGGCGGAGTACACCTTAACATCCAAGTAGCTATAGTCGCGTTGGAAATGGTAAAACGCCATCGGGATACTCTTATCTTTTTCCTGGGGCCTGTTGAAATTCAACCGTGAGTGGTACTCGCGTTCGTACTTAATTATGTACTCTAAACACTCATACGGCGTGGCACTCATGTACACCCTGACAGCATCCTGGAATAGCCTGACGATAGCCTCCAGGATTTTAGAAGTATGGGGGTTGAACATAGCATCGGAAGTAAAGAAGTGGGCCTCGTCACAAATAATGTAGATGTATCTGGACTGAGCTTTCGATTGCCTTTTCTTTAGCATCTGCTCGCAATGTAATATACTTTGGTATGTCATTACATCCGCGCAGTCTCTATATGGGTAAAATTTAGCTTCTTCTTCGTCTGAGTCCTCGGTTCCTTTCAGACGATTTTTAATCTGTTGCCGTAGGGCCAACCGATTGCTGAGGATAAGAACGCGCTGCTTAGTGTTCTTCCTGTAGTTCAACTCTCTCACATATGGAACCAAGACATTCTCGACAAAATAATTTTTACCCTGCCCGGTCTGGGCTGAAATAAATACGGGTTGCAATGGCTCCCATTTGCCGTCAACATTTGCCCTTATTGTGCCATCATAATCTGTCTCTATTTTGAAATGTTCGCCGATTCCCTCGGAAACCCGTTTCTGGCCACATTCAATTTGACAAACATGGAGGCTGCTCATGATACAATCAGTCTTAAATTCCTCTTGGTCGTATGACAATCGTATTGCCCTATGAGCATCCGGACTGGTGGAATGACTATGAGATGTATCTGCGATAGTATCTCCATCGTACTTATCATGTACTGGAGAAACAGCCTTTGCCATGTATATTTTTTCGGTATTTTTTGATTGCTCTGTAGAGGTGGCAACTATGCGCCCTCGAAGTATAGGGATTTGTGATTCGTGAATCTCGGGTATTTCATTAACAGAACCACATTCCCCAACAAGTTCGCAGGGATAAAATTCGCAATGACGGCAAAATGGGAATTTATATTGAGATTCTTCTTCTGGCGTTAAAATACGAAAGTTATCATTTGAAATCATTCTCAAAATCTCCTCAATCTATTATTGCAACGATTTGTGATTTGTGAATAGCCTAATTATAAAAGACCAACAAATCACATACGGCGAAGAAATCAACTCAATACTGCATGGCTCCTAACACCATTCAACAGGAGTTCAACTAACTTCAAAGGTATGCCCTTGCCCTTATTGGCAGTATATCACATTCCTACAGATAATGCCAGAAGGAGTTTGAAAGCAAGAAGGTATAGGACGCTTTGATGCGTCCTATACCTTTTATTGCTGTCCTATAGGATTTTGTTGTCTGAAGAGTTCTAAGGCTTTCTCAATGGTAGCCTCAATTTCCTCTGGTGACTGATTATCAGGGAAATACTTTGCGAGAAGGCTTTCCTTGATTTTGATAGCTTTTCTTTTGGGAGGAGGAGCCTTTGGTGTAATGACTTGCTTGATTTCTTCTTCGTCAAGCTCATGGTCAGATGATTGTTTCTTTAATTCCTGGGCTTGCTGTGTGTCCACCTTAACTTTCCCTTCGACTAGCTTTTTAACGATTTCCTGCTCACTTGACCGTAGATAGGACAAATGCTCCGCAACACCCAGCCCTATTAGCTTGTTGTCCAAGCACTCCAATAGACCTTTAGACAACTTCGCAACACGGATATACCGAGCAATCGTAGCTTGTGATAGACCGTATTTCTCGCCGATAACGTGCATTGTCCGTGACCTGTTATCAGATTGAGAACCATCCTCCGATTGCTGCAAATCTGTACGATACCCTGGCTTCTTCTTCATTGCCTCATTTAGCATATGGAGCGAGTTCGCAAGTTCACTGGCTTTGAAATCCTTAATAGATCGCTGATCGAAATTTGTCTTTATGACAATTTCCATGGCCTCTTCATCATTTTTAGGAATACAGATAATAGCTGGCACTGTACTCAATCCAAGTTCCAATGCGGCATTGACCCGGTTGTGCCCAGCAAGTATCTCATAGTGATACTTTTCATCGTCAATCTTACGGACAAGGACAGGTGATAAAATCCCATGTTCCTCAATGTCTTGGATAAAATCGTTTAACCGCTGTCCCTCGTATAGCTTGAAGGGGTGGTTGGCAAATGGCTTTAACACTTCCGGGCTTATGGCTATGACTTTCATCTGTGGTTCTGAACCAAACGGGTTGAGTATGGCCCTATCAAACTCAGTTGCCATGGATAGTCCTCCTCCGGTAGTTTCTGCTGTGATTATACATACCTTTCCCAAGGAAGTCCAGAATCTTTCTAAATATTTTTCAGGGGTGACCTGCTCTCTGTTTGACAACGGGTGACACAAAAGGAAATTGCAAATCACATGAGATAAGAGTAGAGATTTCCTAATTTTTTTATGTCGCTCCGCTTACTGAGTGTAACTGGTGACAAATTGATCTTTGCAAAGGCGATCATGACCTTCTCCACTTCTCGACAGTTCATGGCCTTTTGCGCGAGCAACAGAGACTTCTTTTCCGGGATTAAGGTCAGGAACCGCAACATCTTCCGCCGCATGATAGCGTCCTTGACTTCCTTCCAAATGATTTCAACGGCGGCATCCTTTTTATAAAAGTCGCCAAAGGGAACGATCCGTGCGAAAGTGTCCAAGAATATTTGCTGTCGATCCGTTATCAGTTCCACAATCTGTCCAGCAGTATCCTCCGCATTGGTATAGGCCCGAACCGCCTTGGGCTTTGTCAGCTTCACTTCTGCCCGAAGGATACCCTGCGTATAACTACTCGCAGACTTTATTTTCTTATGGTCCATGCCGCTATCTCGAAGTTGATCTGCAAATGATTGCTCCAAGTCATATAGCAGAAAGTCGATTGCGTTACTGTTTCCAGATAGACAAAAACTGCTGTTTTCATCTATGCCATCATAGCTTGCGGGGGAGAATCCCTTTATTTTGCTGACCCGTTGCAAGACCTTCAAGTAGGCCGCCACATTCTCCCAACTTCCAACGTCAATATCGGTAATTAAATTCAAGCCTGACAACGTAAAATCATTTATACTAAACTTGAAATTGAAATATTTGCCAATCCTCTTATCGAGTTTTCGGAGCAGTTTATCCGTATCAGATGGATCATCCACGACTAACGATAAATTGATAAGTAAGCGAATCCTTTTTTTGTACTGACTGTCTCGGTAGATAACGGTGATCCCCTTCTCCATGAGGGATGTATCGAGGTATTCATCGTCAAGCTCTTTCAAGTACCCGGTCTTATTGTATGCCATGTCGAATATCTTTTGGAATTTTTCAGTGTCTAACACCATTGACAGTTCAAAAATTGGATTTAACTTCATTTCAAATGCCCCCTAATACAAAATCTTTTTACAAAAGAGTTGCGTTCGGTAGGATTTTCCATTTGAACAGATGCAGAGTATAAGTGCATAATGTTTCTACCACTGATCTACAGCGAGTATTGGGATCTGTAATTCTGGATTGCAACTAATGATGCAGTTTTTAATGAGAAACGGTGCAGTCATTTGGCTGCACCGTTAGTATGAATTATCCTCTTATTCTGTGTCGTATTTAGCTTCTTTCAGTGTAGCTTGTCGAAGAGGAAAATCAGAAAATAAATTGACTACGCAATCGCATCGTAGCAACCGCGCCCTACCAACAGCTTGTTCCAGCTCTGACTCGATGATATAGAACTGGATGGCCCTCAATAGTTTATCGGTGTATGTCATGAAATAAAACCGAAACCCATTATGTTCGACCTGGGTGTTGGGCTTCAGACGGTCATCAACATCATATCCTAGAGAATAGGCAAATAGTTTATATATCCATTCCGGCTGATGCGGCGTTCCAATCACGTCAATATTTTCCCCCTTCAATATGTCACAGCCCGCACAGTTTCCAAAATGCAGATCGCCCATATAGAACTTGTGAAATTCCTTGAATGAAATGGTGTTTTCAAAGCCTGTCCATTTCTTAATTTTCTCTATAATATCAGAATTTTTTCGCATCGAACTTCGACCCATTGCCTTATCCCCGTATTGGTTTAGTCTACCTGTAATTGCCGCCTCCTTGCACTCATAAAATTTTACATTATCCGCACCGAAATAGGCTTCACAAATATCTCTGTCCGCTGTTGCTGAGAGCATGATATACTTAACATTCTCTTGGAACTGAACAGGGTTGATAAAGGTGACGCTATCCTCTTCCAAGTTACTCTCTTGCTCTGAAGCGGAACGATAGCAGAAAAATTTAGCGGAACATAACGCTGATATGTTGACCGCCATCTTCATATCGGCGTATGTTTTGCTATAGTCAATCTCATTCATGGTGAAGTAATCTGAACGGTCAATCTTTTTGAAAATTTTTCTGATTTTGGCTGCCAACGGATCGTTGGCGGCTAATTTTCTGTTTATTTTTCTTAGCCTAGAAATCGGAATAGTTTCTCTACTGGGAATCACGGTACTATAGATGATATCCTCATCTACGATGACAAGATCATACTTGCTCACGTCAATGTTCGACAAGCGACGATGTGTGGTTACAGCGTGACCTTCCGAATTGTTAAACTCTTCGAGTTCCCTCATAAATCGCTTAAATTGCTGGGTACACTCAACATCACCTTCGGCTATTGCTTTCTTTAATACTGGCATTGGCGATTTTCCTTCATCATATAGAGCCTGTATTTCACACCAAACATGGTCAGGGATTTCATCTTTGATTTCGTGCAATGAAGGGGATACAATAATCTCAATCCCCAGTTCTCTTGCTCTTTCCCACACTTCACGCTTCAGTTTGTTAGTAGGGACAACTATCAGAATCCTCAAATTAGTGCGCTTGAGTAATTCCAGAATAGCCTGAGTCTTACCAAGAGCAGTCTGAGATTTGATGACGTGCCATATAGGTTCATTAGACGATATAGCCTCTTGAAAATTTCCCATAAAATCATCCCAAGCCTCACTCAATTCCACTAAAGGCTTACCTGCATTAGCGATTTGCTCTATTGTATGTTTTGGGGGTTTCAGTGTAGAGAGAATATTTTCTCCATGAGGACAAATTCCATGATAGGGGCAAAAGGAACTACAGGGCTGAGGTCCATCCGATTTAATGTACTTCAAGTAGTAGACCCAGTTATCATATTTTTCGATGCAATCATCAAAGTACGATTTTGTTTTGAGAGTATCACTGAACTTTGTAGCTCCACCTCTGATCTGAACGGTGTTCGTGGCTACGCCGAGCAGCTCCCGATAAGTCAACTTCTTTTTTCCTGTTATGAACTCTTGATAAAGTTTGCAAGCAGAGCCGAGCGTTTGCAAATCTTTAGCACGAAATGAGTTAAATGAAGATGATCCTTCATGATCTGATGGTACTTCACTAGATTTCTCTTCATCTGTGAAATGAATCTCATAATTCAGAGATGATAATTTCTTGACAAGATCATACTCTATAATACATTTTGTCATGTTTTTATCATCTGAATTATCTCTGAAATGCTCAGCGTGTCGATCATTAACAGAAATATGAGGAAGATTCCTCTCATTTAATGCAATACCTGTTTCTCTGGAAAACTCAGCAGATTTTCTTTTGTAGTTAGTCGCTCCATAGCGATTTTTCCAGTGAAGGCAGGTGTTCATGAGCAAGGAATAAGTATCTATTTCAGGCAATGTTTCATCGAAATGTAAGACCTTATTTCCTCCTGAGTACAGTTTGAGAACACTACAGTTGTTCTCTGCTTCAGGAAAAATCTCCATCAGGGCTTTCTGTACCACCTCAGCCTCCCTAAAAGAAGAAAGAGGAGTGCTGTTCAGAAACACAATACCGAATTTTTTTCGTTGTGCAACGGAAAAGGAATCGTACGCAAGCAGAATTGGAAGATTATATTTTTCGGCCCGTTCTTTAATCTTTTCAAATGTAAGATTACGATTATTTACGCCATCAAAACTATCAAAGGAAAGTGCTAGTAGTTGCGATTGCTCAAATGTCTCCATACTTTTACTGCTTCCCTTGAAAGTGGATGGGCAGAACGTGCAGCCTTTCGAGCCTACTCGTTCTACGAACGATTTGACATTTTTACTGCTTACTGTTTCTGGATGGTCAACAACTATGGTTTCCAACGCCTTTAGCTGTTCCGGGGAAGATGCTTGTTTGCTTTGAATCTTGTTGACACTAACTCTGAATTGATCCATAATTTCAACTCCTTTTGGGATTTTTATTTCCCTGTGGAGGCGAATTTGAAAAATAAATTACAAAAAATGAAGGGCGTACTAAACCGCCCTTCATCTAAACCGCACAGACTTAGCCAACCCCAGCTGGGAACACTTTGCTTCCTGGTACGAGATCAGCGATAGCATCTGCTTTGAAGTTACTTCGCCAAGTTTCGATATAAGGTTGATTTCTTAACCCCGGTCAGCTCTTCAATTTCTACGATGGAATACTGTCGTGTATTGTAGAGCTTAACAGCTTTCCTTACAGCATCGGGATCTGTCTTGGGCCTGCCGCCTGTACGTCCTCTGGCCCTGGCTGACTTCAATCCTTCACGGGTACGGTCAGCGATCACGTCTCTCTCAAACTGGGCAATAGCTGACATGAGCGTGAACAGGAGCTTGCCTGTGCTGGTGCTGGTGTCGATGCTTTCCTTCAGACTGACAAGATGAACGCCCTTCGATTGAAACAGTTCTGTCAATTCAATCAAATCTTTGGTGCTGCGTCCCAGCCGGGATAAGGATTCAATTACCACAGTATCCCCCTCGGTCATGCGGTCAAGCAGCTTGGTCAACTCTGGGCGGTCACGCTTGGTTCCGGTCATCTTCTCATTGTAGATTATATCCACTCCGTATTTCCTGAGAGCGTCAAGCTGGCGGTCAAGATTCTGCTGCTCGGTGCTGACACGGGCGTATCCGAAAGTATAGTTCTTCATAGTACCTCCAATCGTCCCAATATCGTATGAGATATGGAACGTAGATTTTGAAACGAGTTTTGGGACAAAATACCCCTCAAAATCACTCGATTTCGAGGGGTATCTCGTTTCCAGAAAATTAGTCTCAATAACGACCGTTTATGGGATACTCCAGCATGACGCCTAAATGAAATCGGACACACTCATTCCAGGTGCATCCCACGGATGGGCCGGGCCGTAATCGCCGCCTATGCTGGACGGAGCTGTGAGGCTATCGGCATCTTCACCTGTGGAATCCCTATACCGCTCCATATTCAGCCCAAAGTATCCAGCCTCGGTGTCCGACAATTCGGCAACATCAACCATGTAGCGGTAGGCTTCTTCCTCGCCATCTTCGATCAGCCCATCCTTCAGAACCGTAGCGATTTCGCTCATTCTGGCCCAGGGGATATGTTTTTCGTTCGTCCGCATCAGGTAGTAGTCCACCGCCCTGAAAAGAGCCTCAGCTTTCGTCAGACCAGAGAACTTGCCGAAATCGTAGTAGCAGCAGGTCCAGTCCCAGCTTCCAGCTTTCTTGTCCAGGCCGCTTACAACGGCATACTGGGTCATACTCTCCCCTCGCAGAATAAGCGCATACTGCCCGTTTTCATCAATAAGCGTGTACTTCATTTAGGATTCCTCCCCGTCATCGGCTAATTCGTCCACCGCAGAGGATGGATGTTGCCAGTTGCAGTAGCAAAATAGGCGCTCGGCTTTCTCTGTATCACCGTGGCACTCGTCGATGAAGTCCTGGCCTGTGTAGCAGTTGGATAAGACCTCAGAAAATTCCTCTTGGTCTGTGATTGGGCGGTCAAGAGGGATATGATTCAAGGCCACATCAGGAACATAGATAACCACATCTCCAGGATAGAATTTATCGGCCTTGAATATCTCGCAGTCCTGGCCGGGACCAAATGCCAGAAGATTATTGAGCGTATGACCCTGTTGGAGCTGTGACCTCAACTCCTGCTTTGTCAGTGTGCCGTCCTTCTTATCCTGGCCCAGTTTAAGGACTTCATAATCTACGGCAACGGAATCATCGACATAGGAACCATCGGGAAGCGGAGTCTCAGGCCCCAGTGCAATTTTGACTGCTTCTTCAAACGAGTTGGCGTCAATGTCACAGTGACCGTACATCTGCCAAACAAGCGGTATTCTATAGGTATCCATGTTTATTTCTTTCTGCTCCTTTCGACGATTGGTGCAACAGCCGTGCGGATTCTCTCTATCAGAGCCTTATCATACCCACACATTCTACCGAAGCCTCTCTTTTTCCAATCTTTTTCAACCCTTCCATCCGGGAAATAGGTATCTCTGTGGACTTCTCCTGTCCTCAAATTGTGCTTTGCAACTTCCATCGGTACGCCGTCTTTCTTTGCCTTCGCTTTGGCAGCGTCCACCGCCTGGGAATAAAGTGCCGTGGT
>OFFE01002493.1_pt1 | contig 11027 bp, 12 predicted proteins | sample 1521371 | NCBI WGS metagenome assembly OFFE01 (sample SAMEA3504131, study PRJEB24116) | mouse gut metagenome | biome: mouse gut; feature: mouse-associated habitat; material: faeces | place: Denmark | collected 2011 | reverse complement strand
TTGACTTTTGTCTATTTTGCACTTATTGTTGATGCCCTTATGTGAACACTACCTATATTGATGACTATTAAAAAGCAGCAAATCAGATTTGTATAGCAAGGAGGAACTTTTTGTGAACAAGAAAGTTATTGTTATTGAAGGCTATTTAGCTGCTGGGAAATCTACGTTTGCATTGCAGCTATCCAAATCACTAAATATACCATATTTGATTAAGGATACCTTTAAAATTACACTATGCAAAAATATTCCTGTTACTAACAGGACGGAAAGCAGTGTTTTTTCAACGGTAACTTTTGATGGCATGATGTATGTTGTAGAAAGAATGTTGGAAACAAGTGCCCCTATTATTATTGAAGGAAACTTTGTCCCTGCTGGTGTCAAAAAGGTTGATGAAGCTAGTGTGATAAAACGCTTGATTAATAAATACAATTACACTCCACTGGATTTCAAATTTGTGGGCGATACACATGTTTTGCATCAGCGATTTTTAAAAAGGGAAAAAACTGCTGAACGTGGTGAAGTTAACAAATTCGGGATAGATGTGCCCTATGACACGTTCAATCAGTGGTGCCACAATCTTGACAGCTTTGATATTGGCGGAGAGACAGTGCGAATAGATACAACCAATTTCTCCAGCGTCAATTTTATGACCTATATTAAGTTAGCAAAAGGATTTATGGACAGACTATAAGTGGGCAAAGTTGAGTATAGTATTCATTCCTGTTCGTGGGGAGTTTCACTTGGTGAAATTCCCCTTGACAACTGCTCTCTTGAGAATTGTTTTAGGATACAGCCACCATTTTTGCCGCTTATCTGTAACTGTCTTGAATCATTCTTTTAAAATTATGGATTTATCTCCTATCTCGATGATTTTACCGCACCCCCCGCCGCCGCTGTACTTACGATAACGCTTTCTCTCGGATGTTCTCCCTGCTGTTCATGGGTAAGCCCTGATTCCTCCGAACCGGTCTCTTGACAAATACCGGGAAATATGGTACAAATAGGATACTTCATGAGGGAGTAGTGGCGGGACTTCCCGCGGCAAGTCAACATACTGGCCTCCGGGTCTGGCTTGCCTTAATAAACGAGACTCATGTATGGCAGAAAGCCGTGCATGGGTACAGTGTGGTCAGGCACAGTGGCGCCTGGCTTTTTCTTTTTGCCGGAAGCGGCCGGCGAATAAAAACAGACAAAGGAGAACAACGGTATGGGAGCGGCGGAGCTATTTCTGATCGGTGTGGGACTGAGCATGGACGCTTTCGCGGTGGCGGTGTGCAAGGGGCTTGCCATGCCAAGGACACGGTGGCGGCAAGCGGCGGCTATCGCGCTGTCCTTCGGTTTTTTCCAGGCCATGATGCCCGTTCTGGGCTGGGCCCTGGGACGGAGGTTTGAAACGTACATCACCAGCGTGGACCATTGGATCGCTTTCGTGCTGCTGGGGTTCATCGGCGGTAAAATGATCTGGGACGCTTTCCACGAGGAGGACGGTACAAAGCAGGAGAAAAAATTCAGCCTGCGGGAGCTGTTAGCGCTCTCTGTGGCAACCAGCATCGACGCCATGGCGGTGGGAATTACGTTCGCCTTTCTAAAAGTACGGATTCTCCCGGCCGCCGCTCTCATCGGCTGCACCACGTTCGCGCTCTCTCTGACCGGCGTATGCGTCGGACGGCGGTTCGGCGGCCGATACAAAAATAAGGCCACCCTGGCAGGAGGCGTCATTCTGTGCCTGATCGGGCTGAAAATCCTGTTGGAGCATCTGGGGATGCTGGGCTGATATTTTTTGTTTGAAGCCTGCGGGGCCTGTTGTCATTTCCTGTCTCATGTGTTATAATCAAATTACACAAAAAATGAGGAGGGCCAAGGCATGAAACTGTACTTTTTCGGAGCCGACCAGTGTGTCACGGGCAGTTGCCACTGTCTGGAGATCAACGGGAAGCGGATTTTGATTGACTGCGGCTTGCAGCAGGGGCGGGACGAGATCGACAACCATGAACTGCCCTTCGCCCCCAACACCATCGACTATATTCTGGTGACTCACGCCCACATCGACCACTCCGGACGGATCCCCATGCTTATCAAGCATGGCTTCACCGGTCAGATCTGGACCACGCGCCTGACCGCCCGGCTGCTGGAAATCATGCTGGTGGACAGCGCCTACATCCAGATGTCTGACGCGGAGTATGATAACCGGAGGAATCAGCGGGCGGGCCGTCCTTTTGTGGAACCTATCTACACTGTGGAGGACGCCATGCGCACCATGGCTTACGTTCATACCTGCGAGTATGATCAGGAAATCGGCATCTGCGAGGGCGTTACCGCCACGTTCACTGACGCAGGGCACCTGCTGGGCTCCGCTTCCATCACCATGGAGCTCCACGAGGGAAATGTGCGCAAGTCGATTGTCTTCTCCGGCGATATCGGCAACATCAACCAGCCCATTATCCGGGACCCCATCCTCCTCAAGCGGGCGGACTATGTGGTGATGGAGTCCACTTACGGCGACCGAAATCACCAGGAGGTGTGGAGCTATACCTCGGAGCTGGCCAAAGTGATTGACCGCACCTTGGGCCGGGGGGGCAACGTCATTATTCCCGCCTTTGCTGTGGGTCGTACCCAGGAAATTCTTTACTTCCTGCGCCGCATCAAGCAGGAACATCTGGTCCACTCCGTAGACGATTTCCCGGTATATATTGACTCTCCCCTGGCCAGCAAAGCCACCACGATTTTCTGCGGCGACCTGCGGGGATATCTGGACGAGGAGGCGCTGGCGCTGGTGAAGGGCGGCATTGATATGTTCTCCTTCCCAGGGCTGCGTCTGACCGAGTCTCTGGAGGAATCCAAGATGCTTAACGCGGACCGGACGCCTAAGGTCATTATTTCCGCCTCCGGCATGTGTGACGCGGGTCGCGTCCGTCACCATTTGAAGTACAACCTGTGGCGGAAGGAGTGCACTGTGGTCTTCGTAGGCTATCAGGGGGAGGGCACGTTGGGACGCACCCTGCTCAATGGGGCGCAGACGGTGAAACTCTTCGGCGAAGAAGTGGCCGTGTTGGCAGAGATCGAGAACTTCAAGGGTCTCTCCAGCCATGCTGACCGGGACCACCTGATTGAGTGGGCCAAGTCCTTCACCAGCCCCACCCATTTCTTTGTGGTCCATGGGGACCGGGAGGTAGCCCCCTATTTTGCCGACACCCTGGTCCGTCTGGGCTACCGGGCTCATGCGCCGCAGTACACGGAGGTTTATGATCTGGCTGCCGACAGAGTGGAGGAAATGGGCTACCTGCCCGAGCGGAAGGTCGCCACCCCAGGCGGAAAGGTATCTGTTCCCTATCAGCGTCTGGTGGCTACTGGCAAGCTGCTTCAGGAGGTTATCGCTCGCAGCAAGGGCCGGGCCAACCGGGACCTGGGCAACTTCGCCGACCAGCTCCGGCAGCTGATCGAAAAGTGGGAATCCTGACGCGCCGCACCCACAAAATGTATTATGAGATTCGGAGGATCACATCATGCCGCAGCTGCAAAAAAATCAACTGTACACTGTTACTGTGACCGGCTACACTGCCGAAGGACTGGGTGTGGCCCGGTTGGACGGGCAGGTGATCTTCGTTCATGGCGGCGTGCGGGGAGAGACGAGCGTGATCCGCGTACTGAAAGTACTGAAAAATACCTCTTTCGGCCGGGTGGAGGAAATTCTGAATCCTTCCTCCGCCCGGCGGGAGCCGGACTGCCCCCACTATCCCGCCTGCGGCGGCTGCGACTTCCGGCATATCTCCTATGAGGAGGAGTTGGAGGCCAAGCGGGTCCGGGTGGAGGACGCCCTGCGACGGGTGGGAGGCGCGGACCTCTCTGTGGAAGAGATTTTAGGGAGCGAAGCTGTAGATGGCTACCGCAACAAAGCGCAGTTCCCGGTCAGTCCGGCGGGGTTGGCCGGGTTTTATCGTGCCCGCAGTCATCAGGTAATCCCTGTCTCCGGCTGTCGGCTCCAGACTCCCCAGGCCAACTCCATCGCCAGAGCAGTGGAAAAGTATATGAGGGAATTTCATGTGCCGGTCTATGACGAAACGGTCCGGCGGGGGCTACTGCGGCATATATACGTGCGGACCAACCGGTGGGGACAGGCGCTGGCATGTCTGACCGTCAACGGACAGGCGCTGCCCAATGAGGAAGATCTGGTGAAGTATATTCGCCGGGCCTGCCTGGAAACGGTGGGGGTTGTGCTCAACATCAATAACCGGGACACCAACGTCGTTCTGGGAGAGGCGTATCGGACCATATGGGGGGAAGATATTCTGACAGACGAGCTGTGCGGACTGACCTTCCGGTTATCTGTGCCCTCTTTCTATCAGGTGAACCGGGCGCAGGCGGAGCGGCTCTATGAAAAAGCGATTGAGTTCGCAGGACTGACGGGAAAAGAAATCGTGTTGGACCTCTACTGCGGAGCGGGGACCATCACGCTGGCGATGGCCCGGCGAGCCCGGCGGGTGATTGGCGGGGAGATTGTGCCGTCCGCTATTGAGAATGCCCGAGAGAACGCCAGAATCAACGGGATCGACAATGCGGAATTTTTCTGCGGGGATGCAGGAGAAGTGGCGAAAAGTCTGGCAGAAAACCGGCTGCACCCGGATGTGATTGTGGTGGACCCGCCTCGAAAAGGACTGGGAGAGGACATATTTCCCGCAGTGGCTGCCTTGGGTCCGGAACGGGTGGTGTATGTCTCCTGTGACCCTGGCACACTGGCTCGGGATGTGAAGCGTTTCGCCGGAATTGGTTACGGCGCGGTGAAAGCGGCGGCAGTGGATTTGTTTCCTAGGACGAGGCATGTGGAGACGGTATGTCTTTTGTCCAAACTTAAAACAGAACACCATATTGAGATCGACCTGAACCTGGACGAGCTGGATTTGACCGCCGCTGAGAGCAAGGCCACCTATGATGAAATCAAGGCGTATGTGCTGGAGAAGTTTGGGCTGAAGGTGTCCAGCTTGTATATCTCTCAGGTCAAGCGGAAGTGCGGGCTGGAGGTTGGTGAGAGCTATAACCAGCCGAAGTCGGAGAATGCTAAAGTTCCTACTTGCCCGCCGGAGAAGGAAAAGGCAATTATGGCGGCGCTGGAGCATTTTCAGATGATCGAAGGGAGTGACCGCAAATGAGGAAGCTACTTTCCCTGCGAGTTCGATATGGATACTGCCTGCGTGGAACTGAAATTTGCCGATGGCAGCGGTGACCCGGAAGAGTATTTGAGGAATGTAACGGATTATACACCTTTAGATCAATCATAAAGCCGCCAGTGCCGACACGGTACAGTGTTGGCACTGGCACTTTTTCCAAATTGTCATCATCTTTCATTGAGTCTGTGTCGAATTTTCGGTGCCTTGTTGCATCTGGGAATTACTGACATCCCCAAAAATATTAGTAGTATAATTGTTGATAATGGGGGTAGTTGCAGCAACCTCTTTCTCTTCTTTACTAAATTGCATACCCTCTCCGATAATTCCGTTTTCTTCGAGGACAATCGCCCACTCAAGAATAGCAGTACGCACACTTTCTTCGATGTTAAAAATTTGATTAACTGCAATAAAGAGGGCATATTTTGTTTGAAATGGTGCTGTTTTGTTTAGCATAGCATTAATACCAGCCGGGAAATTTACTTGGGCTCTATGTCCATCTGAATTTCGATACACATCTATTAATGCCGCAATAGAATCTCTGGATTTATGTTCATCCAATCCAAGATCTTGGTCAAAAACCACAGGTATCCACCCATGATAAGGATTCCACGCCTTGACTTCACCAGTAAGATGCCGATAACGGGGAATGTTATCCTGAACATCGTATCCATTCAACTCGCTATTCACCCATTTGCCAAAATCCTTGAGTTGCAATTTCCGTGCTATCAGATAAGCCTTGCGTAGCAACGATAAAATATCACCATCTTGCTTTAATGCCTCGCGCTGTAATTCTAAAACTATTCCGTCCATAAGCACCTCACAAACCTAATTGCGCTAACAGTGTCGGAATTTGAGCTGCAATACCAGAAGCAATTAAACTTCCAGTTACGCCCACCATCAAATCTTTTATTGTATCCAAAACTACTTTAATCTTTGAAGGTGTTGCTTTGTTTTCGATTGCCTCTTCTGCTTCAGCAATAAGCCGCTCAAATTCAGCAGATTTTTCCCCAAGCTCATCCGTCAACATGGGATATTTGCTTATTTGATTTAAGAAATTAGAAACGGCGTTGTAGTCAAAATCCTGCGAAGGTGCAATTACCTGTGAAGAATTTACACTCCCCTGCTGAATTTGCAAATTAGATATGGACCCGCCTGATACGTTTATATTTATTCCTTTAGTATCGTTGTTTGGCGGACTATCCAAGACCTGTCCTAATACTATTTTATGATAAGATGTTTGCTTCTCTACTTTAACCTGATAGTGATCTGAAAATCCATGAGAACCCTTAAAAAAGCCACTGTCAATGACTAAATATTGTTCCTTAACACCACTTGGCAACGTTCGCTCAAACGTATCGCCATCTTCAATACAAATCGAAGCATCATCTACAAAAATCATGCCACTGTCAAAAAGTGCTTCAACACCATCAATCACGCTTGAGTCTTGTTTAATCAATCGCGCTTTCTCTTTGGGAAAATCAAACATAGTCTAGCCTCCGTTCAGCAAAAAATTTTTATGTGTCGCTCTTCCGCCGATTACACTCCTTACACCGCATTTTACAGTTTTCCGGGACAGTCCTGCCGCCCCTGCTCCAAGGTGTGATGTGGTCGGCCTCCATCTCACCGAAGTCGTAACGCACCTTTACTTTCCCCGCCGCCTGACAGTCGGGGCAGATACCGCCCTGCCGCTCATATGCCTCCCGCTTCTGAGCGGTGGTGAAAGCCCGGAGACTCAAATACTTTTCCTCTCCGGTGAGGACATAGGTATAAACGCCCTTCTTATTTGTTACTTCATCGTCAATCAGCAACGCCTTGATCTGCCGCTCCAGAGCGTCCGGGTCAAGCTCCGCATCCTTGAAGCGATTGTAGAGCAGACCCCACTCAATGCCCTTCATCTCTTTCCGCTTGACGGGGAAAATCGCCTCCACCCATTCAATGACCCGGCGGAAGTAAAGCCAAATCTGATTGGCGTTCTCGTCCTGCTGGTGAAGAGCCATATACTCCTCGATAGACCCCAGGCCGTCCCTGGCGGCGATCCACTCAATAGCCGTCTCCAGATACTCCTGCCGGATAGGGGAACCGTTCACATAGTCCTTGGCGATACGGTAGGCGGTGCAGTTGGGCTTGGAAAAATGGAGCTTCGCGTCAGACAGCCATGGACCGGTGTAAGAGGTGTTCCGTAGCTCCTGGGGTGAAAGTACCTTGCCCGCGATATTGATGATTTTGAACCAGTCCAGCACCTCGGAGGGCGTACCGTCACAGACGTAAATATCCAGCACATAGTCCCGGATGCTCTGCTTCTGATCTTCCGGCAGATTGAAGAAATACAGATTGTCCACCGAAAAGCACTGCTCATAGCTCTGCCGGTCGGCCTCATCCCTGACCGCCGCATAGCGGCATATGGAGATGGTGCGCTGCTGGCCGTCCATCAGTTCATAGCGCCCGTCGGCGGCTTTGGCCCAGTACATCACGTTGATAGGGAATTTCTTTTTGACGGAACGAATAACCTCATCCCGGTCTTTGTCGGGATAGATGTATTCGCGCTGATAGGCGGGGCGGACATCCAGCCTGCCGCCATAGGCCACCACGCCCTCAATGCCGTCCGGCCCTTTTTCTTCATAGCCGTCAATCAACTCTTGAATTGTCACCTGGATACGTTCAATGTTCATTTCTGTATTCTCCTAATCAGGATACGGGCGTAGGTTTCTTTCCTGTTGATTGTAAACCGATGCCCATACTGTGGATTGTCAGGTACATATCGGTCTACCCCTAACATTTCAAACTGTTCCGGGCTATATTTATTAAGGAACGTAATGGGAACGCCCATGATGCCATCGTAACCGTCCGGTATCTCTGCTGTTTTATTTACATTGATAGCATTGTACTGATCGTACTTTGGATATTTGTCAGGGCTGTATTGAATGTAAAGGTCAATCGGCTGGTGGCGCTTTTCAATGTCCATGTTGGTAAACCAGCAGATGTTTCCCATTCGCCGCCATTTTTGTCCAGCCTCATCCATTTTGAAATCGGTTCCTTTGGGTTCATAATAATCAGGAACACGAAACCAAAAATGCCCGCTGTTATAGCCCAGCCACACCTTGTTTTCTTGAAAGTAATGAAAAATCTCGCTTATAATTGCATGATTCATATTCCCCAAAATCAAAAACTGCTTGCCGCTGTTTATGAGCAAAGGGAGATACTCTTTCATCAGGGAGAAGGGCGGATTTGTCACCACAATGTCGCATTCCTCCAGTAAGGCCAGACACTCCGGGGAACGGAAGTCGCCGTTGCCCTCCAGGGAAGTCCTCACATAGTCCGGCAAGCCGATTTGCTCGTCATCATCGCTGCTGACGATCTCAAACTTATAGCTGGGCTTGTCCGCCTCATAGTGGGTGGTAATCAGCTTCTTAATGCCCAGTTGAGTAAAGTTCAGTTGGAAGTAGCGGAAGAAATTGCTGGTGTAACCGCCAAGGCCGTCACCGAAATGGTCTTGCCCATCTTCCCCAATCGCTGGGTCGTCAGCGTTGCAGAAAATGACCTTGCCCTTGAAATATTTTCGATAATGCCGCAGCTCGTCCTCTATTGTGGAGAGCTGGGTATAAAACTCATCCGTCTTTCCGGCCCTGGACATATGCAGGTTGCTGTTGCCCGCCATAGCGACACCTCCCCATATGGAAACTGACAGGATAATCATACCATATCTGGTGCCGGAAAACAACAGCGCATTTCGACTTTTGCGAAAATCCTTCAGACTGGATTGAGTATGATAACCTCCCGCCCCAGCTTCCGGGCATACCTCACCGTCATCGCCGTTCCGCCCCGCCACTCACCGTTGTAGACAGCCAGCAGGCAGGCGGCATGATCGACCAAGTAGCGGTTGCGTTTCAGCATACAATCTTTGCTGTACTCCCGACTCACATACACAACCTCGTCCGCCTGCCCCAGAATGGAAAAATAGCGTTCCCGCGCCGAAGCCGACCACCCGTCCGCCTGTCCCTCACAAGGCAGGATACAGTGGAGCTTCAGCGCGGGATTTTCTTTTTTCAAGGCCAGGACTGCCAACGCCGCCCAGGTGTCGGTCCCCTCCGCCATGCCGGAGAAGAAGTCGGTGTATCCGGCATTCACCAGCTTGGCAATCTCCTTGGCAAGCGTTTCTTTCAGCGCAACACATCGGGCATCGGCCTCGTTATAGCCCCAGGGAAACTTCCTCGGACGATGGCCGGTGAATGCACAGCACCGTTCAATCATTGTAATTGGCCTCCTGATTTTTATTTTGTATATGGGGGTTATATCCCCTTAACTATGGAGATTATAACCCCCATACTGATTGGTGTCAATCAGGAGGGTGAGGTCGTGATTATTTTTGATAAGCTGTGGGATGTGATGAGGGAAAAGGGTGTCTCCACCTATCAGCTCCGGGAGAAGTGCGGCATCGACAGCAAGACCGTCCGGCGTCTGCGGGCCAATGACAACATGGAAACAAAGACGCTGAACAAATTGTGTTCGGCGCTGGACTGCCGCCTGGAGGACATAGCAGAGTACGTCCCCGACGAATAACAGCTCTACGGCCTGCGGGTGCAGGACCGTAGAGCTGTTCATATTTACGGAGCAAAAATCTCTATTTCCGTTTCTTCCCTCTCTGCGAAACATGACTTTTCGCCAGCTTTGACTTTTGGGCAATCTTCATCAGCCAATGTTTTTCTTCCTCGGACAGCTTGTTGTACGGGGTCTGCGTCTGCTTACAGTACATCATCAGCCACGCCTCGGCGCGGCTGCCCTTGAAGTTTGCCACATCCTCCAAGTCCTGCTTTAAGTCCGAAATGGCAGAGTGTTCCGGTCCGCTCTCATTCCGGCCTCGGTGGGCCTCCCGGATGTCCTCCATAATTGCATCAATATCCTCATGGACCCGGCTGGTGAAGTAGTCCCTCTCCCGCAGAAGAACGGCGTCCGACAACAGCGCGTCCATGTCCTGCTCTTCCGACTGGTACTCCTCGATAATCTTAGAGCGAACCACTTCCACCCAGGCGTTCAGGTTATGTATCTGCATGGCGGCGATGCCGTTCACATAGATGCTGATGTCAGCCAGCAACTTCATAAAATCCGGGTGCGTTACCAACTCCCCCAACAGAGCGGTATCCACCCGTCCTTCTTTCAATACGTCAATCATACCGTCACTCAAACGCAGGTCCGCCAGATCAGCGTTTGGGTGACTTTTCATTTCAGACAGTCCCAGCAGATAGTCAGCGGTCACACCGTAGAACTTCGCCAACTTGATAAGGGCGTAGTGGCTGATGTCCTTGGTGTCGTCCGACTCATAGCTGCCCAGGGCAGATGAGGACAGGCCCGTTTGCTCCGCCAACTCTTTCAGCGTCAGCTCCCGTTCCACCCGTAAATCTTTCAATCTTTCCTGTATAGTCAAATACATAGCTGCGCCCTCCCCTGATATTACTGCCATTCTACCACATTTCCGAGAGCGTGGAAATATCCGGTTTTTGCCCTGGATTTCCTACCTCTTGGATATACGGGAGAGTGGCCTTTTTTCTGCTACGATGTTCCTGTCAGACAGCGATGAACCTCGAAAACAGAATGATCGTCCGAAAGGGATATGTTCCCCGGAGAAGTATCGCATGGAGCGTACCAAGGGAAACGAAACGCCGCTGGAAGAACAGGGGCAGGAACCGAGTCGGGGAGAGCGGCGTGAGCAAAGATGCAGGCCAGAGCTATCCGCAGATGGCGGAGGTCTGCATCTTTGGCGGGAGTGCAGAGGGCGGCAAGCCCTTTGCCGGGTGTCAAGAGGGCAGCGCCCTTTTGGCCGGGTGCAGGGCGGCAGCGCCTGCTGGGTGTCCAGAGGGCAAAGCCCTTTGG
>OFFE01002481.1_pt1 | contig 11082 bp, 10 predicted proteins | sample 1521371 | NCBI WGS metagenome assembly OFFE01 (sample SAMEA3504131, study PRJEB24116) | mouse gut metagenome | biome: mouse gut; feature: mouse-associated habitat; material: faeces | place: Denmark | collected 2011 | reverse complement strand
TATTCATGTTCAGGGAATGATATTTCTTTAAACATACAATAAACCTCCTGACAATTTTGGGCTGTACCCCTTTTGATAACAGTTTTGTTGTGTACGTGTGCCCAGCTCTAAAGCTTAAAAATTTTTCGCAAACTCCTCCCATTTTATGGAAAAATATGAGATAATAGAATGAACCCCAAAACTATTTTTTCCACACACCCATAAAAGAGAGGCGGTTACTTTCTTCTCTATTTTACATCAATAATATGAGCAAAACAAGTGAAGAATTCAATTCAGAGATACTGATAAAAAAACTGCCGTGGAAGAACTGCCTTATTGAGAAACCATATTCCATATAGAAAGAAGGGGATTCCGTTGGATAAAAGAGATGCTGGCCGGGAAATGGGAAGTGAATGGAAGGAGAAACAGAGACCAGGAGACATGGTGAGCAGAAAAAATATGAAAAGAGCGAGAGGATTGGATGCCTTTCTGAAATGGTTGGCCTGGGGAATGTTCCTGGGGAGTCTGGCAGCCGCAGTAAGCGCCTGCGGGTGGCTGGGCGGGAAAGCGCCGGCCGAATATGCCGAAGAGCTGATGGAAGATGACATAGAACTGGAGGCCCGGGGGGACGATGCCATGGCATTGGTGGAAGAAGTGTCAGATTTGTTCCAGTGCGGGGAGACAGGCTGGAGCCTGGGGCGGGTCATCACAAGGCAGGAAAGGAATGGCCTGGGAGGAATCGGCTATGGAAGCTTATACCTGTTTTATAAACCCGAGGATGGAGCGGAAACCGTTTATCGGAGGATACGGGTATTGAAGAAAGGCGGCAGATGGTATGTGGTGGAAGCGTTCCAGCAGGATATGGCGCATGAATATGTCTATATGGATGCATGCATGAGCGGCAGGATGCTGGAGGAGATATGGGAGCTGGCAGAGGGGCAGGCGCGCTCCTGTTTTTCGGAAGGTGATGAATGTGAAATGAACTTTACTTCCAATGGATTGCATATCATCATCTTTGAAAAAGAGGGAAAAGAGAGGCGCATAACAGGGCAGTATGGATTCTCAATCAGGGAGACGGAAGCAGGATATCAGTTGGGAGAAACCGCAGAAGATATACAGATCCGTACAGAAACAGAGCCGATTTACAACCACTTCCCGGATCTGCCGGAGACATCGAAAATGCAATGGTACGGCGAGGCATCGGGAGGGATTGGGCTGAACACGGTCAGGGTTTCTGTTTTTGCCTATTATGACCATGACATAACCGGTGAGCTGCAGGGGATGAGATTTGTGGACTGCGAAGATGCAGTGGATTTGCGCTTCGTGCCGGAGGGAATAAGCAGGGAGCAGAGGTGGAGGATTGCAGAAGATGCCCCTTTTGCTTTCCAGGAGGGTGTCAAGGACACGCGGAAAATGAATACGACGGTCTATATAAATGAACAGGGAACGGTTCTATATCTGGAGGGGATTGGGGACTAAAATCTATTCTGCTATGGAGGAAAAAGGGAGTCAAATGTCGGCCGGGAGGCGGGTGGGAAGCTGTGAAATTTTGTCGGTTCATGTATGAACCAGATGGACAAAAGCAGCAAAGAAAATGATTGAAATGGGAAGATAGGATTGCTTATCAGGAGTCGGTTAAAATTGAACGAATTTTCGGCTGCGGCTGTGGCCTTTATGAAAATCCAGGTTCCGGCCTGCCCAGGGGGATGATATGGACATCCGGCGGAAGAGCCCTCCTGTGATTAGGAATGTATACGGCTGGTGGATTTGCTCTGCAGTCCATGAGTTGTGTTTTTTCAGACGAAAATCAAGGTTGATGACAGATATCGCGTTTGCTTGAGACAGGCGCAGATTCATTTGGAGGATGGGAATTGTGATTACATTTGACGATGTCAAAAAGATAAGCCATAAAATATCTTTGGAAAATGGTATATCGGATAACGATTTAAGCGAAGATGTATCAGAAATTGTGTATCGAATAGATGTGTTCGAATGCGATGATGCCCCAATAATTGACCGACATATAGATATCGAATATTCTTTTGGCGACTATTACGAAGTTCATGAAGAGAACCCTATCTTTCAATTTATATGTGCATTGTGCAGCCTATCATTAACGCAAGAGGAGGGCGAAATTATCCTTTATCAAAATGATCAGGAATAATAAGAACGCTTTTCCGAAAAGAGAGTTATTATGTGAAAAAATAATTTGTGGAATGCTTTTCTTCCATGATTATCAGAACCAGGTTTCGGCTGCAGCGCTTTTATGAGGTGGATCGAAATTCATGGCATATCTGGTATTATTGTAAGGCATATAAACAGAGATTAAAGCATGGCACCTTTCAGCAAGTGCGTAGAGCGCCAATCGTGACACAGAAAAGCGCAGGGGAGATGGCTCCTATGAAGCGGAATATGACGGCAATGTCGCAAAATGGGATTCCCGGAAAGCAGGGCAGGGCTGAGGGAAACGGGAAGTGATGGGGGATAGGGAGAAACAATGAGGACAAGAATCAAAATCAGAATCCTGGCATGTCTGGTTATTATGATAGGAGCGATCTGTACGATGTCTGGCTGCGTGAGCCGGAAGGAACAGGACAGGCGGAATGAAGAGCTTGTAGCAGCTTATCCGGAAGAGGTAAAGGCTTACCTGGAAGAAAAATATGGGCGTGAATTCTGTGTGAATCCAAAGCGCAGGGGAGGGGGCGGAAGCCCAATCCCTTTTGCCTCGGAGGACTATATTACCTATAAATATGTTGCATATGAAAATGAAGAAGATGGCTATGCCTTTTGGACAGAAGTATATCCGGTGTCATTAGAGGATAAAAGAATAGCAGAGATTAAGGATAATTACTGCTGGAAATTTGTCAGCAGTAAAATAAAAGAAGAGATTGGCGCAAAGTGGAGAGAGGTTACGGGAGAAGACACAAAGATTGTTATATATACACGTTCAGATATTAGGTTTGGAGAAGACATAAATGCAGATAGTGAGATTAAGGATGCAATAGAGAGCATAACGTTACCTCCAGGCTTTAGTATTTATATCATCTGTCCACCGGAATTAGGATTGAGCGAAAATGAACTGTACAATAAAGTGGAGGTAATCGCAAATGATTTTTATGCGGACTATGTTCAGGAAAGTGAGTACCGACTTGAGGTTGGAGTATACGAAACATATACAAAAGAAGATTTCCAGAAAATAGAACCTGAAAAAACAGAGCGATATAGTTGGGAAATTGAAGAATCAACGTATGGAAGTAACAAATGGTTTCCTGTAGAATTAAAGACTAGAGCATATGTAGAGGTTGACAATGGAGGAAGGTGATTGTGTGGAGGAAATATCAGAACTAGATGCCGCAAAACCAGACTGTATAAGCGAAATAGAACGGGAAAGTATTAAGCACTGTAGTCGTGTCCGGAAGATAAGATTGCTTATCAGAAGCCAGTCATAAAATAGATAGAGAAGAGATTGATTTGAGAAAAGCTAGGCGATTAGATGCTTCATATAGCAATGATAAATATACTCCCATTTCAGAATTGTGTATCCGGTAAACAGAAGCGTATATATGATATTATGGGCATCAGGCAAATATTTATGCTCAAATATCAAAACCGCAATTTTAAGAAGGAGGATTCCATAAAATGGCATTATTCTACCTTGTCAGACATGGAGAAGCAAATTACGATAATATGCTTGAAAATGGATTTTGGGGATTTGGCAGGGATTTTGCTCCTTTATCCGAAAAAGGAAGACAACAGGCAGAAATAACGGCAAAAGATGCTCGTCTTAAACAGGCAGAACTTATTGTGTCTTCTCCCTACACAAGAGCATTGCAGACAGCTCAGATTATTTCAAGGGAAACAGGAATACGAGTCGAAGTTGATATCGATTTGCATGAATGGATACCTGATGAGGACAATCAGTATGAAACATCGGAAGAAAGCTTTGCATTTGCCAGAGAATTTACTGAATTTAACGGTGAGTACCCGTCAGGGAAAAAATGCAGATGGGAATCGCTTAGCCATATGCGAAAAAGAATGATACGCGTGGCAGATAAATATTCAGACTATGATAAGGTCATTTTTGTTGGACATGGGATGGTTTTCAGGTGCCTGACTTAGCTTGATGGTGTAACAGGCACAACCTCGTACTATGGCGGATAAGTTCCGATTTATGTACGGAAAGTAAATCCCCAAAGAAATCCGAAAGAAAAAAGGACAACAAGGAGGAGAAAAGCATGGAACCCTTCCACAAAAAGACAGTCCTGGTGACAGGCGCCACCGGGTTCCTGGGCGAATATCTGACCCAACGCCTGACCAAGCGATACAGGGTACTGGCGCTGGGCAGGAACCGGGAGAAAGGAAAGCGACTGGAGGAACAGGGCGCCGTATTCTGCCCGGGGGATTTCACCAGGCGGGAAAGCTGCGCCCGGTACTTCCAGGGCGTGGACTATGTGATCCATGCCGGAGCGCTGTCCACCGTGTGGGGAGAGTGGGAAGATTTTTATCGCACCAATGTGCTGGGCACAGAGCTGGTGGCGGCGCTGTGCCGTGAGAATGGCGTAAAGAGACTGGTCTATCTGTCCTCCCCCAGCATCTACACGGGAAAGGAAGACCAGTATCACATCCGGGAAGACCAGGCGCCGGAGCAAAACAACCTGAATTATTACATCAAATCCAAACTCATGGCGGAGGCAATCCTCCGGAAATGGGAGAAAAAAGGCCTGGAGACAGTGATTCTCAGACCTCGGGGGCTGATTGGCATCGGGGACACCAGCCTGGTGCCCAGGATCCTCACCGCCAACGCCAAAACGGGAATCCCCCTCTTCCGGGAAGGCCGCAACCTGGTGGATCTCACCAGCGTGGAGAATGTGGCGCTGGCCTGTGAACTGTCCATGACCGCGGAGAAAGCCCCTGGCAGGGCCTTCAACATCACCAACGGGGAGCCCATGGAATTCCGGAACATTCTGGAGCAGTTCCTGAGAGCCATAGGGGAGGAGCCCCGTTACAGGCGCCTTCCCTTCGGCCTGGTGTACGCCCTGGCGGGAGGGCTGGAGTGGCTGTACCGCACCCTGAGACATGCCGGGGAGCCGCCCCTGACCCGCTATACCGTCTGCACCCTGGGCTATGCCCAGACCATGGACATCAGTTCCGCCAGGGAGATCCTAGGCTATGTGCCGGAGAAGACCCTGGCGGAATCCATCCGGGAATACGGCACCTGGTGGAAAGCGAACCATGGGACAGGCTCTCCCAAGGGAGAAGAGAAAAGCAGTTCAAAAAGAACCAGGACATATCCCGCCAGTCCGGATTGTGGGGCGGAAGCGGGGAGAAAGCATGGCAAGATAAACAGGCTCTCGGAATTTCAGAAAGCAGAATCAGGCATCGTGGCAGGACGGCACCTGGAAAAGTGGGGGAACCGCTCCAAAGGAGTTCCGGAAAGCCGCGTGATATGTGGCCTGGAGATTCCGAGAGGATATATAACGGAAACGGAGGGAAGGCCTGGTGCCCATGATTCGACGCAGCCAGGCCGGAGGGCAGAAGCGGGGAGAAGGCCTGGTGCCCATAACCCAACGCAGCCAGACCAGCCCCACCTCCCGGCGCCCCCAGGCAAGGTGGAGGAGGTAAAAATCTACCCCTGCGGCTCCTGCACCAACCGCTTAGGCATCATGTTCCGGGGGATGAGATGGGAAAAGAGGGAGTTCCCCGCCAGAGCCGCCCTCATCCGCCACCGGGAGCTGGGCGACATCCTGTACGACACCGGCTATTCAGAGGAGATTTTCCGGGGCGGGCCAGGACTGTGGCTGTACCGTCTGCTGAATCCCGTGAGACTGGGGAAGGAAGAGGGCATCTGCGAAAGGCTGAAAAAAGACGGCATCCTACCGGAAAACGTGAAGACGATTCTGTTATCCCACGCCCACCCGGATCACATAGGAGGTCTGTCCCGGTTCCCCGGCTGCCGGCTGGTGGCCTTTGGGGAGACCCTGGAGGCGCTGGAGCGCCCCCGCGTCCGTAACCTGGTGTTCCGAAACCTCCTGCCGCCGAAAGGCTGCATCGAAAAACGGAACACCCCCGGGAACCCTCTGGAGAACCATTTCCTGAACAGATACTTCGGCCAGGCGTACGACCTCTTCGGGGACGGCAGTGCCATCGCCGTCAGGCTGGAGGGGCACACCAGGGGACAGATGGGACTTTGGATTCCGGATGTGAGCCTTTTCCTGGCGGCGGACGCCTGCTGGGGCAGCGACTTGGTAAAGGCCACCCGGCGGATGCGGCTTCTGCCCAGGCTGCTGCAGAAGGACTTCGCCGCCTATGAGGACAGCCTTAAGAGAATCTGCCGCATGAAAAGGGACTATCCCCAAATCAGGGTAGTCTTCAGCCATCAGAAGGGAGCGTGAGTGGACTGTGGCTGACCGATTGAAAGTGCTGCTCTATTACCTTTATTATAAATACCGCCGCCCCTTTACAGACAGGAAAGCTTTGGAAAAATGGCAGGAAAAGAAGCTGAAAAAGCATCTGGACTATGTGGCGGCGCATGTCGGGCTCTATAGCGGGAAGAGGCAGCTCCAGGACTATCCGATCATGGACAAGGCCTTCCTGATGGAGCATTTTGACACACTGAACACAGTGGGCATCCGGCGGGCGGAAGCGGAAGCCTTTGCCCTCCGGGCGGAACGGGAGAGGGATTTCGCTCCGAAGCTCAGGGGGGTCACCGTGGGCTTGAGTTCCGGCACTTCCGGGCGCCGGGGCATCTTCCTGGTGTCCGATGGGGAGAAGAACCGCTGGGCGGGCTACATACTGGCCAGATTCCTGCCGGGGAGCATCCTGGATTCCCTGGACATCGCCTTTTTCATGCGGGCTGACAGCAACCTGTACCAGGCGGTGAGCTCCAGGAACATCCGGTTCCACTTCTTCGACATCTACCGGGACATGGAGGAGCACAAGGAGCGGCTGGAAAGGACGAAGCCCGCGATTCTGGCCGGGCAGCCGTCCCTGCTCCTCATGCTGGCCCGGGAGAGGGAGCAGGGAAACCTGCACATTTCCCCGGGCACCGTGATCTCCATCGCCGAGGTGCTGGAGCGGGAGGATGAACTTTACCTGAAAAAAGCATTCTGCCTGGAGGTGATCCACCAGGTCTACCAGTGCACGGAAGGGTGCCTGGCATCCACCTGCGCCCGGGGGACGCTCCATCTGAATGAGGACATCGTGCGGATTGAGCGGGAATACCTGGACAGGAACCGGTTCGTCCCCATCGTGACGGATTTCCAGCGGAAGGCGCAGCCCATCATTCGCTACCGCCTCAACGACATCCTGGTGGAAAAAGAGAGTCCCTGCGGCTGCGGGAGCCCTTTCCTGGCGCTGGAGAAGATAGAGGGCAGAGAGGATGACATATTCGTCTTCCTTGACGAAAAAGGGCAGAAGAAGACGGTGTTCCCGGACTTCATCCGCCGGTGCGTTCTGTTCGTGGAGGAGGAAAGGGACGAGGACGCTGGGGAAAAAGGGATTGAGGGCTTTACGGAAAAAAGAATTGAAGGCTCTGCGGGAAAAAGGAGCGAGGGCGCTGCGGGAAAAGGGAACGAGGTGGCTGCGGTAAAACGAGACGGGGACTCTGCGGAAAAATGTGACAGGAACCATGGACGAAAACAAGACAGAAACCATGCGGAATACCGTATTGTACAGAAGCGGGATGGCAGCATCACGGTTTACGCGGACTTCGGGGCGGAGGAGAAGGCGCAGGTGCTGGCGGAGTTCCGGAAACTGGCCCAGGACAGGAATTTTGTCCTCCCGGAGATTCGTTTTGCCCCATATTACAGAGAGACGGGGAAGAAGCTCAAGCGCGTAGAGCGCGAAAGAAGCTGACGAAAGCCGCAGCAGTGCAGACGCATATCACCCCCCATAAACCCCGCAGCGCCTAGGGAACCGCCCTTTATCAGGAAACCGGTGACATCCGCCTTGTTGCAAATCTCCTGGGTCATGAGGACATTAATACCACCGCAAAGAATTATGCCGCCATTGAAGAGGCTCACAAGCAGATTGAGGCCAAAGCCGATATATATGGAAACAATAGGCAGCGACGGCTCTGGTCAAATATATTTTAGGAGCAAGGGGACATGGGAAGGATACAGCGTACACTCACCCATGAAACCGGAGATCTTTGCCAGGCAGAATTATGGGATAACCAAAATAGAGCGCAACATGGTACTGTAAGCCGGGAACCCGCTCATATTAGAGGTACTGCAAAGGAATGGATTTCTTGCTATGGACGGATTTTTATGGTAGAATCATGAATAGACAAAGAAAGGCTTTACGCCAAATTATTGTTTTATTTGGGGAAAGGAGGGAACCATAAATGGAGCCGCAATATAAAAGCAGTGCGGTCAACACTCCATATGATGACGTGTTCCGGACAATGCTGAATGATTGCAGCAGCCTGATTATACCTGTCATCAATGAAGTGTTTTCAGAACAGTATACCGGTGAAGAAGAGGTGATTCTTTCCCCTGAGACACATTATATCAACCAGCAGGATGGGGACGAAGTCAAGAGGATAACGGACGGGAGCTTTATCATTAGGGGAAAAGAGGAGAAGCGGTTCCTCTGTGAATGCCAGAGTACCCCGGACAGCAGCATGCTGGTCAGGATTTTTGAATATTCAACGCAGATAGCGCTGGATCAGGGGGAGGTTGTTGGGAATGTCCTCAAAGTGGAGATACCCCGTTCCGCTGTCTTATTCTTGCGGAGCAATCGCTCAACGCCGGACAATATGGTGATTGAGATGAAGACGCCCGGAGGGACAGTTTGCTTTGATGTTATGGTATTAAAGACACAGAGGTATTCCATAGATGACATTTTTGACAAGGGATTACTGTTTTTGATTCCGTTCTATATCTTTTCACATGAAAGCAGGTTTGCGGAATATGATGCAGATGAAGCGAAACTGGAGACCCTTAAAAACGAGTACGGGGATATTGTGGATCGTCTCGATGCCTTGCAAAGGAAAGGACAGCTCAGCGCATATACGAAAAAAGCCATATTGGAAATGGCAGGGAAGGTTGTAGAGAATATTGCCAAGAAGTTTGAGAATGTCAGGGAAGGAGTGAAGTCTGTTATGGGTGGCAGAGTGCTGGAATATGAGGCCAAGACAATTTTGAGGCAAGGGATAGAAGAAGGCATAAAAGAAGGAAAAATGGAGCAGGCGAGGGAAACCGCTTTTGCGCTTCGTGCTATGGGATTAAAAAAGGATGCCATAGAAAAAGCGGTAAACGTCAATGCAGCTCAGCTGGAAGAATGGTTTTTGGAAAAGCCCGCTGAAGCATGAGGGCATGATATGGATCCTCCAGACGGACAATCGTGGGGGAACCGGCTTGACGGAGTTCTGTGAGGCCCCGCGATATGCGCCTTGGAGATTCCGAGAGGATATGGAATTGTCTACAAATAACTGCTGCGTGTTGAAAGCTGTTCTTCTTGTGTTTCAAGGCTTTTTCCTACAGAAATTGCAGCAGTTATTTTCCGACAGTTCCTATATATAGCTATACTGGGAGAAGACATCCATGACAAACGGAAAGATAAACCGCAGCGTGAAGCTGGCGGGAATGGGAAATGCCCTGGGGGGCAGCCAGCTTGTTTTCGGAGGGGAGAAGAGATACCGGCTCCGCCCTGGGGAGTCCCTGCTTGACCTGGCGTGCCTTGCGGCAGAAAGGGCACTGGAGGAAGCGGGGGAGGAGATCGGAGGGATGGACTGCATCGTGTGCGCCATGGCCACGCCCCTGCAGGCCATTCCCTGCAACGCGGCGCTGGTTCACGAACGCATGGCCAAGGGGCTGGACATCCCGGCCATGGACATCAATACCACCTGCACCAGCTTCATCAGCGCATTGGACGCCATGTCCTGCATGATGGCAGCCGGACGGTATGAAAAGGTGCTGATCATATCCGGCGACACCTCTTCGGCAGCCCTGAACCCGGGACAACAGGAAAGCTACGAGCTGTTCTCCGACGGGGCGGCGGCCTGCGTCCTCGCCAAAGCGGAGCCGGGGGAGCGGTCGGAAATCCTCTACAGCGCCCAGAAGACCTGGTCTGAGGGCGCCCATGACACGGAAATCAGGGGCGGTGGCGGGCTGCTCCCCGTGTTTTCCATGCATGAGGGGAACCGGGCGGATTACTATTTTGACATGAAAGGCGTCAAGATTCTGCGGCTCTGCGCCAGGAAACTGCCCGGATTCATAGAAGAATGCCTGGAGGAAGCGGGAATCCGGAGGGAGGAGATCCGCCTGGTGATCCCCCACCAGGCCAGCAAAGCGCTGGGAACCATCATGCCCCGGCTGGGGTTTCAGGAAGGGACTTATGTCCACCGGGTGCCCCAATACGGCAACCTGGTCTCGGCCTCTGTGCCCTATGCGCTGTGCGAAGCCATAAGAGAGGGAAGCGTGGGCAGAGGAGACCTGATCCTGCTGATGGGCACAGCCGCTGGGCTGACCGTGAATTTCATGCTGCTCAGATACTGATGGGGGATGAGATGCAAGTAATTAAATTATTTCAGGAAATCAAGGAACTGTCAGTGGACGTGGACATAAACGTGACGGCTTTTTGGCTGGTAATACTATTGATGTTCCTCTATAGCGCCCTTTTTATCATGGATTTGTATGCTTTGGTAAAGAAAAAGACGACGGAGGAGACTTTGCTGATCATGATTCTGCCGGGCTCCGTCATAGCGACGGCTACACTGATGCTTCCCATATGCCTGGAGATCCCTGCAGATGCCTGCCTGGAAAGTGTGTGGACAAAGGCTGTATCCCCTGGATTGTGGGCGGAGCTGCTGTGCCTGGCAGCCCTGTATGCCGTTTTCTGGGTCATGGCATGGAAGCTTTGGAGAAAAAGGCAGGGGAAGGGCGTGTTGATTGCCCAATGGATCTTTTCTTACAGCCTGGATCTCATCATGGTAGCGCTGCTGGCCGTGGCGGGATGCCTGGGGCTGACAGGGGGAACGGATTTGCCCGTCCTTGCAGGCAGGCTGGTATCGGGGCTGGGCTTTAATCTGTTCTTATACCTGTTTTTATTTGGGATAGGTATACTGTGCCTAAAAATGGCATTTCTTTTCCTGGCAGGCCT
>OFFE01002478.1_pt1 | contig 11097 bp, 6 predicted proteins | sample 1521371 | NCBI WGS metagenome assembly OFFE01 (sample SAMEA3504131, study PRJEB24116) | mouse gut metagenome | biome: mouse gut; feature: mouse-associated habitat; material: faeces | place: Denmark | collected 2011 | reverse complement strand
GACCCGGAGGGAACGAAGGCGTGCAGGACGGGGGCCGCGAGACTGCTGGATGACCCGCCGGGGAAGGCTGACGGCAGTTCCGGGACGGAAAAAAATGGTCCTCCTTTGCTGGGAAAGTACCATGGATATAAAAATGGAGTCTGGTTTCAGTATGAAAAGGTTACAGATTACCTGGAAAGAAAAGTGGAAAACACGGAAAAAACAGACATTATGTATGCTGTTAAAAATGACTGGGGAGGGACTCTTATCTTATCAAAAGATGAGATAGATTCGATAGATGTACAAAATGCGCTTGAGAAATATGCGAAAGGGAGCAGGGAAGTTATAGTTTTATCAGGGACGCATGGTTCAGCAGATGGTTATAATGGAAGAACTGACAGGAAAAGGGGGAAGCAAAAATGGATTTATCTGCAGGATGTAAATACGGCAGAAAATTATCATAATGTGAAGGTGGTTGACGTCACAGAAATATCAGAGAAAGAGTTTCAGAAATATCTGAATAGCGATAAAATTATTGTTTGTGCATGGTGCTATAGTGACCGTTCAAAGGAAATTATTAATGCATTGTGGCGTCGCTGGTATGTAAGACCAGAATGGATGAAGAGGTAGTAAAAAGACAGATCTGATGTTTGCAGAGACAGATATTGTCTGCGGGCTGACAGGGGAGGAAAGCCATATTCCTCTTCCGACAAGACTGGCAGATCCTGAGACACACAGGATGAGAAAGGAGCTGATGGCCTATGAAGGAGACTGGATCAGGCGGGACGGCTGAAGTAAGGGAATATAAGACGCTGTTTACAGAGTCAGATTATTCCGGCGAGGATATTTTTTATGCTGATGAGGAGCGTAAGGTGCCGTTTAACGGAGTGGTGGAGGATTATGACGGAGGGCAGCTTCGCTGGAAATTTGATGTGAGGGACGGCTTCCGGACCGGAAAAGAGTGGGTATATTATGAGACAGGGGAGCTGATGGAGGAAAATGAGACGGATCATAATACCATTTGCGGGTTTGCGGCAGAATTTTACAGGAACGGGGTATTGAAAAGTGCCGGAACTGCTATCCGGAACGTGTTTATAGAATCTGTTTTTTTTGACGTGTCGGGTGAGGAAATCAGCAGAGAGACGGAGAAAGGGAAAAGCCCGTCCTGTCCTTTTACAGCGGAGGAGATCGAAGAGTACAGAAAGAAATACCGTCTTGATGATTTTATTGAAAGCATTAGAAAGCGTTCATAGGCGGCAGGCAGCCGGGACGCGCGGAGAACAGGGGGCGTGTGAGGATGAGTGGACAGGGAAAGTCGGGAGGAAAAAGTCTGAAGCTGGCGGGAAGGTCGGCGTCGGCGGTGCGGGCGGGAGCCGGCAGGTATTCCGGCGCGGCCGGAAGTGCGGCGGGGATGACGGATGCGTACCGGGCGCTGGACCCGGCTGCGGGACCTTCCGGGCAGGAGGCGGCGGCAGGCCTCGGGCAGCTGCTCCGTCTCGGTGCGTCCGGGAGGCGCAGGCGGGCCTTGAGCGGTGCGGACACGCGAAGGAAAGCGGCGGAGACGAGAAGCGCGGAAACCCGCCGGGGAGGAGGCAGGGGGAGACCGGACCAGGATTCCAGGAACCGCTGCACGGACGGCGATCCCGTGGACATGGTGACCGGGAGCTTCCTGATCGGGCAGTGCGACTTCATCATCAACGACATAACGGGGGTCCGCGCCGTCGAGCGGACCTATGAGTCGGTTCTGGCGGGGGAGGATTCCCCCGTGGGGCGGGGGTGGACGCTGAGCCTGTTCAGCAGGGTGCTGGTCTGTGAGGGCCGTGCGGAGGTGGTGCTGCCGGACGGTCACACGGAGACGTTCCTTAAGACGGCGGGCGGTTACCGGAGCCGCCGCGGGGGCGGGAGGCGTCTGGAGCTGCTGGCGGACGGGGACGGCTTCCTGCTGAGGGAGGCAGGGACAGGGCTGGCGAGAAGCTACGGTGCGGACGGGAGGCAGCTGTGCGTCACGGACCGGAACGGGAACCGCACGCAGTACCGGTATGAGGGGGAGACGCTCGTGAAAATCGTTTTTGCCAGCGGCCAGTACCTCGACTTCTCCTGGAAGGGGAACCGGATCGTGTCCGCCACGGACTGCATCGGGCGGAGGGTGACGTACCGGTATGACGGGGATTTCCTGACGGAGGTGTGCATGCCGAACGGGGGAGTGGAATCCTACGCGTACGATTCGCTGGGCCGGATCACGGGGGTGACGGACGCGAACGGGGTGACATACGTGCACAACGAGTATGACGGGGAGGGACGGGTCACGAGGCAGACCCTGTGCAACGGCCAGGAGTACCTGATGAATTATGCGGATGACGAGCGGACGAATACCTGGCTTGTGCCCGCGGGCCGCAGGGAAACCCGCCACGTGTACAACCGGCAGATGCAGCTCATACGGACGGAATACCAGGACGGGACAACGGAGGAGATGGAGTATGACAGCTGGGGAAACCGGATCCTGGAGAGGAACCGCCGCGGGGGCGTCACGCGCCGCGGGTATGACGAGTACGGACGTCTCCTGAGGGAGGAGCAGCCGGGGGGCCTTGTGGTGACCCGTGAGTATGACGGGGACGGCAACTGCATCCGGGTGAGTGACAATGCGGGTGCGGAGACGGTCTGTTCCTATGACCGGAACGGCAACCTGATCCGGAGGGAGGAGCGCACGGACAGGGTGAACGTGCGGGCATATTCCTATGAGTACGACCGGCACGGGCGCGTGACGGCGGAGACGGGGCCGAACGGGGGAAGGGACACCTACGGGTACGACACGGATTACTGGGACCCGACGGTGTTTGTCACGTCCGAGGGTGACCGGTACGAGCACGGCCTGGACCGTGCCGGCAGGTGCGTGACCGTGACGGGGGCGGACGGGATCCGGGAGTACGCGTACAACCACTTTGACCTTGTGTGCATGGAAAGGGATCCCATGGGCAACACGACCCGTTACCGGTACGACCGGACGGCAAACCTGACGGCGGTGGTCCGTCCGAATCACAGTGATCCTGACGACGGGAGGGGGGAGACGTATGCCTATGACGCGTTCCACAACCGGACCATGCGCACGGACGCGACGGGCGCGGTGTTCGCGACGCCGCGGGACGGGGAGGGGAACATTGCACGGGAGATCAGCCCGAATGCCCGTGGCTGCGGAAGGGATGACGGCGAGTGTGTCTCTTATGTCCGTGACGGGCACGGCCGCAGGATCATGACCCGCTACCCGGACGGGGGAACGGAGCGCAGATGGTACGACGCGTCCGGGAACCTGGTCCGTGTGTGCCTGCCGGAGCAGTACGATGAAGCCGCGGACGACGGGGAGGGATTCGCGTATGAGTATGACAGCATGGACCGTCTGGTGCAGGTGACGGCGCCGGACGGGACGGTGCGGAGGCGGTATGTGTACGACCTGCACGGGAACATGGTGAAGTCGGTCAGCGCGTCGGGGATGCGCACGGGCTCCACGGACGGGGAGCGGACGGGGAGCCTGTATGCCTACAATGCGGCGGGGTGGCTGACGGAGCGCCGTGTTCCGGTGTCGGAGGACGGGTCCGGCGTGAAGTACCAGCTGACCCGGTACGGGTATGACAGGGCGGGGAATCTTGTGCGGGAACAGAGGTACCTGGATTACCAGACGCTGACCGGCGCCTCGGGTGCGGTGCACACGATTTCCTATGAGTATGACACCATAGACCGTCTGGTCCGGGTCAGCGACTGCACCGGGGCGGAGATCCGGTATGCGTACGACAGCTGCAACCGGCGGGTGCTGGAGCGGCAGAAAATCAGTGACACGGTGGACCGGACGCTGCGCTACCGGTATGATGCTGCGGGCCGGATGGTGGAGCTGGTACGGACGGCGGACCCGTCAGGGTGCGGGAGGCGCGAGGTGTCCGTGCGGTTCACGTATGACCGGAACGGGAACCAGACGTCGGCGCGGTACCCGTCGGGTGCGGAGACGCTGCGGGAATACGACGCTGCGGACCGCCTGGTGCTGGAGCGCCACAGGGACGGAAGGGGAGGCATCGACCGGACGACGCGTTTTGCCTATGACGCGGCGGGCAACATGGTCCGCGTCACGGACAGCCGGGGCAGGGAGACCAGGATCACGTATGACATGATGAACCGTGCGGTCAGGAGAACGGAATGCGACGGAAGCGTCACGGCGCATTTCTATGACCGGAACGGGCGGCTGGTCAGGACCGTCCGGCCCAGGGAGTACGGGCGTGCCGGCGAGGCCGGGCGCGGGGAGCAGTACACCTACGACGCGGAGGGGCGGGTGCTGACGGCAGTCCGTGCGGACGGAACGGTCCTGGAGAGCAGGGTCTATGATGAGGAAGGGCGGCTGGTCCGCACGCTGGACGGTACCGGCCGCGGAATCACGTACCGGTATGACATCGGGGGAAGAAGGACGTCGGAGGAGACGGCGGGAAAGGCTGTCCGCCGGTATGAGTCCGATCCGTTCGGGAACCGGACGGCAGTGGTGGACGGGGCCGGGAACCGGACGGAATACGGGCTGGACAAATGGGGCCGGACCGTGCGGGTGGGACTGCCGGACGGGAGCGGCGAGTACTATGCCTACGACCATGCGGGGAACATGACACGTTCCACCGACGGGGAGGGCAATACCACGGTGTACGAGTATATCGGACCGGGACTGATGTCCGCGCTGACGGATCCCCTGGGAGGACGGGAGACATATGCCTATGACGCCGAGGAGAGGGTGTGCCGGAAAACGGACCGGAACGGCGTGGTGACGGAGTATGCCTACAACATGTTCGGCAGCCTGCTCGAACGCAGGGCGGGAAGGCTGTGCGAGAGGTACGCGTATTCCGCGGACGGGCTGCTGGAGCGGGCGGGCGGATACCGCTATGTCCGGGATGCGGCGGGAAGACCCGTGGGAAAGGAGTCCGGCGGGCGTATGCTGCTTGAGCTGGAGTATGACGGGAACGGGAACCTCGCGAGGCAGACGGACATGACGGGAAAGGTCACGGAGTACCGGTATGATGTCTGCGACAGGATTACGGATGTGGTTGATGACGGGGTCAGCGTCGCACAGTACGGGTACAATGCGGACGGAACGGTGAGGAGCCTGCGGTGCGGCCCGCTTTTCACGGAATACGCGTATGACGCGGACCGCAACCTGTCGGGCCTCAGGACGATGCTTGGGGAGGAGGTGCTTGCCGACAACGTCTACGCCTATGACGGGAACGGGAACCGGACGGAAAAGAGGCAGGCACAGGGCCTGACATCCTATACATATGACAGCAGGAACCGCCTGGTGCGGGCGGAATACCCGGACCGGACCGAGGAGCTGCGCTACGACAGGGCAGGGAACCGGACGGCGAGGATCCGTACCGCGGCGGGCCGCGGGGGAACGGAAGCGCGTGGCGGGCTCCCGGAAGAGGAGTATTACCGGTATGACGGTGCGAACCGCCTGGTGCGGTACGAGACGGGCGGCCGGGCGTATGGTTTTTCCTATGACAGGGCAGGGAACCTGCTGCGGGATGACAGGGCGGCGTACGTGTATGACGCGTTCCGGCGGAACGTGAGGACGGAGACGCCGGGTGGGAATGCGCAGGCCAGCCGCTATGACGCGGAGGGACTGCGCTGCGGTCTGGAGGAAAACGGCAGTGCCTGCGCCTTTGTCTGGCGCGGGGACGAGGCCGTGGCGGAGGAGTCGCAGGCGGGAGTGGTGCGGCATGTGCGTGCGGACAGGCTGCTTGCGTCGGTGCCGGGTGGAGAGCCGGCGGAGAACCGGCGCTACTACGCGGCGGATGAGACGGGAAGCATCACCCATGTGGCGGACGGAAGGACGGGAAGGCTGCTGGAGAGCTATGAGTATGACGCGTGGGGGAACCTCATGTCCGGCGGCGTGGGGACGGGAAACCGTTTCCGGTACGGCGGCGAGCAGTTCGACGCGGTGAGCGGGAAGTACTATCTGAGGTCAAGGTACTATGATCCCGTGACGGGGAGGTTCACGCAGGAGGACACCTGGCGCGGGGACGGCCTGAACCTGTACGACTACTGTGCGGGGAACCCGGTGAACTATGCGGACCCGGAGGGAACGAAGGCGTGCAGGACGGGGAGCGAGCTGCTGCGGGGTGACCCGCCGGAAAAGGCTGACGGTAGCGCCGGAAAGAGTGATAAAAAGTATTATGATTTCTGGCATGATGCAAAATATAATAAGGTTACGGATTATGTGAATGGGGGAACGCAAAAGGTAAAAGGGGACAGAAAAATGTATTCTGTTGAAAATGGCAGAGGAGGGACAATCGTTGTTTCGAATAAATCAATTGATGGAGACGACTTTAAGAATACACTGGACCATTATTCAGAACAGGGAAAAGAGGTTGTGATTCTTTCAGGAACACATGGAACGTATGACGGTAAAAGTGCAATGTCAGATAATGAGATAGTAAAAAATGTATGTACGGAGGAAAAGTTTTACAGGCAGGATGTGAAGACTGCACGGGAGTATAAAAATGTAAAGGTTGTAAATGTCGGAAATATATCCAGGGAGGAGTTTGATAATTATATCAAAAGCGATAAGGTTGTTGTATGTGCGTGGTGTTATAGTGATCGTTCAGACGATATTATCCAGTCCCTGCCTGGAAAAACGACAAGTCCACCGGAATCTATCGCGCGACCCGCGGAAAATGCCAAAAAAAATATATATGGAAAAAAAGAGAAAAGCCGTGATTCATCGTTTTTCTGGCAGCCGCCTGTCATTTGGTGACTGGGGAATAAGAGAGTGTTTGTTTTATACCGGAAAGGCACCTGCAGGGAGAAAAAATTCAGCTTCCCAGGTGTGGTGTCTTTACCGGTGAAGATATTACGTCTGCTTTTGTACCTGCAAAAATGGTCATGTTTTTTGTTTACCGGTTTGTCCGGTGCGGGAAAATCCGGATGAGACCGCGCCGGACGGGCAGACTCCTCTGCACTGACCGCAGCGGATGCATTCCGGGCTGCTGATATTCAGGGTAACCGGCACGGCCATCGGGCAGACGCGCTCACATGCCCCGCAGTCCGTACATTTTTCGCTGTCCAGATGCATCTGGTAAAAACTGAACCGGTTAAAAAGCGCGTAGAACGCGCCCAGAGGGCACAGATACCGGCAGAACGGGCGCTGGATGAGCGCGGAGGCCGCCAGGATGAGCAGCAGCACCAGGAGTTTCCAGTGAAACAGGGCGCCGGCGGCCTGGCGCAGGGCGGGGTTTGTGAGCAGAAGCGGAATGCCGCCGCCCAGAGTTCCGGCCGGACAGAGGTATTTGCAGAAATAGGGCGGTGCAACATTTGTCTCAGGTACCAGAAAAGCCGGGAGCAGGAATACCATGATCAGCAGAATCAGATATTTCAGGAGGCGGGCCGGTCGATCCAGCGCTGCCGGAAGGTTTCGCTTCGGGACAGGCAGTTTGTGGATAAGATCCTGCACCAGGCCGAACGGGCACAGAAGGCCGCAGATGGCCCTGCCCAGAAGAATACCGGACAGCATCAGGAGTCCCAGCGCATAAAAAGGGAAATGCCGCCTGCCGCCCACGGCTTCCTGGAGGGCGCCGATCGGGCAGGCGCCCAGGGCACCGGGACAGGAATAGCAGTTGAGGACGGGAACACACACTGCTTTGCTGCTGCCCGTAAAGATCCTGCCTTTCCGGAAACCGGCTGCATAGCCGTTAAACAGGGCTGCAGACAGGAGCTGTATGGTCCTCTGAAAGGAGATACGTGTTTTTTTCAATCTAAGTTTCAGCCGATGCCGATGCATTCCAGACATATTTTCACCGCCTTTCCAAGTACTTCCAGGTGTTCCCGGCCCGCCAGGCCGATTCCGGTAAAAGCAATGGCGGCCACAAGGATGCCGGAACGGATATACGCTGTGTTTTTCTCACTGCTTTTCTTCAAGGACGATCTCCGCCTTTCCCATTGATTTTAATGCGTTGTTTACCGCGTCGGTGTATGCCTGCGCCAGATCTTTCTGTCCGCCGATTATGGTACTTCCGACGAGGTTTCCGTCCTGGTCGGCAAAAATTGTGGTGGGGGGGTAGAGGATTTCGCCGCAGACTTTCAGGAAATCCCCGTCCCCGGCAATAAGGGTATTCCCGTGAAATCCGGATTCATCCAGGATCGCCTGCGCCTCTTCCGGCGCCCGGCTGCCGTCGAGGCAGACAGTGAGCACCTGTATGTTTGAGGGGAGCCGGTCTGCAAATTCCGCGAGGTCCGGCATTTCCGCGATACAGGGACCGCAGGTTACGGACCAGAAGTTTATCACTGTGAGATCCCTGCCGGAAAGGTCCTCCTGAGTGAAGACGCTTCCGTCCAGTGTTTCCGCGGAGAAGCTGTAGAGGCCGATGGAAGCGGCCTGAGCTTCTGTGACTTCCGGCTGTGGTGAGGGCTGTTGCTTTTCGGCGCAGCCGGTCAGGGATAAGGCGGATACAAGGATCATCCCTGAAATCAGGGCTGTAAAATGTCTTTGTTTCATTTTAGAAATACCTCCATGTGTATTGAATGGTTATGCATTCTGATAGTATACCATAAATAAAGATGATTTTGAGACAGTATGTCAATATTTTTATGATTTTTAACTGTGAGGAACCGGCAGGAATGTGCAGGTCTGTTAAAGAGCGGGAAGGGCCTCCGTGATTGAAATAGCGTGGAATCTGTGCTAGGATATATCACAAATATTATGATATTGTGCAAAGGCTTCCGGAATGCGCGGCGGCACAGATTTCAGGGCGGATTGCGGTGCGGGCGGCGCAGAAATGAGGACAGGGATGAAATTTCTTCACATTTCCGATCTCCATATCGGAAAGCGGGTAAACGAATTTTCCATGGTGGAAGATCAGAAATATATTCTGGGGCAGATTCTCGCGATCGCGGAGGAAGAGCGGGTGGACGGTGTGATGATCGCCGGGGATCTCTATGACAAACCGGTTCCATCGGCGGAGGCAGTTCAGGTATTCGACTGGTTTTTAACAGGGATTGCCGGAGCGGGAAGAAAAGTATTTGTGGTGAGCGGCAACCATGATTCTCCGGAGAGGATTGCGTTTGGCGGGAAGCTGATGAGCGGCAGAGGGGTTTATGTGTCCCCTGTGTATGGCGGGAAAACGGAGAAAATAGCGCTGGAGGATGACTGCGGGGAATTGTTCTGTTATCTTCTTCCCTTTGTGAAACCGGCGACGGTGCGCCATGTGCTGGAGCAGGAGCGCGGTGAGGGCGCCGACGGTGCGCAGGCCTGTCTGCCGGAAACTTATCACGATGCCGTGAAACTGGCGGTAGAGCGCATGCAGGTGGATCCCCGTGCACGCAATATCCTGATTGCACACCAGTTTGTGACGGGAGCCGTGCGCTGCGAATCGGAAGAAATCGCGGTCGGAGGGCTTGACAATGTGGATGCGGAGGTGTTTGACGCGTTTGATTATGTGGCGCTCGGGCATCTTCACAGGCCTCAGCAGGTAAAACGGGCGACGGTGCGCTATTGCGGGGCGCCGCTGGGTTATTCCTTCCAGGAGGCGGGGCAGGAAAAGTCGGTGACGATTGTGGATCTTAAGGAAAAAGGGCGGACGGAGCTTTACACGGTTCCGCTGGTTCCGCTTCACAATATGCGGAAAATCAGAGGGACATATGCGGAAGTGACAGCGCGCTCTTTTTACCGGAATGCGGATACGGAAGATTATGTGCAGATCACGCTGACAGACGAGGAGGATGTTCCGGACGGATTTCAGAAGCTGCGCATTATTTATCCGAATCTGATGCGTCTGGTCTATGACAACAGCCGCACGCGGCAGAGCAGGCAGGTCGGGACGGAGGAAGAGGCGCACAGGAAGTCGGAGCCGGAGCTGTTCGGAGAGTTTTACGAGCTGCAGAATAACCGTCCGATGGGGGAGGAACAGACTGCTTTTATTAAAGAAATGATAGAGGAACTGCGGCGGGAATAAATTCCTGCGCGGCAGGGGACGGACGGGGGAGAAAAATGAAACCGGTAAAACTTACGATCAGCGCATTCGGACCATATGCGGATATCACAGAGATTGATTTTGAGCGCCTGGGCGGCCAGGGGCTCTATCTGATTACGGGGGATACGGGATCCGGAAAAACCACGATTTTTGATGCGATTGCCTATGCACTGTACGGGGAGGCGAGCGGCGATGTTCGAAAGGCGGACATGTTCCGCAGCAGGTATGCGGGGGAAGAGACTCCTACGTTCGTGGAATTTATATTCGATTATCGCGGGAAGCGTTACACGGTTAAGAGAAATCCGGAGTACCAGCGCCCCAAAGGGAGGGGAAAAGGCTATACTTTACAGAGAGCGGGCGCGCAGCTTTATTATCCCGACGGGCGGGAGCCGGTTTCCAGATCAAAGGAGGTGACGCGCGCCGTCACAGAACTGATCGGACTTGACCGAAAGCAGTTTACGCAGATTGCGATGATTGCGCAGGGAGATTTTCAGAAGCTTCTTCTGGCGGGAACCGAGGAGCGCGGAGGAATTTTCCGGCAGATTTTCGGCACAGGGCTTTACCAGAGACTGCAGGAGAGGCTGAAAATAGCGGTGAAGGCTCAGGGAAAGGAGTACGACGGGCTCCGCCAGAGTATCCGGCAGTATCTGGACAGCGTTGTCTGCGTGGAGGATAATTCCTGCGCGGCGCGGATGGAACTGTTGCGGAAAGAGCAGTTTGAGGGCAGAACCGCAGAGGGAGTAAAACTGCTGGCGCAGATGTGTCTGGAGGACAAAGCCGCACTGGAAAAATATGAAGCTCAGATCGTGGAAGCGGAAAACGGGATTCAGCATGCCGATCAGCTGATTGGAACAGTCCGCAGGATAAAGGACCAGCGGGCCCTGCTGGCGGAAACAGAGGAGCAGTTAAAACGGCAGCAGCCAGAGACGGCAGAGGCGGAGGAAGATTACAGGCTGGCAGAACAGAAAGCAGAAGAATGCGGAGAGATTGAACTGTGCATCCGGAAAGAGCAGGAGAACCTGGGGCTGTTTGAGAAGCTGGAAGCGGAACAGAAGGCGCAGCTTCTCAGGGAGCGGGGGATTCTGGAAGAGACAGGGCACAGTCACAGACTTCTGAGCGAAAAGCAGGGGCTGGA
>OFFE01002474.1_pt1 | contig 11114 bp, 7 predicted proteins | sample 1521371 | NCBI WGS metagenome assembly OFFE01 (sample SAMEA3504131, study PRJEB24116) | mouse gut metagenome | biome: mouse gut; feature: mouse-associated habitat; material: faeces | place: Denmark | collected 2011 | reverse complement strand
CAATCAGCGCGCTGCTGGACGCAAACACACCCGCCACAATCTTGGCAGCGCCCAGAGCGGCGTTACACCAGAAGCCCACCCACGTGACATGCCGGGCCTCTTTCACGCATTCCTGCGGTGTCAGTTCCTTTGTCATACCATTTTTTAAGAACCATAAGTTGCAAATTTAGCGAAAATACCCGGAATCAAGTCTGTGACAGGCGATAAGAATCGACACCCTGCTCGGATTCTTCCACGCACTCCCCTATCAGATTGACGAAAGTACCGCACCGCCGCCCCCAAGACCGACGAAACCTACGGGTCAGAAATGTGAGGAACCGTCGAAGCAGTGGGTGCAGATCTTGCACTTGGGCAGTCCGATGGCGCTGACCACATTCTCGATCGATGCGAATGAGAGCGAGGTGATGTTGAGCTGTCGGCGAATCTCCTCGACCATGGCGCAGTAGCGCGGCGATCCGGTGGTGGCATACTCCTCGAGATGGGCGTCGGGCGAGCCTTCGAGCTTGTTGATGACGCGCCGTGTGATCAGCTCCATGTCGCTCTTCGATGCGGTGAAGTTGAGGAAACGGCAGGGGTAGATGAGCGGGGGGCAGCTGATGCGCATGTGCACCTCGCGCGCTCCGCACTCGTAGAGGTCGTTGACGTTGTCGCGGAGCTGCGTGCCACGCACTATGGAGTCGTCGCAGAATAGCACCTTGCGGTCGCGCAGCAGAGCCATGTTGGGGATCAGCTTCATCTTAGCCACGAGCTCGCGGCGCTCCTGTGTGCTCGGGGTGAAGCTGCGCGGCCATGTCGGGGTGTACTTGACGATGCCGCGCTTGTAGGGCACGCCCTTGCCTTCAGCATATCCGAGTGCCACACCGATGCCGGAGTCGGGTATGGCGCTGACGAAATCGACGTCGGTGTGGTCGGTCGACGCCATCTCCTTGCCGGTGGCGTAGCGCATCTCATCGACGTTGCGCCCCTCGTATTCGCAGACGGGGTAGCCGTAGTAGGTCCAGAGGAACGCACAGATCTGCATCTCCTCCTGCGGCTTGCGCAGCTGGCGGGTGGCGTCGGCTGTGAATTCCACGATCTCACCCGGTCCGAGATTGTAATCGATATGGTAGCCGAGGTTGGGGAAGGCGCAGGTCTCCGATGTAGCCGCGAAGGCGCCATCCTTGCGTCCGAGAATGATCGGTGTGCGTCCGAGGCGGTCGCGGGCGGCGATGATCTTTCCGTCGAGCAGTATGAGCATCGAGCATGAACCCTTGATGCGGTTGTAGACGTTCTCAATGCCGCTGACGAAGTCCTTGCCCTCGCTTATCAGCGCGGCTATCATCTCGGTGGGGTTGATGATGTCGTAGCTGTGCTCGCAGAAGTGGTGTCCTTTGGCGAGCAGCTCGTCGGCAAGCTCATTTATGTTATTGATGCGTGCCACGGTGACAATCGCGAACTTGCCGAGGTGGCAGTTGACGATGATGGGCTGCGCGTCGGTGTCGGATATCACTCCGATGCCGGTGTTGCCGTTGAAGTCGGCAAGATCAGCCTCAAACTTCGTGCGGAAGTAAGAGTTCTCGATGTTGTGGATCGAGCGTGTAAAAATGCCGTCGTTGCAGGTAGCCATTCCGGCACGCTTGGTGCCCATGTGGCTGTTGTAGTCCACGCCGTAGAAAAGTTCGTCGACGCATCGCGAGTGTTTTGCAACTCCAAAAAATCCTCCCATAGCAGGTGTTACTGTCCGGGTTACTTACTTTATATAAATGATCAGTTATGTCAGTTGATTAGCTCTGGCGGTTAGCCTCGACCCAGCGGCGAGCGTTGACGAATGCGTCGATCCAGGGTGTCACATCGTCGTTGCGGTGCGATTCGGGATAGTAGGCGCACTGCCAGGGGAAGATCGAGCGCTCGAGGTGGGGCATCATTGCGAGGTGGCGACCGTCGTCGGAGCAGATGCCTGCTACCGCCGCACGCGATCCGTTGGGGTTGCCGGGATAAGCGCTGTAGTTGTAGCGTGCCACGATGTTGTAGCGGTCGAGCGGCATCGGCAGGTTGAACTTACCTTCGCCGTGAGCCACCCAGATACCGGTCTTTATGCCGGAGAGAGAGCCGAACATCACCGATTTGTTCTCAGGTATCGCCACGCCTACGAACTGCGACTCGAACTTGTGGCTGTCGTTGTGCTCCATCCGTGTGCGCTTCTCATGCGAGGGGTTGATGAGGTTGAGCTCGATCATGAGCTGACATCCGTTGCAGATGCCGAGGCTCAGTGTGTCCTTGCGCTCGTAGAAGCGCCGGAGCGCCTGGCGTGCGTTGTCGTTCCAGAGGAAGCCGCCCGCCCATCCTTTTGCAGAGCCGAGTACGTCGGAGTTGGAGAATCCTCCGCAGAACACGATCATGTTGACATCCTCCAGGGTCTCGCGTCCGCTCATGAGGTCGGTCATGTGCACATCCTTCACGTCGAATCCGGCGAGGTAAAGCGCATACGCCATCTCACGGTCGCCGTTGACACCCTTCTCGCGGATAATCGCGGCGCGTATGCCTGATGCCTCATGGCGTCCTCCGGCCAGTGAGCGTGATGCCAGTTTCCCGTCGAATGCGGATGGGATGCGGTAGCGCAGTGGCTGGTTCTTATAGTTCTCAAAGCGGGGTGTGGCGCATTTTTCGCCGCTCTGTACGCTGTCGAGCAGGTAGGACGGGGCAAACCATACATCGCGCATGAAGTCGATGCCGATCATGCGGGTAGTACCCTGATGTTCTATCATCAATGTCCGTTCCTTGTCGGTTGTTCCGATCTGCTTGAATCCTACACCGGCTTCTGTGAACAAGCGTTCCGCTGCTTCGCATTTGCCTTCTGCGATCTGAAGCACCATTGCCGGGTTCTCGGCAAAGAGGATCTTGATCAGATCGGTCTGACCATCGGCTACGAATGCGTCCGTGGTCAGATGCACTCCACCGGAGGTGTTGGCGAACGTCATTTCAAGCAGTGTGGTGACAAGACCTCCTGCCGAAACGTCATGCCCCGACATGATGGAGCCACGTTTCACCAGTCGCTGAACGGTATTGAAGGCTGCCGCGAATTTAGCCGGATCCTTGACGGTGGGTGCTTCCGAGCCGATACGGCCGAAGGTCTGGGCGAATGCCGATCCGCCGAGACGAAGTTCATCGCCCGAGAAGTCAATATAATACAGACGTGAGTTGCCGGGCTGGAAAACAGGGGTCAGTGTGCGGCGCACATCTGTCACCTCTCCTGCGGCAGAGATAATAACGGTGCCGGGGGCATAAACTTTGTCTGCCCCATATTTCTGGGTCATTGAAAGTGAATCCTTGCCCGTGGGGATATTGATGCCGAGTGCGCAGGCGAAATCGCTGCATGCCTCCACGGCGCGGTAGAGCGCGGCATCCTCTCCCGGATTCTTGCAAGGCCACATCCAGTTGGCGCTTAGCGACAATCCTTTTATGTCGTTCTTGATCGGTGCGCCGACAATGTTTGTCAATGCTTCGGCTATTGCAAGTACAGATCCGCGTGCAGAGTCAATCAGTGCCACTTGTGGCGCGTGGCCGATAGATGTTGCGATTCCTTTATGGCCACGGTAGTCAAGTGCCACGACTCCGCAGTCGCTCAACGGCAACTGAATCTCTCCCTGACACTGCTGACGTGCTATTTTGCCCGTCACCGAACGGTCAACCTTGTTGGTCAGCCAGTCTTTGCAGGCTACGGCTTCAAGCGAGAGAACATCGCGCAGATAGGTCTCAAGATCGTTTTCGTTGTATTCCGGATCTTTGTATGTCACATTGACGGTATTGTCGGTCATCACGGTCTTCGGTGAGTTACCGAACATATCTGCCATGGCAAGATCAATGGGCTTGACTCCATCCTTGCGTGAGAACACGAAGCGGTCATCGCCGGTGGTCTCGCCGACAACATACATCGGTGCTCTTTCGCGGCGTGCGATCCGTTCAACATACTCAATGTCTTTCTGTTCAAGAACCATACCCATGCGTTCCTGACTCTCGTTGCCTACAATCTCTTTTTCCGAGAGTGTGGCGTCGCCAACGGGAAGCGCATCAAGGTCTATATGGCCACCGGTTTCTTCAACCAGTTCCGATAGTGCGTTCAAATGTCCGCCGGCTCCATGGTCATGGATAGAAACGATGGGGTTGTCATCGCTTTCTGCCAGTGCGCGGATCACGTTAGAAACGCGTTTCTGCATTTCTGGATTAGCACGCTGAACGGCATTAAGCTCGATGGAGTTGTCATATTGGCCGGTTTCTACGGATGATACCGCACCTCCGCCCATGCCGATACGGTAGTTGTCACCACCCATCACTACGACTTTCTCGCCTGGCTTCGGAGTTCCTTTGATCGCATCTTTCTTAGCTGCGAAACCTACGCCACCGGCAAGCATGATCACCTTATCATAGGCATAGAGTCGGCCGTTTTCGTCATGCTCGAATGTCAGCAACGATCCGCAGATCAGTGGCTGTCCGAACTTGTTGCCGAAGTCCGATGCGCCGTTGGAGGCTTTGATGAGGATATCGCAGGGAGTCTGGTAGAGCCATACTCGGGGATTGCACATCATTTCCCAGCGGTGTTCCGACGACATGCGCGGATATGAGGTCATGTAGACTGCCGTTCCGGCAATCGGGAGGCTGGCGCGTCCGCCGCCCAGACGGTCACGGATCTCGCCGCCGGTGCCGGTAGCTGCTCCGTTGAAAGGCTCTACGGTCGTCGGGAAGTTGTGGGTCTCGGCCTTCAGGGAGATCACGGTGTCGATCTCTTTGACGTCGAACATGTCGGGACGGTCAGGGTTGGTGGGATAGAACTGTTCCACACGGGGACCTTTGACGAAGGCCACATTATCTTTATATGCGGACACGAGACCGTTGGGGTTCTCCTGCGATGTCTTTTTGATCATCTTGAACAGCGACATCGGCTTTTCCTCACCGTCTATGATGAATGTGCCGTTGAATATTTTGTGGCGGCAGTGTTCTGAGTTGACCTGAGAGAATCCGAACACCTCGCTGTCGGTCAGCGGACGGCCGAGTTTGGCCGACAGATCGCGCAGATATTGCTCTTCCTCTGGACTGAGGGCAAGACCTTCGCTACGGTTGTATTCGGAAATATCGTCTATGTAGACTATCGGTTCCGGTTGGAGCGATGTGGTGAACACTTTGCTGTTCAGACCATCGTAGAGACGTTGCAGCATCTTGTCGAATGCTGGCTCTTCGTCTCTTGTCAGCATGAATTCCTCGATGCGTGTGATGCCTTCAAGACCCATGTTCTGGGTGATCTCCACGGCATTGGTGCTCCAAGGAGTGATCATTTCTTTACGCGGTCCGATGAATCGGCCTTTAACTGAAGTGGATACAAGAGGAGTCGCGCCGCCAAACAGCCATGTGAGCTTTTCTTTCTCCTCCGGGGAGAATTTGTGATCAGTCTCTACGGCAATTACTTTAGCAGCACCTTTCTTAAAGAATACGACCATAAATGTGGTGTGGGGTGTTGAGGTGGAATTGATACGTTAATCGACTGCAAAATTACAATTTTTTATCGACTGAACAAACTATTATTTCGCTTGTAGTCGTAATTTTTATTCCTCTGTGATCTCAACCACTTCATATATAGCTGACTTGGGCTTGATGGCGCTGGTCGGTATTATGAGTTTGTAAGTTGTGTTTCGGAAACTGATAATGATGTTTTTGCCTGTTAGGCGGCGGTCAGTGATCTCATCCCATCCCCAGTCTCTGGGGGCTCGTGGCTGATTCTCTTCGTCCGCGCTCTCAAACACCTCTCTGATCATTGTCCCTGGAATGATGTCGACATGCTTGGGCGATAATGCAGCCTGAGCATCGGTTGTCAGTAGTTTTGAGAAATAGATGTGTCCGATCACAAAAGGGATAATTATGAATGCGATGATAAGGGCCACAAGTAGGATTCGTAGATCAAAGACCACACCGATTGCGGCCGCAATGAGCACTGCTGCTGCAAGCAATCCTATGGTTTTGGCTATGGTGGAACCGCCTATGGTCCTGAAATAACTCGCTGGACTCATCCGGTATGTATCTGTTGTTATCGTCGTCATTTCCTTTTTCAGTCAAACACTATCGGTGGCATAAAATGATGGCATCAGACAATGCCGATGCCATCATTGTTTTATGAAGTAAGTCGCGAAATTTTATTTATATCCTCCGGGGATGAAGCACCTCTTGACTTACAATTATCCATTATGCGTATTAATTTTTAAGGCCTGCTTAAGCGGCTGTTCAGAGTTTTTTGGATAGACACTTAGTCCTCTAATTTGTGGATCACAAGACCGGAACGGAGCTTAGGCTCGAACCATGTGGTCTTGGGTGGCATGATGTTGCCGGTATCAGCTATATCCATGAGTTGCTTCATTGATACTGGATATAGTGCCAATGCCATGGCCATCTCTCCACTGTCCACTCTCCGCTGGAGTTCTTCAAGACCACGGATGCCACCGACGAAGTCTATGCGCTTATCTGAACGCAGATCCGTGATGCCGAGAATGTCACGCAGAATCAGATCGCTGGAGATTGTAACGTCAAGCACTCCGATAGGATCTGCATCGTTGTAACGGCCTTCGCGTGCTGTCAGCGAATACCATTTTCCGTATACATAAAGCGCAAAGTTGTGCAGCTCTGTCGGACGGTATGGTTCTGTTCCTTTTTCCTCTATGGTGAAATTTTTTTCAATCTCGGACAGGAACTGTTCCGGCGTAAGTCCGTTGAGATCTTTGACCACGCGGTTGTAGTCGATGATCTTCAGGTGGGATGCTGGGAATGCTACTGCAAGGAAATAGTTGTATTCCTCATTGCCGGTGTGGTTGGGATTGGCCTTTGCCTTTTCGTTGCCCACAAGTGCGGCGGCAGCTGTGCGGTGATGTCCGTCGGCTATGTAGAGATAAGGTATCTTGGCGAATTCCGCGGTGATTTCGGCTATTGTATCGTCATTGTCGATAACCCAGAACGAATGTCCGAATCCATCGGGGGCTATGAAATCATATTCAGGTGTTCCGGCTGTCGTTTCATTGATGATCTTCTCGAGTCGTTCATTGTCGGGAAATGCAAAGAACACGGGTTCAATGTTGGCATTGTTGACGCGGACATGCTTCATGCGGTCCTCCTCTTTGTCGCGGCGTGTCAGCTCATGCTTTTTGATCCGCTGCTCCATATAGTCGTCAACATTGGCTGCGATAACTATGCCATATTGTGTGCGTCCATCCATCGTCTGGGCATATATGTAATAATGCTCTTTGGAATCCTGCACAAGCCAACCGTTGGTCTGGAAAGCGTTGAAGTTCTCAACGGCTTTGTCATAGACACATGGATCGTGTTCATCGACACTCGGATCAAAATCAATCTCCGGCTTTATGATATGGTATAGGGATTTTTCGTTGCCTTCTGCTTCCCGACGGGCTTCGTCGGAATTGAGAACGTCGTAGGGACGTGATGCTACCTCGGTTACGAGTTCACGCGGCGGACGTACGCCTTTAAATGGTTTGACTTTTGCCATCGTGGTTTGGTGTTATTGAACTGACTTAAACTTATTGTAAACTAACATTCCGAGGTGGTTTTCGATATGATTCCGATCTTTTTGAGGTTGCGATGGAACTCCATTGTGTCCAAAAAAGAGATGGGAACAGCCGGAAACGGTCCGGAAGGTTAGCAATAAGGAATCAGGTCGGTTCTGCGTTTAAATTTTGAAATAAGTTTGACTCAGTTCATTTGTTGCGTAGGATGGTTTGCTCGCGATCCGGACCGATAGAAACTATGGTGATGGGTGTTGCCAGTTCGCGTTCAAGGAATTTGATATAGTCAGCGAACTGCTGCGGAAACTCATTTTCCGATTTCATTGCCGTCATGTCGGTCTGCCAGCCGGGAAGCTCTTCATATACAGGTTCAATTGTGTCCTCTTCGATGGAGTAGGGGAAATCGCGTGTCAGTTCGCCATTGATCTTGTATGCTGTACATGCTTTGATGGTCGGGAATGTGTCGAGAACATCGCTCTTCATCATGATCAGCTGGGTAACACCGTTGATCATGATGGCATATCGGAGAGCCACGAGATCAATCCATCCGCAGCGGCGTTCGCGGCCGGTGACTGCGCCGTATTCATGTCCTATGTCCCGGATCTTTTTGCCGGTCTCATCAAAAAGCTCCGTCGGGAACGGGCCACTGCCTACTCGGGTACAGTAGGCTTTGAAGATACCGAACACTTCGCCTATTTTATTCGGGGCTACACCAAGACCCGTGCATGCTCCTGCCGCAACCGTGTTGGAGGATGTTACGAAAGGATATGAACCGAAATCAACGTCGAGAAGTGTGCCCTGTGCACCCTCGCACAACACTGACTTGCCCTCTTGCAGACAGCGGTTCACATAATGTTCGCTGTCAATGATATCGAACGATTTCAGATAGTTGATAGCCTCTATCCAGCGTGGTTCGAGCTCGCTCAGGTCTGGTGTCTCGCCGAGCGACGCGAGCATGCGGAGATGGCGGTCGCGTGCGGCGGCATATTTGGCTTCAAAGTTATGGAGTGTATCGCCGAGACGAAGTCCGTTGCGGCTGATCTTGTCAGTGTAGGTCGGGCCGATTCCTTTGCCTGTTGTGCCTATCTTGGCACCACCCTTGGCTTTCTCGTTGGCTGCGTCGAGCAGTCGGTGGGTCGGAAGGATCAAATGTACCTTTTTTGAGATTTTCAACACTTTGCGCAGATCGATACCGGAGCGTTCGAGGGCTTCTGCTTCTTCTTTGAATAGAACAGGGTCGAGAACAACGCCATTGCCTATGATGTTGGTCTGTCCGTGCTGGAAGATTCCTGACGGAATTGAGCGGAGCACGTATTTCTTGCCATCGAATTCCAACGTGTGCCCGGCATTGGGGCCTCCTTGGAATCGTGCCACCACGTCGTAACGGGGTGTCAGAACATCGACTACTTTTCCTTTTCCTTCATCGCCCCACTGGAGGCCGAGCAATACATCAATTTTCATCTTGGGTGTGTTACTGTTATTTTGTTTTGGGCTTTGTTGACTGGCGCGTTTTCCTGACGCATCCTGCACAGAGTCCGTAGACGTTTAGATCAATATATTTGGGTTGGAATTTACCGAACCGGCGTGTATTCAGCAGGAGGTCTATCTCCTGGTCTTTTATCTCCTTGACTTTGCCGCAGCGTGAGCAGACCAGATGGTAATGTTTGGTCAGTCCTGCTATTTTTTCATATTGGGGCGACTGGGATTCAAATGTGTGACGGCGAACAAGCCCGGCTTTGATCAATAGCTCAATGGTGTTGTAGACTGTCGCACGGCTCACATGATAGCCTCCCGTGTCAAGTTGCAGATGCAGAGCGTCGATGGAAAAGTGGCTGGACATGTCGAACACTTTCTCCAGTATGGCGAAGCGTTCAGGCGTCCGGCGCAGATGGTTCTGCGTCAGATAGTCATTGAACGTGGCCAATGCTGCCGTCTTTGTCTTGTCGTCGCTCATAACGCTACAAAGTTAATAAATTTTAGTATAAGACCATCATTCTTCCGGTGCATTTTTAACCCGGATGCCGGTGCGCGCTCTGTGTACTGATCATTTCAGGTTCTCGCGCACTTCGGCAAGATAGGCTGCCATAGCCTCGGAGTCGCGGCGTTCAATGATCTTCTGTAGCCGGGCAAGCTGGTGGCGGATTCGTTCGAGTTGCGACGGGCTGTTGGGGTTGAAGAGGATTTCCGACAGCAGGTAGTCGTCCTCTCCCATAAGGCCGCGTGCTATGGTCATGTGGCGTTTGAATGTGGTGCCGGGGGCATCCTGATGTTGCATGGTGGAGGCAAACACAAGGGTGGAGGCGAATGGAACCGACAGGGAATAGGCTATGGTTTGGTCATGTTCCTCAAAGGTGTATTCCACAATGTTGAGTTGCAGACGCTGGTAGAGGTCGCGGAAGAATACGCGTCCAAGATGATCCCCTTCGCTGATTATGATGGCGTTTTCGCTCGACAGGTTGCTCAGAGATGCAAATGTAGGGCCGAACATGGGGTGGGTGGAGACGAATGGATGTCCGCAGTCGGCGTAGAATTCCGGCAGCCCTGTTTTCACGGAGGCTATGTCGGAAAGGATGCAGCGGCTGTCAATGTAGGGGAGTACATTGCGGAATGCGCTCAGGGTGTGTTTCACCGTGGCTGCGTTGATCACAAGCTCCGGCGCGAACTCTCGCACGTTTTCAAGGGTGTCGAAGCGTTCCACCCCGTATGTGAATCGCAGTTTGTCAGGTTCTGGATCATATACTGCTACTTGATGATCAGCGGATAGCAGATCGCAGAAGAATGTGCCCATTTTTCCGGCACCGAGGATCAGGATTTTCATTTTGCGCGGTCGTTTATGATTTCTATTTGCTGACGGACTGATTCATCGTGGATCGCCAGCAGGATTGTTTTCATGAATTCGGCTCCCATGCCCATATCTTCTCCGGCTTTGACTCTGGAGCGGATGATGTCGTTGTAGCGGCCGGCCTGGACCACCGACATGCGGTGTTCTTTCTTGTAACGGCCTATGTCGCGGCACACTCCCATTCGCTTTGCAAGGATATCCAGCAGCTCATTGTCAATGCGGTCTATCTGCTGGCGCAGCAGTGTGAGGCTTTCGGTAGTCTGGTGGGAGTCGCGGATCACAAGGGTGTTCAATATGAAGTTGAGGATCTCGGGAGTGACTTGTTGTGCGGCGTCGCTCCATGCGCAGTCGGGGTTGCAGTGGCTTTCAACTATAAGTCCGTTGAAGCCCATGTCGAATGCTTGTTGCGACAGGGGGGCGATCAGTTCGCGTTTGCCTCCTATATGCGATGGGTCACAGATAATCGGCAGATTGGGATATCGCAGACGCAATTCCACGGGGATATGCCATTGTGGCATGTTGCGGTAGAGATGTTTCCCGTATGTCGAGAAGCCGCGGTGGATGGCTCCTAAACGTCTGACGCCGGCATTGTAGATTCGCTGCAATGCGCCTATCCATAGCTCGAGATCGGGATTGACTGGGTTCTTTACCAATACGGTCAGGCTGTCGGCTTTGCCTGAGGCGGCTATTGTGTCGGCTATCTCCTGCATTGCAAACGGGTTGGCCGATGTACGTGCGCC
>OFFE01002469.1_pt1 | contig 11131 bp, 10 predicted proteins | sample 1521371 | NCBI WGS metagenome assembly OFFE01 (sample SAMEA3504131, study PRJEB24116) | mouse gut metagenome | biome: mouse gut; feature: mouse-associated habitat; material: faeces | place: Denmark | collected 2011 | reverse complement strand
TGCTGCCATTTGGTATGTTACCGCCAGATAAATATAACCGGCACATTTGAAAATCGGTAAAGTCTCACTTCACCGGCATATACCTGCCGAGATATTCGTCAATGGCCTCCATCCACTGCCTGGAGAGGGCATCGTCATTCTGGAGCGCGTGGCCGGAGTGCGGAAGCTCAAAATATTTATGATCCACATGGTTCTCCTCCAGCGCAGTCTTGAGCCGCAGGGACGCCAAAAATGGCTGTACTCGGTCCCTGGTGCCATAAGCGGCCACCGTGGGGACAGGGTTCCGGCCCACCCACTCTGCGGCGGCAATGGGCTTCATTTTCTCCAGATAGGAGCCGTCTGCCACTTCTCCGGGGGTGATCTCCACCCCCGCCATTGCGCTGAACAGCTCCGCGCAGGCTGCATCGCTCTGATCCAACCCCAAAATGCTCCAGTCCTCCTGATAGAAGCTGGACGGCCCCACCGCGCCAAAGGTGAACACCACTGGCACCGGGGCCTCCGCTCCGTCGCGATAGGCATAAATCATAGCCAAGGCATGTCCCGCTGAGCCGCCTGCCACCGCCATCTTGTCGATGGGATAACCGGCCTGTTCTGCGGCGGCAACTACTTGGGGTACCGCTGCCTTGATCTCGTTGGATTGAGAGAGAACGCTGGCCTCCGGGTGCGCCTCGCCGCGCAGGGTGTAGTTGATGCCCGCCGCCACATAACCTTTGGAGCAGAGCCATGCCAACATATCTTTGTCGTCGGCCTTGTCACCCATGGTGAAACCGCCCGCATGGAGGTAGATCACCAAGCCATAGCTGTCTTTGCCACCGGAGGGGAGGTAGAGGTCAAACTTGTTGGCCTCGCCCTGACCATAGGGGAGATCGACTTTCCGCGTACCCAGTGCGTCACTCCACCGGACGGAATATGCTTTGCACCAGGCGGGCTTGACAAGTGTTTTGGATGCCGCTCCGGCTCCAAAGGCCAGCAGGAACGCCAGGATACCCGTCCAAACCGGCACAGCCCTCCCCTTCTTTTCCTTCACAGCTTTGCTCATAGGAAATTCCCTCCAAACAGCGTACCGCCCACGAAGAGGTTCCATACGCTCCGCACCGCCAGCCGGCCCAGGACAAATGCAGCCACCACGATGGCGGCCAGGATCAGCCGCCTTTTTTGTGTCAATGTCATTCCAATATCCTCCCTTGACAGGATCCATGTCATATGCTACGATGTGTTACAATCGTAACGGCAATATAACTGTAACAGCAAAAACTCGGATTGTCAATGGAGGCGGTAAAAATGGAACAAAAGGCCAAAAATGTTTCACCGTTCAGCAACGAGAGCCGCAGCGCCTATGTGGTGGAGCATCTCACCAGTTCTATGCTGGCACTGCTGAAGGAAAAACCTGTCGCTGAGATATCCATCAGCGAATTGTGCGCAATGGCGGGGGTGGGGCGGACGTCCTTCTATCGCAACTACGAGGAAAAAGAGGATATTATCAAGGCGTACATGATACGCTTGTCTCAAAGCTGGATGGACAAGTGTAAAATTACGCCCAATCTTCCAGTCAGCGAGACCGTTCGGATTGTGTTTTCCCACTTTGAAGCAAATCGGGATTTTTACAGTCTGCTAAACGAAAGAGGGTTGGTCTACCTTTTGAAGGATATTATTTTGGACTTGTGCGGTTTTAACCCAGATCAGGAAGTAATTGCCGCCTATTCCTCCGCCTATGCCGCATTCTTTTTGTATGGATGGATTGAGACGTGGTTCAAACGGGGAATGGGTGAATCAGCCGAAGAACTGGCCGCACTGATGGAGCAGAAGCAGTGATTGCGGCAAACAGGGCATCGTGGGACCCACGATGCCCTGCTTGTTGGCGGCAGCGCCTGCAAACTCCTTTTGTCCCCTTCGTACCGAAGCTGGCTGCGCATCCTCCGCCTCTATATCTCGCCTGCCGTATTGCCGTTCTCAGGTTAACCGGCCAGACGCCCCTAGATATTCCTCCAGGCATACGCCCTGCTCATGAATCTCCGCCGCCGCATCCTTCCCCACGTAGCGGTAATGCCAGGGCTCGTAAATGATCCCGGTGATCTCGCTTTTGCCGGCGGGGTAGCGGAGAATGAATCCATACTCCCAGCTGTGCTCCATCAGCCACTTCTGTACAGCGGTATCCTCCTGGCTTTCGTCCAGATTCTGGTTGTCCAGATCCACAATGTCTACCGCCAGACCCAGCTGGTGCTCGCTGCTGCCGGGGAGAGCGACCGTCTTTCCGGCGCTTGCCTCCGCTTCGGACTGAGAGAGCCCCTGGGCCATGAGCCGGTCCACCTTGTTCTGATAGAGCTGCTCCTGCTTTTCATAGCTGCGGTAGGCCGAACAGATCACCGGCGACAGCCCCGCCAAACGGCAGGCGTTCATCATGGCCTGCAAATCCGGATAGCACCGCTGGTCCACCTTCTGCCCGTTGGTCAGCTCTGCGGCGGTAAAGGCGTAGTCCTCCGGCAGCGTATTCCAGGGGTTCACCAGCGCCAGATTCCACCTCGCTGCATCCGGGATCTCCGGCTCCACCCCCTGCGGCTCCGGCGGCAAAACCGAGGACAGAGACCGCACCGGCAGCGGCTCCGTCCCGTCCTCCTCCGGCACATCCGGCGGAAGGGCGAAAGCCAGCAAAAACGCCAGCATTGCCAGCAGAAACGCATACAGGGGCAGCTGCCGCCGGATCCGGCGGCGCTTTCTTCTGTACATGAAAAGCACCTCTCTGTAATTGGGATAATCCCATAATAGAAAGGCATTTCCTCGATCTGCCATCTGCGCGGCATCTATCCGGCATCAAAGATCTTACGAAACAGAGGCTCCGTTAACAGTTGAAACATAGGGGGACAAGGTGGTGAAGCCGGCATCGAAGTACATATACAGGTCCAGGCTGTAAAATCTCCGCTCCAGATCCGTCTGCTCCCCTCCCAGCAGGAAGGAAAAGTTGAACTTTACAGCTGTATCGTACCACTCCTCGTAGGAAACCTGAACCTCCACCCCGTAGTGATTCTCCAGAAAGACCCGCCACGCCTCCATTTCAATATAAACATTCTCCACCGCACTCTTAGGCAGCGGATTCGGCTTCGGAGGAGAAGGGACCGAAATCATGAAGGCCTTTCCCGACGCGTCGTCCAGCCAGATGTGGATATATTGAGAATCGCTTTGCCAGGAAACCACCCAGGTGGGAACCGCTATGCTGTTATCCCAGGCCATCATCGTCTGAGGCCAAACTCCGGGACCGGGGAAATCTGTCCAGGTTTTCGGATCCTCCAGCAGGCGCTGCTTGATCAGCACCGTCAGAATTTCCTCCGCCGCCGACAGGGCTTCTCCCTCGCTCAGACGCGCATCCGTCAAGTGCTGGGTTTCGGCGATGTAGTAGTCCATTCCTGTAATCATTTCCAGTACCCGGCTCACATCCTCCTCCTGCTTCAAAGTCAGGCGGAAAGGATCGAAGGACCAGACTTCCGACCCCGCCTGCCTCGCGTCCTGCATATAGGACGCAGCAAAGGGCATTGCCGCTCCCGCCGCCACCAGCAGCAGCGTGGCCAGCACCGTCAGGCACCGCTTGACAATCCTCATCCCCGCCCTCCTCTCAGCTCCACCGTGACGCAGGCCCCCTTGGGCGCATCGGTCCGGTTCTCAAAGCGGATGGAACCCTGGTGCGCCGCCGCAATCTCCTGGCACAGGGCCAGCCCCAGGCCAAAGCCCCCTTGCTTCCGGGACCGGGCCTTGTCTACCCGGTAGAATGCCTCCGTCAGGTGGGCCAGGGACGCCTCCGGGATACCTCGGCCGTCGTCCAGCACCTGAATCCGGCAGCCGTCGGACAGCATCTCCTGCCGGAACCGAATTTCCCCTCCCTGGCTCATGGCCTTCTGGGCGTTGTCCGCCAGATTCAGCAGCAGCGACCATGTCAGATCGGGCTCCAGCAGGCAGGTACCCTGCTGGCATTCGCAGAGAACGGAAATCCTCCGGCGGGCCAGCAGCGGCCGCAGCCGCTCCACAAATTCACCCACCAGATCTGCCGGGGAGACCTCCGTGAAGGGCAGATCGTGCTCCTTGACTACCAACAGCTCCAGCAGCTTTTTGGACAGGTTGGACAGCCGCTTGCCCTCGGAGTAGAGGTAGTCCGCGGCCTCTGCCTGCTCCGCCGGCGTCAGCTGTCCGCCCCGCAGCAGGTCGGCGTAGCCGATGAGGCTGGTCATAGGGGTCTTCATCTCGTGGGCAAAGCTGCCCACAAAGCGCTCCTGCCGCTCCATGGCCTGATGCAGCTGAAAGATGGTCTTTTCCATCTGCTCCGCCATGGCATTGAAGTCCTCGGACACCGCCCCGATCTCGTCCTCGCTTCGGACGGGCACACGGCTGGAGAACCGTCCGGAGGCGATGGCCCGGGAGGCCCGGGACAGCCCCGTCAGCGGTGCGGTCAGCAGGCGGGACATGGTGTAGGACGCTGCGGCGCACAGCGCCGCCATGACGGCAAACACCCGCAGATAGGTCCTCTGCTGCTCCTGCCGCATGTCGTAGAGACTGGAGACGTCATGGGCGCTGTGAAGGCACAGGGGCTCGCCATTGGTCTCCGCCGTACCGGACAGCACCAGGTAGTACCCGCCGGACCAGTCGTCCACCACCCGGACCATACACTCCCCGGGCTCCGGAACTGTGAGCTGCTGGAGATAGCGCGCGAGGTCCGTCTCCGACTGGTAGAGGGCGCCCTCCCCGCCAGGGACGCAGAGATAGAGCGCGGACCAGAGAGAGTCGTTCTGCTCGCACAGCTGCTCCATGGTCCGGGCGATGGCCCCGGCATCCAGATAAGGGTCCAGGCCGTTGACAATCCTTAGAGCGCTCCAGGCCATGCGGTAGGAGGCGAAGGCAGCGTCCTTCTCCCGCTCCAGGGAGCTCTGAAAGAATCCAGTGATCAGCAGGCTCCCCCCGGCTCCGAAGAGCAGAGACAGCACCGCCAGCATCCACAGCGTCATTTTCACCCGAAATTTCATGGCTCACTCCGTCTCCAGGCGGTAGCCCACCTTGTTGACCGCCCGGAGCGTGGTTTCCCAGCCCACCTTTTTCCGCAGCCGCTGGACATGGAGATCCACCGCCTTGCTGCCGAAGGGATAGTCCCCGCCCCAGACCCGCTCGTAGATGGTTTCCCGGTACATGGCGCGCCGGGGATTCCGGGCAAAGAGAAGGAGCAGGTCGTACTCCGTCTTGGTCAGGTTGATCTCCTCTGCCCCCCGCCAGACCCGCATGGAGGCGGTGTCGATCTTCAGTCCGCCGGTTTCCAGCACCATATCGCACTTCTTATACCGCCGCAGCACCACGTCAATCCGGGCCAGCAGCTCCACGGTGTCAAAGGGCTTGACAATATAGTCCTCCGCCCCCAGACGGAGGCCCTTCACCCGATCCGCCACCGCCCCTTTGGCGGTGAGAAAGATCACCGGAATCTCCAGAGGCCGGATGTATTCCATCAGTTCGAAGCCGTCCACCTCCGGCAGCATCACATCCAGCAAGATCAGATCGTACACCTCCCGCTCCAGCAGGTTGGCCGCCTCCGCTCCGTCAAAGGCGCAGGTGCAGTGGAATCCCTCCTTGGTCAGGCTCATACGGATCAGGTTGGAAATGGGCTTTTCGTCCTCTACAATCAAAACGCGAATCACCTACGGCACCTCTTTTCTCCGCCGCTTTTCTGAAAGAAAAAGCAGTAAAAAGAACATTCATCCGCCCTTCATTCCGCTGCGTTTTCCAGGATTACCCAACGCATCGGGCGGCCCAATGATTGTACGCCCGCAGTAAAGAACGGTTCTACAGGATTAAATTATATCATTCCGGCATCGAAACGGCAACAAAACCGCAAAAAGCAGGGAGGAGGCCTTTGCCTCCTCCCACAATGCCTGTCAGCTCAGATGCCAGACATCCTCGTTGTACTGCTCGATGGTGCGGTCCGAGGAGAAGTATCCGGCCTTGGCAATGTTCACCAGCATCTTCCTGGCCCATGCCTCTCTTCCGGCGTACTGCCGGAAGGCCTGATCCTTGACGGCGATATACTCCTCCACATCCAGCAGAGCCATGAACCAATCCTTGCCCTTCATATCCCTCCACAGGGCCGTCAGGCTCATGGGATCGCCGATGGACAGCAGCTCCGGAGACAGCAGGAAGTCCACCAGCGGCTCCACTCCGGGAGAGTGGTAATAATCCAGCGCCCGGTAGCGCTCCCCGCCCTTGTCGTCATAGAGATGGATCACCCGGCCGCTGTGTTTGCCGAAGGTGAAAATATTCTCCGGTCCAACCAGCTGGGCAATCTCCACATTGGCTCCATCCAGAGTGCCCAGCGTCACCGCGCCGTTGGCCATGAGCTTCATGTTGCCGGTGCCGCTGGCCTCCTTGGAGGCCAGGGAAATCTGCTCGGAGACATCCGCTGCGGGAATCAGCCGCTCCGCCCAGGTAACATTGTAGTTTTCCAGCATCACCACCCGCAGCCAGGGGCTTACCTCCGGGTCGCTCTCAACCAGCTTTTGCAGGCAGAGAATAAGATGGATAATGTGCTTGGCCATGACGTAGGCCGGGGCCGCTTTGGCGCCGAAGATCACCGTGACAGGGCTCTCCGGGGTGTTTCCCGCCTTGATGTCCAGATACTTGGCGATAACATACAGCGCGTTCATCTGCTGGCGCTTGTACTCATGGAGGCGCTTGATCTGCACGTCGAAGATGGAATCTGGGTTCAGACGGATGCCCTGAGCCTCCTCCAGCATCCCGCAGAACCGCTCCTTGGCGGACCGCTTCACCGCCAGCAGCTCTTTCAGCACCTCCCCGTCGTTGCTATAGGCCAGCAGGTCCTCCAGCTTGCCGGGCTCCTGACGCCAGCCGGGTCCGATATGTTTGTCAATAAGCTCCGTCAGCGCCGGGTTGCACGCCTCCAGCCAGCGGCGGAGAGTAACGCCGTTGGTCTTGTTATTGAACTTCTCCGGGTAGAGCTCATAAAACGGCTTGAGCTCCGCCTTTTTCAGGATCTCCGTGTGCAGGGCGGCCACACCGTTGACGGAGCAGCCATAGTGAATATCCATGTGGGCCATATGAACCACGTTTTTCTCGTCCAGAATGGCGACCTGGGGATCGGGACAGACCTTCCGGGCCCGCTTGTCCAGCTCCCGGATGATGGGCACCAGCTGGGGCGCCACCTTCTCAATAAAGGCCAGGGGCCATTTCTCCAGCGCCTCCGCCAGAATGGTGTGGTTGGTGTATGCGCAGGCCCGGCGGACCTGCTCCACAGCCTCATCCATGGTCAGCCCCCTGGCGGTAAGCAGGCGGATCATCTCCGGGATCACCATGGAGGGGTGGGTGTCGTTAATCTGCATGATCACGCGGTCCGCCAGCTCCCGGGGGCCGTATCCCCGCTCCTCCAGTTCCTGAAGAATCAGCTGCGCTCCGGCGGACACCATGAAATACTGCTGGTATACCCGCAGCAGGCGGCCCTCTTCGTCTCCGTCGTCAGGATAGAGGAAGCTGGTCAGATGGTGTGCTATGTCCGTCTTGTCGAAGTCAATCCCCTTCTCCGGAGCATCTCCGGGCTCCTCCACATCAAACAGATGCAGGCGGTTGGCCTTGTCGTTATATGCGCCGGGGATGGCCACATCCCACAGCACCGCCTTCAGCTCCCGCTCCCCGAAGGAAACCGGGAACGTCTTCCCCGCCGGAATCAGCCAGCTCTCCTTTTCCAGCCAGGGGTCGGGGAGTTCCGCCTGCTTGTTGTCCACGAACTTCTGATGAAACAGGCCATAGTGATAGTTCAGGCCCACGCCGTCTCCCGGCAGGCCCAGAGCGGCGATAGAGTCCAGGAAGCAGGCGGCAAGGCGGCCAAGTCCGCCGTTGCCCAGGGAGGGCTCCGGTTCCTGGTCCTCCACGGCGTTCAGATCCTGACCCATTTCTGAGAGCAGATCCCGGACCTGCTCCCGAATGCCCAGTGCCAGCAGGTTGTTGTCCAACAGCTTCCCCATCAGGAATTCTGCGGAGAAATAGTAGAGCTTCCGCCCGCCCGCCGGGGCGGGACGCTCCGCCGCAAGGCGGCTGGTCAGGGTCAGCAGCGCCTCATACAGCTGGCGGCTGCCGCACCGGTCCGGGGCAAGACCGAACCGTTCGTGGGTGATTTGTTCCAGATGTTCTCTCAGATCCATAGTCAAGCAATACGCTCCTCTCCAGATTATGACAGAAAATTTCAGAATTCACGACGCCGTAGCGTCCTTGATCAGCGGCAGCTGCGCCACGCTCTCCCCGGCAATCAGCTGGAAGGGCACCACCTCGTGAATGGGACGGCCCCGCCGCTCAATGCCCCGCAGCAGTATATCCACACCGCGCTCCGCCATGTGCTGGGTATTCTGGCGCACAGTGGCCAGCCGGGGAACCAGATAGTCGGAGATGGGCACCCCATCATAGCCCACAATGGACACGTCCTCCGGCACCCGCTTTCCCAGATCCCGCAGAGCCCGGATAGCGCCCATGGCGGTCACGTCGCTGACCGCAAAAATAGCCGTCAGCTCCGGGCACCGCTCCAGCAGCCGTCTGGCGGCAGCATAGCCCTCCGACAGAGAATACCGGCAGGGTTCGCACTGCCTCTCCCCGTCAAAGGGAAGTCCCAGCTCCCCGCATGCCTCTACGCATCCCATAAAACGGCTGTGGCCGATTTGGAAGCAGGACCAGTTGCCCCCCAGCATTCCGATATGCCGGTGGCCCCGGCCGGCCAGGAAGCGCACCGCCTGCCGGGCCGCCTCTCTGTCGTCGGTGGTAATGGAGGAGAGATTGTCAAAGCCCAGATCGCCGGCAATATTGGTCAGCAACACGCATGGGATGACAATCTCCTGAAACTCCAGGCGGAACAGCTTTCTGTCCCCGCCCAGGAACATGATTCCCGCCGGCTGGCGCTCCCGGCACAGCTGGACCGCGTAGGCCACCTCGTCGGCGTCCTCGTCCAAGTAATATACCGAGGCGTCCCGCCCCGCATCCCGCAGGAGAACCTGAATGCGCTCCACCAGATCGGCAAACAGCATGTTCTGGGTGCCCTTGACGATGACGGCGATGCTGGTACCGGCCTGCTGCTTGAGATGTTTGGCGTTCTTGTTGGGCTGGAAGCTGTTGGCCTCCACCACCGCCAGAACCTTCTGCCGGGTTTCCTCGCTGACATCCGGATGATTGTTGAGCACCCGGGACACCGTCGCCACGCCGCAGCCGGACAGCCGGGCAATATCCTTAATCGTCACGCAAGCGCCTCCTCTCCCAGGGCAATATAGCAAATTTTTCGCAGAAAAGCAAGAGTTATCCTTTCACCGCTCCGGCGGCGACGCCCTTGATGATATGCTTCTGGCAGGTGAGGTAGAAGATAATGACTGGGACGATGCTCAGCAGGATCAGCGCCATGGTCGCACCCAGATCCACTGTGCCGTAGCTGCCCTTGAGGTACTGAATGTGGATGGTGATGGTCCGGTATTTCTCCAGGTCCAGCACCAGATAGGGGAGCAGATAGTCGTTCCATACCCACATGATCTCCAGAATGCCTACGGAAATCATGGTGGGCTTCAACATGGGCACCACTACCGTGAAGAAGGTGCGCACCGGTCCGCATCCGTCGATGGCCGCAGCCTCCTCGATCTCCAGAGGGATGGACTTGACAAAGCCTACAAACATGAAGATGGCCAGCCCCGCGCCAAAGCCCAGATAGACCACCGGGATTGTCCAGGGGGTGTTCAGCTTCAGCTTATCCGCTGTGTTAGAGAGGGTGAACATCACCATCTGGAAGGGCACCACCATGGAAAAGACGCAGAGGAAATACAGGATCTTGCAGAACAGGGAATTCACCCGGGCGATATACCAGGCGGCCATGGAGGTGCCCAGCAGGATCAGAGCTGTGGAAAGTACGGTGATAACCACACTGTACTTCACACTGTTCCAGAAGGGGTAATTGCCGAAGGTCATGCCCTTGACGAAGTTCTCAACGCCCGCCCACATCTCACCGGCAGGCAGAGCGAAGGTGTTGGTCTTGACGTAGGTATTGAGCTTGAAGGAATTGATGAGCACCGCCAGTACAGGCAATACATAGGCCACGCAGACAATGCCCAGGATGACGGACAGGATCATTTTATTCCTGCGCTCTGTAGTCAACGATCCTTTCATTACTGCTGTACCTCCTTTTTGCGGGTGTAGGCAAGCTGGGCCAGGCCCAAACCGGCCACCAGAATGAAGAAGATAACCGCCTTCGCCTGGGCGGTGCCGTGGGCATTGGCGCTGGAGTTGTTATAGGTGGTGAAAATATTCAGCGCCAGCATCTCCGTGGTCTTGATGGAGGTCCCGCCGGGCTGCGTGAGAATAGGCTGGCCGGCAGTGAGGGCCAGATTCTGATCAAAGAGTTTGAAGCCGTTGGTCAGGGACAGGAACATGCAGATGGTAATGGATGGCATCACATTGGGGATGGTCACACGAAACAGGGTCTGGGCCTTGGTGGCGCCGTCGATGCGGGCCGCTTCCAGCATGTCCTCGGGCACCGCCTGAAGCCCGGCGATATAAATAATCATCATATAGCCGATTTGCTGCCAGCACATGAGGATGATGAGGCCCCAGAAGCCAAACGTGGAATCCATGACGATGGAGGTGCCGAACTTGCTGAGAATACCGTCAAAAATCATGGACCAGATGTGCCCCAGCACAATGCCGCCGATGAGGTTCGGCATGAAAAACACCGTACGGAACAGGTTGCTGCCCTTGATGTTCTGGGTCAGGGCATAGGCCACGGCAAAGGCCAGCACGTTGATGAGCACCAGGGAGACCACGGTGTACAGCGTCGTATACCAGAAAGCGTGGGTAAAGGAGGCGTCCTTAAACGCCCGAACATAGTTGCCGATCCCGATGGGCTTGGCATCGGCAATGAGCTTGAACTGGCAGAAGGACAGATAGATTCCCTGAAGGAAGGGCCAGACAAATCCGATGACAAAGGCCGCCACCACAGGTCCCAAAAAGAGTGGCCACCAGCGCCGGGTGCTGGCCTGGATCATATTGCGGCCGGAAATTTTCTTCGGTTTCAAGATATCAGCTCCCTTTCTCAAAATAGAAATGTATAAAGGGAGGGCGGGCGAAATCGCCCGCC
>OFFE01002451.1_pt1 | contig 11181 bp, 19 predicted proteins | sample 1521371 | NCBI WGS metagenome assembly OFFE01 (sample SAMEA3504131, study PRJEB24116) | mouse gut metagenome | biome: mouse gut; feature: mouse-associated habitat; material: faeces | place: Denmark | collected 2011 | reverse complement strand
CCCTCTCCGGCTCCGGGGCCTGTGCAGCCTCTATGGCCACCTCGATGTCGCTGACCGCATGCTCAGCATCGATCTCCTCCTTTATCGCCTGCACCTCCTGCTTGCTGTAACTCTCGGTTATCTCCTCCGCTATCGCGTCCGGCATGTGCAGCATCAGGGACAGCTTCGCGAAGCCGATGTTCTTATAGCCTTCCTGCAGCACATGGCTGTTCCCGCCTACGGAGAACCGCTCCACTATCCGTATATATCGGGATACGGTTCCCTTGTCCAGGCCATACCTCTTCTCCGCGAACTCCTCATGGCCAGCATATCCGGAGCCATCCAGGATGTCCGTGTCCCTGGCAACCTTCAGGATGTACCCCATCTCCATGAAGCCCTCTTTTATCTTTACCGCCGTGCGGTCTGCCGCCCTTTCCAGATCCTGATACCTTGCAAAGGCAAGGACTTCCGTGCCCTTTGCCTCCTCCAATCCATACGTCTCCTGAAACATCTTAATGGCATCCTCCTTATCGTTGCACATATAGGTGCCGGCCCCGCATATGTGGCATATGACATAAGCGCCGACACCGCTGGCCACCACGCGGGCCTCGTTCCCGCAGACGCCCCGTACCGTGCCCGCCACGCCATATCCTCCTGTCAGCGTCCCCATCAGACCACCTCCATCAGATCTTCCATCAGGGCCTCCAGTACCCTCGTGTTGTTCTTCCGCCTCAGCTCCTCCAGGTTCTGCTCCCTCTTCACGGCGCTCAGCCTGGCATGCTCATGGTCCTCCTCCCGCATCCGCTTCCGGATCTCCTTCTGCCACTCCCGCAGGAACGGCTTCACCTCCTCTATGTCAGGCTCCTCGTCGTACATGCCGCGGTGCTGCCTTATGGTGCCGCCGGGCTCCACCTCGATGGTGTAGAACGGCTTCTCCGGCTCCTCCGCCCGGCGCAGGAAGCAGATGTACGTCTCGTGCTGCAGGATGCGGTCGAAGTACCGCTCCGTGTGCCCCACGCAATGGTGCAGCGCCATCCCCTCTGAGACGATGTCGATGAAGCTATGCGGCACCGTGATGCGGAAGCGTCCATTCCCGTACTCGTACTTTGGCTTTATTGCTGCAAGGATGGCTTCAGAGCCAGGGTATTTCTCCTCCATGCGCTCCGCATCCTTCCTGGCCTGTTCCTTGTCCATCCTGGCCCTCTCGGCTTCAATGCGCCTGTTGTTCTCCTCCTCGGCTTCGCCATGCCGCCGCTTCAGCTCCCTAGGGCGGTACACCATCGCGTCCGACATGTCCTTCCCCAGCCTCTCTGACATGGAAAGGTAGTCCTCGTATGTCTCGAACACGGCCTTCGCCTTCCGCTTCCCGCCATACGACTCCGTCACCTGCCGGTTCAGGTAGTTCATCAGCTGCTCCGGGGACAGGCGCCTGGATGCCCGGCTGGAGCGGTACTTGGCATTCGTAATCCCGCTCCTCCCATACCAGGAGAGCACGTCGCTCCCTATCCGCTTCCCTGCCTTGTCCGCCCACTGCATCCATTCCAGCATGTCGTTGCCGCCGTCCTCCTGGCGCAGACGGTTTATCTTCTGCATGTCCCGGATGCGCATCACGGCACAGATGTCCCTCCCACTGATGTCCAGGGCGTTCCAACTGCCATACCCATGCGTATAGTTCACTTCATTGGACGTCTCCTCCAGCAGCCGGCGGAAGCGCCCCTTGGCCAGGTATTCCACCGTCCCGATGAAGCCTTTCCTCGTGTCCGCTATGATTCTGTCATAGTTCGCCTTCATCCCCTGGGCGGCGATATGCTGGAGGACGTCTGCCCAGGCATGGTATGCCGTCCCTTCAAGCCCCTCCCTGACGCCCTCTGGATACAGGTATCCCGTCTTCCATCTGAGGGAGAATGGATTCCCTTTGTTGTCCCACCCGTCATGCTGGGCATAGTAGTACTCGCACGGCTGCATGCTCCAGGCCCCCTTGTGCAGCATGCAGCGGATGGTCTCATGAAGCTTGACCACGCGGAATATCTCCCAGTCCACCGTCACGTCAAAATGTCGCTGTATCCCACGCTTCTCGTCCAGCCCATGGATCAGCGTCAGGCTGGCCTTCCTCTGCAGGGAGCTCCTCCTCTTCTCCACAGTGAGGGCCTGTCCGCACAGCGGGCATATGGCATCTCCTCTATGCTTCATCTTCGCTCCTGCTGACGATGCCGCAAAACTCTGGCCGCAGGCTGTGCACTGGTAGGTGTCGTCCGTCTTGTCCCAGATGGCATAGTGCAGGGAGCCAGCCACCTGCCCACTGATCCATTCCATCACGGGCTTGCAGACATCAGGGACGCTGTCCATCAGGTCGTTCACCCTCTGGACGCGCCTGTCCTCTTTCCTGTCCCTGCGCTCACGGGAATATTCCCGCTCCAGGGAGCCTATCCTCTCGTATACATCAGCATCTGGCCAGTTGACTTTCAGGGCATCCAGAGCCAGCTCCCTTTCTTTTTTGGACAATGGGAAGCTCTCCTCATCAATGAAAATCCAGTATTCGCCGCGCGCAAAGGCGTTATTCAGGTTCTCCTGCGTCCATAGGCCGGTCATGTCGCAAGAGGCATACTCCCCAGTCTGCAAGTCCACGGCATGCCTGTAAATCCATGTCCCATCGCTCCACAAATCCAGGATCAGGTATCCTCCGGAGAGCTGGGCCGCCACGCGCTTGCCTTTCTTCCAGCCCTTCCCTTCCGGCCGCTTCACTGCGACCTTCTCAATCTGTTTCCTTTTCATCCCCTGCCTCCTTTAGGACGCCGTCCTCCACGGTGTACCAGATGCCCGGCCTGATGCCGTTCCTCCCCACCATGACGAGCCTTGCGTCCACTATCTCTCCGTCCGCCTCCCGGATCAGCCCCAGATGGGCCCCTTCCGCTCCTCTCACCATAGGGCTCTCCCCTCTGGCTATGGCTATCGCGTCCGGAAGCATGGCCTCCGCCCTGTCCGCTGCCACTTCCAGGCTTGCCCGCTTTGCCTCCCATCCTGCCCTTTTGGGGTGCTCCACCATGTAGACCATCGCCTGTGCGGCCATCTCCCGCATGGTCAGCTCCTGCACCAGTGTCAGCTCCGTGCATGCTATCCTGGTGTCCGTGCCGTCCTCGGCTATGTCCCCTCCCGCCTCCGCAAGGAAGAACCGGTTCCTGCACGCCAAATCGTAGTACCGGGTGCAGTCCATCACATACTCGCAGGCATGCAGCCCAGTCCTTCCGCACTTGGAGCCGTCCGCCACTGCCGGGATGCCCAGCTGGTAGCGGAACGTGCCGTTGCCCATGGTACATGTCATGTCGGAGCGAGTCGCCTTGAACACCTTCATAAGACCACCCTCTTCACATAATAGTCTTTTGCAATGCGGCGCAGCTCGTCCCGTCCCGTCATCCCGATGTAGTTTATCTGCGGGATGCCAGCCTTTTTGACGATTCCGTCTGGGACGCGCACCCTGTTCTGTGATGCGTGTTTGAGCCCTGCTGCCAGGAAGTCCTCCAGATGCCTATCCTCCCGGAACACGCCTTCGCACATCTCCGGTTCTTCCGTGCACATGTACGAGAGATAGTCCTTCCAGTCCTTCAGCTGGCTCTGCAGCCCAAGCTCCATAGCCTCCATGTCCAGCTTGCCGACTGCCGCCATCAGCGGCGTGGCCAGCTCCTCCACCTCGCCGTCCAGGTAGTCCTGCACGTCCTCCTGGCCAATCCCGTTCTCCGCAGCCAGGGCGAAGAGGGCCTCCTCGTCCCCTTCTGCCTTCTGGGCGGCTGCTGCCCGGTTGAGCTCCTCCACAGTATCGAATATCCCGAATTTACGAATCATCCTTTTCTCCTTTCCAGGGTTGCACCGGTGCAACCTCCTCAGCCCTCTCCGTGCCGGCACATCTCAGGATGCCCTCCAATCCTGTCGCCTACAAGATTCAGCGCCTCCCCGGCCACCTCGCCGAAGATGTCCCTGGGGGCATACAGCCTGGGCAGGTTCGCCCTCATCCAGAAGCTGAACTCATGCTTCCCAGCCACCGCCTGGAGCGTGTGGCCTGTATCCTCCAGGTGCCAGAGTATGTCCCTCCACAGCCCGGAATCCTTCACCTTAGAGCGCCGTCCGGTCGTCCATCCATTCTCCCGCCAGGCTTCCGGCCACCTGCTGTTGATGGCAGCGGCCACATACGTGCACTCCGTATGTACCCTGACATCACAGGCGTACTGGAACCTGGCCAGGCTGTCCCGCAGGCAGTACAGCGCCAGACGGCTCTCCGTGGCCCCGTCCATCTCCACCGCCGCCATCCTCTCGTGCATCCTGCTATCTGCCAGCCGGGCCCGCATGATATACATCCCCTTCCCGATGCCCTTCGCCGACCCACGCAGGGTGCTCCCTATATAAATCTCCACTGTCATCGTACCGCCCTCTTCTCAGATTCTTCCAGCATGGTACGCCGGGTTCTCTTCCGCTGGCATGTAGCCAGTACCGGGCTCCCGCCTGGCGCCGTAGAAGCCCACCTCCCCGGGAATCCGGTAGACCACGCACTCGAAGCCCAGGCGGTTCCTTATGACGCACTCCTTCATCACCTGCTCCACCATCCATTCCGGGAACATGCCCTCCATGGCCTCTTCGTGCTGCCTGCTGCCGAAGACCTTCTCGCGGAGCTGTTCCGGAAGCTCCAGGAACAGGCCTATCACGATGGCGCTGTCATATATGTACTTCGCACGGAACCAGTCCTTCCTGCCGCAGGCCTCCATGAACTGGCCCGGCATGCGAAGGAACTTGTCCGTAAGGTATCCATGGCTGCCGTCCCCTCCGGCCTTGTGCATGTAGCGCATCGCCATCTCATGCTCCAGCCCCCGGATTCGGCCCGCGTCATCGGTTCCTTCCCATTCCTGCCTCAGCTCCGCGTCCGGCATGTCAGCGTACAATCTTTCCATTGACTTTTTCCCTCCATGTCCCTATAATGGGTACATGGACAACTGTTCTACCACTTTCCCCTGCACTGGTTCACGGCCAGCTGCAGGGGATCTTCCTTTCAGCTCCGCACGGAACCCCAGGAGGCGCCCGTTGCTCAGGAGAGCCATGAAGCCCTTCCTGTCGCACATCTCGATGCAGTCCTGCACCGTCACCCTGTCCAGGTTGATTCCCATCTTCACTTGCCCTCCTTTCCCTGGTCGGTGTTCATGACCATCATATGGCTGATTTCCAGGAACCCCTCTCTTGTGATGGCCCCTAGTTCCCGCGCCATCTCCGCCTTTCCATAGACTTCATGCAGCTGCCACTCCGAAGCTTCCCGCTTCGCCTGCAGGGCCTCGCCCCTCAGCTGCTCCATGACCGCCTCTTTTCCGCCCCCGTTTCGGCAGCCCTGCCCTCTGGCGTCTGCTGCCCCTGCCAGCGCTGCGGCATAGCCGCCCTCGTAGGCATTCCTGAACACCCACTTCTCGAATGCGTCCAGGTAGCTCTGGAAGCTACGTTCCATCTTCGCGTGGCTGTCCACGACCTCCCTCCCTGCCTTCTGCAGGCAACCTGCCAGGAAATCCTCATAGGCTTTATCGAACTCTGATTCATTTGCGAATGCTTTCATCTGTACCTCTTTCTCCATTCCTCTCCTCTTTCCATGCTCCTGGTCTACCAGTTTCTGCAGTTCTGCAAGCTCCTGGTCGATTGCTTCCATTTCCGGACCATACTCTGGTTTCCACTCCACTCCGGAATGTGCCACGATGAAGAGCTTCCTGTCTAGCAGCGTAAGATATCTATTGACATCTTTTCCGCTCATGCACCTCCTCCTTTCATACGAACCGTCAACATCGCTTGCCCGAAAGGCCATCATGCCCTCCGGATGCCAGCGTTCTCCGCCTTGCAGCGGCCGATCCGCCATTTCTCGAACCCATCTGTGTCAAATATGATGGGGCTGTTCGGCTTCGTAGGGTCGATCTTCTGGGCGAACGTCTGCCCTTTCGACCTGTAGGCAGTGAACAGGAACTCCTTCGGGAGCCCCAGCCGATGCAGCTCCTGGAGCCTCATGAATGGTTTTGGATAGACCATATGGCACCTCCTCTCTCTAAAAAATCGCTTGCCAAGCCTCATCCCCCCTTGGTATAATCATTCCATGGAGGAATTGCCATGAACGGAATCATTATGCGTATCCGGATGCGCATCTGCCTGCGGGCACTTGAAGATATATGGTATGACAACAATGATACTGTTGCCGGGGAGGCCGCCTTGGGATTTTCTGACACAAAGGCCAAGCTTAAGGTGTTGAAATCCTTGGAGGCTGCAGGGTGCGTGGCGCTTTCATGCCACGACAACAGCAACCGCCCCTATGCCATCCGTCCCGGAGGGAAGTCCTCCCTGTACGCCCTGGAACGCTCCGAGCTTTGGCTGAACCGCATCATCAGCTTCATAGCGGGCATCCTCACCACAGTGGCTGCGGATTACATCATCTGGCTCCTCCAGTCCATGCCCTCAAAGTAAGATTGCTACGATAATTCCAACGGCGCAGCCAAGTATGTAGAATACATATACCAGGCTATCTTTTCCTTCGCTCATTGCTGCTGCCCTCCTATTCAAAATCATTGCTATGTTGATGGCTATCTTCTGTTCCCATCAGCTTTCCTCCTTATCCCTCACCTCTACAGCCGACCTATCGATTTGCAGACATCCTCAATGTCCCTCTGTCTTGCATGGATGGCTTTCTGAAAGCTCTCGGAGCTTCCGTTGATGGACGCCAGTGATGTCCTCCAGCGCATCCCATATGGCGATGTCTCCCCTCCGTTCCCCTGACTCCAGCTTTTGGTAGTACGAATGGCTTATGTACAGCCTGTCCGCCATCTGCTGCTGCGTCAGGCCCGCCCTCTGGCGGGCTTCTTTTAGGTTCTTGCGCATATCACATTCCCCTCCCCTCTATACCGGCATCCGCCCACATGTTCGTCTTGCTATTCCCTCCCCATTCCTTTATACTGGTGATATAGGCCACTGCCATGGCCGAGTACCGAGGAAAGGAGGATTTCCTCATGGAAAGGAAAACCGACAAGGAATTAGCTGTCGAAGCAACTATTGAGTATATAAAATCATGGAATGCTGCTGAACGCACTTCCGCAGCAACAACCGAAGATTTTACCAATGCGTTAAAGAAAATATACTCAACCATCCATGCTCTCGATAACATGTAAATTTATGGCTTCTGAGTATGGACATGCGCACTGGCAGTGACTAATTCTGCCAGTGCCTTTGTCATTTCCACAACTACCACATAATCACGACCACCATCTATGAGGTTTTGAATCTTGCTACAAAGAGCATCTATTGTCTTGTCCACATTTTCCATCCGTCCTCACCTCCTCCCTATACTGGCATCCGCCCACCTGTTCGTCTTGCTATTCCGTCCCCTCTCCTTTATACTGGTGGTACAGGCCACTGCCATGGCCGAGTACATGAGAAAGGGGAGGCATATGGATATTTACGAAATTCTTGACATTTTTGAAACTGAAATGAAGAATGAGGTTTTCCACCATGTCACCGACGATGTTCTTCAAGATATTCTTCTCAAATCCATCGAACAGGCCAAAAATGTCGCTATTTCCACCTACGAAGCAGACAAGAAATAATCAGGTTGACGGCCATGCTTGCTACCACAAGTATGGCCATATCTTTTCTTGCCTTTGTCCTGATATACTTGATGCTCTTTAGGAGTACACGATAGCACCTGTCCAAGCTTGCCCTCATAAACCATTCATAGCAATACCTTTTTCCATACCTTTTTATGTACTCATCGCTTCTACTATGGACTTTACTCCCCATCCGTCCTCACCTCCTCCCTATACCGGCATCCGCCCACATGTTCGTCTTGCTATTCTTTCCCCTTTCCCTTATACTGGTGGTACAGGCCACTGCCATGGCCGAGTACCCTAGAAAGGAGGAAAACCTTATGAATCCATCAGAATTGATTGATATCTTTAAAAACCATGTTCGCTCATCTTTCTATGATGCGCGTGATGCCCACGATTGCATCTTTGATGAGAAATGCCCTGTCGAAATCGCACTGGCTTACTTAAACAAGGCAATATCAGAGCATTGCTGTTGTGATAGCCTTTACTACGCTCAGTATGACTCACTCGGCAGAGGCGAATATGAAGATTTCTCACACCAGTTCGATGTCTTCGCAAACGAGTTGCTGACCAATGTCAGGACAAATCATTCACACCAATGGACTGACATCGAATTCCAAAAGCTGAAAGAGATTTATGACAATTCTGTTTTCTCCAGCTAATCGGCATGGGCAGCCTTACCGCTGCCTTTGTCCTTTCTTAACTCTGCCAGTATTTCATGCATCAGTGCAGTCTGATACATGATCTCCCTCCCAATGTATGAGTCCGGCTTAATGCACACCTGCAGCCTCTCCTTTTTTCTGGCAGCCCACTGCTCCTCTGCCTGTCTATTCATAAATTCAGATATCTTCTTCTCTATATCCATCTGCGCCTCACCTCCTCTCTATGCCATCTCCGTTTACTCGCTTTCAGCTAGTTTATCGGGCAAAAAAATATCATCCATTTTGCATCCATAAAGGCAACTGTTGACCTCCCGGCCACTTCACTGGTTTTAAACTCCTGCCTATTATCCACTTTAAGTTGGAGTCCATATGCCGAAAGTCCCAGATAATCCGCCACAAATTTCATTTTCAGACCCTTGCTTTCAATTAACTTCCTTAGAGCTTCCGAATCTGTCAAATCTTTTCCTCCTTTCTTGTTGATTTTAAATCATCTACTCGTAATATAGCACTCTCATGATTTAAAGTCAACTATTTTTTTGTATTTATTCAAAAAATATTGATTTTAAGGAAACTCTATGATATATTGATTCTAACAACATAAGGATTCAGGTGATAAATATGGCTGACATCGGGAAACGCATCAAGGAAAAACGAGAATCTTTAGGAATGACCCAAGAGGAGCTAGCCGCCAAATTAGGGTACAAGAACAAATCATCTATTGCAAAGATAGAGACTGGCACAAATGATATTGTTCAAAGCAAAGTAGTAGAATTTGCAAACATATTGGATACTACTGTAGCCTACTTAATGGGCTGGGAAACCATCCCTAAAAACAGCAAAAGAAAGGGGGTTGTCATCAACGTTCTGGGCCGTGTAGCCGCCGGTGTCCCTATCGAGGCCATCGAGAACGTCATTGATACGGAGGAAATCACGGAGGAGCTGGCCAGAACCGGCACATTTTTCGGTCTACAGATTCATGGAAACAGCATGGAGCCTAAAATGTCCGAGGGAGATATCGTCATTGTCCGCCAACAGGATGATGCAGAATCCGGAGAGATTGTCATCGTCACCGTAAATGGAACGGATGCCACCTGCAAGCGGCTCCGCAAGTACCGGGACGGCATAGAGCTCATATCCAACAATCCATCATATGAGCCTATCTTCTACACAAATGAAGAGATTGAGAATAAGCCTGTCAAGATTATCGGCAGGGTCGTTGAACTAAGGGCAAAGTTCTAAAAAAACGTTAAAAGGGGAAAAAGCATGGGATTTCGATTCAGAAAAAGCATCAAGGTGGCACCCGGCGTAAAGCTGAATGTCGGCAAAAAAGCGTTGGCATCAGCGTTGGGGGCAAATATGGCGGCATCTCTGTAAACAGTAAAACAGGTGCACGGGCACGTGTTTCCGCTCCCGGAACGGGACTGTCCTACACCAGCAAAATCGGAAGCACCTCCCCAAAAAAGAATTCCGCAAAAAAGCCTGTCCCCAAAAGCATCCAGCAGAAAAACTCTTCCGCCAGTCCGGCAGATGATAAGAGGGCACAATATGAGGAAATCGTCAAAAAAGGGAATCTGACTAAGAAAAAGGCAAAGTCCCTCCAAAGATCCTGTACCATCATTGCGTTGTCTTTCATACTTGTGGGATTATTAACAATTTCCTCAGGCATACTGGGAATCATCCTTATCGTTTTAGGAATTATTTTCGCCTGTACAGCGCAAACATATAAAAATATAGCAAAAACCTATTTCGATAGTGCTGCTCCTAAGGCCTCCACCACCAAAGCAGTTCCACAACAGGGAAAAGCTACAGAAGTGCTTCCCCAGAAGACAACGGCAACAAAGTTCAAACCATAGGATAGCCGCCATCGGGATAGTTCTTGGAAAAGCAGGCGACTGATTAAACCGCTTCGGCGTTTTAATAAAACAAATGAAAAGGGGATAATTTTATGCGCAGAAAGAAGACACGAGCCGAATTAAAGAACCACAAAAAACAGGCTTTATCTAAGCTCGAATCATACCTAGATAAGCTCATAAGTTCTGATGATGAAAATCTACAAGGAAAGTCCGACAAGCTCAGCTATTGGATTAGCGATTGGACAACATTTTTAGATTTTGAAAACACGTTTTCGCCAAATAGCCTTCGTAGGTATAAGCGCGGGGAAATAATTAAGGTTCATCTGGGGTTCAATATAGGCAGCGAAGAAGGCGGGCTTCACTATGCAATTGTAATAGAAAAGGACAATCCCAAGTCCTCTCCTGTATTAACTATTGTTCCCTTGACTTCTGTCAAGCCTAACACAGATGTCAATAATCTAAAAAGTGGCAGCATTTTTTTAGGCAACGAATTGTTCACAAATTTAAGCGTAAAAATATCATCAACATGTAAACATGTTCAAGAAGATGTAAATTTGTTCAAACAACTCGTACAAGGTATGGATTCAGAAATATCAGAACAGAAAAGGTTAGAAGTACTCGACAAAATAAATCAATGTAACTCAGAAATTGATTTATTAAAAAGAATGGCGACTGAAGTTCAAAAAATGAAAAAGGGGAGCATCGCTTTAACAAACCAGATAACTACCATCAGCAAAATCCGCATATATGATCCAAAGACGGACCACGACGTTTTGAGTGGTGTGAAGTTGTCCAACGAGAAACTGGATTTAATAGATAACGAAATACGAACACGATTTACAAATTTTTAGAATATTTTACTTGACAATCGCATAGCATAAAGGTAGAATGAATACTGTAAAACAAAGCCGTTTACCGGCCGTATAAAAGACATTGTTCCCACTTCGTGGCGAACCGTATTCATTCAGACCTCGTAGAAATACGAGGTCTCTTACGTTTTTCAGGCAATTCATCTTGCACCATGACAATATAATATGCTTACCCAGGCAGCCGATAGGGCGGCTGTGCACCCGTTCCGAGTCT
>OFFE01002450.1_pt1 | contig 11181 bp, 10 predicted proteins | sample 1521371 | NCBI WGS metagenome assembly OFFE01 (sample SAMEA3504131, study PRJEB24116) | mouse gut metagenome | biome: mouse gut; feature: mouse-associated habitat; material: faeces | place: Denmark | collected 2011 | reverse complement strand
GTCTTACATATGGATTCTTTTTGCGGTTGTCCTTTGACAGCTTAGAGTATCTCCGCATGCTTCCGCGCCAGACCAACTGCCCCATGGGCGGCGTCCGCCCGGGCCTGGGCGATGCGGATTCCGGGAAGCCTGTGGGAAATGGCTTCCGTCAATTCCACCGCGATCCGTGGGTTGCCCAGCAGGACACTGCCGTGCAGCACGAGAGGGAGCTCTGGGCTGCCGCAGCGGGCCTCCATCCTACCATAGACGGCTGTGACCATTTCCAGAAGACTGTCTACCGCTTTTCCGATAATCTGTGCCGAGGCCCTGTCCCCTTCATTTTCCGGCAGGGAGATCAGGCGGGCCAGCCTGGCGATGTCCTTCTTGGTATGGCTCATGTCGTAGATATACCCCACCAGCTCCGGGGAACCGGATATCCCCAGATGCCTGAACAGGGCGCCGCGCAGGGTGGTCTCAGGCCCCCTGCCGTCCTCTGCCTTCACCACCGCGGCAGCGATGTCCCGGCCGATGGCATAGGCGCTGCCCTCGTCGTCGATGAGATGCCCGAAGCCTCCGGCCCGGTATCTTTCCCTTCCGCCCTGGGTCTGCCCCAGGCAGATGGAGCCTGTGCCGGAGATCAGCAGGAGGCCGTCCTCCTCCCCGAGAGCGCCGTACAGCGCCGCGTCCGCATCGCTGCAGACAGTGACCGGGCAGCGGAAGCCGCAGCTTTCCAGGAGGTTCCGCAGGAGGGCGTCGGCGGCAGGATTGTTGTTCCCCGCAGCGCCGATGGCGATGGCCCCGCAGTCCGCCAGGGCATAGCCGTTTTCCTTAAGCCCCTCCGCAACGTCCTGCAGGGATCTGGCGATCCGCTCCCGGGGGAAGCTGTTGCAGTTGAGGCCTTCTGTCTTCATCTGAAAAAGGTCATTTTCGCCGTCGGAAATCAGGACGGAAGTCCCCGTCCCTCCGGCGTCCATTCCGATGTAATATTTCCCAGAACATTTTTCCATGTGAAACTCCTTGTACGGTGTTTATTCCCGAATTCATCCAATATTAGTCTCTTCCACAGAAGACGCTCCCGTGGAAGATGCCTCTGCAAAGGAGGCTTCTGTTAAAAGTTATTGTACAGAAGATGCTGCCGCAGAAGAAGCTTATGTAATAGGCCATTACGCAAAAGACGCTCCCTGTAAGAAGCCTCTTGAAGAAGCCCTTGCCCAGGCCGCCTAGTCCGTGGGGCAGAGGCCCATGAGTGCTGTGGACCGGCCTCTGCCGATGGTGGCTGCAGCGGAGGCAAATATCTTCACCCGTTTGCCGCAGGAGCCTCGATTCCCAGCCGGGAGAGGGTCTGCCGCAGATTGTCTGCGTTTTCGTCCAGCGCGGCCTGGGCATCGGCGGCCTCCAGCCCGGAGAGGTACATCAGTATGGCCAGCTTCGTCCTCATATTGGCCGCCGCCAGATACTTCTGCGCGTCCTCCTCCGACCCGCCGGTGATGTCCCGGAAGATTCGCCTGGCCCGGTCCACCAGCTTGCCGTTGGTGGCGTTCAGGTCCACCATGCGGTTCCCGTATGCCTTGCCCAGCTTGATCATGGTGGCGGTGGTGAGCATGTTCAGCACCAGCTTCTGGGCCGTGCCGGACTTCATCCGGGTGGAGCCTGTGAGGGCCTCCGGGCCTGTCACGGGCGCGATGCAGACATCCACTTCCCCTTGCAGGATGCTGTCCGGATTGGTGGTGATGCCGATGGTCTTCGCGCCCACGGCCGCGGCCTGCCTGACCACGCCCAGCACATAGGGCGTCCTGCCGCTGGCGGCGATGCCCGTCACCACATCGGCGGCCGTGATGCCCAGCCTTGCGATTTCATCCCTGCCCAGGTCTTCGCTGTCCTCGCTGTCCTCCACCGCATTGCGCAGGGCCGTGTCCCCGCCTGCTATATGTCCCTGTATCAGGTCGTGGCTGACCCCGAAGGTGGGGGTGCACTCGGAGGCGTCCAGGACCCCCAGCCGCCCGGAGGTGCCCGCGCCGAAATAGAAGAGCCGCCCGCCGTCCCGGATGGCGCTTACGATCAGGTCCACGGCCCGGGCGATTCGGGGGATTTCCTTTCCTACCGCCTCCGGAACGATTCGGTCCTCCGCGTTGATCAGCTCCAGAATCCCGGCCGTATCGCAACGGTCGATTTCTTTTGTCCTGCTATTGACCTGCTCGGTCAATAAGCTTGCCAGATAATTGTCCATCATACCTCCTGACTGCCGGCCCGGGGTGGAACCGGCCTGTTTTGTGTTAAGCTACATTGTAGATGCATTGGGGGCCGCTGTCAACATGCGTTTGCGGACAGGAAGCCGGGCGAAATAATAAGGAAACTTGTCCAAATGGGCCTGAAACGCCAGGAAAACAGGGTATTTCAGATAAAAAACACAAAAGGAAAGATGGCTCGAAGGGGGAGGGCGGAAGAGGGGGACAAGAAATTCGGCATATTTTCAACAGTATCGAAAGGTATACATTTTGGAACTGCTATGATATTTGTCAAAATTGACAAAACTGGCCAATAAATACTTGACTTTTCCGTACTTTTGTAGTAAATTAAAATAACAAATTCGTTAGTAATCTTTTTTCTCAAAATGTATACCTTTTGGGGTGTTTTTTTAGGAGAAAGATGGAAGGCGAAAACAACTCCAAGGGGGACTGTATATGGAAACGACCAAGAAGAAAAGCAAATTACTTGAAATCTGGAAAGCGAGGTACCTGTACATACTTCTTTTGCCCCTGCTGGTCTGGCTGGCAGTGTTCTGCTATGCCCCCATGTACGGCGTGCTCATGGCCTTCAAGAACTACAGCGCAAAGCTGGGGGTTTTGGGGAGCCCGTGGGTGGGGCTGCAGCATTTCAAGAGAATTTTCATTACGCCGGACGCTATGAGGTCGATCAACAATACCATCGTGATCAGCGCCAGCAGGCTGCTTTTTGAGTTCCCCATGCCTATCATCATGGCTATCATGATTACCGAGATGCCCGGTAACCGCACGAAAAAGATATACCAGACCATTTTTACGTTCCCCCATTTCCTCTCCTGGGTCGTGGTGGCGAACATCGTGACCAACTTCATGGCACAGGGCGGCGCGATCAATATCCTTTTGGATAACCTGGGGATGGAGAAAATCAATTTCCTGACCACGAAGCCTCTGTTCAGGCCTCTGCTCTACATCACCTCCAACTGGAAGGAGATGGGATGGTCCGCCATCATCTACATGGCAGCCATAGCGGGCATCGACACCACGCTCTATGAAGCGGCCAAGGTGGACGGCGCCACCCGGCTGAAGCAGATATGGCATGTGACCCTGCCCGGCATCCTGAGCACCATCGTCATCATGTTCATCCTCCAGGTAGGCGGCATGATGAACGCCGGTTTCGACCAGGTCTTCAACCTGCGCAACAGCGCGGTAAAGGATATCTCCCAGATCCTGGACACCTATGTCTATGACATCACTTTCCTGAGCACGCCGAATTACGGTTTCTCCACGGCGGTAGGATTGTTCAAGTCCGTGATCAACTTCTTCCTGCTGTTCCTGGCGAACACGGTGACGAAGAAGATCAGCGGACAGGGAATGTTCGCTTAAGCGAAGACAGGAAAGGAGACAGAGAGTATGAAGAACCCGAAAAGCAAGAAGAGACATAAATGGCAGGGCACGGAGATTTTCTCCGTAATCGTCCTGACGATCATAGCCATATTGATAGTCGTTCCTTTCTGGAACGCGGTGGTGATTTCCCTGGAGACATCGGCCGCTTTCAGCCGCAAGCCCTTCTCCTGGCTGCCCGGGGAATTCACCCTGGCCAACTATGACTACCTGCTGTTCCAGAACAGCGGCGCCATGATTACGGCATATAAGGCTACCATAGGGATTACGGTGGTAGGCACATTCTTGGGAATGCTGGTGTCGGTCATGGGGGCATATGCCTTCTCCAGAAAGTTCCCGGGGAAGAAGTTCTTCTTCATGGCCATGCTGTTCACCATGTTCTTCGGCGGCGGCCTGATTCCCACCTACCTGCTGATCAAGGGCATGGGGCTGCTGGACACTTACACCGTATTGGTGCTGCTGGGCATGATTTCCACCTACAATATCATCATCATGAAGAACGGCTTCGAGAGCACGCCCATGGATCTCCAGGAGGCGGCCATGATAGACGGGGCCAACGACCTGACGGTATTCGCCAAGATTATGCTTCCTCTGCAGAAGCCCCTGATCGCCACGTTCTCCCTGTTCACCGCAGTGGGATACTGGAACAGCTGGTACTGGCCCATGCTCCTTTTGAGCAGCGGCGACAAGACCGTGCTGCAGCTGTTCCTGCGCTCCATCGTCAATGCCCTGACATCCCAGGAGGGCACCAAGAATATGGCGGCTTCCGGCCAGGCGTTCCAGAACACCTTCTCCCAGGGCGTGAAGATGGCGGCAGTGTTCGCGGTCATGCTTCCCATCATGGTGGTATACCCGTTCCTGCAGAAGTATTTCGTAAAAGGCATGCTGGTAGGGGCGGTGAAGATGTAGTTCCGGATATCTGTGAAAGTATTATGAACCCGGCGCCGGGGAACCGCGCCGGAAGTAATACAAATATAAATTCATTTCCCTGAAAGGAGAGTATTATGAGAAAGGTAAAAAAGTTTGCTGCACTGTTGCTGTGCGGCGCGCTGACGCTTTCAGCTCTGACGGGCTGCGGCGGCGATGACGGAGGCTCTTCCAAGGAGAGCAGCTCTGCTCCGGAAGAATCCAAGGCGGAGGAGAGCAAGGCAGAGGATGCCGGCGGCGAGGCAGAGGATGCCGGCGGCGAGGCGGAAGATGCCGGTGGCGAGGACGCAGGCGGCGAAGCCGCAAGCGGAGACGCGGTCCACTTCACCTTTACGGCTTACAACTGTATCGCCGGTAAGGACTACAAAGATCCCCTGTTCCTCTGGATCAACGAGAAATTCGGCGTGGACATGGAAGTCATGGCCAATGAGCCCAGCGGCGCTGACGAGAGGTTCCGTACATGGGTCATGGGCGGCACGCTTCCCGACTGTGCAAACTGGGAAGGATTCACGTTTGCCGAGTATTATTCCTACATCGATCAGGGCCTGCTTGGCGCGCTGCCTGACGGCTGGGAGGAGAAGTATCCCAACATCGCCAAGATGGTAGAGGCCTCCGGCTACGCGGAGTATCTGAAGGTGGACGGCAAGACTTATGGCGTTCCCCACGTTGTGTTCAACAATTTCCTGAAGATGGATCCCCCCATCAACCATGCGACCCTGTTCTTCAGAAAGGACTGGGCGGCAGAGGTAGGCATGCCTGACATGGGCAAGGACTACTACGTCACCATCTCTGAACTGAAGCAGTATCTGGAGAAGGTAAAAGAGGCGGGCCTGACCAACGATTCCTTCGTGAGCGACAGCCCCGGAAACATCGACCAGATGTTCGGATATGCCACAGGCACCCCTTATGGCCGTACCTTCATCGAGACTCCGGACGGCTTTAAGTATACCTTCGTGGATGACAGGGACAAATGGATCAACATGATTGAGATCATGAGGGAGTGGTATCAGGCAGGCCTGATCGATCCCGACTATGTGGTCATCAACGATATCTATGATGCCCGTGCCGCTCTGATGGCAGGTACGCTGGCTGCCATGTACGACAGCGGCGACTGCGGAAATACCAATACCTATATGACAGGTTACCAGGGGAACTTCCCGGATCAGGATCCCTACGATATCATCGGCGGAGCCCACATCGTTCCGGATGAAGGCGTAAGCGCCGGCTCCATCCTGGAGGTAGGCAACTACTGGACCGTGCAGGTCTTCAATCCTGATACGGATGAAGCTATGATGGCGAAGATTATGGAAGTCATGGATTGGGCCTGCACGGCTGAGGGCGAGGCTTCCGTACAGATCGGTATCCCCGAGGTGGACTGGAAGTATGCGGATGACGGCAGCATCGAGCCCATCAACAACATCGATATCACCGTGTATCCTTCCACCGAGATTCTGGGAACGGCATTCAGCCACTGCCAGGACGAAATCGGATATTCCGGAGCAAGGGCAGATATGGACAAGCGCGCGATCGACCAGGCGCTGGCTGTCTTTGAGGTCAAGAAGCAGGGTACTGTCATTCCTTACGAGAAGAACTACACCATCTTCAGCAGCCCTACGAAGGATATGTACTCCGTGGCTTATGGGGATAAGATCAACGAGCTGGTTACCGGCACCGATGACATCGCTTCCACATGGGATGCCTTCTTTGAGGAGAACAGAGGTATGTGGGAGCCCCTGCTGAACGAGCTTAACGAGCACTTCGGCTATTGAGAAGAGCGCGGTGCGCGGGAAAGAGCACAGAAAGCATTGAAATAGCGAAACACAGCAATGATATGACAGAAATGAAGTAAGCACGGACGGCTCCCTTGTCCCCTTATGAAAAGGGGCAGGGGAGCCGAAAGTATATATAAAGGCAGCGGACTGCCGCAACGGGCAGCTGCAGACGGCCTGCAATGCGCAGCGCTGAGATAAGGAGGTTGTCAATATGGGAATTCCAAAGCTTTATTTTTACGGTGACATCGAGGGCCTGGTTCCGGCTCTGAAGGGGCTGGAGGGGGACGGATATTTCAGGCTGTGCGGCAAGGACGAGGGAGGCTTTCCGGTAAAGGCGGAAAGCGGGGCGGAGAATCTGGTGAGCTGCGACGGGCAGAGCGCCTGCATCCGCTTCGAATCCAGGACGCTGTTCTTCCGTCAGTTGGGGCGGCTGCTGGGGCGGCTGCCGGAAGCCTTTGAGGAGAAGACAGTCAAATATTTCGATGAGCTGGGGGCTATGTTCGACCTTTCCCGGAACAATGTGATATCCGTGGAGGGCTTCCAGGGCTTCATGAGGAAGCTGGCGTTGATGGGGTACACCTATATCTTCTTATATATGGAAGATACTTATGAGGTGGAGGAGCTGCCCTACTTCGGGTACATGAGGGGCAGGTACACCCAGGAGGAGCTGTCCCGGATGGACGCCTACGCGGCGGATTACGGAATCGAGCTGATTCCCTGCATCCAGACGCTGGGGCATCTGGAGAAGTACCTGCGCTGGCCGGTGGCGTTCCCTATAAGGGATACGGAGAACGTGCTGCTGGTAGGCGCGCCGGAGACGAAGGAGTTCCTGCGGAGCATCCTGAAGGCAGCCACCGCGCCCTTCCGTTCCTCCAGGATCCATCTGGGCATGGACGAGGCCTGGGGGCTGGGAAGCGGCATGTACCTGGCGAAGAACGGCTACAAGCCCTCTCTGGAGATTCTTCGGGACCATCTGGAGATGGTGATGGACGTGTGCCGGGAAATCGACCTGGAGCCCATGATCTGGAGCGACATGTTCTTCCGGCCTTTGAACGAGAGCGGCGATTATTACGACCAGTCCCCCATCGAGGAGAAGACCCTGGAGCAGATCAGGGCCTCCATCCCGGAGGGGCTGTCGCTGGTATACTGGGACTATTACCACGCGGAGAAGGAGGTGTACTCCAGGCTGCTGGAGAAGCACCAGCAGCTCACGGACCGCATCGTCTTCGCAGGGGGCATCTGGACCTGGAACGGCATCTCCCCCAACCAGGGGAAGGCCTTCCGCGTCACCAGGGAAGGCCTCGGGGCCTGCAGGGAGCGGGGCATCCGCAATGTCTGCACCACCATGTGGGGGGACAATGGCGGCGAGACTTCCAGCATCTGCGCCCTGATCGGGATGCAGCTGTTCGGCGAGTATGCCTACAATGAGGATCCCACCAACGAGGAAGTCTTCCGCAGCTTCCGGGCGTGCTGCCGGGAGGACGGCCAGGCGTTCTACGACCTGCGGCTGCTGGATGAAATCCCCTCCGTGCCGGAGGAGAACCTCCACAGCGCCAATCCCTCCAAGTTCCTGCTGTACCAGAATCCGCTCTACGGTCTCTTCGACAGGCATGTGGAGGATTTCCTGAAGGATGCGCTGAAGACGGCAGGGCGCGACCCGGAGGATCCGGCCCAGATGGAGGCCATACTCTTCGGGGAGGACGAGGAACTCCACGGCCTGTATGACTATTATATGGATCTGGCCGGAAAGCTGCGGGGCTATATGCGGAAATCCGAGGGGAACGCCCTGCTGTTCGCCCACTATGCGAACCTGGCACAGTTCCTGGCGGACAAGGCGGAGCTGGGCTGCGCCATCCGCTTCGCCTACGACGCGGGCAGGGACGACCTGACAGAGGGGTGCATGGACAGATGCGCAGGGCTCCTGGAGCAGCTGCCCGCGCTGGCGGACACTTGGCGGAAGCTCTGGAGGAGCACCAGCAAGGCTGTGGGCTTCGAGGTGATAACCATCCGCCTGGGAGCGCTGGAGGCCCAGTTGAAATACGCGCTGGAATGCCTGGATGCCTTCTGCCATGAAGGGGCAAAGATAGAGGAGCTGGAACTGGAGCTTCTGCACTACGGCTCCATGCGGCCCAGGCAGGAAGGGGCGGCCCTGGACATCAACTGCCCGTTCTGGGACAGGATCGCCGCCATGAACCCTGTGGGCGGAGTATGATGAAGGTGTAATATAAGAACGTGAATTAATCAAATGAGGCTCCTTTCCGAAAGGGCGGAATTCCGCTGTCTTTCGGGAGGGAGCCTGTTTTTTGCTTCTGCGAATCGTCACTCTTTCCAATAGTCTATCGTTTCCTGCGAGGTGGTGACGATTCCAAATAGTTTTCGCATAAAATCTTCCTTTTCATGGAACATTTCCAGAATAAGGATGGTTTCATTGGCTGTTAAGCGGTAAAAGAAATAGTTATGTTCCACAAAAATATAGCTGTAATCGGATTCGACATCATATTGCGATGAGATTCTTGTGCCCCAGCTCTTTTTCTAATTCATCTGCGGATATGGTTCCTTCAGCAATCACTGATTTTTCGGCTTCCTGAAGCTTGAGCAGCAACTGATTTAAGGCCTTCTGCTTATCCAGCTCATCTAATTCCTGCATGTCGATAATGGCGCAGGAGCCATGTCCGTTGCGGGTAAGATAGACTCGGTTCCCATAGGAAACCTCATTTACCACCGCTGTGTAATTTCTCAAGTCTGATATGGGTTTTATATTCGGCATTTCGCATCCTCCAATTCTTCCAAACTTCCAGTCGGTTCTCTACACACCTTTCTGATAGTATTATACCAGTTGTCTGCCGTCGCCTGCAACAAATTTGCATGGAAATTTACAGCAAAATTTATGGCATGTGGATGCGCGGCTGTCTGCCTTTACATCCTTGCCTCCATAAGATTGCTGGAGGCATACCGCCGAAGCCCACGGTAGAACACCGTTGTCGCCAGGGCGCAGATCAGGACGGTGTAGGCCAGGATCCGGGCCAGGCTTCCCATATCGAAATCCACCATCACATGCACCGGCCGGTAGATGACCATGCCCACGGGGAGGACCTGGTAGAGCAGGAACCTGGCCGCACCGTGGAAGATGCCGTCCGGGTAGGTGGCGAAGCTGATGGAGCTGTTCACCATATGCTGGGCGAAGGCGTCCGCCCGCAGGAACCAGAAGGACAGGCTCCCCAGCAGCAGGGCGAAGGCCGCCAGGATCACGGCCCCTGTCACCGTGAACAGCAGGAACAGGAGCAGCCGCTTCACGCTGAAGCAGAACACGCACAGCAGGATCAGTCCGTAGACCAGGTCGCCGATGGCCGAGGTGTTGGTGGCGGAGGTGATCACGCTAAGCAGCACGTTCTTGGGCTGTACCAGGTAGGAGTCCAGCTTCCCGCTGACAATCAGGTCGGGCAGGGAGAAGGCTCTGGCGAACAGAATCCGGGACAGGCCGAAGGTGCTGGCGGCCAGGCCCCACAGCAGCATGACCTCCCGCATGGTGTAGCCGCCGATGTCCTCTTTTATATGGAAGAGAATCATCCATTGCAGGATGAAGGCGGCGTTGTTCAGGACCATGAAGCCGATGTTGGTGAGGAAGGTGACTTTGTTCAGCATCTCCCGCATGATATTGTATTTTACAGCCAGCAGGCATACCCGCAGCTGATTCTTAACCGCCGTTGACATACAGCTTTTTCGCCCCCTTTCCGTAGAGGAAGAGCATGAGCCCCCAGGCCGCCCCCAGGTACAGGGCCTGGGCCAGGAGGATTTCCAGGTACTTTTCCGTGGAGAAATCCACGATCAGCTTGGCCGGGCCGTAACAGACCGTGTAGACAGGCGTGAGCTTCACCAGGGGCTGAAGGGCCTCCGGGAATATCTCCACCGGAAACAGGGTGCCCACCACCAGCAGGAGCTTGCTGTAGAGCCACTGGAAGGGAGCGGAGTCCTCGATCCAGAAGGAGATCATGCTGATGCACAGCCGCAGGACGGCGTCGATGGTGATGCCCGCTATGACCACAGGTATCGCCGCAAGCAGGGCCAGGGGGCGGAAACGGGGCAGCGGCCCCACCAGAACCATTCCCAGCCCCGCAGCCAGCAGGGCGAACATGGGCAGCTGGATGCTCCAGCCTCCCGTATACCTGGCCAGGCAGTAGAGGCAGTAGTGATAGGGCTTGCCTATCAGGTAAGCGATATTGCCGCCCCGGATGTCCGCGGCCACCTGCCTGGTCACCATGTGGGACGGAGCGCCGAACCAGATGGTCTCCGTGATCATCACGTACCAGATCATCTGCGCCTTATCGTACCCGGCGATCAGCTCTCCCGGCGAGGAATATATGTAATTCCAGAGCTGAATGAACACAAAGATGATAATGGCGAAGCTGATGAAGCCCATGGCGATATTGGCCGCGTACTGGAGGTTCTCCATGAGCACGGACTGGTAGATGACCCTGTATTTTCGTAAGCGAAGGCTCTTTCTCATGAGATTCCATCCTCCCTCCCCTCTGCTTTATAGATTTCCGTGATGATGCTTTCCAGCGGGACATTGGAGATATTGATGTCCTCCAGGTTCTCCGCGTCGATTATGTGCAGGGCGTCGTTGATGCGCAGCTTCCCGGTGTCCACCTGGAACTTCACCCGGCTGCCCTTCTGCTTCAGGAGGGTGATGCCCTCCGCGGCGGGCAGGGGGGCCTCCTCCCGGAGCTTGGCCTCCACGATCTTCCGGTCCAGGTAATGGTTCTTCAGATGCTCCATGGAGTCGTCCAGCACGATCCGGCCGCTGTTCACGATGATGATGCGCCTGCAGAGCTTCTCGATGTCCCCCACGTCATGGCTGGTGAGGAAGATGGTGGTGCCAA
>OFFE01002444.1_pt1 | contig 11206 bp, 9 predicted proteins | sample 1521371 | NCBI WGS metagenome assembly OFFE01 (sample SAMEA3504131, study PRJEB24116) | mouse gut metagenome | biome: mouse gut; feature: mouse-associated habitat; material: faeces | place: Denmark | collected 2011 | reverse complement strand
ATCGCCGACGAGGCGGCCATCGGCATGGTCAACCAGAAGACCACCGCCGTGCGCCTCATACCCGCCCCCGGCAAGGGGGTGGGGGACGTGGTGGAGTTCGGCGGCCTGCTGGGTTCCGCCCCCGTGATGCCCTGCCACACCGGCAGCGCGGAGGACTTCGTGGCCCGGGGCGGGCGGATTCCTGCGCCCTTACACAGCCTCAAAAACTAAAGCAAGCCCCCGGCGCTGCCGGGGGCTTGCTTTTTCACTGCGCCGTATTCAGGCCGTAGTATTCGATGAGCCGTTTCACCGCGTCCAGCGCCTTGGACGGCTCCACCCACAGGTCGGGGAGGTAGCCCACGCCGTCCAGGTTTTCGCCGGCGCCGTGCAGCGCGAGGCCGGTTCCAAAGTAGCAGCGCAGTCCTGAGTGGGGGAGAAAGAAGCCCCAGTTATTGGGCGTAAGGGAACAGCCCGTGGTAGGCCCACCTACGAGAAGGGTGTCCGCCGCCGTTTGGAAGATTTCAACCAGTGATTCCCCTGAGGAGGCCACCCCCTTGTCCTGGAGAACGAAAACGGGGCCCGTGCGTTCCACCCACGCCCCGGTCTGTAGATAGACGCGGTAAGTACCCATGCGGTCAACGGGGTAGAAATTGTATATATGGCAGGAGAGCTGGCTGTACCGGTAGGAGAAGCCCCCCGGGTATCGGGCCCGGTTCCCGGCCCAGCCCTGGAACCAGTTCCTGATATAGCTGTCGTCGCCGCCGCCGTTTCCCCGCACGTCGAAAATGAGCAGGGGACTGCCCGCGTACTCCCCGCCGCAGGCAGCCAGCTTCTCAAGCACCTCCTCCCGTTCAGGGATGATCGGGCCGGTAGCGCCGTCTCGGGCGGACATACTCCGGGAGACGAGGATGGGAACGCCTTTCCACTCCGATTCGTCGAAAATCTGCGCCTGCCAGTTTAGGGAGAGCCGGCCCGCCCGCCGCCAAAGAAGCGCGCGCCCGTCCAGCCTGGACGGCAGGTCGCCGCCGTCGTGGCTCATGGCGGCGTACCAGTAACAGATGCGCCCGTCCGGGCCGATGGTGGGCTTGAGGTAGCCGGGATCTTCCACCCCGTCCAGGCTGTCCAGATAGACGCCGGGTACGTAGTACATGTACTGGATGTGGGGGATGCCCATGGCATAGTTCCCCAGGGTGAAGTGCCCGTCCACCAGCACCGGGTAAAGATGGCGGTAGAGCACGTCGTTCAAATCCTGGACGGTGGGGGCCTCCATGGCGGCCAGTTCCTCCCGCACCGCGTCCCGGATGGGGAAGAAGGTCTCGTCCCCGCCGAAGTAGTAATAGGCACCGTAGGTGGTCTGGAGGAGGGTGAAGAAAGTGTCCGCGTCGGAGAGCAGACCGTCTTTGGTCAGGTTTTCCTCCGGGCCGTGCTGGGTGGTGAGCCGCTCCAGCTCCGCCTCGGTGAAGGTTTGGTTCTGTTCGTAAAAGTCCGGGGTGTAGGGGGAGATGTCAATGGGTTCCTCCTGCTCAATGACCGCCCTCCGCCGGGCGTTCACCCCGTCCAGAAATTCGCGGAAGTCCACCGGCTCGGGAGCGGGCGTGGGTTCCGGCGTGGGCGTGGGGGTGGGCCGGGGCGAGGGACTTGCCGCGGCTGTGGGGAAGGGCGCGGGGGCGTCCACCGCCGGGGCGCAGCCCGCCAGCAGGGCCAGGGCCAGAAACAGGGACAGCAGGGCGCGTTTTTTCATGTCGGCCACCTTTCTTTCTATTTGCGCCAGAATTGCCTGGGGAAAATGCCACACGGTTTAATATGCCGTTTTAAAACATATTATTTATTCAATAGTATTGTAGCACAATGATTTTCGCCGCGCAAGAGGGAATAGCCGCGGCGGACGCAAAAAGCCCCCGGAATTTTTCCGGGGGCTTCGCTTTTTTGGGGTTTGCGCTGCTCACGACGGCTCCGCGCTTCCTCCGTCCGCCCACAATGTGGAAAAGTAATCATAGTACGGCATGAGGAAGGAGAAGCCCTCTACCAGCCGGTCCGCCAGGGCGGGGGTGTAGAGCACCTCGCCCAGTCCCTCCTCGTGGCCCACGGACAGGGACTTCTTATTGTACCAATCCGCCAGCTTGGGCTCGGCGCAGGGCTTTTTCCGGCTGTACTCCGGGCCGTCCAGGGTGAATTCCCCCTGCTTTGCCAGGCGGTTGTGGAGCTTGAGCAGGGGCTTGGGGTCCCGGTCGATGCGGGCGCGGTGCTTTTCCATCACCGACGCCTGGGCGCACCAGAAGCCCATGCCGTAGCTCCAATTCTCCGGGGCCAGCTCGAACCAGAACACCGGGTGGTCGCCGCCGGACTCGCTGCCGAAGCGGAACAGGGACAGCCACAAATGGTCCTTATAGGGCCCCCGGCCGAACAGCCGCCGGGCGTCCCGGTAGATGCGGGAGATTTTCAGGTTCAGCCCGCTCTTGGGAAAGCGGTCCAGCAATTCGGCCTGGACCTGCCCTCCCAGCTCCTTCATGGGGTTGAGAAAATAGGTCTGATAATCGGACTTGTGGGCCTCAAACCAGCCCCGCTCGTTGTTGAAGCGGATGCCCCACATGAAGTCCACCGTTTCCTTGGAAAAACCTTCAAACACAGCTCAGCCCTCCCATGGGTCCTGGACAGGGTTATCCCCGCCCTCCGGCGTGTTCTCCGGGGTGGGGACGGGATCCACATAGGCGGGAAATGTGGGCTCCGGCGGGAAACTGGGGTCCAAACTGGGAATCCCCCAGGGGTCAGTGGGGCCCGGATCCATGCTGGGAATCCCCCAGGGGTCGGTGGGGCCTGGGTCCATGCTGGGCCCTGGCTCCGGAGTGGGGATGGGCTCGATGGTGGGCGGAACCTCCGGGGCGGGCTCCACGCTGGGTTGGCCGCCGGGATCAACAGCGGAACCCCAGGGGCCCTCGTCGGCGGGGTTGTAGAGAATTTTCTTATCCCGCTTGGCGTAGCGGCTGTGGTTTTCGTAGGTGCGGGAGATCAGGTTGTCGTTGGCGTCGTACACGCAGCGGTACACATCCACCTCGTAGCCGGTGTAGGGGGTCACATCCACCTTGGTGGTGCCCCGCTCGATGGTCTCGTCCGGCTCGTAAACGGTGGTCCAGGGGGTGGAGGAGAGGGTATAGCGCTCGGTTTTCACATAAATGCCCTCGGGGTTGCTGCCGTAGAACTGGACGGTGAGCTTCCCCCAGGCATTGCCCTCGGTGTAGGCCACAATTTTGATGGGGAAGCCGGTGTTGTTGCGGAACTTGAAGTCCAGGGAGGGGTAGAAGATTGTGGCATCCAGCCCGTTGGCAATATAACCGGTGGAGAAGGCGTGGCACGCCCGCTTGACAATCTCCAGGTTGGAGTACACCGCGCAGTAGTACAGGGAAGAGGACACCTGGCATACGCCGCCCCCGTCCATAGGGACAGTCTGGCCGTTCTGGTAGCCGGTGCTGGTCTTATAGCCGTTGCGGGCGCTGGGGTCGCCGATGGTGTCGATATAGGAGAACACCTCGCCGGGCTGGATCACCTTGCCGTTACAGAATTCGGCGGCCCGGTTTACGTTGAAGGAGCGGTTGGCCACCCCGTCCATATTGGTGGTGACGGAGGCCAGCAGGTCTTTATAGAACATGGACTCGTCGGGGTTGGTGCCCGGCGGGGTGTATTCCAGGGGGATAGTGCAACTCTCACCGGGGGCGGTCTGGTCCAGAATAGCCTGGGCCTCCTCGGCGTTGACAGACAGGCCGATGACCGCCGGGGTGAGCTTGCCCTCCTCGTCTACGCCGGGGGCTTTGGGCTCCACGTGGATGAGCTCGTGGAGCACCTGCCCGCTCAGCTCCGCGCCGGGCAGCGTCTCGGGCTCCACCCGCAGCTCCCGTTCCCCCTGGGCCAGCGCCTCTTCCACCTGGGTCAGCAGGGCGTCGGCGTCCAGCTTCTGCCCGTCGGTGCCGGGGGTGACGGTGACCGATTCCTCCCCCATCTCATAGGTGAAGTCAACCGGGGGCACATACAGCTCATCGGCCACCGCCTGGACCATCCGCCGGGCCTGCTCCTCCCCCTCCGGGGTGAAGGCGGCGGCGGATATGGACAGGGTGTTCGGCTCGTCGGCCAGCCCCAGCCACAGCGCGCCCAGCTTCCAGAAGGGCGTATTTTCCTTGGCGGTAAAGCCCACGTCCACCGCGGCCTCGGGGGAGCAGTCCATCAGCTCACCGGTGAACTCCAGCCGCCGCCCCTCGCCGTACAGCAGGGTGAGCTTGCGGGTATCCAGCCGCTGGTCCATCTCCTGGCTGACTACGGACAGCGCGTCCTCCCGGGTGAGTTTGCCCAGCTCGGCCACCGTCTCGCCCCGGTCATCCACCGCCACCGCCCCGGGCAGCAGCTGGCCGTTATCCCGAACCCAGGCGCACAGGCCAAACCACCCGCCGGCCGCCACGGCCAGCAGGGCAACCGCCGCGATGCCGGCGACCAGCGCCACGGGAATGCCTTTTTTCGGTGTGGATTCTTCCATACGCTGCAAACCTCCTACCTGCAAACATAATCTAAAACATTTTACCACTATATCCTGAATTGGGCAAGGAAAAGTATGCGGAAAAAAGGTTACAATCTGGTATCAATCCTGTGGAAAAGTATGGACACGCTCGAAATTTGCGGGGAAAAACCGCCTATCAGCATGTTGACAGGCGGTTTTGACGCGGGTTGCGGGCCGTTCAGCCCTTGTGGCTCTCCACAATTGCGCCGCTGCGGAAGGCGGCCACCAGATCGACCAGCTCGTCGATCTGCCCCTGGAGCTTCCGGCCGATGTCCGTCTGGAGGATCATGGCCCGGCTCTCCAGCCGCTCGAACACCTGGGTGGTGGAGGCAATGTCGTAATTTTTGCGGATGGCGGCGGCCCTGCCCACAAAGGGTTCATGGGCCACCAGCCGGAAACAGGCGGAGTTGTAGATCAAGGTGTACCCGGCGATGCCGGTGGTTTTCTGGTATGCCTTGCAGAACCCGCCGTCAATGACCACCAGCCTGCCGCCCCCCTTCACGGGGCTCTCCCCCTTCTTGGACTTCACCGGCACGTGGCCGTTGATGATGTGGCAGTGGGGACCCTCCAGGCCGAACTCCTTCAAAATGCCCTCGCACACCGCCGGGTCGTTATACAGCGTGTAGTAGGCGTTTTTGGGCTCGGTGTGGGTGGCCGCGTCGGCGATGAACCGGCGCTCGAAGGTGGTCATGCGATCCCTGCCGAAGATGGGGGAGTTGCGCCCTGCCCACAGCCACCACAAAAAGTCCATCCCCTGCTGCCGCTCCGGGGAGGCGGGCTTGCTGTAGTAGGCCCGGCGGGCCACCCGGTCGGCGTAGTCCAAAAACGCCTTGCCGCTCAGGCGGTCGCAGCCCTGGCCGATGGAGAACTCCATGAGCGAACCGTCCTCCTCCATGGGGATGCAGCCGTGGAAGAGCAGGTTCCCGTTGTAGATGCGGTACAGGCTGCCCTTGGAGTAGAGGAAACGGACGTGGCGCTGGAGCTTCTCGCTGTGCCGGAAGGACCGGGTGAGGGTGTTGATGAGGGTGTCCTCCTCCGGGGTGAGGGCGTAGGGGTCGGCGGGATCCACGGTGGGAAAGTCGGTGTCCAGCATGGGATAGCTTGCCCCGCCGATGGACACGGTTTTGGAATCGTAATCAATCTTATCCAGCAGCAGCCGGTCGTCCATGCCAAAGGCGGGGTTGCGGCGGATCTTCTGCCCCTCCAGCTTGAACAGGATCATGGAGATGGCCTTGTGCATCCGGGCGCACAATAGCTTGTCCCGGTCGGTGACGCTGTCCTCGTCCTCCTTGGCGATCTTCACCTCGAAGCAGCTGATATCGCACTTGCGGTAAAATTCATCGGCAAACACCGACAGGGGCCGCAGGGAGATGCCGTAGCCGGTCTCGATGACCTCCAGGTTATTATACCGCAGGGAGTTGGCCAGCACGGTGGCCACCAGGGTGCGGGAGCCGGAGGCCGCCCCCATCCACAGGATATCGTGGTTGCCCCACTGTATGTCCACGCTGTGGTAGGCCATCAGGCTGTCCATGATGACGTCGGCGCCGGGGCCCCGGTCAAAGATGTCCCCCACCAGGTGGAGGTGGTCCACCGCCAGGCGCTTGATGAGCTCGCACAGCTGGATCAGGAAATTGGACGCCCGGTCCAGGTCGATGATGGTGTTGATGATGTTTTCATAGTAATCCCGCTTGTCCGCCTCATTTTTCTCGTAGTGGGTGTGGATCAGCTCGTCGATGATATAGGCGTACTCCGGCGGCATGGCCTTGCGCACCTTGGACCGGGTGTACTTGGCGCTGACCAGGCAGCACAGGTCGATGAGCCGGTGGAAGGTGATGCGGTACCATTCCCGCATATCGTCGCACTCCCGCTCGATCTCCTCCAGCTTCTCCTCGGGGTAGTAGATGAGGGTGGCCAGCTGGTCCCGGTCGGAGCGGGGGACAGTGGAGCCCAGCAGCTCGTCGATCTTCACCCGCACCACGCCGGAGGCGGAGTTGAGGATGTGTTGGAAGGCCTCGTACTCCCCGTGGACGTCGGACAGGAAGTGTTCGGTGCCCTTGGGAAGGTTCTGGATGGCCCGCAGGTTGATGATCTCGGTACAGGCGGCCTGGACATTGGGATAGTGCCGGGCCAGCAGCCTCAGGTACTCCAGCCGCTCGGGGGGAAAGGTCACGGTGGGCTTCATGGCGCGTCCTCCTTTAAGTGGATATTTTTGTCTGTCCCTATTATGCCATAGATCCGCAAAAAAGAAAAGAGGAAAAGGCGCAGAAACGAAAAAATTTCCGTCTCTGCGCCCGTTTTTTGTTAAAATTGTGTCAAATCGTGGACGTAAGCTCCACTCCTCTGCTGCCGTCTGCGGCGAAAGCCCGCCCATTCCGCTGTGTCTCCTCTTCCCCGCGGCCCGGTCAGAGCAGGTAGTTGTTTTCCCGGCCGGCCACCTGGAGGGCCTTCAGCTTGTAGGTGGCGAAGCCCTCCGTCACCAGCGGCTCCCGCCGGCACAGCTCCTCCGCCTCCTCATAGCTGCCCGCCCGCAGGATGTACATCCCCGCCACACCGGGATAGCCCTTGAACACGCCGCAAAGCTCCAAATGGCCCTCGTCGTCCAGAGCCCTGATGTTGGCCACATGCCGCTCCACGGCGGCCTTGGTCAGCCGGTTATAGGTCTTGGTCTTTTCAATGAACATCACATACAGCCATTTTTCCATAAAATCCTTCTCCTTTTTGAAATGGTTGCGATATCCCCTGCGCTCCTCCGCCGCCTGCCCGCCCCACATGGCCGGAAGGAACGCCTTGCGGACCCCCTATATCTCCCTGCGGCCTTCCATGGCGCGCATCAGGGTGGCGTCGTCGGCGAACTCCAGGTGGCTGCCCACCGGGATGCCGTAGGCCAGCCGGGTGGTCTTGACCCCGAAGGGCTTGAGCAGCCGGGACAGGTACATGGCGGTGGTCTCCCCCTCGGTATCCGGGTTGGTGGCCATGACGGCCTCCTCAATCTCCCCGGAGGCCGCCCGCTCCACCAGCTGCTGGATGCGCAGGTCGTCCGGGCCCACGTGGTTCATGGGGGAGATGACGCCGTGCAGCACATGGTACACCCCCCGGTACTCCCGGGAGCGCTCCATGGCCACCACGTCCTTGGGGTCGGCCACCACGCACACCAGGGAATGGTCCCGCTTGGAGGAGGCGCACAGGGGGCACTCCCCCTCCCCGTCGGTGAGGTTCTGGCACACCGGGCAGCAGCCGATGCTCTTTTTCGCGTCCAGCAGGGCGGCGGCGAAGTCCCGGGCGGTCTGCTCGGGCTGGTCCAGGATGTAAAAGGCCAGCCGCTGGGCGCTCTTGCGGCCCACGCCGGGCAGCTTGGCGAACTGCTCCACTAAATTTTCCAGGGCGGCGGGAAAGTAGTCCATGTCCATGTCTCCTATCGTTTTCTCTGTTTCCGCGCAACCAATGGGCACGTGGCCGGGTCGCTTGCCCTCACGCCTCCCGCCGCAGGGCCGCGATGGCCGCCTCCGGGTCCTCCGCGCCGTACACCGCCGAGCCCGCCACCAGCACCGTGGCCCCGGCCTCAATGACGGTTTTGGCGTTGGCGGGGCCCACCCCGCCGTCCACCTCCAGCTCACAGGCGGGGTTGTAGCGGTCGATAAGTGCGCGCACCTCCCGGATGGTGGAAAGCTGGTCTTCCATAAACTTCTGCCCGCCGAAGCCCGGCTCCACCGTCATCACCAGCACCATGTCCAGCCCCTCCAGATAGGGCAGCACGGCCCGGGCCGACGTGATGGGCCGCAGGGCCACGGCTTTCTTCACCCCGTTGGCCCCCATGGCCCGGAGGGCGTCGGCGATGCGGGAGGGGTGGTCGGCCTCCAGGTGGACGGACAGCAGATCCGCCCCGGCCTTGGCGAACTGCTCAATATACCGGGCGGGCTTGTCGATCATCAGGTGCACGTCCAAAAACATGTCCGTATGCCTTCGGATGGACTCCACCACCGGCACGCCGATGGTGATGTTGGGGACGAACATGCCGTCCATCACATCCACATGGAGCCAGTCGGCGGCGTACACCCGGCCTATGTCCCGCTCCAAATTGCAAAAATCCGCCGAGAGGATGGAAGGGGCGATCTTAACCATAATTTTTCCCTCGTTTCCCGAAATATCCGCTTTGGGGACAGGCCCGGGCCGGGCCGGAGGGCGGCGCGCCCGCCGCCCTGCCGCATAGGATAGAGCACGCGGAGGTCGCCGCCGGAGCCGGCTGGGCGGTTCCCCCACGCCCCCGCTCGCGCCCGGCTGTCTCTCCGGCCGGCGCGCCGCACCTGAATACCCCCCGCCGCCCTGTGCGGCGGGGGGAGTTGTAATGTCCGGGCAGGCCCGCAGGGGGCGCGCAGCCGGAGGAGGCTTTGCCTTTCCCGGCGGAATTATCCCGTGATGGTGCCGCTGGGCGGCACCTCCCGCACCTGATAGCCGGCCTGGCGCAGGGCGTCCATGATTTCCGCTTTGTGGGACAGGCCGAAGGCCTCCATGGTCACCTTCAGCTCCACCCCCGCCTGGCGGTTGATGTTGACAAACTGGTTGTGGTCCAGCTTGATGATATTGCCGTTGAGCCCGGCCACCAGGCCGGCGATGCGCAGCAGCTCGCCGGGCCGGTCGGGCAGCTGCACCGAGAAGGTGAAGATCCGTCCCCGGTTGATGAGCCCGTGCTGCACCAGCGACGAGATGGTGATCACGTCCATATTGCCGCCGGACAGCACGCTCACCACATTGCAGTCCCGGCAGTCCAGGTGCTTGAGGGCCGCGATGGTGAGCAGCCCCGCGTTCTCCACCACCATTTTGTGCTTCTCCATCACGTCCAAAAAGGCGTCCACCAGCTCGCCGTCGTCGATGGTGATGATGCCGTCCAGGTTCCTCTGGATGTAGGGGAACACCTGGTCGCCGGGGGTCTTGACCGCCACGCCGTCGGCGATGGTGGTCACCTGGTCCAGCGTCACCACGCGGCCCGCCTCCAGGCTGGCCTTCATGGACGCCGCCCCCGAGGGCTCCACCCCGATCACCTTCACCGAGGGGTTGAGCAGCTTGGCCAGGGTGGACACCCCCGCCGCCAGCCCGCCGCCCCCCACCGGGACCAGGATCACGTCCACATCGGGCAGGTCCTTGAAAATCTCATAGGCGATGGTGCCCTGGCCGGTGGACACGGTGAGGTCGTTGAAGGGGTGGACGTAGGTGAGCCCCTCCTCGTCGGCCATTTTCGCGGCCAGCTCGGCGGCGTCGTCAAAGACCTCGCCGTGGAGCACCACCTTGGCCCCGTAGTCCTTGGTGTTGTTCACCTTCACCAGGGGGGTGGTGGTGGGCATGACGATGGTGGCGGACACGCCCGCCTTCTGGGCGGCGTAGGCCACCCCCTGGGCATGGTTTCCGGCGGAGGCGGTCACCAGCCCCCGGGCCTTCTCCTCGTCGGACAGGGTGGAGCATTTGAAGTAGGCCCCCCGGATTTTGTAGGCCCCCGTCACCTGCATATTCTCCGGCTTGATGTAGACCTGGTTGCCGGTGGTCCGGGAGAAAAAGGGGCTGTAGATCAGGTCGGTGGGGTGGAGCACGCCGTCCAGCGTTTTCCGGGCCGCCTTAAAATCGTTTAGCGTCATCATGGGCGAGGACTCCCTATCTCATAGCTTTTCCGGCCCCCACCTTATCGGCGGAGGACATAACAGCTTATTTTACATGAAGAAATTGTTAAAGTCAACCGCCCGGCACCCCCTTTATCTTGACAGGGACCTGATCCGGGGAGTAAAATAGAAGCCAGATTCCGGAAAGGAGGGCAACGGCCGTGGCCTATGTGAAAAAACGAAGCGTCCTGCCCATCTACTTTGTGGGGCTGGCCTGGCTGGCGTGGGCGTTGTGCCTGCCGCTGTACCGCCCCGTCCACTATGTCATGGCGGCCCTGCTGTCCATGGCGGCCTATTTTGGGGGCAAGATGCTCTTTCCCGACCGGGGCTATGAGGTGCCCGAGCCCGCCGCCCCCGGCCCCGCCCAGGCCGCCAAGCCCGGGGCGGAGAAGCCCAGGTCCACCGGGAACCCGGAGATCGACGCTTTGCTGGACGAGCGGGCCAAGGCCGTGTCCGAGATGCGGCGGCTCAACGACTCCATCAAGGACGCCGCCATTTCCGCCCAGATCAGCCACCTGGAGGCCACCACCGGAAAGATCATCGACGCGGTGGTGGAGGCCCCCTCCAAGCTGCCCCAGATCCGCAAATTCATGAACTACTACCTGCCCACCACCCTGAAGCTGCTCAACGCCTACGACCGGATGGACGCCACCGGGGCGTCCGGCACCAACATCGACGGCACCAAGGGGAAGATCGGGGAGATGCTGGGCACCATCTGCGTGGCCTTCAGCCGCCAGCTGGACGCCCTGTACGGCGAGGAGGCCCTGGATATCTCCGCCGACATCACCGTCATGGAGCAGATGCTCCAGCAGGAGGGGATCGGCGGCATGACCCTGGGCGGACCATGAGGGGCGCGGCATGGGAAAAAACAAGAACAAGGGCCGCTACCGGGTACTGGCCCTGGTGTGGAGCTTCGCCGCCGCCTCCATGTTCATGGGGGTGACCCGGACCCTGCCCGATGTGAACCCCATGGCCCTGGTGATTCTGGTATTGAGCGGGGCCGCCGCCGTCATCTGGTGGAATGCCTATCTGAAAGCGGCGA
>OFFE01002443.1_pt1 | contig 11208 bp, 6 predicted proteins | sample 1521371 | NCBI WGS metagenome assembly OFFE01 (sample SAMEA3504131, study PRJEB24116) | mouse gut metagenome | biome: mouse gut; feature: mouse-associated habitat; material: faeces | place: Denmark | collected 2011 | reverse complement strand
CCGGCGGTGCTGGAAAAATTGGCCCAGGCGGCAGCCTCCGTCTTTGGCGGCACGCCCCAGGTGTCGGTGATCACCGGCGCTCCGCCGTTGGCGGGACATACAAATCAGCCCCCTCCAGCGGCAAAGGATCCGTTGGACGACTTGATGTCCTTTGGCGGACTGGATAACATCACCATCCAATAGCGGCATCTGCCCCGGATGGAATCAAACTCAAAAAGGAGAATGACATATGGCAAAGGGATATGGCCGAGTACCTGGTATGGGCGGCGGCATGAATATGAATATGCTCAAGCAGGCACAGAAAATGCAGCAGGATATGCTGCGGGTGCAGCAGGAGCTCCAGGAAAAAGAGTATCAGGCTGCCTCCGGCGGCGGGGTAGTAACTGCCACGGTGAGCGGCAAGCACGAGCTGAAAGCCCTCACCATCGACCCTGAGGCTGTGGACCCTGAGGATGTGGAGATGCTCCAGGATATGATTGTCGCCGCTGTGAACGAGGCTATGCGCTCCGCTGACGCCGACGCCGCCAGCACCATGCAGTCCATTACCGGCGGTCTGAACCTGGTCGGCCTGGGACTGTAAGGCTATGACTGAGAAAGGGCTGTCCCGGGGACGGCCCTTTTCGCTTTGGAAAGGGGAGAATATTCTGTGAAGCTCTATGATGAGACCCAAAACCAGCCCGATTCGGGGGCACAGTTTCCTGATGCGGACGGCTTTTTTTACTCCGGCCCCAGCCCGGATGTGTGGGCGGGGTATCTGAAGAACCAGCTGCGCCACACCCTGGCCCCCCTGCCCCAGGAGCGGGACAGCTGTCTGGCCGCTCGCCGGGCGGCCCAGCGGGAACCCGGCTGGCAGTGGGACAACGAACAGACCCGGGAGTGGGCCCAATTTGGGGCGCTGGTACAAAAAATCAGACAGGCGGAGCGAGAGGCGGATGAGTCGGGTCTGCCTCCGGAGGCGGAGAGAGAAATTGTACTTAACTCCGAAGAGGAGGTACTGTTCTTTCGAGCGGTGGAGCTGACCAAGGAGAAGCGCTTTCAGGCCCGAGGGGAGGGCCTCCGGGACCTGTCCTTTCTGGAGGGGCTGACCCAGCTGAAGGAGCTGGACCTGTGGGACAACGACATCGAGGACCTGACCCCTCTGGCCACCCTCACCGGCCTGCGGGAGCTGTGGCTGCCCTGCAACCTGATTTCCGACTTGTCCCCCCTGGCCGGGTTGGACAAGCTGGTGCAGCTGAACGTCTACGGCAACCGCATTACCAGCCTGGAGCCCCTGCGGGGGATGACAGGCCTGAATCAGCTGAACCTGCGGGGCAATCCCCTGGAGCCGGGGACGCTGGCCTGCCTGCGCAAGTGCAAGCGGCTGGGGATGCTGAACCTGAGCGGCACCGGCCTGGGGGACATCTCCGACCTGGAATTCTGCCGAGCCTGGAACCTGGACTTATATGAGAATCCGAATCTCACCGGCCTGGAGGTCATCTCGACCATGAAGCGGCTGAGCTGCCTCTATCTGGACACCAATGTGGCCCGCCGGTACGACATCCCGGCCCTGGCCCCACAGCTCACCGAGCATGTGGAGCTGGGCGGTATCTCTCTCTATGTATGGCCGGAGAAATATTTCTAGAACCGAAGGCAAAAGAATAAACTTACAGTGGTTCGCAGTTGATGGCTGCCATTGATGCCTTGGAAGAGAAGTATCTCTATGAGGAATTCGGCAGATCGCGGTCAGGATTCTTTTGATTAAGAATGGGCGCATTGTGCAGGACGGCAGCCGTGACGACCTAGTCGCAGCTGAGAGCGAATATAAGACAGTGTATGAGATAGTGGTACCAATAGAATATATTTTATGGCATGGGGACTGCACAATGGACGTATTTAACAGGCTTGCGCCTTTTATACAGGATTTTATCTATGAGAATAAATGGGAAGAGCTGCATGGCAACCAGGTGGCGGCCTGCCAGGTCATCTTCGACAGCGATGACAACCTGCTGCTGTCCTCCGGCACGGCTTCCGGCAAGACGGAAGCAGCCTTCCTTCCGGTGCTCACGCATCTTTATGAGAAGCCGTCCCGCTCCGTGGGGGTCATGTACATCTCCCCTCTGAAAGCGCTTATCAACGACCAGTTCAAGCGCCTGGAGCAGATGCTCTTAGACTCCAATATACCCGTCACCAAATGGCACGGGGATGCCTCCGTGGACAAAAAGGACAGGCTGATCAAGCATCCGGAGGGCATCCTGCAGATCACCCCGGAATCCCTGGAGAGCCTGATCACCAACAAGCGGGGGGCCTGCCTGAACATGTTCTGCGACCTGCGCTTCGTCATCATCGATGAGGTGCACTCTTTCATGCGGGACGAAAGGGGGCTGCAGCTTCTCTGCGTGCTGGAGCGGCTGAGGGCCCTCACCGGCGTAAATCCCCGCAGGATAGGCCTCTCCGCCACTCTGGGGGACATGTCCCTGGCCCAGGACTGGCTGAATACGGGCACAGGGCGGAAGTGCGCGGCTCCTGTGGCGGACGAGGGGAAGAAACGCGTCCGTCTGCACATCGAGCGTTTCGTGAACGTGTCGGACAAGCGGGATTTGGTGGAGCGGAACGGCAGCATGAATATCGTGGACAAGGATACCGGCGGCGACATGGGCGACAGGGAGCATTACGAGTACCTCTTCCGCCAGACCCTGGACAAGAAGACCATCATCTTCGCCAACAGCCGGGAGGAAATCGAGTTCATCATGGCCAATCTGCGCGAAATAGCGCTCAAACATAAAGCACCTGACGTATACCGCGTCCACCATGGCAATGTCTCCGCCCTGCTGCGGGAGACCACGGAGGACGAGATGAAGTCCGCCGATGAGAAAATCGTCACCGGGGCCACCGTGACTTTGGAGCTTGGCATCGACATCGGCTCCCTGGATCAGGCGGTGCAGATAGGCGCGCCCCTGAACGTATCCAGCTTCGCCCAGAGGCTGGGCCGCTGCGGACGGCGGGGGCAGGTGCCCCAGCTGCTGTTCACCTTCGTGGAGAGCATCAAGATCAATTCCTCCGACATCCTGGGCCCCATCAACTGGGAGTTCATCCGGACGATCGCCATCATCGAGCTGTACCTGCGGGACCACTGGATGGAGCCCATCCCGCCCAGGCACCATCCCTATAACCTGCTGTACCACCAGACCATGAGCATCCTGAAGAGCAATGGGGAGATGTCCCCCGCCGGGCTGGCCCAGGCAGTCCTCACGCTGGGGGCTTTCCGGAAGATTTCCCAGGAGGACTATAAGAAGCTGCTGCTGCACCTGATCTATATCGAACAGCTGGAGCGCTCCGAGCATGACGGGCTGCTGATCGGGCGGGCCGGGGAGCGGGAGGTGAACAGCCACAAGTTCCTGACGGTGTTCCTGGCTCCGGAGTACCTGCTGGTGAAGGAGGAGAACCGGACGATCGGCACCGTGGACAAGACCTATCCCGTGGGCACCCGCTTCGCTTTGGCAGGCATGTCCTGGGAGACAGTGGACATCAATGTGAAGTCCAAGGTGCTGTTCGTGAAACGGGTGCCCGGCATCTCCGTGGTGGACTGGGACAGGGATTTCGAGGCGGAGCTCCACACGGTGCTGGTCCGCAAGGTGCGCAGCGTCCTGGAGCGGGACGACCCGTATCCTTATTTAAGCGACCGCTGCCAGGAGCGCCTTTTGGAAATCCAGTACATCGCCCGGAACAGCGGCATACTGGAGAATCTGGTGACGGAGCTGTCCAAACAGAAGTTCGCCATATTCCCCTGGGTGGGGACCAGGCAGCTGGTGACGCTGCACTATGCGCTGCTCCAGCGCAAGATCAAGAGCAAGATTCCCTGGAGCACCTGCCTGTACCTGGAGGTGGTCTTTGACGGGAGCAAAGAGGAGCTGGCGGGCATCATCAGCGACATCCTGCATTCCGACCTGGACCTCTACAGCCTGCCCCTGCCGGACAAGATTCAGATCAACGGGAAGTACAATGAATTCATCCCCCTGGAGCTGCTGCGGAAGCAGTTCATTGAGGATTATCTGGATTTTGACGGGCTGAAACGGGACATGATACAAAATTTTGATGGAAAATGCAAATAATAGCATATTGATTTTTGGAGGTACTTTGTATATAATATCCAAAACAGCGGAAAGTAAATTCTGTGAACTTTTAGGAGAGGCGCGGTATCCGGATTCGGAAAGGGAAGAATGTATGCTGTCTGCGGAAAGGGTTGGATATTTATATGGAAGAAAAATGTTCCAGAGAGGCAAAGAACTCCGGGAAAGTATTCAAAGAGGCAAAGGGCATCTTCCTGCCGGGAAAGTCCGCCGTGCCGAATGTGCTGGCGGCTTTCCGTCTTGATTTCTCGTATTCTGGCGGCCAGGTGGAGCTCACCGTGGCGGCTCATACTTTTTACCGTATTTATCTGAATGGGGATTTCCTGGGCATGGGGCCGGCTCCCGCGCCTTTTGGGCGGCTGAAGGCAGACCGCTATGACCTGACCGGGAGGCTGGCCCGGACAGGAAGGGAAGCCGGGGAAGAAAGGCTTTCCCGGGATGGATCTCCCGGAGCGGAGATTCCTCCCCGGGAGATCCGGCTGGCCGTGGAGGTCATGGGGTATGTGCCCCGGGAGTTCAATTATTCCACCCATGAAAACTCCGTGTTCTTCGGAGAGCTTACCGTGGACGGAAGAGTGGCGGCGGCAACGGGGCAGGACAGCTGGAGATGCGGCCTTCTGTCCTACAGGGATTTCCATGCGGAGGCCATGTCCCACGGGCGCAGGTATCCGGTGGAGCTGTATGCCCTGCGGGAAGGATACGCGGACTGGCGCACAGGGGAGATTCCGCAGGAGACAGGTTTCGAGGTGGTGGCGGAAGCGCTGGAGGAGACCTGGAAGGACGGGGGCAGGAGGGAAGACTCCAAAATCTCTGAAGATTCCACAGGGCGCATCATCCAGGAGCGCCGCGTGGCGATGCCGGACATGGGGAAGGTGCCGGATGTCTCCTTGCTGGGCGTGTTCAGCGTGGAACCCGGTCCTTTCGACGGGCCTGCCAGGAACTGGTGGGAGACGGACGCATATCTGGCCCGCTGCGGAGGCGCGGATATCAGACGGCCCTCTTTGGACAGGGCGGGCTGCATAGACATGGCTTTCGCCGGGACTCTGCGGGAGTACGAAGACGGCGCGGGGACGAAAGGATATGAAGTGTGCCCGAAAGGAAGCGGCTCCGGGCCGGAGGCCGCCACAGCCCTGGAGTTTGCCCTGAGGGATGCGGAGACCGGCCTGATCGGACTGACATTGGAGACGGAAGGCCCTGCCACGGTGGACATCATCTGGAACGATTTCCTGGACGAGACGGCCCAGGTGCCGGTGAAGGCGGACAGCACGAACCGCATCATACGCCTGGAATCGGCGGGAGGACGCATCTCCTTTGAATCCATGGAGCCCCATTTCCTGAAATATATCAAGGTTATCGTGCAGACGGACAAAATGTTCCGATTGGCCGATATCTATGTGAGGCGCTACCGCTTCCCGGAGGCCCTGGGCAGGGCGCAGTTCCTCTGCAGCGATATGGAGCTGAACCGCATCTATGAGGCTTCGAAGCGCACCCTCCTCACCAATACCCTGGCATTCTTTCTGGACTCTCCGGAGCGGGAGCGGGGCGGCTGGGCCGGGGACAGCTACTGGACGGGAAGGGCCGCCGCCATGCTCCTGGGGGATGCTACGGTGGAGCGTTCCATGCTGTACGATTTCCTGGCGGCCGATTATGCCCGGATGCTGCCCGGCACTTTCCCATGCTGCTGTTGCGGCGGGGAGAAGAACGATCCTGAGCTGATGTATACATGGAGCCTTTTCGTGCTCCTGGAGCTGACAGATTATTATAGAAGGACCGGGGACGAGACCCTGAAGCGGGAGTTCGCCGCCAGGGTGGAAAAATTTATGGAGGCCTCACGGAGTCTGATGAACGAGCTGGGTGTGCTGGAGAATATTCCGGGCTCCGTCTTCATCGACTGGTCCGCGTCCAACAACCGGGCCAACACGGGGGCAGTCTGCACCGCGGCCAATGGCCTTTATGCAATGGTGGCTCAGAGGCTGGGAGAGATGTACGGCGTGGAGGCCTATGGGGAGGAAGCGGCACGAATCCGCAGGGTCTTCCGGGAGGCTTATGGGAGAGTAAAGGAGAGCAAGTACGACCTCTTTACCATGTACCCCTTCCTGGCCGATTCCATGACAGTGGAGGACGGGGCTCTGGTGGGGAACGGGGTCTACAGTGAAGCGGCCCAGTATTACTGCTTCTGGACGGGGCTGCTGCGGCGGGAGGACGCACCCGACCTCTGGAAGGCGCTGGTGGAGCAGTTCGGCCCCATGCCGGAGAGATACCGGGGAACCATGCAGCTGTCCGTGGGGAACTGCGGCGTATTCTTCGGCCACATGATGCGCTTCGAGCTTCTGGCCAGGTTCGGGGAGACGGCGCTTTTGGAGAGGGAGATGAAGCATCTGTGCTGCTATATGACGGCACATGACCCGGGGACGTTCTGGGAGACCCTGGGCGGCACGGACAGCCGCAACCATGGCTTCGGAGCCCACTATGGCGTGGTGGTGGTGAGGGATTTCCTGGGGATGGACATCCCCGACTGCCGGGAAAAGACCCTGCGGTTCGCACCGGGCCGGGGGAGCCTGCGTTGGGCAAAGGGCCGGATCGGCCTGGAGGACGGGCAGTTTACGGCTTTCTGGCACAGGGATATGGAGGGGCTCCGCCTGTCCGTGTCCGCGCCGGAGGGATATCGTATCCTGGTGGAGCTGCCCGGGGAATTCTGCGGCGGGAAGCTTACGGTGAACGGGAAGGAAGAGGAATTCCGGCGGACGCTGGAGTGCGGGAATGTGGCGGATGTCCGGGTGGAGGCCGGGAAGGGGCTGGCGATGCCTGGATGACCGCAATCCTGAGCATTCCAAAGAAGATTGTAGTGGACGGAGATAAGGAAAAAGAAGACGAAGCAATAGGCTCTCGGAATTTCAGAAGGTAAAATCAGGCATTGTGGCAGGACGGCATCTGGAAAAGTGGAGGAATCGTTCCCGAGGAATTCTGGAAAGCCGCGTGATATGTGGCCTGGAGATTCCGAGAGGAATAGCAATCATAAGGAGGAAAAAAGGATGGACATGGCACAACGAGACAGAAAGGACATCTTCCGCGTCATGGATGAGGACATCTTAAAAGCCGGGAAGGAGGACGTCCGGACCAGGAGGTTCCTGCTTCCGAAACGGATTCTCTGGATGAAGGGGCATGTGGAGAACAGCGACACCCTGCTGGAGAACCGTGAGATGCAGATCTCCCTGGCAGCCCACAGGCCCTGTATCCTGAAGAATGAGGGGCAGGCGCAGGAAAAGGCTTCTATCCTGCTGGATTACGGCGTGGAAATCCATGGCGGCATCCGGCTCCTGGCCTGGATGGACAGCACGGGCAGGGGGGCGAAGGTGCGGATTCGCTTTGGAGAGTCCGCCGCCGAGGCCATGAGCGAGCCGGGCGGGGAGACCAATGCCACCAACGATCATGCCAGGAGGGACATGACCGTGGAAGTGGGCATGATGAGCATGAACCAGATTGGGGAGAGCGGCTTCCGCTTTGTGCGCATCGACCTGGAGGAGCCGGAGGCCATCATCGCCCTGAAGACCGTCTGGGCTGTTTTGATTTACAAGGATGTCCCATACCGGGGAAGCTTTGCCTGCAGCGATGGGCTGCTCAACCGCATCTGGGACGTGGGGGCGTATACCGTGCACCTGAACATGCAGGAATACATATGGGACGGCATCAAAAGGGACAGGCTGGTCTGGGTGGGCGACATGCATCCGGAGGTCACCACAATCAAGGCCGTGTTCGGCGAGGATTCCTCTGTGGATGACAGCCTTGACTTCATCCGGAAGGAGACGCCTCTGCCCGGCTGGATGAACGGTATGGCAAGCTATTCCATGTGGTATTCCATCATTACCTGGGACTGGTATCAGTACACGGGGAAGAAGGAATTCCTGGAAAAGCAGCGGGAATATCTGAAAGGATTATCGGAGCAGCTCTCCGCCCATATCGACGAAAAGGGACAGGATACGGTGAAAGAAGGGCGTTTCCTGGACTGGCCCTCCGAGGGGAAGCTCGGCATCGTGGACGCGGGGGTACAGGCGCTGCATATCTGGGCCGCCGGAAGCCTGGAGAAGATCTTCACCGTCCTGGGGGAGGAGGCCCTGGCGGGGAAATGCAGGGAGGACATTGAGCGGCTGAAAGGCTTCGAGACAGACTATGAGGATTCCAAACAGGCGGCGGCCCTTTCGGTGATGACGGGCCAGAAGGGGGCGGCGGAAGTGAACGAGGCTCTGCTGAAGCAGGGCGGCGCTAAGGGCATGTCCACCTTCATGGGATATTATATCCTGACGGCCAGGGCCATGGCCGGGGATTATCAGGGCTGCCTGGACTGCATCCGGGACTACTGGGGCGGCATGCTCCAGTTAGGGGCGACTACCTTCTGGGAGGATTTCGATGTGGACTGGATGGAGAATGCCGCCAGGATTGACGAACTGCCTCAGGCGGCTGCGGAAGCGGGGCAATCCGCGGAAGGAGAGCTATCCAGGGTGGACGTCCATGGGACTTACGGAGGATTCTGCTACCAGGGCTACCGCCACAGCCTGTGCCACGGCTGGGCCAGCGGCGCCACGCCATGGCTTTCCGAGAATGTGCTGGGCGTGCGGATTCTGGAGTCGGGCTGCCGGAAGGTGAAGATAGAGCCCCATCTGGGGGATCTGGAATGGGCGAAAGGAACCTACCCCACCCCTTACGGCGAGATTTCCGTCTCCCATGTAAGGCAATCAGACGGTACAATTGCGACAGAGGTGGACGCGCCGAAGGAAGTGGAGATCTGCAGCTAAGCCAGGGGATGGCTGCTGTTCCGGAGGACGGCCCCGGACAGCCGCAAGCTCCCGGACGTTCATGTAGGGTGGTACGTCTGGCTGCATGGGAGCCCGGGAATATTTGGAAAGTATATGGAAATCCAAGGAGAGAGGCTTATGGATTTAAGCGAAAGACAGAAACTATTTGAAAATCCCACAGCGGAGTACCGGGGAAAGCCCTTCTGGTCCTGGAACGGCAGGCTGGAGGAGGCGGAGCTGTGCCGCCAGATAGACATCATCAAGGAAATGGGCTTCGGCGGCTATTTCATGCACTCCCGCACCGGACTGGAGACGGAGTACCTGGGGGAGGAATGGTTCGAGCTGACCAACAAATGTGCGGATTATGGGCATAAGGCGGGGATGGAGTCCTGGCTCTACGATGAGGACCGCTGGCCCTCGGGAAGCGCCGGGGGCATGGTGACGAAGGAAGAGCAGTATAGGGCCATGTTCCTGGAGATGAACTGTCTGACGGAGGATGCCTGGAGGGCCTGGCGGCCGGATGAGGATGCGGTGGCCGTGTTCGCCTGCAAAATGGAACAGGAGCCTTCCATGGAAAAGGGGCAGCCTGGCGGCTGCGGCGGAATCTTCTCCGGAAAGCGGCTGCTTCGGACAGGGGACGCCCTGGAGGAAGGGGAGACGGCCATAGAGTTCCGTACCCGCTATTCCGTGTGCAATGACAATTACAACGGTTACTGCTATGTGAACACCATGCACAGGGAGGCCATAGAGAAATACATCGAACTGACCCATGAGAAATACAGAGAAAAATGCGGTGACAGGTTCGGAAAGGAGATTTCGGGCATCTTCACGGACGAGCCACACAGGGGCGGCGTGTTCACGAATTTCGCGGAAGGGGAGCCGAACGCCGTCCCCTATACGCCGGATCTGTTCCCGGAATTCGAGAAGCGTTTCGGCTACAGCCTGAAGGAGAACCTGCCGGAGCTGTTCCTGCGCCGAAGCCGGGGTGAGATGTCCAAGGTCACCAGGGATTATTTCGAGCTGTGCCAGGAGCTCTTCCTCGAGCGCTTTGCCATCCCCGTTCAGAACTGGTGCAGGGAGAACGGCCTGATCTTCACCGGCCATGTGCTCCATGAGGATTCCCTGTGCTGCCAGGCCATCATGCAGGGTTCCCTCATGCGCTTCTATGAGTACATGGACTATCCCGGCATCGACATCCTCAGCGAGGGCAACAGATGCTACTGGGTGGCCAAGCAGATTTCCTCCGTGGCCAGGCAGTTGGACAAGGAGTGGGTCCTGTCCGAGCTCTACGGATGTACAGGCTGGCAGATGGATTTCGAGTCCTACAAGAATGTAGGCGACTGGCAGGCGCTGTTCGGCGTGAACTTGAGATGCCCCCATCTGTCCTGGTACACCATGAAGGGGGAGGCGAAGCGGGATTATCCTGCCAGCATGCTGCATCAGTCCTGCTGGTATCGGGACTATCATTATGTGGAGGACTATTTCTCCAGAATCCATGCCGCGCTCCATGACGGAAAGCCGGTCTGTGATTTGCTGGTGCTGAACCCCATCGAGAGCGTGTGGGCAAGGGCCTACAGCGGCTCCTTTGACGGGCTCTTGGGCGTGGATCCGGAAATCATCCGCCTGGAGCGGCAGTACGCCGAGCTGTTCCATATCCTTTCCGGCAATCAGATCGACTTCGACTACGGCGAGGAGGACATCATGTCCCGCCACGGGAAGGTGGAGGAGGGCATCCTGTATGTGGGAAGCTGCGCCTACCGCAAGGTCCTGGTGGCAGGCATGGACACCATGCGCTCCGGCACCCTGGCGCTTCTGGAGGAATTCGCGGCCCAGGGCGGGGAGGTCATCTTCGCCGGTGAGGTTCCGGGATTCGTGGATGTGATTCCATCGGATAAGGTACGCCTGCTTGCGGACAGATGCAGGAGGGTGGCTTTTGAGGAGGAGGCTGTGGCCCGGGCGGCGGGGAGCGGCATGGAAGTCCGGATAACGCCAGGAGATTCCGGCGGGAGAGGAAAAGACGCGACAGCCCTTGGGGATATCTTCGTGCAGTCCTTTGAGGTGGACGGCGGCCGTATGGTGATGCTTCTGAACGTGAACCGGGAGAGGGATTACAATGATGTCGCCATAGACCTGGGCCAGGGTGAGCATCTGGAGCTCTGGGATGCCAGAAGCGGCAGGATTACCAGGCCGCCTTACCGGGTGTCGGAGGGCAGGATACACCTGACGATGGATCTGGAGAAGGGCGGGGAGCGCATATTCCTCATTGCCCGGGCGCGGCGGGAGCTGCCGGAGATGGAGGCATTTATCGGCAG
>OFFE01002441.1_pt1 | contig 11211 bp, 8 predicted proteins | sample 1521371 | NCBI WGS metagenome assembly OFFE01 (sample SAMEA3504131, study PRJEB24116) | mouse gut metagenome | biome: mouse gut; feature: mouse-associated habitat; material: faeces | place: Denmark | collected 2011 | reverse complement strand
TCCATCCCCCCCTCCCCCAGCTTGGCGGGGATGAGGACGGAGTTGGCGCAGCCCAGCACCGTGCCCAGCAGGGAGGTGGCCCCCACCGGGAGGGCGATGGCAAACAGCCGCCGCCGGCCCACCTGGTCCCGGGCGGGTTCCGGGGGGAACTGCCGCCAGTGCCGCCACAGCTATTGACGGATACGCGCTGACCAAGCAGGGCCGCGGCACCGAAGCCGTTGGTGTTGCCACCTTATCGTCCGTGATCGGCGGCATTGTAGGTGCAATCGCACTGATCTGTTTCTCAGCGCCTCTGGGCAGTCTGTCACTGAAATTCTCGGCCCTGGAATATTTTGTGCTGGCGCTCTTTGGTGTTGTAATGATTGGCAGTCTGTCCGGCGAGAACATGGCCAAGGGACTTATCTCCGGCTGCTTTGGTCTGTTCCTGGGCGGGATCGGCCTGGATTCTATCACCGGCTTCCCCAGATTTACTTTCGGAATTATGTATCTGGAGGATGGTATAGATTATACACCCGTCTTGGTGGGATTGTTTGCTGTAGCACAGATGCTGGTATTAGTAGAGGGGATTGCCAAGGGACAAAATTCCTCTTTAACAGCGGAGCTGTCTGGACGGCGTCTGCCTCCCTTCTCTAAACTGCGTGCGCTGGTTCCGAATTGGCTGCGCTCCTCGGTGCTAGGCGCACTAATCGGATTTGTCCCCGCCGCCGGCGCCAGCATCGCCTCTTGGATGAATTATGGACTTACAAAGAATCTTTCCAAGCACCCAGAGGAATTTGGAAACGGCTCCATAGAGGGCATTGCGGCCTCGGAAGCGGCGAATAATGCGGCCTGCGGCGGCGCAATGATTCCCTTGTTTACCTTGGGCATCCCTGGCAGTTCTTGCACGGCAATCATGCTTGGCGGGCTAATGATCCACGGTCTGGTGCCTGGAAACTCCCTGTTTACCACCTATGCAGACACTACTTATTCTATCTTCCTGGGTTTCATGTTCTCCAACATCCTTATGGGCGTGATTGGATTCCTCGCCCTGCGGCAATTTGCCAAGGTCAGCAAGGTCCCCAATAACTATCTGGTCCCTATCGTAATCGGCATTTCCACCATCTCCATTTTTGCCATTCAGAACAGCATTAACGATGTCTATATCATGCTGCTCTTTGGCATTATCGGTTACTTCATGCTGAAATTTGGTTTTTCCACTGCGGCGCTTGTCCTTGGAATGGTACTGAGCAATACACTGGAGGCAAATTACCGGCGCGCTGTCATTCTGGCAAAAGGAGATATGGTGGGCTACTTTTTCAGCCGCCCCATCGCTGTTATCTTTGCCATTCTGCTGATTATCGTACTGGTTGCACCGCCTATTGTCACAAAACTGAAAAAAGCTAAGAGTTGATTTTATAAAGAAAGAGGTTTTACCATGACGAAAAAAGAGAGAGTTCAGGCCGCACTGAGAAAAGAAGAAGTGGACAAGATTCCTTTGAGTATCTGGTACCACATCCCACACGTGGATCAGGACCCGGTCCAGCTTGCGGAGGAGACAATCCGAATCACCAGAGAGTATGATTTTGATTTTATCAAGATGATGCCTTTCGGCAATTACTGTGCACAGGATTTCGGACTGAGTGTTACTTTCTTCTGCGACGAGACCAAACCGGCTCTGGAGCGTAAGTTCGGCATTGACTCCGTCGAGGATTGGAAGCGTCTGGAGGCGCTCCCCGCCTGCTATGGAACTTATGGCAAACAGCTCCAGTTCACACAGTATCTTCAAAAAATGCTGAACGGTGACGATATCCCGTATATCCAGACGATATTCAGCCCTTTGACAGTTGCCAAGAAGCTTGCCGGGGCCCGACTGTTCCAAGACATGAAGGAGCGCCCGGATTTAGTTCACAGTGCCCTGCGGGCGATTGCAGAAACTAACAAGAATTTCTGCAAGGCAAATGTGGCAGCGGGTGTGGCAGGATTTTTCTTCGCCTCCCAATGCTCCACCTACGATCTACTGACTGAGGCTGAGTACAGAGAGTTCGGCGTACCCTACGATTTGGATGTGATCTCCTCTTATCAGGAAGATACATACTTCAATGTGGTGCATATTCATGGGGACAATACAATGTTCCAGCTGATGGCTAATTACCCCGTCCATTGTGTGAACTGGCATGACCGCTGGTCATCTCCTTCCATTGCCGAGGCTCGTACTATGACCGACAAGTGTCTGCTGGGCGGATTGAATGAGAGAGAATTTGCTGTAATGAGCGCCGACAAAGTTGAGGAGCATTTGCGCGAGGCTGTAGATGCTGCCGGACGTGCCGGTTTGATGCTGGGTCCTGGATGTGTGGCCAAGCTCAACACCCCGACAGATAACTTCTATGCTGCAAGAGCAGCCGTTGACAAGTTTTAAATGAGAACATGGAGCAGACCAGAATGAAAAAAACAGATAAAAGGTACCAAGACTGCATTAAAATTTTAGAGGAAGAACTGCTTCCAGCTATGGGATGTACAGAGCCGATTGCTTTAGCATATGCGGGAGCTATGGCCCGAAAAGCTCTGGGTGAACTGCCTGACAAAGTAATGATTGAAGCCAGCGGCAACATCATCAAAAATGTAAAAAGCGTAATCGTTCCCAATACAGATGGCCTGAGAGGTATTCCAGCGGCAGCAGCGGCAGGGATCGTGGCTGGGGACCCCGATATGCAGCTTGAAGTGATTGCAAATGTTACGCCTCAACAGCAGGAAGCTATACATGCTTTTTTGAATGAGGCTCAGTTTTCAGTCAGTGCGGCAGATACCCCTTATGTGTTCGATATTATCTTAACGGTTTACAAAGGGGAATCCTGGGCCAAGGTTCGTATTTGTCAATACCACACGAATATTGTTCTGATCGAAAAAGATGGTGCGGTTCTGGAATCAAAAGAGCTTGTGGAAGAGAGTGAGGATCTCACTGACAGAAGTTTTCTCAACATAAAGCTGATTCTGAACTTTGCCCGGTCTGTTGATATTGAGGATATTCGGGCTGTCATTGACCGGCAGATCGAATACAACATGGCCATCGCAGAAGAAGGGCTAAGTAACAATTATGGCGCTAATGTCGGTTCGACATTGAAAAAGAATAATGAGGACTGCGTTAAAACAATGGCGAAGAGTTGGGCAGCGGCTGGCTCTGATGCCCGTATGAGCGGATGTGAACTGCCTGTTATCATCAATTCCGGCAGTGGAAATCAGGGAATTACAGCTTCTGTTCCTGTGATTATTTATGCTCAGCATTTAGGTGTAGAAAAGGAAGATCTATATCGCGCACTGGTCCTATCTAATTTAATCGCAATCCATCAAAAAACAGGCATAGGCCGGTTATCCGCATATTGCGGCGCTGTGAATGCAGGAGCGGCGGCAGGCTGTGGTATAGCCTATCTTTTGGATGGCTCTTACGAAGCGATTATACACACCTTGGTAAATGCGCTTGCCGTTGTATCCGGGATGATCTGCGACGGGGCAAAAGCGTCCTGTGCGGCTAAGATTGCTACAGCTGTGGAAAGCGGAATATTTGGTTATGAGCTCTACTGCAATGGCCAGCAGTTTTGCGGTGGTGATGGTATCGTCAAATGTGGTGTAGAAGAATCTATATCCAGTGTGGGGCTATTGGGTAGAGACGGAATGAGGGAAACGGACAAAGTAATTTTGGAAATTATGACTGGAGCTTAAAAGAGGGAGGAGCTAAGGTATATACCTTGGCTCCTCCCTCTTTTAAGCTCGAAAGTATAATATACAGCCGGAATTCCTTAAGGCTGTTTCCCCAAACAAAGATAGCTGAGGTTTTGTAAACTAGTTTGTGCGGATGAGAATAGTGTTTCAATGTTTTTATTGGTAGGGGATTTTTCCCTCATGACTCCCATTGATCACATAATAAGCCATGTGTTCTTCCGGCTTAACATACAATTTCAATGCGGTAATTAAAGTGCGTTTCTTCTCCTTGTGGAAATCAGCTTTTGCCGCCTCAACTAAAGCAGCCATATCTATTTCGCCGCCTTGGTACTGGACAACAATCTCCGGTTTTAAATTTTCGGCCCTTTCTTTTTCCATGGCCCGTACTTTTGCCGCAGCCTCTTTTTCTTCAGCAGTCATGGGCTGCCTGCCTGGTTTTCTTTTGATGCTGCTTTCTTCTGCCTTTGGCACGTTTGCAGTTGGTTTTCTTGCCATGGTTATCCTCCATTCATAGATTATTGATATAATCAGTATTATATCCGATTTTGAAAAGAATTGCAATTCCCATTACTGTATTTCAAAATAATATCCAGTTCCTCTGCGTGTCATAATGAATTTTGGATTGCTGGGGTCATCCTCAATTTTCATCCGAAGCCGCCGTATGGCTACATCTACGGCCCTGACATCGCCCAAGTAAGTTGTATAGCCCCACACATTCGTCATTATATCCTCGCGCTTAAATATGGTACCAGGTTGGGAGGCGAGAAGACAAAACAGGTCATAATCATGTAGGCTCAGTTCAACCGGGTTATCGTCTTTACTGATGATTGCTCGTCTCACATCAATCGTAATGCGGCCCAGCCTCTGTATAATAGGTCTTTGTATCTGTTCAGACCGGAGCGATATATTGCTGATCCGATTCATGAGATCATGTATAGCGAAGGGTTTCACTATATATTGCATCCCAAGGCTTATGGCCAGATCCATTTCATCATCTGTGACGAACGTAAGGGTCTCAGTGTCCAGCCCTTCTTCCTGCATCTGATTGAATACATCAAAACTGTCCGGGTCCATTCCTTCAGGTAGGTCCAACAGCAAAATATCTGGTTTTCGCATATGGAGCCGTCGCAGTCCTTCCCGTCCGTTATAGGCCCGGAAAATATAGTACCCTGATCTACTCAGCTCAAAAGAGATTATATCAGATGCCTGCACATTGTTTTCTAATATAAGTATTGTTGGTTTTATATGCGTTCCATTAGAGTCCATTGTCTTTCACAAATCCCTCCAGTATTTTTTCAAGCTCGTATGCTTTTTTCTCTGGAATCTTTTTTGTTAGCAGTGCCTTTGGGATTTTAAGGCCAGACTTCCCGCTCTCAGTTCGTCGAAATACCACCCGTTCCTCTGCGCGATGCAGGGCCTTGATCTCATACCCTTGGCTGTGCCACGCATCAGAAATACAATAGTCGGGCTCATGGAGTGTAAGGACTTTGAATGGATACTGTTCCTCATTCCACATTGGAAGCTGCATCCCAGGCTCAAACTCAAACCAGAAAGCGTCATACAGGTAAGCTTCTGGCGGGAGTGTATCGCCCAGAATGTTCTCAATCTCCTGAAATGTCAATGTAAATGGTGTTTTTTCTGTCAGTCTGAAATATTCTCGTAACTCCAGGTATGGAGAATTAGATTCCGGTGTGTCGCTTGCATAATCCTCCAGAAGATCAAATAGGTCAATATGGCTTGCGTCTATGCTGTCTGCGTTGGAATAGGTATCATACGCACATTTCCGGTGAATGTAAATTAGATTTTTTATATTCCAGCCTTTCCCGAGGACCCTCTCAATAACATCGACTTCCTGATCTGGCCGCATTGGGTTATTGCAATATACGCACCGGCCATCCTGACGTTTCCAAATCCGCCCATATTTTCCGTTTGCCTTTAAGATGTTTCTCCTGTGTTTGAGCCAGACAATGTACTCCTCATCCAAATACGGATTCAGGTCCGGCTTACATGCTTTGTGCAATTTCATTTCAACACTAGCAAGCTGAACAACACGGACCGTCCGATCAGTGGGCAAGGCAAATACCGGATTTCCGTTAACAATGATCCAAAACTTCTTTTTAATCGTATCGTCTTTCCATTTCCGGTATTTGCCCTGCACTCTGCTCAATAGCCTGTCCGCCAGAAAACTCTCAACAACTGCATCAATATGCCTAAACACATAGTATGCATCTGTAGCCCGGTACTCGGTGGCAAAACCGTTCAGCATATCGTTGATCTTTTTAATCAATCCACGCTGTGTTCCGGCAAAGTCCATGATAAGTTTTTTAAGCCTGTGCTCAAAATCAATGATCTTTTCATCGGCTGGCTCTACAATTATTTCATCGTATTTTTTTCGGTAGTGATACGACATGAAGGTAAATCCTTCAAATACAGAGGCAATATATGTTTTTCCTTCGTTAAATTTTAATCCGCGCTCATCCAGAAACTCACGGACTATTTCTCTGATTTTGAGTGCATCAGCCTGTGATCTGGCAGTGAAAACCATGTCGTCAGCAAAACGGACCATACTGCCGTTTTTGTAGTCAGTACCCCCGTTAGGATACAATCTGTCATATACTCTGGTCTGTAATCCATCCAGCAGCATATTACCGAGGATAGGAGACAGTGAGGAGCAGAAGGATATGCCTCTTACTTCCTCAAAAAATTCATTGTCTTTTATTGTTCCTGCTGTCAAAAATTTTATCAGTATATTCGTATCCATGGGAATATTTTTCAGCATCCACTCATATGGGACATTACTGAAAAACTTCAAAACATCACAGCGGAAAACAAACCCTGGAGCGTCCTCATCGGTTAAACTCAATGTAAGGTATGCAAGAGCGTCGTGCATAGACCGGCCACGCCTGGAAAAGAAAGAACGATTATCTGCGGTAGATTCTGCTACTGGATCAAGCGCAAAGGCGTAAAGCCGGAGCATGGCCTTGTCCATTGCCACTGGTATATGGAGCGTGATGTTTTTCCCTCTATCAACCACCTGCATATAGCGGTTTGGCTTGGGTGTGTATCCTCTGGCTGTCAGAGACAGTGCGGCCTTCATTTTTTGTGCGTCGCCTGTAAATCTAACACCGTCAACTCCTGCCGCTGAATTTATATCTGCCACATCTCGAACGGCCAACGCCTTTGCCACATAGGAGCTAACCAGCTTGCCTTGTAGCTGCCGGACCTCATTCCACCTTCTTAAATGGGCCGCTTGTGCGATTTCTTTTTGATTCTTAAATAATTCTTCTTCCATGATGGACCAATCAATGCTCCGCCATCGGACTGCCAGATCTTCCTCGGAAAGATCGTGGTGCAATATGATGGGACGAATATTCAAGGATATTGGGCAGTGGTCGGAACCTAATACGTCCTCATGATGCTGTATGTCCTGTACATAGAAAAAAGTTCTCTGGAAACCAGAAAATAGTCCAGACGTGTTCCGCGGTTTTCCAGCCGTTCTTTATGCTTTGGCCCCCACCATGTATAGGAGCCCTCTTTTGTCGGATAGGTCTCCCGAAACACATCTACAAAACCTGCTTCCAACAGCTGCAGAAAGCCGTCCCGTGTTTCAGGCAGAAAAAATAAATCATCAGGGATTTTCCCTTGTTTGGGGTAGGTATCAATATCCGCCCCTGTAGCGTTAAAATCGCCGCACAAAATAACAGGTTTAAGTAGCGTACTTACATAGTTGCGCAGAGCCTCATCCCACTCCCTGCGATAGTCCGGCCTGTCCGATCCATTGTTCTCATGTATGCTTGGCGCGTATATGTTGAGAACATAGTATTCCTCAAATTCCAAAGTTATCAGGCGGCCCTCAATATCGAACTTTTCTATTCCAAACCCTAAAGAATGTGACAGCGGCTCCCGCATGGTCAAAACAAGCGTTCCTGAGTAGCCTGGCCGGATTCCGTGATTCCATATCTGTGTATAACCTGGAATCGTAATTTGAAACTTTGAGCTTACTTTTGTCTCTTGGCAGCATACAATGTCGGGCTTGGTTTCTTTTATAAATTTGAGAAATCCCTTCCCTCGACAAGCTTCTAGGCCGTTCACATTCCAGCTCACTATTTTCATTTTTGCTATCTCCTTGCCGTCAACTGCTCTATTTTCTATTATACAGCAATAATTCTTGGTCGGGAGTATTCGTTTGGATTTTCCGACCATCTTATTTGCAAATCAATAGACACAAAGTCAAACAGCTTTATATTGCTGGCAGTTCAAACTATCTGATCGTAATGGATCGTTTGTTCATCCTTTGGTTTATACCCATATCCCTAATTGACCCGCTAATATGTGGATTGTACATAATGGCCGAAATATCGAAACAATTCCCTTCGCCCTTTGTAAGATTTCCGATTTTTACAAGACTATAGCCCTCAATATTTGATAACATCATGATACAGTTTTGGAAAACGCCAAAACGAAACAACTTCTATTTACTTTAAGAAGGGAGAATTGTCAATGTTAATCGCAACCTGGATCATCACCTTCGTGCTGATCATTGGTGTAGGCATCTATGCCGGCACCAAGATCACCCAATCCAATCAGTGGAGTGGAAGCGACCATTCCATGGGCATCATCTCCATCGGCTGTATGCTTGGAGCATGGCAGATCGGCGGTATGAGCGTGGTGGGTGCCGCACAGAATGGCTACACCATGGGCATTGCCGGAATGTGGTACTCCATTGCGGGAGGCGTCTACTTCCTGCTGATGGCCGCTCTGGCCGGACCATTGCGCCGCAATATGAGCAAGGGATCTCTGCCGGAGTTTCTCCAAGGCCGTTACGGTACTTCGGTCGCCCGTCTGCAATCCTATGTTTGGATCGTATTTGGCTGTATTTATATCCCTATCCAGTTGAAGACCATCTCCTCCATTATCCAGATTGTGCTCCCTGGACTGAATGTTGGTCTGTGCATGTTCATCGGCGTCACTGTAGCTGCCGTCTACACCGGCTTCGCTGGCATGAAGGGCTCCGCCGCCATCGGTCGGGTGGTCTGTATTGGCACCTATGTTCTGCTCATTGGCTTTGTGGCCTTGAATCTGGGCAGCTTCGGCGGCTACTCCGGGCTGGTATCTCAGCTGCCTGCTGGTTTTGATCAGCCCAGCGCAATGTCTACCCAGCAGATCATCGCTTGGGCTGTGGGCGGTGCGCTGTCCTCTATCGTAATGCAGTCCGCCTTGCAGCCCATGCTGTCTGCCAAAGATGAGAGTACCGCTCGCTGGGGATGCATTCTGGGTTACATTATCGCTGGCCCTATCTGTATCCTCACCGCCATCATCGGCATGATGGCCCGAGCCAAGACCGCCGATCTGGGTGACGGCGCCACTGCTTTTGCCTGGGCTATCAAGGACATGTCCAGCCCCGTCATGGCTGGTATCATCTTCGCCGTTGCTACCATGATTATCGCTGCCACTATGGCCACAATGATGATGGCCACTGGAACAGTGCTGACCAACGTGTACAAGACCCAGATCAACACCAGTGCCTCTGACGAAACCATCCTGAAAGTGTCTCGCATTGGAACCATCGTGGTGGCCTACCTGTCTCTGGCTGTGGGCTTTATTATCCCCTCCGCCGCTATTACTGATATGTTCCTGACCCTGACTTACATGGTTACTTCTCCGTTCAGTTACTCTGTTATTGTGGGAATGTTCTGGAACCGAGTCACCGCAAAGGCGTCCCTGTGCAGTGTGCTGGCCGGCATGGCAACTGCTATCATCTGGGTATTTGCTGGCTTGAACGGGACGGTTAATGTGGTGTATCCTACTATTGCCGTCAGCTATGTGGTGGGTATCATCGCCACCCTGGTCACTTCTCCTGCTGAGGCTGCCAAATAAAAGGGCACAGTCCTCATCGAAAGATATCCATTTCCCCCATATTCTTGTCCCCTCGGGCAAAGCAAACAAAATTTTGAAGGAGGTTCCCTATTATGCCAAACAGACCCTATTTAGGAAGATCTGTAGATGATGCTATCGCTATGTATAAGCCCCATATCTCTGGAACCCAGGGCGCTGTTAGTGCCAATAACCCCTACGCCGCCCAGGCCGGTTTGGAGATTTTGAAGCAGGGCGGAAACGCTTTCGATGCTGCCTGCGCTATTTCGCTGGTGCTGGGGGTGGTCGAGCCCTACCACAGCGGCATCGGCGGTGGCTGCTTCCATGTATTCTACGACAAGAAGTCTGACTCTTTCCATGCGGTGGATGCCCGTGGTGTAGCACCCAAAAATGCTTACCAGGACATGTTTCTGGATGAAAACGGAGACGTGGATCTGAACTTGACCGAATTCTCTGGACGTCCTGTGGCCGTCCCTGCCCTGTACCGGGCTATGGACAATTTACTTAAAAACTATGGCACTATGACCTGGGAGCAGGTATCCGCCCCAGCTATTAAGCTGTGCCGGGAGGGCTTCGCCTGTGGCTTTGCCTATGCACGCATCAGCAATACCCCTGAAGCCGAACATAACAAGGCCGAGTATGAGGGCTTTGCCCAATTATACTTGAACAATGGCCAGCCCCGCCGCTACGGCGAGATCATCACCAATCCCGAGTTGGCCGACACTATGGAAGCCGTTGCCAAAAACGGTACCGACTGGTTCTATGAGGGGCCTGTGGCTGATGAGATTGTCGCCCAAGTCAACAAGTACAAGGGCATTCTGAGCAAGGAGGATTTGACCGAATGCGCCCCCAAAGAGCGTACCCCTGTACGGGGCACATACCGGGGCCATGACATTATCTCTATGGCTCCTCCCTCCTCTGGCGGCAGCCACATCATTCAAATGCTCAATATCTTGGAGAACTTTGACTTGAAGGGCATGGGGTTCCACTCCGCTGACAGTACCCATGTCATCGCTGAAACAATGAAGCTGATGTTTGCTGACCGCTCTGTAGCCATGGGCGATCCTGATTTTGTAGAGGTCAACGTGGAGAAGATCACCTCCAAAGAGTATGCCAAGGAGTTGGCCGCCAAAATCGACATGGGCAAGGCTCAGGAGTACACTCCCACTGAGGGTATCGAGGCCAAAGCGTACAACGGATGCACCTCCAATTTCACCGTTATGGATAAGCATGGAAATGTGCTCTCCCAAACCCAGACTATCCGAAACTGGTGGGGCGGTGGCGTCGTTATTCCTGGCCGGGGCTTTATTATGAACAACACTATGGCCGACTTTAGCCCCAAGGTAGGGGTGCGCACCACCCAAGGTCTGGCTTACGGCATGGCCAATGCGGTCCGGCCCGGCAAAACGCCCCTGTCCAGTATGTCCCCCACCATCGTAATGAAGGACGGCAAGCCCCTTCTGTCTGTGGGAGCGGCTGGCGGCCCCCGCATCATCACCAGCACTTTGCAGCTCATTATCAACTCCATCGACTACGGTATGATGATGGACTCTGCGGTCAGACACCCCCATATGTGCTGTCTTACCTTAGACCAGGGGCTGGAGCTGGAGGAGGGCTTCTCCCCCGACACCGTGAAGCTGCTGG
>OFFE01002439.1_pt1 | contig 11216 bp, 8 predicted proteins | sample 1521371 | NCBI WGS metagenome assembly OFFE01 (sample SAMEA3504131, study PRJEB24116) | mouse gut metagenome | biome: mouse gut; feature: mouse-associated habitat; material: faeces | place: Denmark | collected 2011 | reverse complement strand
GGAGTATGTGGAGGGCCGGGAGTTTTCCGTGGCGGTCGTCGACGGAAAGGCGCTGCCGGTGATCGAGATCGCGCCGGTCGAGGGATTTTATGACTACAGAAACAAATATAAGGCGGGCAGCGCCGTGGAAACCTGTCCGGCTGATATTCCGGAGGAGACGGCGGCGCAGATGCAGCGCTATGCAGAGCGCGCGGCAGAAGTGCTGGGACTTGCGGTGTATTCGCGCTCTGATTTTCTTCTGGACGGAAACAACAGGATTTACTGTCTGGAATCCAACACGCTGCCCGGTATGACGCCGACCAGTCTGATCCCGCAGGAAGCGCGGGCAGTGGGGATTGGTTTTGGGGAGCTCTGTGAAAAACTGATCGGGATTTCCCTTCGCAGATATCAGGGGTAAAGAACGTGTGAGCGGATAACGGCTGTGTGGCGGGGATTGCAGAATGGGAGACGTTTTATGAGACATATGACACTGAATGAAATCGCGGCGGCGTGCGGCGGTACATACGCAGGGACGGAGAAGGACAGGGGAAAAGAAGTGCGGGGTGTCGTCATCGACAGCCGGCGTGTGGAGAAGGATTTTCTGTTTATTCCGGTCAGAGGGGCAAAAGTGGATGGGCACGATTTTATTCCGCAGGTCTTTGCGGCGGGGGCGCTCGCGGTTCTCTCCGAGCGTGAACTTTCCGATCCGGCAGGACCTTATATTCTGGTGCAGTCCACGGAGGAGGCGCTGCGGAAACTGGCGGCATTTTACCGGAGAGCGCTTGACATCAGGGTGGTTGGAATTACGGGGAGCGTCGGAAAGACCAGCACAAAGGAGATGATTGCCTCTGTCCTCTCACAGAAATTTTGTGTGCTGAAGACGGAGGGGAATTTTAATAATAAAATCGGGCTGCCGCTCACCATCTTTCAGATCAGGGAGGAACATGAAGTGGCCGTTCTCGAGATGGGGATTTCGGAGGCTGGCGAGATGCATGTCCTGGCGGAGATGGCGCGCCCTGACATCTGCGTGATTACAAACATCGGCCTGTGCCATCTCGAAAATCTCCTGACCAGGGACGGCATTCTGGCGGCCAAGACGGAGAGTTTTGCGCATCTCGCGGAGGGAGGAACCGCGGTATTAAACGGAGACGATGACAAACTCTGCACCTGCAAAAATGTGAACGGCCGGCCGGCTGTGTTTTACGGGCTTGGGAGAGAGGCTCGGGGGGTGCAGACGAAACAGGGTGAGTATCTGCTGGCGGATAAGGAGGTCTACGCCACGGATATCCGCGCGCACGGGCTGTCCGGAACCAGGGCAGTGATTCACGCTGGCGGGGAGCAGTTTGCAGTGGAAATCCCGCTTGCCGGGGAGCACAATGTATACAACGCTCTGGCGGCAGTCTGCGTCGGCAGGCAGCTGGGGATGACGATGGAAGAGATACGGCGCGGAATTCTGTCAGTGCAGACAATCGGAGGAAGGAACCGGCTGATTCAAAGCGGAGGGGTCACGATTATCGACGACTGTTACAATGCGAATCCTGTGTCGATGAAGGCTTCCATTGATGTCCTCTCGGGTGCGCCCGGAAGAAGGATTGCGGTGCTCGGTGACATGGGTGAACTGGGCGCGGACGAGAAGGCCCTTCACGCCATGGTGGGAGAATATTTTGCCGGGAAGAGAATCGACCTGCTGTTCTGCGCGGGAACGCTCTCAGAGGCGCTTGCGGATGCAGCCAGGGGATGCAGCACGACAGAAGTGTATTATTTCAGGGATAAAGAAGAACTGATTCAGAAACTGGCGGCCGTGAAGAAGGCCGGAGATACCATACTGGTGAAGGCATCTCATTTTATGGGGTTCGGGGAAATCGTGAGACAGCTGACAGGAGAAGAATAAGCTGAGGTTTCACAAAAACAGCGGCAGAGTGAAATCTGCTTGAATTCATTCCTTCTGCATGGTAGTATCTTATGGTATGCATAAAAACGGATGAAAAATGCAGAACATAAGATAAGGAGGTATTTTACAATGCAGGAGAACAAAATGGGTGTGATGCCGATCGACAGGCTGATGATTTCCATGTCCCTGCCGATTATGCTGTCCATGCTGGTGCAGGCGCTTTACAATATTATTGACAGTATTTTTGTGGCGATGATCAGCGAAAACGCACTTACCGCGGTATCAATGGCGTTTCCGGTTCAGAACCTGATGATTGCGGTGGGAGTCGGGACTGCGGTCGGCGTCAATGCATTGCTGGCGCGGTCTCTGGGGCAGAAGGCATTTGACAGGGTTAATAAGATTGCGGAAAACGCGGTATTTCTGACGATGCTGAATTATCTGCTGTTTCTGGTGGCCGGCCTGTTTTTTTCAGAGCTTTTTTACCGCAGCCAGACAGACATCGGGGAGATTGTGCTGTTAGGGAAAGAATATATGTCGGTCTGCTGCATCTTTTCGATCGGGATTTTTACACAGCTGACGTTTGAACGTATTCTTCAGGCAACGGGGAAGACTATTTACACTATGCTGACACAGGGAGTGGGCGCGGTTGTCAATATCATTCTGGATCCGGTTCTTATTTTCGGGATGTTCGGGCTTCCCGCGATGGGGGTGACGGGCGCGGCGGTTGCGACCGTCACCGGCCAGATTATCGGTGGTCTTCTTGGAATTTTTCTGAATCAGAAAAAGAATCAGGAAGTGCGTATCCGGATGCGGGGATTCCGGCCGGATGCAGACATTATCCGGCAGATTTACGGGATCGGTGTTCCTTCTATTATTATGCAGGCGATCGGTTCTGTCATGAATTACGGGATGAACCGCATCCTGATTTCCTTTTCGGCGACGGCGACGGCGGTGTTCGGGGTGTATTTTAAACTTCAGAGTTTTGTGTTTATGCCGGTTTTCGGCCTGAACAACGGTGTGATTCCGATAATCGCTTACAATTATGGCGCGAAAAACAGAGAGAGGGTCGTAAAGTGTATGAAGCACAGCATTTATTATGCGGTGGCGATTATGACTGCCGGACTGATCCTGTTTCAGGCGTTTCCGGAGCCGCTGCTGCGGATGTTCAATGCCTCTGATACCATGCTCTCGATCGGTATTCCGGCGCTGCGCATTATCAGTACCTGTTTTGTGTTTGCAGGCGTCGGAATTGCGTCGAGCGGTGCGTTCCAGGCGCTCGGGAAGGCGACTTACAGTATGATGACCTCGCTGGCCAGACAGCTTGTGGTGCTTCTGCCGGTCGCGTTCGGGCTCGCGCAGCTGGGAAATGTCAATCTGGTCTGGTGGGCGCTGCCGGTCGCGGAACTGGTATCGCTGGCAATGACAGTGTTTTTCCTGTTCAGACTGAACAGGAGTGTGATTTCGGGGATTGGAGAATAACGCTTCGGATCTTTCATCATATAAAGCAGGGGAAAGCCTGTCCTCCCCTGCTTTCCCCGTTTTTCCTGTTTCTTTCTCTGGTTTATATAATCTTCCGGTATGTATCTGAGAGTTCTGGTATTGTAACTATTTGTTTTCAGGAAAATTCTTTGTCTAATCTGGATTTAATATCGTCTCCCGCATCATCGACTCTGTAACCGTGGTAATCTATATCCCTTTCATTTTGGAAAGCATAATAATATCCATTTTTCTTTGCATATAATCTCCCTTTTATTTCAACTGCTTTATTCAGCAGCTCCTGTGCTTCTTCGTCGTGTAAGTCCATTCTGCTTCCGGTTTTTCCTTTTCCATAAGAATTCTCTCTGTCATATTTATGCTTTCTGTCATTTGCGATATATCTTCGAAGGCCTAATTCTTTTCTGTAATAGTTTATATGTTCGGCTTTGGAAAGATTTTTCAGGCTGATTGTTTCCCCGGCAATGTCTGCCATTACCACCGGCATTTCAAATAATGCATTTGATAATAAACTTATCAATATATTATCTATTGCATATGCGCACACCGATGATTCTTTTTCAGCAATCCTGCAGGTCTGTCCCTGCTCAGAATAATAGGTTCCCTTATTTGTCAGAAGGCTAAGAAGAAAAGATCTTTCTTCTCTTGTCTGAAAACTTTGTATTAGCTGAATCAGCTTAAAATCAGGGCTTATTTCCTTTTGCGTGTCGATAACTCCCGTTTTGATTTCATGAACACTGGTGACTTCTTCTCTTTTTATCTGTTTACAGATATCAAGAAATTTATGGACATATTCTATTGCATGTTTTTTTGTAGTAAATGAATATTGGAATGAAATATCATTAATTACAGCAATTATTTTTATCACCTGCCTTTTACAGTAATTCCAAAAGAGCATTATCCCATTCATCGAAAAATCCTTCCGGCCATTCATTCAGCCGGCCATTTTCATCCAGCACCGGACATATCACTTTATGTTTACAGGAATCACTGGTATCTTTATAAAAATAGAAAAATCTGGTGTTTTCTGATTTCAGACGTCTTCTTTTGACAGCAACGCGAATGCCATTTAGTATATGATCACTATGAGTTTCGAGAATAACCTGAATGCCGCCTGCTCCGGCAGCTGCCAGCAATTCTCCCAGTATTCTCTGGCCTTTGGGGTGAATATGAGCTTCTGGATTTTCAAGCAGAATAATATCTCCCGGTTTTGCGGAAATAAGGGTAATGACTACTGGAAGCACATAGGTAATACCAAATCCAACATTAACACTTTTATATGAATTTGTTTTTTCTCTTCCTTCGATATATTCATATTTTAATTCAGCAGTTCTGGAAGATGAATTAATAGTAATTACTGGTAATACCCCTGGTGAGATTAAATTCATCCATGACCGGACCTGATCTGCAATTGTCCGTTTAGCACCTATAAGAACGCAATCATTTATCACTTCATCTCCACCATGGAGTTTTAAATATTGAATAGAAAACTCTCCGTTTTTGGAAAAATATCTTTCAGAAATCTCTTTTTCGTTTTCAATATGATAGAGGAACTGTGGCTCAATGCGATATGCTGACAGGTAAAATAAGCAATTTTCCCATGCCGGACAGATACTGCTGCTATTAACTTTTTTAGCCATGTTTTTTAAAGGCAGAACATCTGTTTCTGGCTGGTAATCAAAAAGATACTGCTCTTCTGTACTTTCTGTATAAACACTAATTCCAATTTCGTCCTTCTCTGCCTTTTCAAATAGAATATCCTGACCGACACCAAGATTCACATATTTACCTTTTAATGATAATACCTGGTCTTTTGCAATACTGTTTTGAGATTGCCCTAAAAGCAGGAGACTCTGCATGACTGTTGACTTGCCCATCCCGTTTAAACCCGTTAAAACATTCAGGGCGGAGAAACTCAGATTTATGCTATCAAAACACTTAAAATTTTCAAGAAATAATCCTTTAATCATAAAAACTCCTTCACAAATTTCTGACATGTTTCAACCCGTTTTATAAGAGAGTACTGATCGCCTGCTTTTAATGCAGATGCAAATTCTGTGTTCATAAGAATCTGACCAAAACCCGCTATAAATTGATCTTTATCTTTTTTTAATTTCTCAAGTTGTTCATTATCCAGTTCGCTAAAACATATTGCCCATATTTCAAAAATGGCTTTATTGATTGGCCCTCGCCGGAAATCTTTGTTATACTTTCTAAAAGCATATTTTCCAAAAATGTCTTTACATGCGTTCATAACCCGCACAAACCGTTCTGTGATCTGTGCGATATCTTTCTCATCAAAATTGTTCGCCTTTTTGAGGCCTTTTATCAGGAAATTATCAATATTTCCTTTATATTCTTTTTTATAATCTATTTCAGTAAAAGAAAGAAAACGCAGTGCATATTCACGGTCCAGCATTCGCTCTGGTTTTACTGCGAACCGGGTTGCTTCCTGGAATTCATTTCGTTCTGCCAGAACTTTGATCAGATCAGTTCCTTTACCGGAATAAAGCGCCTGTCTGATTTCCTGATCATTTAATTCGATTCCCCCTGTATTAATTCGCTGGAAAATATTAAAAACAATCTCCTCGGGAGTTCCCTGTGTGACAGTGTATGCGACAATTGAAGACTCTTTTATTCTTCTGATATATTGTCTGGGTAATTCATCAAATGTTTTTCCATTAAAATCTGTCAGATACTGCATACCCTTAAAACTGCGCTTTTTCCTTGAACCATCTTTTTGTATGCTGCCTGTCAGATAGTTCTGGAAAGAGGTAAGACGTTGTAAACCGTCGATTACAATCCAATCATCTTCTTTGGACGCGTCAAAATAAAATGCCGGAAGTGGTATTTTTAACATTAATGATTCAATTAACTGGCTTTGTTTTTCTTCACTCCACAGACCGCCGTGCCTCTGAAATGCCGGCGTCAGATCAAATTCATTATTTTCCAGCCGATCCATTATATTTTTAACGGTGGCTGGAACCTGTGTGATATTTACGTCGGAAGGGATAAATTTGTCGGATTCATTCAGGTCCGCCCGATATCCCTCATCCGCATCCGGGGGAAGAATTTTTATACCCTGTTCCCGCAGCTGATGAAGCGCCAGGTTTAGCAAATCTTCGTCAATTCCCGCTTTACTCTTTATAATATCCTGAACTATGAATAAACTGATTTCGTTATCATTTGTTCTCGCAAAATTTATAATTTCTTCTATACGATCAGATATAGCCTGTAAATATTTCATTACTTTTCGCCCCTCCCTTTCGTTTATGTTTTATATCATTATCCGGAAAACTAAAAAGCATCTCAAAACAGAAAAACGATGATCTTTTTCCTGAGTACTGATATTATACCACAAAACACACCGCAATGTTTTCTCTTTGAGCTGAATTTACCAGAAAATACCTGCCATTGTGTGGACAGTCTGTTCTGGCGGTATGGGAGCAATGACGGACGATGTTTTCCGCGCAGGCTTGACTTTGCATGTGGAAAGCGTGTAAGATAACAGGAGAGAGTCCGCCGGAGTGGAGACAGAATGAGGGGTAATGGCCCTGCCACAAACCCGTCATGCGCAGAGAGCAGCGCAGAAATGGAGTAAAATATGGAGAGAAGCATCTTGTTTATCAGTAAGTATCCGGATATCGTGGAGGAGTTCCTGAGTGCGATGAAGGGAAAGGATTTCAGCGTTGATACGGCGTCGGACGGGGAGGAAGCCTGGGCGAAGCTCAGCGGGAAAGTGTATCATGTGATTGTGACGGGACTTGTGCTGGACGGCTATAACGGGGAGCAGATTGTCACGCGTATCAACGAGACGTCCCCTGATACAGTCTGTATTATTTATACGACGACGATCAGCGCGGCCCAGCTCCACTTTTTTATGAATAAGCGGGATGTATTCCGGGTATTTCTGCGTCCGGTGGATTTTCAGACGGAGTTTTTTCAGGCGCTGGAGGAGGCGTTCCTGTATCATGAGGTCCGTCTGATGAACCGGGAGGAGGAGACGGAGAAAAAGCAGGCTTTAGAGCAGGGAAAGCGTGATATGGCGGTACTTTCGCATCGGCTGGGGGTTTTTAAAGCGCCAGAGGAAGGCGATGCAGCCGTATATGAAACGGCTGGCTGCGCTCACGCTTGAGGAGTATGCCGGAAGGCTGAATGCACAGGGGAAATCGCGGCTGAATGCCCTGGAAGGGGAAGTGGCGGAGCTGTGTCTGGCAGACGGCGGAAGGCAGAAGGAAAATCTGGTGAAGGCGCAGGCGGCTGTGAGAAAGATTGCGGAACTTGCCGGCCGGTAAGATGTGAAAAGACAAAAAAACGGGATGAGCTGACTCATCCCGTTTTTCTGATTCTGTTTAATCTTCAACCCATCCGGCAGGCTCCTCCGGAGGAGGCGACGAATTGTCCGGCGGGACGTAATCCGGCGGATTGACGCCGGGAACAGGCGAATAGGGATCCTGCGGTATTATACTTTCCGCGGTGTGCAGGGTACAGGTGTTTGTATCCACAAGCAGATAGGGAGAGTCCTCCGTGCCGGCAGAACCTCCGATGATAAAAATACCGGACTGATAGGAGGTTGACGGGCAGAAACTTCCCACCAGCTGTCCCGACTCCGCACAACGGTTTGCGAGAATATGGTGATCGCAGTATTCTGTCGGGACTGTGCCCTCCGCAAAATATTCGGTATAGACGGCGTTTCCGCGGGGATCGCCGCTGCAGACTCCGTCGATTGCCAGCTTTCCGGATTCTTTGCAGACAGCGGCGGCTACAATGCCGTCCGGTTTTGTAAAATCCAGTTTTGGAAGGTCCTCGTGAATCCGGCTCATGACGGATTTCCAGAGAACTTTCGGATAATTGGTCTGACCACCGTTCTGCGGGGCGTTATCGTCGTACCCGCCCCATACGACGCAGGTGTAATATGGGGTAAAGCCTGCAAAGAGGCAGTCGCGGTTCTTGGTTGTGGTGCCGGACTTTCCGGCCTGTGCCATGGTGTCCCCGAAGTAGGCCGATGTTCCGGTTCCGCGGGTCATAACGTCCTTCATTGCGTCGGTGAGGAGCCATGCGGTCGTCTCTTTTAAGACGGTGTGAGACTCCGGAATGGTGTTGTCAATCAGAACATTTCCGTCGTGATCCAGGATTCTGGTAAAAAATTTCGGCTGTATATAAGTGCCGTTGTTTGCGATTGCGGCGTAAGCGGCAGTCAGCTCGAGATTGGTGACTCCTTTTGTGAGACCGCCCAGAGCGAGCGTCTCGTTGCCGCTCTCGTCCAGCCCTACGGTTGTTATGCCGAAATTGCGGATATAATCATATCCAAGGGTGGTTCCGATGCCGGCAAGCGTCTTTACCGTGACGACGTTGATCGAGTAGGTAATTCCCTCGCGCATGGTGGTGAATCCGCGATAACGGTTATCATAGTTGTTGACGGGCTCCCTGTTTCCGGAACCGTAATTATAAGGCGCGTCGTCCTGCACGTCGGCGAGCGTAACCCCCCCGGAGTCCAGGGCCGGCGCGTAGGACGCGATAATCTTAAAGGTGGAGCCCGGCTGCCTGGGGGAGCTGGTGGCGCGGTTTAAGGTTTTGTTTGCCGTCTTACTCCCCCGTCCGCCCACAAGAGCCCTGACTTCGCCGGTGGTCTGGTCAATGATAGTCATGGCGGCCTGCGGCTGTACGGTGTAGGTCACCGTCTCGCTGCCTTCCAGAATACTATCTCCCGCCTCCATGATCTCCGCCTTGTATTCCTCAATCGCAGCGGCGGCGTCTTCCTCCGAGCTGAAATTGATATTGTAATTGCTGTTGGCGGACTGATAATAGGAGAGCATGGTCTGCTCACTGTAGTTGGAGACCGATCCGTCCGGGTGCTGGATCGTGACCCGGTAGGAAAAGGAGATCTTCGGGCTGGAGGGATAATTATCAAGGTTATTGATCTCGCTGTCACAGATGGCCTGGATATCCGGGTCCTGCGTGGACTCAATGGTCAGTCCGCCCTGATAAAGCGCCTTAAACGCCTGTGTCTCGGTATAACCTTTCTGATCGATCAGTGCCCTTATCACCTGATCTGTCAGCTCGTCCACAAAGTAAGAGTTGACGCTGCCCTCATCACTTGTGATATTGACAAGCTGTATCCGGTCGTACACATTGTCCGCGAGCGCTTCATCGTACTGCTCCTGCGAGATGTACTCATGCCGGAGCATGTTGTTGAGAACTTTCAGGCGCCGCTCTGCATTGTTCTGCGGGTGTGAGATCGGATTGAGTCTGGTGGGACTCTGGGTGATGGCGGCGAGAACCGCACATTCCGAGAGTGTCAGCTGTGAGACATCCTTGCCGAAATACCGCTCGGAGGCCACACCCACGCCCAGCGTGTTCTGTCCCATATTGATGGCGTTGAGATAGTTTTCAAGAATCCAGTCCTTGCTCACGACTTTTTCGAGCTGAAGAGCGAGGTACTGTTCCTGAAATTTGCGCTCAAACTTGTCTGCCATTGAGGATTCGCTTGTCCACCCTGTAAAGACCGTATTCTTTAAAAGCTGCTGGGTGATTGTGCTGGCGCCTTCCCGGAACCGGAAACCGGCGGCGATGCCGCTGATACCGGCGCGGATGATACCCTTGATGTCGATCCCGTTGTGCTCATAGAACCGTTCATCCTCGATGGCGACGAAAGCGTGCTGCAGATCCAGAGGGATCTCGTCAATTGTGACGTATTTCCGGTTTGAGCCGGATGCAACAAGCGTCGCGATCTGGTCTCCCTTTGCGTTCAGGACCGTGGTGAGATAACCGGTGGGTGTGGCGTCAATATCCTCGATGGTCGGGGCGGAATCAATGACTCCGGCGATCACGCCGATGCCGCTGCCCGCGCCGATGACTATGACAGCGAAAAAGCATACAAGCAGAGCTTTCCAGAAAATGACGCTGAATTTCTTTAAGATCATTGTGCGCCTGGAAGCCAGTTCGTGTTCACGTTTTCTGGTATTGTTTTTTCCGTAATTCATAGTAATAACCGTCCTTTCTGCGGTCCGGCGTACCTCTGATGGAAGCGGGGGCGCGGAGCGCAATTTTTTGCAGAACGCTGTGCGGACATGAATAGTGGGAGTGTGCCCGCCGTCGGGTATTCATGCGTCCGGCCTGTGGAAGTTATAATCCAGAATGTATTATACCAGAGAACGCTGCCAGAATAAAGGAAAAACTGAAAATAGTACAGGAACGGAGGCGGTATGGCGCTGCTGTCTGCCGGGCTGCCGGGGAAAATGTCCCGCGGGCACGAAAAACCTTTACAGGCCAGTGCAAAACAGTATATACTGAAAATAAGGATATCACAGGATATCATACAATATGCAGGATGGAGGGATATATTGTGAAAAAAAGATTTCTGGCGGTATTTCTGGCAGTCTGTGTCACGGCAGGCACAGTGGCGGGTCCCGCTGAGAGCATGACGCTGATGGCAGCTCAGTCATCCGGAGCGCAGGTGACGGAGCAGGCGGACGGGGAAAGTATAAGTTCCGGCGATATGGAAATAATAGATAACGAGCTTTCCCGGGCACAGGATCCGGCGGTGCCGGACGGCATTAAAGCCGCGGAGCAGAATAAGAGTGGCAACGACGTGCCGGAAGGTGCGGAGGACGGGATCCCTGCGGAAGAGAGAGCCGGGGGGAATCTGAAATCAGAGGAGAGCGGAAAGCTGCAGCGCAGGGAAGTGACGGAGGCGCAGCAGGAGCGGGAACAGGAAGCTCAGCTGGCAAAAGAGAGAGAAGCTCAGGTGCAGCAGGCAAGAGAAGAGGATGCAGCCCGGATGAAAGCGGCGCAGGAACAGGCCAGAGCAGAAGCAGCCGCTGAAGCCAAAGCAAAAATCAAAGCCAGAGAA
>OFFE01002435.1_pt1 | contig 11218 bp, 8 predicted proteins | sample 1521371 | NCBI WGS metagenome assembly OFFE01 (sample SAMEA3504131, study PRJEB24116) | mouse gut metagenome | biome: mouse gut; feature: mouse-associated habitat; material: faeces | place: Denmark | collected 2011 | reverse complement strand
CGGCAAAGAGAAGGCAGGTGAATAGAGATGCTGGCGCTTACCAGGAAAAAAGGCGAATCTCTGATTTTGAACAATAATATCGAGGTTACGCTGCTTGAAATCCGTGGAGACCAGGTTAAGATCGGCATCTCCGCACCAAAAGACATACCTATTTATCGGAAAGAGGTTTATCTTCAGATCGAAGACGAAAATAAGGCTGCGCTTCATACAGAGGGCGTAGAAGCGCTCAAAAAATTATTCTAATCGTTTTTGGGGAACGATCCGATATATGAAATAGAATAACGTAAAAATGGACATTCAGGCGCAGGATGTCCCCAGTGAATCACACGGAGGTGGTTAACGATGGCAGTAGAAGCAATTTCAAGTCCAAAGGCGGCATATCAGGGAAGTGTGCCCAAAGCGGACGTACCGGTATCATCTGAAAGTGCAAAAAAAGCGCCGCAGATAAACGCTCCCGCAGCAGGCAGGGTAAGTGAAAACGTAATTTCTACTACGGAACAAAAGGCAAAGGACAAAACTGAACCGGAAAACACTGCCCAGCAGAATGAAGCCGCAAAGCCTGCGGAGAAAAATACGGGAACAGAAGCAATGCGCAGGGCGGTGGACGAGATCAACCGCCATATGAAAAATTCAGAAATTGTTTTTGGGATTCATGACAAAACAAACCGCGTCACGATTAAACTTGTAGACAAAGATTCTAAAAAAGTCCTGCGGGAATATCCGCCGGAACAGAACTTAGACACAATCGCTAAGATATGGGAACTTGCAGGAATCATGGTAGATGAAAAAGGATAGGAGGAATTATTATGCCAATCAGGATAACAGGAATGAATTCAGGCCTGGATACGGAAGCGTTGGTTTCAGAGTTAGTAAGCGCATACCGGATGAAAAGCCAGAAATACGTAAAAGCACAGAAAAAGCTGTCCTGGAAACAGGAAATATGGAAGGGCTTAAACAGTAAAGTATCGGCATTTTACAGTAAACTTACCAGTTTAAGATATTCAGCTGCTTATAATTTAAGGACGGCAACCGCGTCGGATCCGACCAAGGCTACGGTATCGGCGTCTTCCGCTGCGGTGAACGGCACCTATAACGTACAGATTAAGCAGATGGCGAAAAGCGGTTATTTAACCGGGGCTAACCTGGGCAGCGGCATAACAGAAGGAAGCAAGCTGTCCGAATTGGGTTATACCGGCGGGAACGGTACGATTACCGTCAATGCCAATGGTAAGACGACAGATATTGCCGTTGACGGCAATACGACAATTTCCGATTTTGTAAAATCCTTAAACAACGCCGGTGTGAAAGCCAGCTATGATTCCACACATCACCGGATTTATGTTGCCTCTTCTAAGATGGGCAAAGACGGCGACTTTTCTCTGACCGGAAGCGATGCGGACGGAATCGGCGCATTAAACAGCCTGGGGCTCAGTGTAAAATCCACGGCGGACGATGCGCTTTATAAACAGTGGGCGGCATATGCGCGCAATACGGCCGGCGATCCGTTGTTTGACGCGTCTGGCAATCAGGTTGGAACTTATGATGCGGCCGGGACGGAAGCCTATATCAGCAGCCTGCTGGATCAGGTACGCAAGGCTCCGGCTACGGTTACAAATAATTCGGCAGAAATCAAATATGCAAATGCATACAAGGCAGTAGAAGAAGCCAAGGCAAATAAGTTAAATCAGTTGTCGGCACAGGAAGTAACGGAGTTTCATGCGTTGCTGGACGAGAAGAATCTGAAAAACGTTTATGTAGACGCAAACGGTAATTTCTATGACAAACAGTCAGACGGCACGTATACGGCCAGAGACGCAAATAAGACAAATTATACAGATGCGGGATTAGCAGCAAACGGCATCACATTAACCGAATCTTCTAAGAGGCTGGAAGAACTTGAGAAAAAAGCCGGATTTACGAAAGAAGTGGAACAGACCGGATCCGGCGGTACAATCAAACAGACCGTAGTGGATGAAAGCCAGGTAAACGCATATAAGAGCGCGCGTGCGACAGTGGCGGCGTATGAAGTGGTCGATGCAAACGGCGTACAGACAAATAAGGCGCAGATTGACGCCGTGCAGGCAGCGTATGGAAACGGGACATTAGACACCTTAGTAGGAGATTTGCAGAAGGATATTGATGATGCGCAGAAGACCTTAAAGGATCACGCATTATTAGACAACGCTTCTTTTACCGCGGCCAGTGTTGCGGGAAAGATTACAAACGCTATAGGCGTTTTAGACGGTTCTATCCAGATTCCTGTAAGCGCAGGGGCAACCCGTGTCGAAGGCCGGGATGCTATTTTCGTTATAAATGATGCAGAATATACTTCCACTTCAAATGACATTACAGTTAACGGACTGACGATTAACGCTTTGGGAGAAACCGGAAACGATTCGATTTCCATAACTGTAGGTAATAATACCAAGGGGCTTTACGATATTATAAAAGACTACAATGAACTGATCAATGAAATGACAAAATTGTACAATGCCGGATCCTCCAGGGGCTATGAGCCTCTAACATCAGAGGAAAAAGATGCCCTGACCGATTCGGAAGTAGAAGAGTGGGAAAAGAAGATCAAAGATTCTCTTCTGCGCAGGGACGATTCGTTATCAAGCCTGTTAAACGGCATGTCAACGGCAATGATGAAATCATATAATATCAACGGGAAGAATTACAGCCTTTCCAGTTTTGGAATCCATACGCTTGGCGTCTTAAATTCCGCCGACAATGAGCAGAATGCATATCATATTGATGGAGATGCAGATGATGCGCTGACGTCAGGCAATGCAGATAAGCTGATGGCTGCTCTTTCAGAGGATCCGGATGCAGTAATAGATTTTATGAAGCAGCTGACGAGCGGAGTGTACGACGTTATCAACAAGAAAATGAGTTCCACAAGCTTAAGCAGTTTCAACTACGTATACAATGACAAAGAAATGGCAAGGGAGTACAGCGACTACACCAAAACCATTGCAAAATGGGAAGAAAAGCTTCAGAAAATGGAAGATTCCTACTACAAGAAATTTGCTGCAATGGAAAAAGCCCTTGCAACGCTGCAGAGCCAGCAGAACAGCCTTGCAAACTTATTTGCATAAAATACAGGTGTTGTCATTTAACAGGGAGGTTATATAGTGACAAACAAACAGGGATACGCAGCATATGCGAACAATAAAATCATGACCGCATCCCCGGCGGAGCTTACGCTGATGCTTTATGAAGGTGCGATTAAATTCTGCAATATAGCGATTGCGGCCATAGAGGAGAAGGATGTCGAAAAGACACACACGAACATAAGGAAGGTAGAGCGCATCATCGACTATCTCCGCCAGACATTGGATATGAAATATCCGGTTGCGGAGCATTTTGAGAGGATATACACTTATCTGAGCCAGAGATTGATTGAGGCCAACATAAAGAAGGAGAAGGAAATCCTGGAGGAGATAAACGGACATCTGCGCATGCTTCGGGACACATGGAAAGAAGTCATGAAGAAAGGCAGGGAGTAGAGGGGATGACAGAAAATTATCTGACCCTTTTGGAGGAAAGCCTGAAGAAGAAGCTGCAGGTCATGGCTGAAATCCAGCAGTATAATCTGCGCCAGCAGGAGCTATTCCAGTCCAACAGCGCGGACATAGATAAGTTTGATGACTATGTCGAGGAAAAGGGCGCCCTGATTGACAGGCTTAGTGCCCTGGACAGCGGCTTTGAGAAGCTCTATGCCAAGGTGGCGGAGCAGCTGCAGGGAAACCGGGAGCAGTATGCGGTCCAAATCAAGCGGCTGCAGGGTCTGGTCGCGGAGGTCACGGACACCAGTGTACAGATTCAGGCCCAGGAAGCCCGCAACAAGAAGCTCATCGAGGACTATTTCCGCAAGGAGCGGGACGGGATACGGAACGGGCGGAAATCATCCAAAGCAGCTATCAACTATTACAGGAATATGAGCAAATCGGCCGTTATGCCCCCTCAGTTCCTGGACAGCAAGAAATAACAGCGGCATGAAGCAGAGGGCTATTGCGAGGAAGAAGCGATAGCCACTTTGATTTTTAGAAAAATTTCACTATGGCCTAAATTATCCGGAACAGATATCCGATATACATATCAAGTGAATTGGCTAAATGATGGGAGGGCTGTCATTTTTATGTGCTTTGCTTAGTTGGCATCCGGCAGTCGTTCAGCTGATTTGATAAAAAGCAAGAGGGGAGCCGCTTCTGGAGCGGCAGTTATTCAAGGAGGAATAGGACTATGGGAATGATAGTAAAACACAACCTTACGGCAATGAATTCCAACAGGATGTTGGGGCTGACCACTGCCTCTCAGGCGAAAGCCACGGAGAAGCTGTCTTCCGGTTACAAGATTAACCGTGCGGCTGACGATGCGGCAGGCCTTGCCATCAGCGAGAAGATGAGGAAGCAGATCAGGGGCCTTACCCAGGCTTCTTTGAATGCACAGGATGGCATCAGTGCAGTACAGACTGCAGACGGTGCGCTGAACGAAGTGCATGATATGGTTCAGAGACTGACCGAGCTGGCTGTAAAGGCTGCCAACGGCACTCTGTCCGAGAGCGACAGGGATGCGGTGCAGAATGAGGTTGACCAGTTGGTGGCGGAAATCGACCGCGTATCTACTACTACGAAATTCAATGAGACATATCTGCTGAGGGGCGCTAACGGCAGCGTGTCGGGCAGTCTGACGTATACGAAGGCGGCGGCCAGCCTTAACGTCACGACAGGGTTTTGGCAGACGAATAGCTATGGTGCTGGTAATGCTAAGGGAAAATTTATACAGACTGATCCCCAGACAGGAACATCAAGGCTGGTATTTGGAGATTCCTTCAAGGGAGTGTTGGCATCCGATACATTTACTAATGGCACTAATAAAATAAAGTTAACAGGAGCGGCAGCTACAAATACGAATTTTAGCGGCAGGCAGATTCAGGTAGGCAATACCGTATATGTTTTGGTGGAAAGTACGTCTGCGAAGAACACTAAGGCGGATAAAGCCAGTGCCAGTGCCGTTGTAAAGGCCATTAATGATGCAAAGCTTACGGGCATTGGTAATGGCGCTACTACAACAGCGGTAAAAGCATTCACCAGCATGGATTCGATGATATCCGCTATCCGTCGTCAGCATAGTTCGGATATTAAGTCCATCACATCATATTATGATGACGTGCTGGGGACGATTGCTCTGAAGTGTGAAGCTTTCGCGGATTTGAACGATGCCATAGATGTCAGCCTCCACGTAGGTACTGACTCATCCAATGACAACAAGATCTACATGAACATATCTCAGCTCAGCGCCAGAGGCCTTGGACTCAACGGCCTGATGATGAATGGAGACGATGACGATGCCGCGACCCAGGCCATCGACATCATCGCGGATGCCCTCCAGAAGGTATCCAACCAGCGCGCGTCCCTGGGTGCCATCCAGAACCGTCTGGAGCACACCATCGCGAACCTGGATAACGTAGTGGAGAACACCACCAGTGCCGAAGCATCTATCCGTGACACGGATATGGCCAGCCAGATGGTTGAATACTCCAACAACCAGATTCTGGCCCAGGCCGGCCAGGCCATGTTGGCCCAGTCCAACCAGGCTACACAGGGTGTGCTGTCCTTGTTGCAGTAATCAGCATAAGTTTAGAATTACGGCAAAGAAGCCGCATTTGCGCCATTGGGTGCGGATGCGGCTTTTTCATGCAATATGCCTTTTATTGGCTTGTGGAGGGATTGGGGGCATGATATAATATCTTCATTCTGGACAAAAAATATCCAGACGGCAATCTGACCGTGTTCGCGTATGAATATAATTGCATTTTGCGGGGAATAAACAATGGGGACTACAAACGAGGATTTTTATGATGCCGCCATTAGGCACTGGATAGACGGGGAAATATTAGGGGAACCGGAAGGTAGAGGCCTATAAAGAAAGTCTGACTGGTGAGACTTATAGTCGGATTGCCGATCGTATGGAAAGCTGGTTTGGAAGCTGAGACATGCAGCGCGTATGAGGTGCAGATATGGAGATTGAGGCAAAAAATGCGATTTTAAGAGGAATTTCGGAGTGCGCACCCGAAAACGGTGCAGGAGAAGATGAACCCCAAGAGACGATTCTGCAGAATTTCCTGCCGCTTAGAAGTTACGGCAAACTGGCGGATCCAAAAGTCTTCCTGATCACTGGCGGCAGAGGTTCTGGAAAATCGGAACTGTTTCGTGTGCTGACTTCTTGCAGCGGGCTTGAGCATGTCATAAGCGATAAAGACAGGAAGCGATATACCGGCTTGAAAAAGGGGGAATTCCTGGTGGGATATATCGCCACCGGTGCTGAATCGAAGGCATTTCCTTCCCAGGGCATCTGCGATGAACTTCTGAAAAAGGAGAAGCCGGAACGATTGGCTTCCTTTTGGGGAGGGCTTGTATGTGCTGTGCTGCTGCGCCGATTTGCAGACGATATGGATGTGAAAGAACTGGCGGATCGATATTTCGGCAGCAAATTGAGAGAGGAATTACAGAACCATGGCAGTGAAGTGTCCAGATGGTGGAAAGAAATGGATGCCCAAAGAGAAAAATGGGAAAGCTTTCTGGACAAAGCCGATGACTGCCTTGGGAAGAAAGGAAAATCCGTTTCTATTGTATATGATGAGCTGGATCGTATCTGCAGCAGCTATGGAGACCTGTTTTCCTATATCAGGAGTCTGCTGGACTTCTGGTTTCAGCACAATAACAGACTGGCCAATATCAAGACGAAGATTTTTCTGCGAAGCGATTTATATAAGGCAAAGGCGCTTCAGTTTGTAGATGCGTCGAAAATGAGGGCTTATCATCTGGAACTGAGCTGGGACACATTGTCGCTATACCGTTTATTGGTGAAGCGTATGGCAAATGCCGGAATAGAGCGATTGACGGTTTACTTGCAGGAAGTGCCGGGACTGCTTTCCGGAGAAAAGGACAGTGCCATAGGATATCTGCCTGGCAATTCGGAGGCAGCATATGAATGCCTGGTTGAAAAAATGATAGGAAAGTATATGGGCAAAGTACCAAAGCGAGGGGTAAGCTACGCCTGGGTGCCGAACCATATTCAGGACGCCAATGGACAGGTGGCACCCAGACCCTTTTTGAAATGTTTCGTGCTTGCCGCCAAGGCGATGCTGGAACATGCGGATGATATCGCGGCGCTGGAGGCGGACAGGATTTTGGCGCCTTCCAGACTGCAGGGCGCACTGGGGGAGGTGTCCATAGACCGTGTTCGGGAACTGGTCAATGAAGAGTACAGATGGCTGCAGAATCTCATAAACCGCTTAAAGGGCAAGGAGATGCTGATGGAAAGGGAGGAATTTCTGGATTACCTCTCTCCCGAACATTGGCAGGAAGACAGGGACAGGCTGCCCGGGAAAAACAGCTTTGAGATTTTGCAGGCGTTGTTGGAACTGGGAATCGTGATGCAGTCCCCGGACGGAAGAATCAATGTGCCGGAGCTCTACCTATACGGTTTTGGGTTAAAGCGAAAGGGCGGCATTAAGCGGCCGAAATAACATAGTTGTGAGACAGCATAGAAAAGGAAAAAACATGGAACAGATGAACAAGCAAATCCTGCTGACAATTTCAATCCTGATCTCCAACCGCCCGGACACCGTTCGCAGATGTCTGGACTCCGTAAAGCCCCTTCTGGCGCAGCTGCCCGCGGAGCTGATCCTGACGGATACGGGCTGCGGGGACGAGGTGAGGGCCATCATCGAAGAATACACGGATCAGGTCATCGATTTTGAGTGGTGCGGGGACTTCTCCGCGGCGCGCAACGCAGGGCTGGAGCGGGCGAAAGGAAAATGGTTCCTGTACCTGGACGATGACGAATGGTTCGAGGACGTAGCCCCCATAGTCCGTTTCTTCAATTCCGGAGAATATCTGGCATATGGATTCGGGCTCTACGCCCAGCGCAACTATATGGACTTCCAGGGCGCGGAATATGCGGATCTGCTGGTCAGCCGTATGATTCGCCTGGAGCCGGACATCCGCTTCGTCTACAGGATCCACGAGAGCTTCAACAGGGCCCCGGGACTGCCGAAGAAGCTGGATGCCTATGTGCACCATTACGGCTATGTCTATCGGGATGAGGAGGAGCGCCGGGCCCATGCCATGCGCAACATCAGCCTGCTGAAGGAGGAAATGGAAGCGGAGCCGCGCAACATGCGGCATGCCATGCAGCTGGCCCAGGAATACAATTCCATAGGCGACAGGGAGGCGTCTCTGAGGGTTTCCCTGGACAGCATCGCGAAGGCAGGGACAGGGGCGGTAGAGAATGGGCACTGCCTGGCTTCCCTGTATGCCAATGAGATTAACTGCTACATAGAGCTGGGGCGGTTCGAGGATGCCGTCAGGAGAGGGGAGCAGCATCTGAAGGACAGCTCTCTCGACAGGCTGGCCAAAGCACTGATCGCCGGAGGGCTCACCACGGCATATATGGAACAGGAGGCTTACGGAAAGTGTCTGGAGCGGGCGGGGGACTACTGGAAGGCCTATCAGGAATATCGACAGGATGATGAAAGATTCACGGAATTTGAGACGCCTGTCACCAATACCTGTTTCCACGAGAGACGTCTTGCCATGATTTTGAACAATGGCGCGAGAGCCGCCATCCGTCTCGGTAAGGATGACCTGGCATGGCAGTGGTTCCAGAGAATCGGCTGGGAGGATGCGAAGCCTTATGTAGACGTGGGAATGGTCATGGACATTCTGGAGCGGATGCTTTCGGCAGAGGAACCCGGGAGGGGATACTATAGAAAGATGTGCGGCATTCTGCTGGATTATGAGGATTTAGGGGGATTCGTCCTGCAGACCATGATGGACAACTGCGGCCAAGGGGGGACATTCGAGGACAGGATTCAGGCCGCCGCCGTATACGGGGAGGTGGCTGGAGAGCACTGGTTCCTGAAGCTGGCCAGGCTGACTACAGCAGCGTTTTTCGGGGATGGAGAAGGACGGAGGGCGGGGAAACCGGGAAGCTGTACCCCGGAGGAAGCAGAGGGAACCGCGGCAGAAATCTGGAATGTGATGGAAGAGAGCATGCCCATGATGAAAGCGCTGGATCTGCCGGAAACTGTGAGGCGCCTGGGGGGAGGCAACGGGAGAGTGCTGGCTCATGTTCCGTTCCTGCGCTGGGAGAGAGGTGCGGAGTGGTATTTCAGCAGATACGCCTGGAGGGAGGCCGCCTGGTGGACGGAGCGGTTTGCCGATACGGTGGACTGGGACAGCCCGCGTATGCTGGTCTGGAGGGCAGGCTGCGGCATAAGCCGGGCAAGCGGAGAAGCCGCGGCGATGGACAAGGCTGGCGCAGAGGGGATGGCATCGGAGGAAAAAGGCGGTGCGGGCATACAGGGGAATGGGGAAACAAGGAGCAGAACGGAAGGCGGCAGCGGGATTCCCACGGAAGTCCCGGGAACCATGGAGGGCATCATCGAGGGGCTCAGGGAATACGCCGCATGCCGGACAGCGCTCTGTGAAAGGATTTACCGGCCGGAAATCATTCAGGACATGCCGGAGATGCTCCCCGAAGAGTACCGCGGTGCATACGCCATAAGCAGCCTGTTGGAAATGACGGAAAAGCAGCAGTATGCCCAGGCGGTGAATGTCATCCGGGAGATTCGGGAACTGCTGCCGGGGCTGGACGGTATCATGAAACAGTACCTGATATGGCTGGACGCCCGGATGGAACGGCAGCAGCAGGAGTCCAGACAGGCAGCCGGGGAATTCCAGGTTCTCGCAAGACAGATAAAAGTCAAAATCCGCGCGCTCATAGAAGCGGGGGAATTCCAGACAGCCCTTGCCGTAACGGGACAGATTCAGGCTCTGCTGCCAGGAGACGAGGAAATTTCAAAGTTTCAGGAGGAAATCCGAAGGAAGCTTCAGGGCAATTAGGGAACAGTCAGGAAAATAGTCCTTTGAACGCTAAAGTAATTTCGGATTTTTCCGATATATGTATTAAGTATAGCTGAAACAGGAGTATGTCCGCATATTTCCTGTTTTCGGCTTATCCTATCGGAATCCGAATCAATGCGCACGATTGCAGGAGGATATCCGGTTTTGGTCGGGGAAGGCCGGGCGTGCGAACCGTGCCGAAGCCAGACCCCAACAGCCTCAAGGAAGAGGCATTTCATTCAAGGAGGAATATACTATGGTAGTACAACACAACTTAACAGCAATGAACTCCAACCGTATGCTGGGTCTCACCACAAAGACCCAGGCCAAGGCAACTGAGAAGCTGTCTTCCGGCTATCGCATCAACCGTGCGGCTGACGATGCTGCAGGTCTGGCTATCTCCGAGAAGATGAGGAAGCAGATTAGAGGCCTGACCCAGGCATCTTCCAATGCCCAGGACGGCATCAGTGCAGTGCAGACCGCAGAAGGCGCTCTGAACGAAGTGCACGACATGCTGCAGAGAATGAACGAGCTGGCAGTGAAGGCCGCTAACGGAACCATGTCCGAGAGCGACAGGAACGCTATCCAGAACGAGATTGATCAGCTGACCACGGAAATCGACCGTGTTTCCACCACCACCAAGTTCAATGAGACTTATCTGTTGAAGGGGGCCAACGGCAGCGTGGCGGGGAGCTTGACTTATTCGAAGGTTAAGACTAGTCTGTCAAACTTGAGCAATACAGCAGGTTATATACTAGGAGCAACTGGCACTGCGACCTCAAAGACACAGAAAATCGATCTTGATAGCCAGACCGGTACAGCGAAGCTTGAGTTCGGTACTTCTTTTAAAGGTGCGTATGCAGTAAAAGATGGAAATGGAAATAACGGTGTGTTTAAGGATATCAAGCTGTCTGGTGCAGCCGCAACGAATACCAAGTTCAGCGGCAAACAGATTGTGGTAGGCAATACTACTTATGTTTTGATTGAGAGCACATCTGCCAATGATGCGTCCAAGGAAAAAGCCAGTGCCAGTGCTGTGGTGAAGGCAATCAACGAAATGAAAGATCCGACGGGGACGGGAGCTAAGGTAAAGGCTTTCACCAGCATGGATCAGCTGACATCCGCAATCCGTCGCCAGTATGGCTCTGAGCTGAAGTCCGTTACTTCTTATTACGATCAGACTTCGGGAACGATTGCCATTAAGGTAGAGGCTTTCGCCGATTTGAACGATGCCATCAACTTCAGCCTGCATGTAGGAGCCGACTCCTCCAGCGACAACAAGATCAGCGTGAACATCTCCA
>OFFE01002429.1_pt1 | contig 11246 bp, 9 predicted proteins | sample 1521371 | NCBI WGS metagenome assembly OFFE01 (sample SAMEA3504131, study PRJEB24116) | mouse gut metagenome | biome: mouse gut; feature: mouse-associated habitat; material: faeces | place: Denmark | collected 2011 | reverse complement strand
GCGGCTTTATGACGAAGGGCACGAGCTCTATATGGTTACGGCGACCGACTACCGCACCTGTCGTGTGAAAATCGAGCGTATCTTGGAGCTGTTTCCGTTCTTGGACGCAAACCATATCATCATTGCACACAACAAACAGATGATAAAGGGTGATGTCCTGATTGATGACGGGCCTCATAACCTCATCAACGGCCCTTACTTCCGTATTCTTTTTGACCAACCCCACAATCGTGGCATCAACGAGAAGAAGTATGGAATGTATCGGGCGGTTAGCTGGGAGCAGGTCTACCAGCTTATCCATGAGAACCTCGTTTTTTAAGCCAGACGATGATGTCTGGCGAAATATTTCCCTATAAAGGAGGTCGAGCATTATGGTCGTCATTAAAAGAGATGGCCGCGAAGTCAACTTCGACAAAACCAAGATTCGTGACGCTGCGTACAGGGCATTGTGCGAAGTTGACCACCTTCATCCCATCGAAAACAAGGAAAATATGGCAGAACGGCTGGCCAACCGACTTGCGTTCAGGTACAAAGGGCTCCACCGGGCAATCTCGGTGGAGGAGATTCAGGACGATGTCGAAACCGAGCTGATGGAGGAGGGGGTGTACGCCGTCGCCAAGGCGTACATCAAGTACCGCTACGAGCATGAGCTTATGCGGAACGCCAGCACACTGGACGGTAAGGTGCTTTCCATCGCAGATAACGTCAACGAGACCGTTATCCAGGAGAATTCCAACAAGAATCCGACGGTCAACAGCGTGCAGCGCGATTATATGGCGGGCGAGGTGAGCAAGGATATCACAAGACGGTTTCTGCTCGCACCGGATATCGTGGAGGCGCATGAGAAGGGGCTGATCCATTTTCATGATGCGGACTATTTTGCCCAGCATATGCACAACTGCTGTCTGGTCAATCTGGAAGATATGCTTCAGAACGGCACCGTGATCAGCGAGACAATGATCGACCGCCCGAAGAGTTTTTCCACGGCCTGCAATATCGCGACGCAGGCGATCGCGCAGATTGCCAGCTCCCAGTATGGCGGTCAGAGTATTTCCTTATCCCATCTCGCGCCGTTTGTGCAGGTCAGCAGAGAGAAGTTCCGCAGACAGGTGCGCATGGAGCTCGAGGCGTCGGGCATTGAACCGTCCGAAGAGATCATCTGCAAAATCGCGGAGCTGCGGGTGAAGGAAGAGATCAACCGCGGTGTGCAGATGATACAGTATCAGGTGATCACGCTGATGACGACAAACGGACAGGCGCCGTTTATCACCGTTTTTATGTATCTGGATGAGGTGCCGGAAGGGCAGCTGAGAGAGGACCTGGCCGCGGTGATCGAGGAGATGCTGCACCAGAGGATTCTGGGCGTGAAAAACGAACAGGGCGTCTATATCACGCCGGCGTTTCCGAAGCTGATTTATGTGCTCGAGGAAGATAACATCAGGGAGGGGACAAAGTACTGGTATCTGACCCGCCTTGCCGCCGAGTGCACCGCAAAGCGCATGGTGCCGGATTATATCTCCGAGAAAATCATGAAAAAGTTAAAACAGGGCAACTGCTATACCTGTATGGGCTGCCGCTCGTTCCTGACCGTATATAAGGATGAAAATGACCAGCCCAGGTTTTACGGGCGTTTTAACCAGGGCGTCGTCACGCTCAATCTCGTGGACGCTGCCTGTACTTCCGGGAAGAATGAAAAGGCATTCTGGGAGATTCTGGACGAGCGCCTCGATCTGTGCTACCGCGCGCTGCTGGCGCGGCATGAGCGTCTGAAAGGGACGCCGTCCGATGTGGCGCCGATTCTCTGGCAGAACGGTGCGCTGGCCCGCCTGAAAAAGGGGGAAAAGATTGACCGGCTGCTCTACAACGGATACTCGACGATCTCGCTCGGCTATGCCGGACTCTGCGAGTGTACCAGATATATGAAAGGCGTATCCCACACCGACCCGGAGGGCACAAAGTTTGCGCTGAAAGTTATGCGCTATTTAAACGATGCCTGTGCGAAGTGGAAAGAGAAGCACAATATTGATTTCAGCCTGTACGGGACGCCGTTGGAGTCCACCACCTACAAATTTGCCAAATGCTTACAGAAGCGTTTTGGTGTAATTGAGGGCGTTACGGATAAAAATTATATTACGAACAGTTATCACGTCCATGTGACAGAGGAAATCAGCGCATTCGACAAGCTCAGATTTGAATCCCGGTTCCAGGAGCTCTCTCCCGGCGGGGCGATCAGTTATGTGGAAGTGCCGAATATGCAGGGCAATCTGGATGCGGTACTCTCCGTGATGCAGTATATCTATGACAATATTATGTATGCGGAGCTGAACACGAAGAGCGATTACTGTATGGAATGCGGATATTCAGGTGAGATCGCCATTGTGGATGACAGGGATGGCAAGCTGGTCTGGGAGTGTCCGAACTGCAGTAACCGTGACCAGAATAAGATGAGCGTTGCGCGCAGGACCTGCGGGTATATCGGAACCCAGTTCTGGAATCAGGGAAGAACCCAGGAGATCAGAGAGCGCGTGCTTCACCTGTAAACGGGGCGTGCGGCAGAGCCATGAACGCCGGCGAAGGAATGATCCGCAGCTGTGGGATTGTGGCGGAAAGGGATGGTCAGGTAATTTCTATGAATTATGCGCAGATCAAACCAGTGACGATTGAAAACGGGACAGGAGTCCGGGTGTCCCTGTTTGTCTCAGGCTGCAGGCATCACTGCAGGGACTGTTTTAATCCGGAGACCTGGGATTTCGGGTACGGAAAGCCTTTTACCGCGGAGACGGAGGAGGAAGTGCTCAGGGCGCTGAGCCCCTCCTACATCGCGGGGCTGACGCTGCTGGGCGGTGATCCCGGGGAACCGGAGAATCAGGAGGCTCTGCTTCCGCTGCTCCGGAAACTGCGTGCCAGGCTGCCGGAGAAGACGGTCTGGATCTACAGCGGCTATCTCCATGAGGATTTTCTGCCGGGCGGACGGGCGCACTGTGCGGCATCGGAGGAATTTCTGGCGCTGTCGGATGTTCTGGTGGACGGGCCGTTTGTGGCGGAGCAGAAAGATATTTCCCTGCCCTTTCGCGGTTCGGCAAATCAGCGGATCATTGATCTGGCGGCAGCCAGAGCGTCCGGGAGGGATGACGCGGCAGAGGAAGTGTAATTCGGGAAGGATATGTTTTATGAAAGTTACATGGAGAGCGCTGGCTGCCATGCTCAGCAGCATCCTGGGGACGTTTGGATGGTGTTATGTGGGCGGCTACAGGGTTTTAAAAGGGCCTGTCAGCAGAATTGCTGTCGCTTATCTGGAGGGGACGCTGACAGCCGGAAAGCTGGCAGCCGCGGTGATACAGGGATTTGTGCTGCTCTCGCTGGCAGGCGGCGTGTGGTGTATCGGTTATATGCTGAATATGTATTTTAAGGATCATGACAGATAATATGGGATGGGAGCAAAAAGCGTCTGCGGAGTCAGATGCTTTTTGCTTTTCCATTATTTTTATCCGGCCTGCGCAGATGAAGCGCCACCATCACCGCGCAGTAACAGAGTGCAAAGGCCCAGGAGACGGGATTGGCGTAGCAGATAGCCGTAAATCCCAGGCCGCCGGCCGCGAGGGCCGCGCCCAGGCTGCGGCCGGCCAGTTCCCCGGCCCCGGAGAGGATGGCCTGAAAACTGTACCCCATGCCCTGCAGCGCATTGCGGAAAATCATCAGAGAGCCGTGAACCGCAAAAAGCGCGCTGATACGGGTCAGGTAATCCAGCGCGCCGAGCGCGGTGGGACTGACGGCTTCGCCGAGTACAAGAGCGACAAGGCTCTTTTTTGACAGGAAAATAACCAGCCAGGAGGCGATGCAGTAGAGATACTGGATGGTCAGGCCGCTTCTGATACCGCTTCTGATGCGGTCAGGCCGTCTGGCTCCGTGGTTCTGGGCGGTGTAGGTGGCCATGGCCATGCCGACGCTCTCCATGGGGAGCGTGAACATCTGGCGTATTTTTTCCCCTGTGGTCTGGGCGGCGATCGCAGTCTGTCCCAGTCCGTTGATGGCATTCTGCATGATCACGGCGCCGACGGCGGACACAGAGTACTCAAAACCCATGGGCAGACCGATCAGACAGAGCTGTTTTGCGTGGGAAGGCGAAAAGCACACCTCTTTTCTGCGCACGGAAAAGCCGTCTGTTTTTGTGAAAAGCCACCAGCAGTTTAACAGTCCGCTGATGCCCTGACTCAGGATGGTTGCGATGGCGGCTCCCGCAACGCCGCAGGGGATGACGGCGACCAGCAGGTAATCCAGGGCGATGTTCAGGGCGCAGGAGATCAGCAGAAAATAAAAGGGATGCCTGGAATCCCCGAGGGCGCGGAGCACGCTGGCGGAATGGTTGCTGAGCATCGAGAGGGGGATGCCGGCAAAAATAATCCGGATGTAAACGGCAGCTGTGTCCAGAATGCTTACCGGTGTGTGAATGAGACGCAGCAGGGGCACTGTCAGCGCAACGGTAAATAGCATAAATACCACGCTGATGACGGCAGACAGCCACAGGCCGTTCCAGTAATAACGGTGCACCTCCTGCGGCTCTTTTGCTCCGAACGCGTGGGAGACAGGTACGCCGAACCCGACCGCACAGCCCTGAACAAATCCCAGGATCAGAAAATTGAGACTGTAGGTCACGCCGACTGCCGCAAGCGCATTTTCTCCCAGAAAGCGGCCGATGATAACCGTGTCGGCAAAATTGTAGAGCTGCTGGAACAGCGTGCCGAATACAAGGGGGAGCGCGAAGATGAAGATACGGGACAGCGGGGATCCGGTGGTGAGGTCGCTGGCGGGTGAGTGTTTTTGCATAAGCCGGTTTCTCCTTTGCTTAAGTCGTGTGTTTTCTGTTATTTTATACCAGGGGACGTAAGATGACAAGGGGATGCTGCATGCACGGCTGCGACAGACGGAGGGTTGCGCGGGGGCGGTATTTCTGCGATTTACCGGATAATTTTGAAAAAGCCAGAGGAATGTGTTATGCTGGAAAATATGATCCGGGAGATCCGGCAGTCCGGGAGGAAACGCGGAAAGCTGCGGGAAGATTGCAGGAGTAGTACGGGAGAATAAAGGAGGGTACAGGAATGCAGGAAAAAATGTTTGAGGATATTTTCTATGAAAGGCCGGATTATGAGGAATATGCGCAATACATAGAAAAATGCGCGCTGGAAATCAGAAAGGCCGCAACGATGGAAGATCTGTGCCGGTCACTGGAGAGTTTTTTTGATTACAGATCCCGTGTCGAAACAATGGAAATGGTGGCTTTTATCAGAAGCTATCACGATTGTACGGATGAATTTTATCAGCAGGAAATGCAGTATACACAGTCGCGGGCTGCCATGACAGATGTATCTCCTGTCTGCGACGCGCTGCTTAAAAGCCCGTACCGCGGCGAAACTGACAACAGATTTGGCAGGCGGTTTCTGCTGAAAGTCGAAAAAGAGAGCACTCTGAAAAAGAGCGGACAAAAACTGCTGGGCAGGGAGCAGGAGCTGATTGCCCGGTTTCAGAATAAGACGGCTTCCATGAAGTTCTCCTATGAAGGGCGGGAGCTGTCTTTCGGCCGGTTGTCAGAATACATGTACAGCGGGGACCGCGATATCCGCAAAGCCGCCAGAGAGGCGTGGCGGAAAGCCTGTGCCGGCAGCAGCGACTACTTTCTGCAGGTGCTGGGTGAACTTGTGGATGTGCGCGGGCAGATTGCCCGTGCAAACGGTTATGCAGATTATCTGGAATATGCCGATACCGAAAAGGGCCGTTATTCTTACGGGGAAAAGGAACTCGCGCGGATGTGTCATTTTGTGCGCGAAGAGCTGGTTCCCCTGAAAAAGCGGCTGTATGAGCGGCTTAGAGAGCGCCTTGGCGTTGATGTGTACACCGCCGACGATACGGGCATCTATTTTGAGGCGGGAAATCCAAAGCCTCTGGGGGACGCCGGATTTCTGCTGGATCAGGCTGGCATTATGTACGGGCAGATGGACGGGGAATTTCTGGAATTGTTCGAAACCATGAAAAACAGGGGCTATATTGATTGTGCCAGGTCAGATCATAAAATAACCGGAATGGGTTTCTGCACGATCATCTGTGCAGAAAAGCTGCCGTTTATCTTTGGCAACTGTACCGGACAATATACAGACGCTGATCTGCTGGTGCATGAATTCGGCCACGCGGTACAGGCCAAAATGAGCATGGACCGTTTTCGCGTGCCGGAATACTGGGAAATGCCCGGTGATCTGCTGGAAATTCTGTCAAAGGCCATGGAGCAGCTCTGCTATGATTATGCCCCGCTGTTCTTTGGAGAGAGTGCGCCGCAATATGTGGAAATCCGCCTTATTACCATTCTGAAGGAGATCTGCAGCTTCTGCATGACGCATGAGTTCGAGACGTTTCTGTATAAGGCGGATACCTTTGATTCCGCGGCAGCGATTGCCGAATATAACCGGCTGACCGAAATTTATGAGGCCGGCGCTGACTATGGCGTTTGCAGATCTTATATGGATGCCGGCGCATTGCTGGTGCAGAACAAGGGGCTTTATATGTCCCCCCGGTATCTGATCAGCTATGCATTGTCCGGTATTTCAGCCGTTGGCATCCGCCTCATGTATGAGAAAGACAGGGAGAACGGGCTGGCAGTATACAAAAAACTCTGCGGGATGGGCGGCTCCATGGAATATGATGAGGCCATGAAAGTTCTGGGATTGCCGCTTCCCTATACAGAGCAGGCCGTGTCTGATGTCAGGGATTATCTGGCAGACAGGCTTGGCCTTGCGCGTGAGATTTCCGGCTGAATCAGATATCCGGCGGCGCTAAAGAGTTTGCCGGAGGTATTTCGGCGGGAGGTTGCGGGGGCTGCACGGGGAAATGCGTGAAAACAGCGGTTCTTTGCACGGATCTGCGCTCTGCGGGAAGGAATCCCGGAGGTTTGTGTGATTTTAAGTGCCAGACAGAAATAAAATGATTTTATAGAAAAATATAAAGGAGGATTCCACGAATGAAAGTGATTCTGGTAAATGGCAGTCCGAAGGCGGAGGGCTGCACGTACACCGCGCTCTGCGAAGTGGCGGGTGCGCTGGAAAAAAACGGCGTTGAGACGGAGATTTTTCAGGTCGGGGCATCGCCGGTTGCGGGGTGTATTGGATGCGGCGCCTGTGCGAAAACCGGAAAATGTTTTGTTGAAGATGTGGTAAATGAGTTTGTCGCGAAGGCGAAGGGAGCGGACGGTTTTGTGTTCGGCACGCCGGTGCACTATGCGGCGGCGTCTGGCGCAGTCACATCTTTTCTGGACCGTGCCTTTTACGGAAAAAGCGCGGTATTTGCGGGCAAACCGGGCGCGGCGGTGGTCAGTTGCCGGAGAGGCGGGGCTTCCGCGGCGTTTGATCAGATGAATAAGTATTTTACGATCAGCGGTATGCCTGTGGTTTCGTCGCAGTACTGGAATCAGGTGCACGGAAATACACCGCAGGAAGTGAGGCAGGATGCGGAGGGAATGCAGACGATGCGCACGCTCGGGAATAATATGGCATGGCTGTTAAAATGTATTGAGAGCGGAAAACGGGAGGGGATTGTCTATCCTGAGCGGGAGGCGGCGGTGCGCACGAATTTTATCCGGTAACTGTCGCGATATCCGGTTCTGCGTCTTAAGACATGCAGTCCGGACAGAACGCTCTGAGCCGCGCCGTCTAAGACATGCAGTCCGGACAGAACGCTCTGGGCCGCGCCGTCTAAGATATGCAGTCCGGACATCTTTTAATTGGAAATATGTAAAAAAGCAGAGGTTCCGCTGCGCAGACTGCCGGCACATATGGTGGTCGCGAAGACGGAACCTTTTACTTTGCGGAAGGTTCCGGGCTGTACCGGGCAGGAGAACGGGATCAGATTGTGATAAAAATATAATGATTTCTTCTATTGTAACAACGGCAGCCCTGGTGTAAAATAGGGATGCGGAAAAGACAATACGCCGGTGACGGACACCGGATAGCTGCCCTGCAGCTATCCGCTCTGCCAGCCGACGATCAGTATCTTCCTGTGATGAAATGCAGGAACGATACAGGTTTCTTGCCTTCGGCCTTCATCGCGTCGATATATTTTCCATAGTATGAGACGGCTTCGCCAAAGGACATTCCTGGTAAAATTGCATATGTCATAGTGTTCGCCTCCTTTATGAATTTCGACAGCCGGGTTCCGGCTGCTGATAGATGGAGTATATCACCAGAAAAGGAAGAAATCAACAAATAAAATATTAAGAAATTGTTAAATACTACCAAAAAAAGGACAAAAATTTAAAAATCTGAATAAGAAATGATGGATTTGGCCTGTACGATTTTAACAAAAATTACACCCGCGGATTGTGCAGTAACACGGTTAAGTGGTAAACTGAATAGAATTGTTTCTGAATCAAAAGTGCAAAAACAGAATTCTATACAAAAAATCAGGAAGACGAAAGAACACAATGAGAGACAGATATGATAAGAACGGCCGCCTGAGCGTGGCGGAGCGAAAGCGGAGACGCATTCGGCGCAGGCACAGGGAGCGCTTTTTGTGGATTTCCACGATTCTGCTTGTGCCCGCACTTGCCGTGGTTCTGGCAGCCGGGATTCTGCGGCTGTTAAAAAGCCGGGAGCCGGGGCGGGAAGCGATGGCATACGAAAAAAAATATATTGCGGATGCGCCGGAGTTTCAGGTCAGGCTGCTGGATATGAACGAGTATTCCAGGCCGGGAACGGCGCTGCCGGAAGTGAAGGGGATTGTGGTTCACTACACGGCCAATCCGGGCACCACGGCGGAACAGAACCGCAGTTATTTCGAGAATCTGAAGGATACGGGGGAGACATACGCCAGCAGTCATTTTATTATCGGGATGGAGGGAGAGATTGTGCAGTGTATTCCCTGTAATGAGATCGCCTATGCCTCGAATGACAGAAATGCAGACACGGTCTCAATTGAATGCTGCATCCCGGATGAGACGGGGAAGTTTTCCGACGAGACCTACCAGTCCCTTGTCGCGATGACGGCCTGGCTTATGGGGCGCTACGATCTCGCCACGGACGATGTTATCCGTCACTATGATGTGACCGGCAAAGCCTGTCCGAAATTTTACGTGGAAAATGAGTGGGCGTGGGGACAGTTTAAGAGCGATCTGCTCACCTTCATTGACACGTACGGCGTCACCAGAACCGTGGAAGGACAGCCGGAAGGGGAATGAGGCAGGATTCCGTGGGGCGGGGGAACGGCATGCCGGTTCCGCGACGGGAGAAGCCTGATCTGCGGCAGTGCCGGCCGGAACGGAACGAAAGGGAGCCTGATCCGCGGCAGTGCCGGCCGGAACGAAAGGGGACTGATCCGCGGCAGTGCAGTGCCGGAACGGGATAAAGGGAGTAGTCCCGGAAGACGTGGATATATAAAAGATAAAATATACCGGAGGAAATGATGTCAGAGAAATACTACCATGAACTGGAAGAAAAGAACAATCTGCGGGAGAATTTAAGTCTGCTTCGGAGCGCGGTGAAGGACCCGCAGGAGAAGGAAAAGATTCTCGCGCTGGCGGGGGACGGCGGGGTGCTGACCGGACTGCTCGTGGAAGAGGAGCCGAAAGTGAGAAAAAACGCGGCGCTTCTGCTGGGAGATCTGGAGCTTGCGCAGGCGAAAGAGGCTCTTTTCGAGGCATATAATAAGGAGGAGACGCTGTTTGTAAAGAGTGCGTATCTGACGGCTCTCCGCAAAATCGGCGCGCCGGAGAAGCTTGCGTATTTCCGCGCGCGCCTGGACGAGCTGACGGGGGGCAGCTGGCCGGAGCAGGAGAAGAAACATATCAGGGAACAGGTGCGGGAGCTTGAGCAGATAATTATCGCCACTGAGGGGATCCGCAGGCATACTTTTAACGGATTTTCGGAGGTGCATGAGATTCTGCTGGCGACGACGCGGGAGCAGAGGAAAGCGACCCTGGAGGAAGTGGCTGAGCTGCCGGCGGGCGTGAGAAGGAAAGCGGAGCTGCATCCGCTGGGAGTGCTTGTGCACACGAAAGAAGTGTTTCCGTTTGTGCGGCTGAGGACCTACCGCGAGCTTCTTTTTCCCGTTCACACAAAGCGGGCGATAAAGCCCGGGGCGTCTGCGCAGGCTGCGGCGCGCGCTGTGTGGGAGTCGGATCTTTATGACATGCTCACGGAGTTTCACGGGGAGGAGGCGCCCTTTTATTTCCGCCTGGAGCTGAAGAACCGTCTGGACCTGGACGAGAGGAGCAGCTTTGCGAAGCGTTTTGCGACAGAGCTGGAGAGTCTTTCCGGCCGCCTCCTGATTAATTCAACGACGAATTATGAGCTGGAGATCCGGCTGACCGGGACAAAGGACGGAGGCCTGGTACCGTTTCTGAAACTGGCCACGATCCGGATGCGCCGCTTTGCCTACCGGAAAAATGCGGGGGCGGCGTCGATTCACCCGGCTGCCGCGGCCATGCTCGTGCAGCTCGCAAAGCCTTATTTAAAAGAGGACGCGCAGATTCTCGATCCTTTCTGCGGTGTCGGAACCATGCTTATTGAGAGGAACATCCGCGTGCCGGCCAGGGAGATCTATGGCATTGATAAGTTCGGGGACGCGATCGGGGGTGCCTGGGAAAATGCGTCGGCGGCGGGAGTGCGCATCAGTTTTATCAACCGCGATTATTTTGACTTTCGCCACAATTACCTGTTTGACGAGATTATCACAAATATGCCGGTGCGGGGAAAGCACACAAAAGAGGAGATGGATGCATTTTACGGCAGATTTTTTGAAAAATCAAAGAGCGTCCTGCGGCGGGGCGCTGTGGTGATTCTCTATTCGAACGAGGAAGGGTTTGTGAAAAAGTATCTGAGGCTGAACAGAGAGTACCGGATGCTGGATGAGTTCTGTGTCCGTGAGAAAGATCATTTCAGCCTGTTTGTGATGGAATACCGCGGGGAGGCTTCCTGTGAACACTCCTGAGATAGTGACAGAAAGGCTGATTCTGAGAAAGTTTACGGCAAACGATCCTGATGCTTTAAAACATAATAATATTCCTGTCGGATATGTAAAGGCTGATCTGGACGATAGTCATGATTCTGGCGATGGATTGTGTAAGGAATTCCGGCATAAGGGAATTGATGTTAATAATATCCGGAGCGGCAATGTGATGAAACGTCTGGGAATGAACTACAGGTATTCGTATATACTGACCGGAATGCGCCGGGAATCTGAAAACAGGTTCCCGGCGCTATTTTTTTGCC
>OFFE01002427.1_pt1 | contig 11248 bp, 14 predicted proteins | sample 1521371 | NCBI WGS metagenome assembly OFFE01 (sample SAMEA3504131, study PRJEB24116) | mouse gut metagenome | biome: mouse gut; feature: mouse-associated habitat; material: faeces | place: Denmark | collected 2011 | reverse complement strand
ACGCCGTCCTTATGGTAGATTTCCTGTACACGGAAAGGGATAAACACCGCAAGGCTCTCCGTCGTCAGCGTTCTTAACGCATCAATCTTCCTCACGCCGAACGGCAGGGCGGTGTTCAGACCGTCCATCTGCTGGTACTTCAGCACGGCAAACTGGCAGAGATGCTTCCTTGCCGTCGTGAGCAGGGCTTCCGTGTCATTGTCAAGCTGCTCTTTGGTGTCTGCGGTATGCACCATCGTAAGCACCGCAAACATCATCCTCTGGTCACGGGTCGTCAAATCGTCGAGGAACTCCTTGCTTTCCTTTCTCTGCTGCTCCAAATCATAGGGGATGACGGCGGAAAAATTGTTGTTCTGGTTCTGTTTCCTCTGCCAGTTCGTGATATTCGTTTCTACCCCAAGCAGGCGGTTTTCCACCTCCCTTACGGCTTCATCCGTTGGAACAGGGACGACATCAACGGAGAGCATCATGTTACGGTTTAATTCGCAAAGCTCCGCCACCATGCTGTCCTTGATATAGGCGGCGTACTCTCTGAGGAATATAACACGCCCGTAGCGGTTGCCCATCTTAAAATAATCTTTCTCAAACTCAAAGGAGTCGGGGCAGATATAGTCCTTGAAATCGTGACCTTTCCGCATGGACTGCACCATATCAAAGGAAAACGCCGTTTCCTCGCCCGTGCGGTAGAAGTCATGGAAGATACGCAACTTATCATTTGCGTCCAGTTCCGTACACTTCGAGCCTAAACGGTTAAAATGCCCGATAAGGTCAGCACCGACACGGGCAAAATAATTCCTCGCTTCCTCGATGTTCTTCTTGCATACCGATACCGTCACATATTTGTCCTGCACGATGGAATTAGCCCCCGTCGCCTTGTCAAGCAGCATCTTGTTGTACTCCTTACGGTACTTATCCAGACTGTCCTCCGCCATTGGGATAAGGATTGTCTGCTCAAAATCCGCCTTGTTGAGCCTGCGGTTATTGATAGTGATTTTCGTGGTCGCCCCGCTGTCGAGGGCGTTTAAAAGCTCCGAGTATTCAAGGAACATCGCTTCCTTGTCCTCACGGCTCGCCACGGCGTAGTTGATGTCCTCAAACTTGAATGTCTTTGCGTATTTGTTCCTGCCCACAAGGAAAATGCCGTCCTCCCACATGGTCTTTAACGGGATGACCGCCTGCACCGACTTCGGCACAATGAATTTCTCCCTGTCCTGCTTGAACAGCGTTTTCAGCGTCTTAATCATAGTCTACCTCCTTACGCTTTCTTGATTTCTTATCTTTCTTTCTGGCTTTTTCAGCCTGTTTTCTCCGTTCCCTTGCCGCTTTGCGCCTTGCCCTCCTGCATTTTTTCTTTTTCTTATCCTGCACGGCGGGCAAGCCCTTTTCATGGGCTTCAATGGCGTTCTTCATCGCTTCGTAATAAAGATTCTCTGGGGCAAATAAAATCTTCTTCGGCATCAGAAACTGCGACTTTATCCACGCCCACACAAACTGCTCGGCGGTCATGCCGTTGTACCTTACAAATCCCATGACCGCAAAAGGGGAAGCCCCCAAGATGCACATCCAGCTCAATGTTTCCGTCCCGAACCTGCCACGGAGCAGGAAGAACAAGCCGACCGCCACGCCGCAGGCAAGCACGGAAAACAGGAACTGCCGCATCGACAGCCCGAAGAACATGGATTCCGTGTAGTTGCGGATTTCCTTATTTATCTTGACTTCCATATCAGCACCCCTCCTCCCCGACATCCCCCGTCGAAATAAAGAGGATGCTGCGTTTTGGGATATATGCAAATCCAGAAATGGCATCCCCGATTTCAAATATCTCGTTATCGTCAGCTTTTCCAAATTTTCCGACCAGCCCTTTTTCAGTAGGCAGGTCATAGGCTTCGGAAGCCCCAATGACTTCTCCATTTAACAAATGGATATTATAATTCTGGTAATACTTCGTTTCTTTTTTCATTTCAATTTTCCTTTCCTGTTGGATAATTACAAGCCCATCATTTCCCTTACCACACGGTCTGCCATCTTGACCGCACCGACAAGGACGAGCATATTGAACACCAATTCCCCGATATAGCCCCACACCATCGTGACCGCCGCCGCATCGGGGTTGACTGCGGGCGGGGACGCCGCAAACACCGAGAAGATGATGCAGGCAAGCACGATGATTGCCCCCTCAAGGCACACGGCACAATAGCTCTTGATAAAGCTCCTGCCAACATTCTGGCTCGGCTCTCCCGCAAGAGAGGAAAGAGGGACGGGAGCGATGGCGGTATAAAGATACAGCTTGAAAAACCTGCCGTACACCGACATTATCATAATGAATGACAGCACCGTGATGAACAGACCGCCGATAAGCGTGACCGCCCATAGGGGGATGCTCTCAAAAAAGCCGCAGTCCTCAACCGCAGTCACTATCTCCTGTGGCAATACCGTCTTTTGAGACGTGCCGAAGCCTGCGGCTTTCATAATCGTTGAGATTACCCCCTGCACTATCTGAAACAGAGCCATCATCAGCTCCAAGCCGTAAGTCACCGCACCTTTGGCAAGTGCGAAGCGGATAAACAGCTTCAATGCGTGTTCGGGCTTCTTGACCTGTGCGAAATCGCCGCAGGTACGCATCACGCCCACGACAAAGAACAGCACGAGCAGGGCAAGCCCGACAGCCTGCAATGCACCGTGGATGTCAACGATGACTTTCCATATCGCACCGCCTTTGAAATTCTCTGGGGACTGGGTGATGAGCTGCCATATCTCGGCTAACTTCTCATTCCAAGTGTTAAGGGCGTTCTCCAAGTTCTGGACTACCCAGTTATCAGACACATAAACCACCTCCGTTCTTAAAATTGGATAACGGGGCAAGTTCCGCAGGGCGGATCTGCCCTGTTATCCCCTGTCTTATATCAGCGTGCTATTTTATTTCTTTGCATTAGCCTGTGATGAGTGTCAGAATCTCTTTTGCAAAGGTAATCACAACGCCGCCTGCAAGGGTCAGAAATCCGTTCGCCCTCTGGGACGGGTCGTGAGATTTCAGCGACAAGCCCACCTGCACGATGCCGAAGCCGAGCATAATCATCCCGACCGCCTTAATCAGACCGAAGATAAAGTTTGACAGGTTGTTTACCACGGCAATCGGGTCATTGGCGGCAAAAGCTGTTGTCGTTCCAAAAACCATGCAGCATACCAAAGCGGCATACACGGCAAACGCTTTTCTTGCTTTTCTGCCCATCGGCAGTTTCTGGGTTGCTTTGCTCTGGTTGTTCTCGTTCTTCTTAAAAAGTTTCATAGGGTAAATCCTCCTTATAAATTGAATATTTCTTCCAAGTCCTCATCGGACAGAAGCTCATAGGAAGTGCTGACGGCTTCCACGCTCACGGCGTTCTTAGGAATATCCCCGTCAAACACAAGGGTTGCGACTGCCTGCGTCGGCTCGCCGTGGATATACGGCGGCTTCCCTCCGTCAGCAGTCAGTTTCACATTCGGGTGTTTTAAAATGTCATACTTTAAATCCATGACAGGGCGTTCCCCACGCACAAAAAGAAGTGCGTAGCGGTTGTCAAGCATACGCACTTCGTCTGGGGTTAAAAGCTCACGCCCCGAAATCTGGTAGTTGGTCGAGTAATTCCCGCTCCGTCCAGAGCTTTTCCCGTAGGTGTTCGTGTCTATCGTGGATTTGCCTAAAAGCTCCGACACAAACTTATGGGTACTCTGCTCGTTGCCGCCCAGATATAGGAACTCATCGGCGTTCCCGACGATGCTTTCCCACTGTTTCTCAAACAGGGCTTTAAGCTGTGCCAGATTTTGCAGGATAATCGAAACGGACACGCCCCTTGACCTCATAACTGACAGTATCTTGTCAAAGTCGTCTGGCAAACTGACGTTCGCAAATTCATCCATGATAAACTGGCAATGGACAGGCAGGCTCCCGCCGTACTTATGGTCGGCAAGATAAAATAATTGTTGGAATAGCTGCGTGTATAAAAGTGACACAAGGAAATTAAAACTGGTGTCGTTGTCTGGTATCAATGCAAATAAAGCCACTTTCTTCTCGCCCAAAGACGGCAAATCAAGCTCGTCCGTGGCGGTCAAAGATGCAAGGCTTTCCAGATTGAATTTCTCAAGCCGTGCGGCAAGGGTTATCTGGATGCTTTTTAGCGTCTTTGCCGAACCAGAATGATAATCTCTGTAATACTTTAATGCGATATGCTCTGGGTTCACCATTTCCAGACGGTCAAACAGCTCGTCAAGCGGGCTTACATAGCTGTCGTCATCCTCCCTTACTTCGCCTGCCCTTAAAAGCTCCATCACCATCGGGAAATTTTGTTCCTCTGGCGGGGCTTCGTATTTCAGATAGAACACGAGGGATAAGAGCAGCATACTCGCTGCCGTATCCCAGAACGGGTCTTGCGACTGTGAGCCTTTCGGAGTGGTCGCTTTAAATAAATTCGTTACCAATCTCTGCACGTCATTGTCGTTCCGAAGATAAACAAACGGATTGTAGCAATGGCTTCGGTGCATATTGATAAGGTCAAGGACACGCACATCATAGCCTTTCTTCTCAAGCAACCCTCCCGTGTCACGGACAATCTCGCCTTTCGGGTCTAAGATTACCATTGACGTGTTACATTGCATGACATTGGGCTTGCAAAAAAATCTGGTCTTTCCTGCACCAGAGCCGCCCACCACAAGGATATTCAGATTCCTCCTGTGCTTCTTCCCGTCAAGCCCGATGCGGACGCTCTGGGTCAGCAGCTTGTTTTCCGATGCGTCCTTATCTCGGTACTTTTTATTGAGAGTGCCTGCGTTGCCCCATTTTGCAGAGCCGTGTTCCTCCCCTTTGCGGTAGTTCCTGCGTGTAGAAAAGTAGATACCGATTCCCATGCCGTAGGCAATCAGAAAAATGAGGACGATTCTGGGAGTGTCCCCACATACCGTTATGGAAAACGGATTCTCGATTGCCACGGACAGGTTGCCGATTATCTCCACAATGCCGCCGCTGACATAAGGTGCTGTCAGCAGGGCAAGCCACACGACAGGGATGATGCCGCATAAAGAGAGGATTAAGCCCGCCTTGTAATCGTCACCGTTCTTCATGGCACTTGCACGGGGCAACTTTTACTTTTCTGGTCGGGGCTTTGGACACTTTGATAATCAGCTCGTCAACAGGGTCAGTGGGGCGTTCCTCCCTGACCTGCTCGGTACGCAGCGTGTTTAATGCGTTGAGCATGATGTTCTTATCATATTTATCCAAAGCCAAGTGGTATCGTTCTTCTTTCATAGGCTGCACCTCCGATTAGCGTTCCTGCTCTTTGGATTTGGGCGGCTTGTTCTTCTCAAGGCTCTTATACATATCCGACTGGATTTCTCCGAGGACGTCACGCATCGAGCCAAGCTCCCCCTTAAACGCCTGCGTTTCCATGCCCTCAAATTCTTTCGGGAGCTTGTCAAAGCGAAATCCCTTTGTGTCTACGCCGTAACGGGAGCTTACCATATAGGCGACGCAGAACGATTTGAAATCGGAATCGTCACGGCTTTCCTTATGCTTACAGTCAAAGACCGCCGCCGACACTTCCTTTGCCATGCTGACAAAAAGCTGTTCCTCGGAAAGCCCCGTGCGGATAAATATCGTCTGCTGTGAGCTGTCATAAAAAGCAGGCAACTCAAGGTCATCGACAGGCACAAAGGAAACGGGGCTTGCGTCAATCATCGCCGACACAAGCTCACGCATCGTTTTCTGCTCCTGCGGCTGCTGCCTGTCCTTTGCCGAAGTCTGGGAAACATCATAGACTACTTTGGCATTGTAGCCGACCGCCTTTGAGCCATCGTCACGCTGATACTCTTTCCCCGGCTCAAGGATAGTCACTTTCTGTGCGTCCTTATCCACATAGACACGGCTCTGTTTCCAACTGCCGTAATCTTTTAACTGCGTTGCTTCGGGCATCTGTGCCGATACCAGAATTGCATTGTTGACGGAGTAACGGTCAAAATGCCCCTGCACGTCAAGGTACTGGCGGAAGCTGTCGCCGTTCGCCATCATTTCAGAACAGGTATTGTCAATCAGCTCATAGGCTTCTTTCCGCTGCTCCTGCTTTGCGGCAGCCCATTCCTCTTTGTTAAAGGCTCTGCTGCCGCCGCTGAATACATCATAGATACTCATGCTCATCTTGCTCCTTTCGTTTTCTTGGGTTTCTTCCTCTGGGGCTGTTTATGCTTGGTCTGCCCTGTGGGCTGCTTCTTTGCCCTGTCGGAAGATTTTTCTTTATTAAAGGTCGGGGAAGCGTCCGCTTCCTGCTCCTTGCGGCTCTCTTTTATCTTCCGCAGTTCTTCCCTGACTGACGGCTTTTCCGCCTTAGTCATAGTAGCCCCCTCTGCGGACTTCCTTTGCTGCTCTAAGATAGGCTCGGACAGAGGGGATTTTTCTGTCTTTGCCAATGAGGGGTTTGGGGCATTTTCCTCTTTCTTTATTGGCTTGCCCATCAAAGCGTCCATGAGCCTGTCTTTCTCCGCTTTATTCTGCACGCCGATGTCTGGCTCTGGCTGACTGTCATTTGCCCCTGCATCCTTTTCTCCTGCGGTCTTGGCATCTTTCGGTTTGGTCTTTGCCCCTTTTGATTTCTCCGCTTCGGTCACGATAGAAGCGGCGTCCACCGACGCAAGGTTGAAACGCTCCACGATGCGGCTGATTTTCGATGCGTCCTCCGCACGGGCTATCACATCCACCTCCGCATTGGGGTCTTTGTTCCCACGGTCTGCCAAAACGCAGTAGAGTACGCCGTATTTCTTCGCTTCCTGCGTGAATTTCTTCAAATCGCCGCTTTTTACGGTAAAGACTTTCAGCTCCTTTCCAGAGCGGAGCATATTTGTGAGCCTTGCCTTTCCTTTGGTTTTCTGTTCCTCTTTCAAAATAGAATAAAGCAGGATGGCGATATTCTTCGCACCTGCCCCCGTGATTTTGGCTGCGACCTCAAATCCCTCCAAGCTCATCCTCACGATTTGCTCTGCCGCTTCGCCGCCTGTGTTCATGCTTCATCAGCTCCTTTCCTTTCTGTTCTTTTTCATCTGCCCGTATGACATTTAATTTTTCTTTGAGGGTGTCGCTTCGGGCTTCGATTCCCCCGCACAATCTGACCTCCTTCCGCAAGGTTTTCATCCGCTCCGTGATTTCCGACAGCCGAGCCTTGACCGCTTCTTTTTCTTCGCCGACTGATTTGCGGCTCTGGGAGTAAAGCCCCTTACGCTGTTCGGTCAGCTCCTGCATCTCGGATTCCAGAGAGCCTTTATAGGACAAAAGCTGCTCCGCCGTGTCGATGTGGTTGCGGCAGAGCAGCCTTGTTTCATCTGTGATGGCATCCATCTTCATTAAATCGTCTTTCAGAAGATAGTGAAGCCGTGCATAGTTTTGTTGTTTCTTCTTTGGCAAAATACCGAGCTTGTAACAATAATGGAGATACAGCCCACGCAAGCCGCCGATTTTCTTGGCATCTTTTAATGTGCCTTTTACCCTTATGACCTTAACAGGTTTTGTCGGCTCAGCAAATCGGGAGAACTTCACCGCATAGGAATTTTCCTTAATGCGTTCCGTTATCCTTTCATTGGTGTAATCATCGCCGAGCTTGTAGAGCCGCTTCGGTCTTTGCCACCCTTTCCCGATAATCGTCCAGTATTTTCTGTTAGGGTCAAAATTGATACGGTATCCCATTTCTGACAACTGGCGGTCAAAATCTTTCAGTGTAAACGATTTTGAGATTGCTTCGTCCACCGCCTGCCGTGCCACGGTATCCCGTGTAGGCAGACCGTTCTTCTCGGCTTGATATAAAGCGTAGGGCTTCTTCCTGCCGCTTGGGTGTTCAATGACCGATAAGGAATACTCACGGCATAATTCATCCGAACGCTTACGGAGCAGCCGCAGGTTCTTTTTGTTATCGTGATAATGCTTTCCGTCCACATAGGAAACGGAGTTGACAACAAAATGATTGTGCAGGCACTCCGTATTCAAGTGGGTTGCTACAACGACTTGAAATCGGTCGCCCCACATCTTCTCCGCCAGCTTCACGCCGACCTCATGTGCCTGCTCTGGCGTGACCTCGCCTGCCTTAAAGCTCTGGAAGCCGTGGTAGCAGACAATCTCGCTCTCATCGTTCCATTGTGCTTTGGCTATCATCATCTCGTCCCTTGCCGTGGCAGGGTCGCAATTTACGCCCGTGACAAAGAACTGCTGCTCGGTCTTGTCGCCGTTGGTGGCGTACTTCATCACATCGCCCATCGCCTGCAAGTCCGCTTCGGTGTATTTGGGGTTGGCGGTCTTTTCTGGGTTTTCGGCGTAGTCGATTGGGTGGTCGAGCCTGCCTTTCACATCCCATATTTCGCAGACCGCCATCACGATGCCCTGCGGGGGAGCAGGTACTTCTTTCGGATGTCGATTTGAAACTCGTGCCACTTCCTCGCTTCCTCGTTCAGCATGGGCGTATCCACAAAGCCGAGGGCGTTTGCTTTCGCCGCAAGCTGGTTGATGCGGTTGCCGATGGCGGACAGCTCCCGCATGATTTTGTAAAATTCGGGGTCGGGCTTCTCGCAGAGCCGATAGCCTTTCACCATCTCTCTGAGGAACGCTTCTCTGGAGCGTCCCGATTTCCGCACAAGCTCATGGAGCTGCTCGGCTTCGTCATCAGTCAAACGGAAAAGTATCTGTACCTTTCGGTTTCTCACTTTTCTTCACCTCCCTGTCGGAGAGCCTGTTAATCTGCAAACAGCACATCAGCATGACGCCCGCCAGACCGCCGAGGGTCACGCCGATGACAAAGAACAAAAACTCGCTCATTCTTATAGCTCCTTTCTTCTGACCGCTTTCTTGGCGGCATCCTTTTTATGGGGTATTAGGGGGCATCCCCTAACAAGCGAATTTGGTTAGCCAAATTCAGTGCTTGGTAAGACGTGTCTTAGTCTGCGTCCTCATACATACATTCTCCGCACACGGGGCAGTAATAGGGGCATCCTGAACATTCCTCATGCTCCAGACACTCGTCCTCGATGTCCGCATCCTTGGCTTCGGTCTTGTCTGCGTCCGCAATGTCGGCTTCGCCGCAGACGAAATCCGCTTCGGAAAACTTCACAAGGTCGGTGTCGAAAAGGACGGTCTTTAGCTTCTCCCTCGCTTCTTCGGGGCTGTCTGCATAGACGGAGACGGTCTTTTCATAGTGGGCGGTGAGGGTCACTTCATACTTTTTCAATCATTCTTTCCTCGCTTTCGGTCTTGGTTTTTGGGTCGGTTTGGGGCTTGGAAAACGGTAAAACCTCCTACGCAGTCAACGGGCATCCCTCCTTTCACGGCTCGGCTTCTGCCTTGCAATCCCCAGATAGGACATTAAAAAATCGTTGACATCCTTGCCGACTGGCGGCGGTGCGTCAACGATTTTATAGTCTTTCTGCAATAATTCTTGTAGGGCGGCGGTACACAAACGCCCTGCCTTGTCGTTATCCAGATGGAGATAGATGGTCTTTATCTGGGGATGGGCGTTGAGGAATGTGGTGAGGGCGATGGGGATTCTGCTCTCCGCAAGCTCCTTTTTGGGCTGGTACACGCCCGACAGAGAGAGCAGGTTTGCCGCCTTATAGTCCTTTCCCTCGCATTTGAGGTAGGTGGCGTAGGACAGCACATCAATGGCGGCTTCAAATAGATGGACGGTATGGGTCGGCTCCCTTGCCAGAAGTCGGAACGAATACCGCTTGTCGCTGCCCGATGCGTCACGCTTGAAGCTCCCCATCGTGCCACGGCAGGCGGCGTACTTAGGGTTTCCGCTTTCATCCTTTCCGATAAAAACGGCGTTGTGGTAGTCGGCACTCTCGTAGATTGTGCCGTCTGCGATGCAGTCCTGCACGATGGCGTAGTCGATGCCACGCCCGAAAAGGTACTGCAACACCCTGTCGCTGTTCTTGTTCCTCGGCGGCAGGAGCAGCACTTTCGGCTCGTCCTTTTTCACGGCAGGGGGCGGCGGTTTCCAGTCGCCCATGTCCCCCGTGAGGGTCTGCACGGCTTCCACGAAGCCAAGTTCCCGCACTTTCATCAGATAGTCGAGGGCGGAGAAGCCGCCGAAGCCCCGTGACCACCAGTACCATTTGCCGTTGGAAATCTTCAAGCTGTCGTGTTCCCTTGTGCAGTAGACATTGCCTGCCACACGCTTTAGGTTGCCAGGCTCGTACCGTTGCAGGTAGGAGAGCAGGTCGATTTGCCGTGCCTGCTCAATCACGGCGGGGTCAAACTGAACGTAGCGGTTACTTCCCATTCAAATAAAATCACCTCCAGAAATGAATTTAGCCGAGGGGTTTTCGTGGGGGAAAACCTCTCGGCTATGTAAGAATATCTTTATTTCGTTCTGAACTTAACTGATTCTATTATTTCATCAACAATACTTTCTATATTACGGTTATCCGTTCTTATCCATACTGCATCCTTAAAATTTTCCTCCATAAAGGATATATTCTTTTTTAAGTAGTTTAGAGCGAATAACTTATCCTCATGTTTTCTCTTACCATCATTTTGAATTCGCAATTTTATTGTCTCTTCATCTGCGACAAGAATAATATGCAATAAATCATCGTATTTATCAGACAGATAATCAAAAACTATATTCTTACACGTTTTATCTGTTATTGCTGTGTCAACGATTAGCATTTTATTTGCTTTTTCTTCAATCATCGCTCTAAATTCTTCGTGGTATTGTATATCATATGAGGATGCTCCATCTATATCCGCATATGAAATATTGTTCTCTTTTGGATTTTTAAGTACCTTGCCCATAATAGAATCGCTGTAATTATCCAGTTCCAATAATTCAGCGTCATAGGCAGAAAGTCTTTCTTTCAATCTTCTGGATACATCTGTTTTACCAACGCAATATGTTCCGTTAATCCAAATAATCATAAAACCTCCTACAAATTCAACTAATAAAAACACATATGAGAAACTGACTATACATATTTTTGTGCTTTTTAAACTACTCTATTTCCCGAAATCTGTCAACCAAATTATTTGAGAAAAAGATATGTATCATACAACATTATGTAAAAGACGGCATCAGTTCCACGCCAACGCCATCTTTTCTTCGGTCAGTCCGTCATAAAATCCCTGCTTTTTTGAGATACCCTACGCTGTCATAGCAGCCACGGAAGTATACCGCCTGCATCTCCATGTCCGTAAGCTGGTTCTTCAGCTCCATCACTTCGATGAGAGCCGCACATTCTTCCTCGGTCA
>OFFE01002424.1_pt1 | contig 11258 bp, 4 predicted proteins | sample 1521371 | NCBI WGS metagenome assembly OFFE01 (sample SAMEA3504131, study PRJEB24116) | mouse gut metagenome | biome: mouse gut; feature: mouse-associated habitat; material: faeces | place: Denmark | collected 2011 | reverse complement strand
CCACCTTCTTCATGATCTCCATGGTCAGCTGGTTGTGGTCGCAGGCGGTGTTGGCGTCGGCATAGATGGGGGCCAGCTCGTGCTGGGCCGGGGCCACCTCGTTGTGCTTGGTCTTGGCGTAGATGCCCAGCTTCCACAGCTCCTCGTCCAGCTCCTCCATGTAGGCCGCCACCCGGGGCTTGATGGTGCCGTAGTAGTGGTCCTCCAGCTCCTGGCCCTTGGGGGGCTTGGCGCCGAAGAGGGTGCGGCCGGTGAGGAGCAGGTCCTCCCGGCGGCTGTACACGTCCTTGTCAATGAGGAAATATTCCTGCTCCGCCCCCACCTGGCTGGTGACCTTTTTCACATCATCGTCGCCGAACAGGCGCAGCACCCGCACGGCCTGACGGGAGAGCTCCTCCAGGGAGCGTAGCAGGGGGGTCTTCTTGTCCAGGGCCTGTCCGCCGTAGGAGCAGAAGATGGTGGGGATGCAGAGGCTGCCGTCCTTGATAAAGGCGAAGGAGGTGGGGTCCCAGGCGGTGTAGCCCCGGGCCTCGAAGGTGGCCCGCAGGCCGCCGGAGGGGAAGGAGGACGCGTCCGACTCCCCCCGGACCAGCTCCTTGCCGGAAAACTGCATCAGCGCCCGGCTGGGCTCCTGGGGGGTGATGAAGGCCTCATGCTTCTCGGCGGTGACGCCGGTCATGGGCTGGAACCAGTGGGTGTAGTGGGTGGCCCCCCGGTCCATGGCCCAGTTCTTCATCTCAGCGGCCATCTCGTGGGCGGTCTCCAGGCTCAGGGGCGTCCCCTCCTCCACGCACTTCTTCCACGCCCTGTAGCAGGTGTTGGAGAGGCGCTGCTTCATGACCTCCTCGTTGAACACCATGCTGCCGAACATCTCGCACGCCTTCTTCTTTTTGCTCATGCTCTCTTTTCTCCTTTCGTCGGCCGGTCCATCGCTGTCCGGCGGTAAAGCCATGGAAAAAGCACCTCCGGATGCTGCCGGCGTCGCTAACTGTAGGACGAATCGCCGGAATCCGTGGTGCTGCCTGATCTGCCGCCGACGCGGCCCCTTCAACTCTAACACTGCCGGCTGTAACGGGCCGCCCCGTCCTCCCTGCTGGAGCGCCTTCAGACGCGCCCGCTGGGGCCAATACCCTCTGCTCTTTGAAATATGGGGTCAGTTTACTCCCTCCACCCTCTGTTGTCAAGTATTTTCCTGCAAGCGGGCAGAAAAAACTTTCATTTTGAGGCCGCTTGCTCTTTTTTGCCGGATGTGGTATCATGTGGCCATCTCAGCGAAGGGGGGCGACAGCTTTGCGGCTGTGCAGGCGCTCAGCTCCATGCAGGGTCTGATCCGGACAGGACGGCATGGAGCATAAAACAACGTTGAACCGATTTGCCCGGACAGGCCTTGCGGATTTGCGGATTTACCTTCCCATCTTATGAAACGCAAAAGGAGCAAGGCCTGCTATGAAACAATATCCGAAACAACCCTTCCCGCCCCTGACGGGACTGAAAACCTTCCTCATTGTCTGGAGCACCCAGAACCTCTCCACCCTGGGCAGCGCCATGACCAGCTTTGCCCTGGTGGTCTGGTCCTACCAGCAGCAGGGCTCCGCCCTGACCACGGCCCTTCTCAGCGTGTGCTCCTACGTCCCCTACGTCGCCCTGAGCGTCTTTGCCGGCAGCCTGGGGGACCGCTGGGACAAGCGCAGGACCATGGCCACGTGCGACGCCCTCGCGGCGCTGACCACCCTGGCGGTACTGGCGCTGCTGAAAACCGGACAGCTGGCGCTGTGGCATCTGTACCTGCTCAACGCCCTCAACGGCGTGATGAACGCCGTCCAGTATCCGGTCAGCGAGGTGGTGGTGACCCTGCTGACCCCCAAGGACCAGGTGCAGCGGGTATCCGGCCTGCTGTCCCTGTCCCAGTCCCTGACCACCCTGCTCTCCCCGGTCCTCGCCACCGCCCTGCTGGGGCTGCTGGGGCTGGAGGCGGTGATCGTCTTTGATCTGGCCACCTGCGCCGTGGCTGTGGGGACCCTGCTCTGGGGGGTGACGTTCCCGGAGGCGCCGCCGGCGGAGAAGCTCCCCCTCACCCGGTCCGCCGGAGAGGGGGTGCGGTGGCTGCTGAACCAGCGGGGCGTACTGGATCTGATCCTGTTTCTGGCGTGCATCAATCTCATCGCCAGCATGTACAGCGCAGCCCTGCCGGCCATGGTCCTCTCCCGCCCCGGCGGCGGGGAGACGGCCCTGGGTCTGGTGGAGGCGGCCACGGGGCTGGCCCATCTGGTGGGGAGTCTGCTGGTCACGGCCCTGCCCCAGCCCAGGAGCCGGGTGCGGGTGATCTGCAACTGCCTGCTGGTCTCCATGAGCACGGAAAACCTGCTGCTGGCCCTGGGCCGCGGCACGGGGACGTGGTGCTTCGGCGCGGTACTGGGGTGGCTGCTGATCCCCATGATGCACGCCAACATGGGCGCGCTGCTGCGGCTGCGGATCCCAGTGGAGATGCAGGCCCGGGTCTACGCAGCCCGGAACACCCTCCAGTTTTTCACCATCCCCCTGGGATACCTGCTGGGCGGCTGGCTGGTGGACCGGGTCTGCGAGCCCCTCATGGCCCGGCTGGGCCCGGACGCGGCGCTCACCCTGCTGCTGGGCAGCGGGAAGGGCAGCGGCGCGGCGCTGCTTTTCCTGGTCATCGCCTTTGCCGGGGTGGCCGTCTGCCTCCTCTTTCGGCGGGACAGACATCTCTGGGCCCTGGAGGAACAGGACCGCAGCGCCCCTTGATGGGAGCCCCGTTAGCACTCTAGTAAATCGAGTGCTAATGTTTACAGTTTCGTCATACTCTGTTCACAATTAGAAGGCATGATAGAGGCTGAAAATCACAGGGCCCCCTTCCGGCGGCCCCGGCTTTACAGGAGGATAGCAACATATGGCAAAGAAAGAATTCAAGGCGGAATCCAAGCGGCTGCTGGATCTGATGATTAACTCCATCTACACCCACAAGGAGATCTTCCTGCGGGAGATCATCTCCAACGCCAGCGACGCCATTGACAAGCTCTGCTACAAGTCCCTGACCGACGAAAACGTGGGGCTCAAGCGGGAGGACTTCCGCATCACCATCCACGCGGACCCGGACGGGCGGGTGCTCACAGTCAGCGACAACGGCATCGGCATGGACGAGAGCGAGCTGGAGAATAACCTGGGCGTCATCGCCTCCAGCGGCACCTACCAGTTCCGCCAGGAGGTGGGCAAGGACAGCGAGGATGTGGACATCATCGGCCAGTTCGGCGTGGGCTTCTACTCCGCTTTCATGGTGGCCGATCAGATCACGGTCATCACCAGGAAGTACGGCGAGAGCCAGGCCTACCGCTGGGAGAGCGATGGCGCCGACGGCTACACCGTCACCCCCTGCGACAAGGAGACCGTGGGCACCGACATCATCATGCACATCAAGCCCGACGAGGGCGAGGAGACCTACGGTGAATTTCTCCAGGAGTACACCCTGCGCAGCCTGGTGAAGAAGTACTCCGACTACATCCGCTGGCCCATCCGCATGGAGGTCAGCAAGTCCCGGAAGAAGGAGGACTCCCCCGAGGACAAGCCCGAGTATGAGAGCTACAAGGAGGAGGAGACCCTCAACAGCATGGTCCCCCTCTGGCAGCGGAAGAAGAACGACGTCTCCCAGGAGGAGTACGACAAGTTCTATCAGGAGAAGTTCAACGACTTCACCGCCCCCCAGTCCGTGATTACCGTGTCCGCCGAGGGTCAGGTGTCCTACAAGGCCCTGCTGTATATCCCCTCCCGCCCCCCCTTTGACTACTACAGCGCCGACTATGAGCGGGGCCTCCAGCTCTACTCCGCCGGTGTGATGATTATGGACAAGTGTGCGGACCTCATCGGGGAACACTTCGGCTTTGTGAAGGGCGTGGTGGACTCCCCGGATCTGAGCCTGAACATCTCCCGGGAGCTCCTCCAGCATGACCGCCAGCTGCGGCTCATGGCCAACAACATTGAGAAGAAGGTCAAGGGCGAGCTGGAGCGGATGCTCAAGGAGGACCGGGAGGGCTATGAGAAGTTCTACAAGAACTTCGGCCGCCAGCTGAAGGTGGGCTGCCTGAACAACTACGGGGCCAAGAAGGAGCTTTTGCAGGACCTGCTGCTGTTCTACTCCTCCACGGAGAAGAAGCTGGTGACCCTCTCCGAGTACGTGGACCGGATGCCGGAGAGCCAGAAGGTGATCTACTACGCCGCCGGCGAGGACGTGGCCAACATGGACAACCTGCCCCAGACCGAGCTGCTCCGGGAGCGGAACGTGGAGATCCTCTACCTCACCGATCAGCCGGACCAGCTGCTCATGGAGATCCTGCGGGAGTACAAGGAGAAGAGCTTCCGCTCCGCCGTGGACGGAGATCTGGAGCTGGAGGACATGCCCGAGGAGAAGCCGGCGGAGGAGTACAAGGAGGCCCTGGACTTCGTCAAGGAGGCGCTGGGCCAGGAGGTGGACGAGGTCCGGGTGTCCCGGAAGCTGAAGACCCACCCCGTGTGCCTCACCTGCGGCGAGGGGGTCAGCTTTGAGATGGAGCGGTATTTTGCCGTGGCCCAGCCTGAGATGGGCATGAAAGCCAAGCGGATCCTGGAGCTGAACGTGGACCACCCCGCCTTCGCCACCCTGGACAGCGCCCGCGCCGGTGATCCGGAGAAGGCCAAGAAGTACGCCCAGGTGCTGCTCAACCAGGCCAAGCTGATCGCCGGCCTGCCCATTACCGATCCCTCCGGATACACCGATCTTTTGTGCAGTCTGTGGGCCTAAAAGCGGGATTGGGCGAATTGCACAAAATTTAACTTTTCCCGGGAAAACGGCGTTATGTTTACCACATTGTCATAAAACTGTTTATCAGAACGGATTTGCTGTGTTTAGCGGCAAATCCGTTTCTTTTTTGTTCTGCCCAGAATCCAAATATGAACATTCTGTGAAAACGCTACCAGCGTGCTACCAAGGTTTCCTGCGTGCTACCAACTGCAATCACTGGGTGCATAACCGATATCGTTGACATAAATTTGCGCCGTGCTACCAAACCGCAAAAATCGGCTACCAAGCTTTTCCGCCCCCTCCCCGCACCCCTTGCGCCGCAATGATCTCCAGCTCCGCCTTTTCAGGTAAGGGGATTGACACTGGCCGGATCCGACGCTAAAACCGCCGCTTTTGGTCAGAAAAAGTTCCCAATTGCCCCGCATCAAAAAAGGAGGAAAGATCCACCATGAGAAATCTCAAGAAGATTCTCGCCCTGGTACTGGCCCTGGTCATGAGCCTTTCCCTCATGGCTACCGCCGGCGCCGCGGACTTCTCGGACAAGGATCAGATCAGCGACAAGTATTCCGACGCTGTCACTGTCCTGAACGGTCTGGAAGTTTTCAAGGGCTACGACAATGGCGCGAGATTTGAGCCCCAGGGCAACATCACTCGCGCCGAGGTCGCGGCCATCATCTATCGCATCGCCACTGGCGACGTGACCGACACCCAGAAGGACATCTACTCCACCTGGGGTCTGTTCACCGATGTGGCTGACGGCTCCTGGTACGCCGGGTACGTCAACTACTGCGCCAACGCCGGCTACATCAAGGGCCGCGGCAACAAGATCTTTGACCCCAACGGGAAGGTCACCGGCTACGAGGCCCTGGCCATGATCCTGCGTGCCATCGGCTACGATAAGAACAACGAGTTCTCCGGCAGCAACTGGCAGGTCAACACCGCTTCCATCGCGAAGCAGCGCGGCATCACCAACAACATCACCGACACCCTGCTTGGTCAGGCTGCCACCCGTGAGGTTGTTGCTGAGATCCTGTTCCAGGCTATCCTGGTTCCCACCGTCACCTTCAACACCGCTACTCTCAGCTACACCACCAACGCCACCTCCCTGGGCAAGGACGTTCTTGACCTGGACAAGGTGACCGGCGTTGTGGTTGCTAACGAGTACGCCAATGTTGAGAGCGACGACACCAAGGTCCTCGACGAGGGCAAGACCCGTATGCGCGTCGCCGCCGGCGATGTCCGCACTCTGGACTACGGCACCGATCTGACCCAGGTTGGTATGTCCATGAACGCCTACATCCAGGGCTCCAAGGTCCTGCTGATCGGCGACAGCGGTCTGAACAACGTCTGGGACAACGGCGTGGACGGCACCGCTGACGGCCAGTATGTTGACGGCGACGTCACCGCTGCCGGCACCTTCTCCAGCCGCTTCGGCATGGACAAGACTGCTGACACTGACTTCTATGTCAACTTCGAGCACAACTACGAGCACAAGGCTGACCGCCGCATCGAGATCTCTGTGACCTTCCGCGGCGCTACCGCCACTGAGGGCACCCCCGGCCGCGGCGGCGAGACTGGCTTTGACAGCTACATCACCGGCAACATCTCCAAGATTGCCGCTGCCTCTAACAGCAACTACATTGTTAAGGCCACCAACACCAGCACCGGCGCTCTGGAGGTTATCTCCCCCATTGCCAACCTGGACGTCGCTGACTACCAGGACAGCAACGGCAACTATGCCAGCGGCTACAACTATCCTGTGACCTACACCAAGGTCTTCCGTCTGGATGACATTGTCTCCGATGATGATCTGAAGGTCATCCGGGGTATCTTCGGTATCGCTGATGACGGCGACCGGAGCCTGAACATTGTCGGCAGCGTCTATGTCGGCAGCGACAGCGGCTCCAACTCTGTGAGCAACAGCGATAAGTCCGACACGATGAGCTATGACGCCTTCAAGGATGAGTACATCATCGACAAGGACGATCAGCTCTGGAAGTCCGCCAATGACGGCGAGTGGGTCAAGGTCATCGACAACAACAACGATGGCAAGGCCGAGTACGCTTTCAAGACCACCTTCACCATGGACAAGGTTGTTGACACCTACACCAAGAGCGGCACCGAGTACAACCGCTTCTATGGCCTGGATCTGATCAACAGCGGCGCTCCCGTGGCCCGTTACATGAACGATGTTGCTGTTGGCGATATCGTCCTGCACACCACCATCGACAAGCAGGCCCTGATCTGGAAGGCTGAGTTCGTTGAGGACACCGCCGCCAAGATCACCGATATTTACAACCGCAAGGTCGCCGTTACCACCGGCTCCGGCGATACCTACAAGCAGTCCGAGATCAACAACGCCTCCCGTCTGGATCAGTTCATCAACCAGATGAGCGAGACCGTCAACTACCGGATGTATCTGGACGCCTTCGGCCGTGTCCGCGCTTATGAGCCCGTGGACGGCAACAAGTACGCCCTGATCACCGAGCTCTACTGGGGCAACTACCGCAACGGCATGTACGTGCTTGAGAACACTCTCACCGCTGAGTACAAGGCCGGCGATGACGCCCACACCGAGCGCGTGGTTTCCAACGCTCTGAACAATCCCTTCATCCTTGACGCTTACGACATCCCCAATGCTTCCAACCGCGGCTGGAACACCTGGACTGAGCTGCACAACTTCATGACCGGCAACCGCCTCTCCGGCACTCCCTATATTGCCAACCGCTACAATAGGGATCTGAATACTCTCGATAATGTGAACGAGGCTGACCACATTGTCCTCCAGCCCGCCACCCAGAACCTGGGCTTCCTGACGGCGGCTCCCACTGCTGGCGCTATCTTCCGTAACGCTACCACCAACGTGGCCCGTTACATCCTCAATGGCGATGGCACCATCAGCCTCAGCACTGCCGCTCAGGCCAACTACAATGCCAACGGCACTGTGTCCAACGGCTACTCTGTCAACTATGTCAACCTGAACCCTGTGAACGTCACTGCCAAGCAGAATGTGTTCACCCTGGTTGACGCTGACGGTACTGCCAACAGCTCCGCCTTCAGCAGCAACGTGGAGGCTACTGCCAACACCGAGTTCTACATTGTCAACACCAACAACGGCCAGGTTGAGCACTTCACCGGCTGGAGCAACCTGCGCGCTGTCTCCGGTGTGGACGCTATGTACGCCGTGGCCCGCAAGGCCGCTGAGAACAACAACATCCGCCAGAACTACTGGGTTGCCGATGTCGTTGTTATTGAGAGCCACAGCTATCAGACCGTGCCCGATGATCTGATGCTGATCCTGGGCCGCGACTCCCTGTGGAACACTGTCCAGTCCGCTGACCGTCAGGCCAACAACGGCCAGAGCCTGCTGGCTATCAGCGCCAAGACCGGCGATGTGGTCCGCATTGCTCCCACCAGCCTGAACTGGGGCGCTTACAGCTACGGCTCCGGCTTCTACAAGGCCTATGGCGTGAACGAGCAGGAGGATGGCCTCTACACTGTCGCTGACCTCAAGTGGGTCAATCCCGCTGAGGTTCTGACCGAGGGCAGTAACAGCCTGAACGTCTCCGCCTTCCAGCTCCGCGCCGGTACTGTCGAGGCTGTTGCCAACCTGAACAACTGGATCCTGGTTGACCTGGGCGATGGCCACAGCGAGCAGATCAACTATAAGGGCTACGCCCTGGGCGTGACCACCGATGCCGCTGGCCGCATCAGCACTGCCAACCGCATCTATGGCGACAACAACTCCAACAACGTTCTGACCAACCACAAGGTGATCTGGGTTCAGAACAGCAGCAACGAGGCCCTGGTGGTCATTGATGTGACCTACAGCTACAGCAACAGCAATGTTGCTACCCGCGACAGCGGCCTGATTGAGGTCCTGACTGATACCCAGGCTGCCCTGGTTCAGGAGCAGTGGGATCACGCCAACGGCCTCCACGACACCAGCCTGCGTCTGCTCGGCATGACCGTCAAGGGTATCCCCGTTGCCATCAATGGCACTAAGGGTACTGTCACCCTGACCGGCGGCCAGGCTGCTGACCGGAGCAAGCTGACTGCCGAGACTAAGGCCAGCAGCGATGCTGCGAGCACCAGCGTCTACCTGATCCGCAAGGATACCAACCGGACGTATATCGTTGGTAACGACACTAGACCGCTCCAGAATGGCGACAAGCTGGAGGTTGTGGTGCAGAACGCCAATACCACGGTTGTCTACTATGTCACCGTGACTGTCGAGACGATCGGCACCAACGGCCTGCTGCGCAGCCTGGCTATCAAGGGTACGAACGTGGTTCTGCCTGATCCTGGTAAGGATGCGAATGGTGATGCTAATCTGAGTGTTACCGAGACCCTCACCGCGAACGTCTCCGCTGCCAACAACGCGGGCAATGCGTTCCAGGTTGTGGCGGTGCCCGTTGACGACAGAGCTACCGTTACGGTTACCATCGACGGCGCTCCTGCGCCCCACACCGGGTATAATTACGGCACTAAGGATGCTGTGAATAACGGGACTAAGATCGTTGTTACCGTTAAATCTGAGGATCTCCAGAAGATGAGCACCTACACGGTTACCGTGAGCACCAAGAGCTACACTGGCACCATCACGATGGTTGACGACAATCGCAACATTAGCGGCTTCACTTATACAAATGTTGCTCCCGGTGAGAAAACGATTGATATTGTCAAGAATGGCGCTTACTACCTGACTTCTGATACCGTGAGCGTTACCGTCAATGCCAACGGCGTCTACAGGAAGATCCCCGCGAATGTCAGCGACAACAGCGTGACCTTCAATATGCCTGAGAACGGCAGTGTCCTGATCGAGGTGGCCAGCAAGAGCATGACGAAGATTACGGCTGCAAATGGCTTCATTCCCAACACTGGTGTGAATAAGTTCGGTTATGCCAAGCCCGGTACGACCATCACCTTCACTGCTCAGAGTGTTTCTGCTGTGACGGCCACTATTAATGGCAACAATTATCAGCAGATCCTGGGAACCGAGACCTTCAATGGCAGCGGCAACTATGTCTACAACTTCACCGTGCCCACCACCGCGACGACTGTTGAGCTTGCTCCCGCTGGTTTCGCTCCGCAGCCCTGATTTGGCTGAAGCAGAACATTTCATCCACTAGACCTCAGCAATTTGCCCCCCAGGCTTCGGCCTGGGGGGCTTCCCTTATTTCCGGGGTTGTTTTTATCGCCAGAGGACGCCGTAATCGTAGAGATGCAGATCGGTCCCGCTCCTCTGCATGGAGAGCGTCAGGTTCACGTTTCCGCCAGAGAGATTTTCCAGGGAATACTCCGTCTCCTGACAGCTCTCACCCTGCGCGTTGATGGCGGCTCTGCTCTGGGTGGCGTGGGAGATCTGCGCGCCAGAGACGGAGGGCGTTATGCTGCCGGTTCCCGCCCAGCGGAGCAGAAGGATCCCGCTTTTGGCCCAGGCGGGCGGCTTGATGGTCTTGGAGATGTTGGCGGTGGCTGGCAGATCACGGATAATCAGCTTTTGTGAGGTATTTACGGGGTTGCGGGACGACGCCAGCAGAAATCCGGTGACCGCACGGTAATCCAGGCCCTCCGGCACGGAAAATTCCATCTGGTAGGGGACCCCCGGCAGCAGCGGGAAATTGACCTGCCGCATGTAGAAGCTGTCTGTCTGATGATTGCCCTCCGGGGCGAATGGTCCTGACCGCGCGACAACCGCGCCGGTGTCTGTCCGCGTGAAGGTGATGTAAAACGAGTTGAAGCCGCCGTTATAGTAGTAATTGCTTGCCTCGGTGAAGAGCTTGACCTGCTCCAGAATCCCGTATCCATCGCTGGTGAATTGTACGGCGGCGGTTCGGCAGGTGGAGCTGGTGGTGGTGTAGGTGAAGATATAGCTGATTTCCTTCGCGGAGGCTCGGATCCCGGCTTCCGTTGCGGTCCGGCTGCTCAGGTGGACGCCCGGACCGCCAGACCACATGGCGCCGGTTTCAGCAGAGGCGCTGAGGCTGTTGGCCCAGATGCTGTCGCTCAGTCCCGCCGGTCCGTGGTGGATCATCTGCTGGACGGTCTGCCGGTAGCTGTCCCGAAACATGTCCTCCAGGCGTTTTGAACAGCGGGCCTGCGCTGCCTCTATGACGCTGATTGCGGAGTTGAGCAGATTCATGTCCGAGCTGGAGGCGGTCTTGTTCAGCCCGGCCTCGATATCGCGGCACATCTGGTTGAAGTCGTCCATCATGATGCGGTCTGATTTGACCCACTGGGGCAGGTGATGATTTTTAGTATAATCCATCCTCAATACTCCTTGTCGTTGTTTTTGCAGCGGCGAAACCGTTACACATATGCTGTGTAACGGCGGGAAGTTGCCCTGGTGCGTGCAACGTCAAAAGGCACAAAGATTTTAGGGCTTGTTTGATAATTGGCGATATGCCCAATAGCGAGGAATTTTTTTGCCAGACAAGGCAAATTTTCGCAGGCATCCATATCGTGC
>OFFE01002421.1_pt1 | contig 11275 bp, 8 predicted proteins | sample 1521371 | NCBI WGS metagenome assembly OFFE01 (sample SAMEA3504131, study PRJEB24116) | mouse gut metagenome | biome: mouse gut; feature: mouse-associated habitat; material: faeces | place: Denmark | collected 2011 | reverse complement strand
ATCCTGGCCGCCATCCGCACCAACCCTCCCGCGCGGGATTTAGACGGCATCAAGCGCCGCACCCGCGCACAGATGGGAAGATGCCAGGGCGGCTTCTGCATGCCTTATATTGCGGAGCTTCTCGCCGGAGAATTGGGCATCCCTTTCGGGAAGGTTACAAAATGCGGTCCCGGCTCCGAAATCAGTATAGGTCCCACCAAGGGGCAGTAAAGTCAACAACCCTGCGGCATTCGCCAAATAGATGCTGACGCATCCGCCTGGCTCCTTGCCGGGGGAATCAATTCACCGAAAATCACAGGAGGCTCACATGACTGATCTGGTTATCATAGGCGGCGGACCTGCCGGAATGGGCGCTGCCGTGGCGGCATATGAAAGCGGTATCCGGGACATCCTCATCCTGGAGCGGGACGAACACCTGGGCGGCATCCTGCAGCAGTGCATCCACAACGGCTTCGGGCTTCACCGCTTCGGCGAGGAACTGACCGGTCCCGAATATGCCTGGAAATACGAACAGCAGATAAAAGAATACCAAATTCCCGTCAAGTATAAGACGATGGTGCTGTCCCTCTCCCCCGAAAAGGAAATCACCGCCTCCAATGCGGAAGAGGGCATTTTTACCATCCGGGCGAAAGCCGTGGTACTGGCAATGGGATGCCGGGAACGCCCCAGGGGCGCGCTGAATATCCCCGGTACCCGCCCCGTCGGCATTTACAGCGCCGGAACCGCCCAGAAACTGGTAAACCGGAAGGGTTATCTGCCCGGAAAAGAGGTGGTAATCTTAGGCTCCGGGGATATCGGGCTCATCATGGCCCGCCGCATGACGCTGGAAGGCGCACACGTCAGGGCTGTCTGCGAACTGCTGCCCTATTCTGGAGGCCTGGCCAGGAACATTGCACAGTGCCTCGACGACTTCGGCATCCCGTTAAAGCTTTCCCACACCGTGGTGCAGATTCACGGTAAAGAAAAGCTGACAGGCGTCACCATCGCAAAAACCGACGAAAAGCGCCGTCCCATCCCCGGAACCGGAGAGTACGTCCCATGTGACACGCTGCTTCTGTCCGTAGGCCTGATTCCGGAAAACGAGCTTACCCTGCAGGCCGGCATTCCAACGGATCCCGTCACCGGCGGAGCCGTGGTAAACCAGGACAGACAGACGGAGATCCCCGGAATCTTCTCCTGCGGCAATGTACTCCATGTACACGATCTGGTGGATTTCGTCTCCCTGGAGGCCGAAATTGCCGGAAAAAGCGCCGCTGCGTATATCAGGGGACAGCTTGTCCGCGAATGTTCTATACCCGTTTTTACGGACGATAAAATACGCTATGCCGTTCCACAGAAAATCACCCGCTTAGAAGACACTACCCTGTACTTTCGGGTAGGCAGCCGGTACCGCAATGTGAAATTCCGAGTTATGGGAACAGGGAATGGAGAGCATTCCCGGAATGTGTATGAAGAACTGTATTCCGTAAAAAAATACCGGGCTGCACCCGGGGAAATGGAAACCATCAAAATCAAAAAAGAGCTTCTGTCCGGTATTTCGGAGCTGAAGCTGATATTGGAGGAGACGCCCACATGACAGAAACCAGTCTGACCTGTATCATATGCCCCATGGGCTGCCCCATTACCGTACGGCTGGAGGGAGATTCCGTGATCAAGATCACCGGCAATACCTGCAAAAGAGGAGCCGCCTACGCGGAATCCGAGGTCTGCCGTCCCGTCCGGACCCTGACTACCACCATGCGCTGCGAGGACGGGCAGATGCTGTCCGTAAAGACGCGGCAGCCCATTCCCAGGCAGCACCTGGCGGACTGCATGCGCCTGATAAATGCCCACACGGTCCCCCTTCCCGTCTCCGTGGGAGATGTCCTTCTGAAAGACGTATTCGGCAGCGATATCGTGGCTACGGAGAACAAATCCGCCTTAGCAGCTGCAGGCGCGCTGCCGATGGGCCTCATACATTAAAATCGATGCGGTAACGGCGGCATTCAGGGATTCCACGCTGCCTTCCATGGGGATTTTCAGATAAGAATCCGCCCGGGAAGCCAGTTCCCTGCTGAGTCCCGCCCCCTCATTGCCAATCAGGAACGCCGTCCCTTCCCGGAAGGAAAAGCTGTCGTAATATCTCTCCCCTTCCAGATGGGCGGCATACACCCTGACGCCTTTTTCCCGCAGTCCTTCCACTGCCCCTTCCAAATCCTCCGTGTACACGAAGGGAACCCGGAAAACGGAACCCATGGTAGCCCTGATGGTTTTCGGATTATAGATATCGGCGGTACCGCCTCCCATAATAATGCCTGTAACACCCGCTCCCTCTCCGCTTCTGACGATGGTTCCCAGATTTCCCGGATCCTGCAGATTTTCCAGCACGATAAACAGCGGCTTCGGCGCGGACAGCAGCTCTTCCAGACGGTACCTGGGACGCTTCATAACGCACAGGATTCCCTGGGGACTTTGGGTGTCCGACATCTTCCGGAACAGCTCCGAAGTTACCGTTTCACATCCTGTCCGGCTCAGCTTTTCCCTCATACCCGGGATTGCCGCCGCCCTGTCCCAGGTATCGTCAGCGATATAGACCTCAAGAATCCGGTCTTCCGGCGCTTCCCCGAACATCTTAAAGCCTTCCGTCAGGAAAATACCCGCATCACGCCGCTCCCTTGCCTTATTCTGCCATTGTACAATCTGTTTTACCCTTGGATTTGAACTGCTGGTAATCATATTTTCTCCCGTATTATCCTTGTTCGACCGCCAACATAACCCCTTTACCGCTCGGTTGTATTCCGGTCAAAACCGCCTCTTCCGTTCCCTAAGGCAAATTATGCCGGCGCAGCCGCCCTCATGTCTGTGCATAAAAGATAGGCGGCATTCCATCCCGGAACATCCGCCTGTATTTTGTCACCGTACCCGTGGGTCCGCGATACCGGCTTTCCCGGCGGCCGGCGTCAGCGCAGGGTCAGATTGCCAGCATCCTGGAAACCTCGTACTGGTATCTGTCGATATCCTTCTGCATCATCAGCGCTTCCTCGATACCGAAATCCGTAAACTCGCCGTATTTGTAGCCCACTACCCTGTTGGTCTTGCCCTCCAGCATTACGTCTACCGCGTAGGCGCCCATAATGGAAGCATAATAGCGGTCCTTTGCAGTGGGACTGCCGCCTCTCTGCATGTAGCCCAGGATCGTTGCCCTGGTTTCCACGCCGGTAGCCGCCTCAATGCGCTTGGCCATGGAAGTGGAATGGCCGATACCCTCCGCATTGATAATCAGATGATGAATCTTGCCCTTCTTACGGCTCTCTATAATGTGGGTGACGATTTCCTGTTCGTCGTAATTGTAGTTCTCCGGGAGCAGGACATCCTCCGCCCCGTTGGCAACACCGCACCACAGCGCGATATAGCCTGCATGCCGCCCCATTACCTCGATAATGCTGCATCGCTCATGGGAGGAAGAGGTATCCTTTACCTTATCGATGGCCTGCATGGCCGTATTAACCGCCGTGTCAAAGCCGATGGTATAGTCCGTACAGGCAATATCCAGATCGATGGTTCCCGGTATGCCCACGGCATTGATTCCATGCCTGGACAATGCCTGCGCCCCCCTGTAAGAGCCGTCGCCTCCGATTACCACCACGCCGTCAATGCCGTGGGCCCTGCAGATATCCGCAGCCTTCTGCTGGTACTCTTCCTTCTTGAATTCCAGGCACCTGGCTGTCCCCAGGACGGTGCCGCCCTTCTGGATAATATCGGATACATTGCGGGGTTCCATATCAATGATATCCTCGTTCAGCAGGCCATTATAGCCCTTTTTGATTCCCTTTACTTTCACTCCCCTATAAATAGCAGTGCGGACGACCGCCCTGATGGCAGCATTCATCCCCGGTGCGTCTCCCCCGCTGGTCAGAACTGCAATTGTTTTAATCTTATCAGCCATAACTCGCTCCTCCTGTCATTCGGAACTGCCGAAAACCGGGCACCTCCTTACCGTCACGGAAATATTTTATACCTTTTTGCTTCGTTTTTCAATAGGGCCTGCCAATATTTAACGTATTTTTACATTTTCCAGGCCAAACAGCCTCCCCAGCAGCTCCGCCGTGCCGCTGTCCGCCTTCACGCGGCGGTCGGGCGGAAGTATCTTGAAAGCCCTGGTATCTCTGAGATAAATAACAACATTATCATTGCCGTCAGAATCCGCAATGGCGGAAAACAGCTCCTGTTCCCTTGCAGAATAAGCATCCGCATTCGGGAACTGAATCCAGATGCCCTTCGGAAACGTTTTCATCTGCCCGCCGCTGCCCGGAGCATCCCCCGCTGCGGGTCTATCCCGATACGTCCCGCCGGAGGGCTGCCCGTTCCGGTTCTGCCCGCCCCCTGTATACTGGTTCCGGAAGATAGGCCTGCCCTTTGCCGCCCTGGCCTCCTCGAAGCTGACAATCTGTTCGCAGAGCAGCTTTCCGTCCTTTTCTTCCTCCACATTGGCCCGGCCCCTGATAAAGACCCTGGCTTCCTCCGTGAGCAGGGAGCCGTATTGCTCGTAGTCTCTGGGGAATACCACAACCTCCACATTTCCCACCAGATCCTCCAGGTTCAGAAAGGCCATCACCTTATCGTTCTTGGTAAATTTGATATTTTTATCCGCAATCATCCCCCCTACGACTACTTTTGCATGGTCTTCCAGGGGTACCTTGTTGCTGTCCTTATCCAGTGCGAAGTCGTTGGTGGTATTGGTGACATACTGCTCCAGAAGCGCCTGGTCGGACTCCAGCGGATGGCCGCTCACATAGATTCCGAGTACTTCCTTTTCGAACGCCAGACGCATTTCCTTGGGATATTCCCCCACATCCGGCATGCGGATATCGAATTCCTCCTTCTGGGATTCCTCCGCAATATCAAACAGGGAAATCTGTCCCGCTATGGTTTTCCGCCTGTCCTTTGTGACATGGTCCATAATCTGCATGAAAACACTCATGAACTGCTTTCTGGTGCCGCCCAGGCTGTCCATGGCTCCCGCCTTGATAAAATTTTCCACTGCGCGCTTATTCACATCCTTATCCGCCATACGGGTGATAAAATCGTTCAGGTTTGTAAACAGCCCTCTCTCCACGCGCTCCTTTACTATCGCTATCTGCTAATACAAATAAATGATCAGAGTTTTCGACATCTTTCATAGAAGTTGCAACTTTAAGATCCATATCAACCTTTAAATTGTAAGTTTTATTATCGCTCCATTCAAATTTTCCTTCATAAGTACTTTTTATATCAGAAACTATATCTTTGGCAGCTCTAGCCATATTTATATTATCACTTGAATTATTAAATATCTTTGCAGTTACATGCATAGTGACAATATCACCATTCCGAGTATACCAAATACTATCTCCATTCACATCAATATTATTCACCGGATTATTTGCGCCATATTGATAAGGTGATAAAGAAACATACTTCTCTGAAAATCTATCAGTTTTCATAAATCTCCCTAATGCAGCATCATACATCCTCGCTCCATAATCATACCAGTCCAACCCACCTTTACGATCCAACTCCTTGCCATTATACTTATAAGGCTGAGCATCTCCGGTAGAAGAAAACACACCTCCAAACGGATAATAATGATTCACTTCCTCAACCGTTCCCTCCTCATCTACAACCACACGATTATTACCCTGATGATCTTTCAAATAATAATGATACTTACCGTCAGTAAGGGACACATAGCCGACTTCCGTCAATAGAATCTGAGGTACTCCATTTTCATAGACCACATTGCCGCAGTAATCCGTTGTAACACTGTCTCCTTCCAGAACGTGCACGGTACGGAGTTTCCTGCCCGCAGCATCATAAAGATAAGATATACTGTTACCATTCGCAAACATTACACGACTAGGCAAATTTAAACAATTATACTGAATAGCAGTTATATTTTTGTTTAAATCTTTAGTCAGGTTGCCGTTTTCATCATATTCATACTCTGCGGGCAAATCAATACCGTCCTTGAACTCGAAGCCGTTATTGAAGGCAGAAGTGCCCGAACGGTCTGCCACCTTCTTTAACCGGTTACCGGCATAACTCAAAGAAAGATCATCAATCACATCATAACCCGTCGCTGAAGTCTGCCCGTAGCGTTTCAGACCCAAGATATTACCCATTTTATCATAGCCCGTCACCTGCTCATTAAAACGGTTGGTATTTACAGAAAGGCTCGGCCCTTCACCATACTCCGCATCAGTCAGGCGACCCAGACGGTCATAACTGAATTTATAACCGCGGGGAGTGGCCCCGGCTCCACTTTTCCAAGTCATACTGCTGATATTACCATTATAACAAGGGACTCCCAAACCGTCGGTATAATGCAAAGACTGGCTAAACTTACCGCCTTCAATACCGGTCAGCCAGTTACGGATATTGTAGGCATAGTCTGTTGCATAAATACCGTTATCCAGTTTGTCTGTCTGCAATCGGCCCAACTCGTCATAAGTGTGTTCCACAAGCAGGACGGAAGGATTGTTATCGTATTGGTGGCTCACTCGTGTCAGGCGTGACGAATGGTCATAAGTATAGGTATAACGTTCCGTCAATGAATACCCGGAACTATCCGTATGGGTGTGAAGGACGGACAGAGGACTTCCTTGAAAGGAGTATTCAGTGGCGTATGTATCCATGCCTCCATTGACACGGCTTGACAGGCTTTTCACTATCCGCTTGTTGCTGTCATAATAGTCCGCAGAATAAATGAATCCCGAAGAGCCATGCGTACAAAGTATGCTACCCGTAAGATTACCGATCGCACTCACAGTTCCTTCCGGAAAATTATATGCAGAAAAGCCGTTTCGTGTTCTAAAATCATACGTATCATAGTAGTTCACCACATATACACAAGGATCAACCAGATCAAAAGAGCTCTGATAACCACTGTACGCCAGGCCGGTGTCGCCTTCCATAAGAGTACCTAAAACAACTGTCTCACCGGCAGTCCGAACATGTTTATCGCTGTTGCTACATTCGCCCTCCACGACGACACGCCCATAGACATCATAAACAAAGAATGACCAAAGAGAATCATTACGCTGACAGCCATCCTGAGAGAAAACCAAACGGTGTGCCGCGTCATAAATCAGGTAAGAAGGGGCGCAACCGGGAAGCTTCTTATAAACAAGACGATCCAGATAGTCATAACGATATATGTAAGCATAAAGATCCAGATCCGGATGATCCTGGTAACCCGGAGGAAGCACAAACACCAGATTGCCATACTCATCGTAGACAAAATAAGTATCAAAAAATGTATCACCATCCAGAATGCGTGAAAGGACCAACTGATTTTCACTATTATAAAATTCCCAATGCATGTTGCCATCTTCGTCCTCGCTGCGTATGCCGCGAAGGCTACCGTCTGCATAGGGACTATCGCTCTCTACCAGCTCACCGCCGGCGGATACCAGATAACGCTTGCAACGTTGGACGGGTATACTCTCAAGATTACAGCTATATTTTTTGGATACGGCTTTACCGGTCCATTCATCACCAACACCAAACTCTTTTAACAGTAAACTACGGTGGGAAGCCTCATACGCGAAACGTGAACAGACGTTGCTGTGCCCATAATACTCCTGTGCCGACTTTAATATTTGCTTATAGTTCCCGGAAGCCCCTTCCGACAACACAGGAACCGGAAGAGTACGGGACTGTAAATTTCCCAATGAGTTATATTCATAACTTTCAGTCAGGTCTTTGCCCTGCGGGGTTATTCCGACGTGTATCTTCTGAGAAACACCGCCAAAACCATCCCCATAGGACACATCAGTCAGGGAGCGCACACCGTTCGTTTTCAACAGCGAGGCTGCTCCCGTATATTTGTCAAGCGGAGTTACCGTAAGTATGCCATAACGGTCACTCATGTTCACAGTCTTCCTCTGAGCGCAAAGAAGACCGGAGCTTGCACTTATCAATACAAGAACAATGATTCTTTTTATATTCATAATTTTTCCTTTTAACAGTTTCTTATTCATTTCTTATACTCATTATACTCCAGCACAGCGCCGTCCTTATCACGGATTTCCGTCAGTCTCCCGAAGCCGTCATAGCTGTATGTAGTTACATTCCCGTTAGGTTCATTCATATAGACAACTCCCCGTTGCGGAGCATATCTATAAACGGTCACCCGGCAAGGGGCGGGGAAAGCATTACGCAACGGAAGCAATACATTTTCAAGGGCACTGCCGTCAAGGTTTTGAAGAGACTCCACACTCACGCGCAGCCCGGAAACGACTTCCTGATATGACGCCCCTTCCACAATAGCCACCGGACGACTGTAGTTGTATCCCCAGAGCAATGCGACCACAGGAGCATCCGCACGGCGGATCTCACAAACATTGCCATAAGCATCGTGTACAGGATAAGATTCACTCATTGAAAAGAGCCCCTCATGCTTCCAGACGCTCACCTCGTCCAGCAAGGCCGAACCGGAGCCGGGATCCAGAGTATAGTCGAAACTGGTAAAGGAATCATCCATATAGCCTTCAGGACCTTCCACAGATTCTCCTATATGGGCAGGTCTCAATATATCATTGGCAGCCGTCATCGCCCTTCCAACGGCATCATTAACATGATATGGATAAGTATAATCACATTTCTTTTTCTTTCCATCGCTATACTTATAAATCTCCCTCACCGGAAGCCCGGATCGTATATCCCAGTCCGTAGAGCCATAAGTCCGGACAACCGTATCACTGACCAACTTACCAGCATAATAATCCGTATTCACAGTGAGCTGGTTTTCCACACGCGTATTCCCCCTGCCAATGCTATACCTGTACTCACGATAATAAAGGTCATCGTCCGTTTCCACACCGGACTGTTCTGCAACAACCAGATTGGCACGCCGCACTTCACGTCCCGCCACCACAGGAGTATTATTGTTCAAAGATATTTCAGTATATGTATGCTCCTCATCATGCACAGGCTGCTCCGTATCTACATCATAATCCGTTCTCCTGACCAGTTTGCCCTTCTTATAATGGGACACCTCATCATGCACCATACCATTTATTATACTTGGAAAATAGAAATTCGTATTGTATTCATAGTCTTCACGAGATACCGTTTTTCCATAATCATCTTTCTCCACAACACTCACATTAGGATATAGGACAGAGACTCCCGCTGCAGCACCGGCATCGGCCACCGGCAGGGATGAATACAAACGATAACGCATGCTGGTACGAGAGTAGGTACGCAAATAAAGTTTCTCCATCTCATCGACAAAAGTCACTTGAGGAGCATAACCTGTCGGAATACCGTCTTTCTCATACAAGAAACGACGTTCATTCTTCAGCGTACCTTCCACATCACGGCATTGGATAGAATAAATTCGCAAACCACCGGCATAAGATGAAATTGCATTCCCATATTCATCTGTATCGGGATATGTATTGAGCTCATACACTAATTCCTCTCTTGCACCTGTCGGATATTTAATAGACTGCAACGAATAAACCTGGGCGAATAAAATGTCCGGTGTACGGTCCGCACCTCCAATATAAGCATAACATACACCCCGGTCGCCATCGTAAGGCATTCCAAACTCCACCAATTGTCTTTCTACAAGATCGGTATTACCGGTCCGTCCGTTATAATATCCGAATTTATCCACTGCTTTGGTCTGCGTCGGTGAATAGTCATCCACGTAGTCATTATATGACATTGTATAACTACGGCTTTGATTATTGACCAGTTCTGTAAAATTGACCTCAGTAAGCAGGCTGCGTCCCATGAACCGCAGTTGCTTATAATTCAATGTGACACGTTGGATTTCCGCCCCATTTTCATAAATATGCACGGTTTTCAGAAGAGAAGAGGAATAATCAAAAACGACTTTTCCATTAGCGTACGTGATTTCTTTGGGATATTTTGCATCAACCGAATTGTAAGGCCGGTTATCATACTGGCCAACGTTTTCGACCGTAAAATCGGCCCAAAGAGAATCATTATGCAAAGCATACCCGTTCATCCGGAAAAACTTCAGTTTTCCATCCACTCCCTGCCAATATCCGTTACGGTAACTTTCACCCATATCCTCCACTGCATAATAGTCATAACTATCTGCATAAGTGAGCTTCTGTGTGACATACGAAAAAGAAAGCCTGTCCTGTTTCAGACTGGTGACATCCGTTAGTTTCCAGCCTGTAATCTTTCCCGTATTAGAGTATTCGGCTTCCTTAAAACGGTAAATATTACCGGAACCGTCCGTCACCTGAAATCCCGAACGTATGTCTGACGTTTCCACCTTATCAGAAGTCAACGGTAAATAAACCGGTATATGCGAGCCGCTTTCCGAGGATTTCTCAGGACGCCGGAACACGAAATTCCCCTAAGCATCAAATGTACTATAAAAAAACACATCCGGTTGTTCGTGCGCCATACCTTCGGTCATCTTATGCATATAAGAAGTGTCCCAACTGCCAAAGTCCGGGTTATAGATCAAATACCCTTCTTCATCAGGATTTCCTTGAATACTCCGGGTTACGGTGGGACCGAAATCCACGTTCCAGCCCAAGCCGGCCACGCCGTTTCCCGCACTGACCTTGATGCCTCCGCTGTCATATTGCAATCGTAAAGGCAGCGTGAAATCTCTTGTACGTATCTCATATATCGGGATACTAAGTTCAACTTTGCCTGTATTATAATTAACAGGACACATAATATGCTTCATCAACTCCTCCGATACCGGAGACACAGGAACATAATTATATTTGTATTTTCCTTCCGTATCAGCCAAAGCCGGCGAGGTGCCCTGGCTATATACGCTGCCCACACAAGTGAGCAGCGCAATTATTAAAATAATAGTCTTATTATTCATTTTAGATAACAGTCATCTGGTTTTTATAAAAAAATATTAATCCCTCTCATTACAGATTCATCGCATTAGCGCCCAAAACGCCTGCCAAAGCCGAAGCCACTGCGATAACCACCTTCAGGATCATATCCCATACTGATTTCTTCATTGCCATAATTTACCTCCTTTCCGTGTCTTTAAATACTTGTGTTACTCTGTGTTCTTTCGTGCTCACCGCCCCGATTGCAGATTCCCCGAATTCTCTGGACGCATCGAAGCACGGGCACTGTTTAATCCACTCTTCCGGCTCTATCTCACCGTTCCCGTTCAAGTCCGGTGAAAGATCGCGATGCCCGCATACCCGGCAGCCAGGGAAACGCAGCTCCAAATCGGTCACAAGTTGCCGGAGCGTAGCCCGCTGCGCCGGAGTCCGGGTATCTGCCGGGTGTC
>OFFE01002414.1_pt1 | contig 11325 bp, 10 predicted proteins | sample 1521371 | NCBI WGS metagenome assembly OFFE01 (sample SAMEA3504131, study PRJEB24116) | mouse gut metagenome | biome: mouse gut; feature: mouse-associated habitat; material: faeces | place: Denmark | collected 2011 | reverse complement strand
TTCCCCTGACGCGATCTCCTCCGTCATCATCGCCGTGTCGGCAATGTCCCGGACATTCACCGTGCACCCCGGCACCGCTGCGCGGATTTTCTCAGCCGTCCGCAGGGTCCTCTCGAAAAATGCATCTTTTTTATTAAAAATAGAAATCTCCCGCGCACCGTCCAACGCGCACTGTACCTGGATGGCTGTCGCTGCGCCCCCGCCTCCGGCAATCGTCATCTTTTTTCCCCGGATTTCAAAACCATGATCCCGCAGATTACTGACAAAGCCCTCGCCGTCCGTCATATATCCGGTCAGCTTTCCTCCGTCATTGACAATCGTATTCACGGCGCCGACGAGCTCCGCCGCAGGCGAGAGGGCATCCATATACCGGAGGGCCTCCGTCTTGCAGGGTGTCGTCACATTGCAGCCCCGCATCCGGAAGGTGCGCATCGCCGCGACCGCGTCCTTCACCCGGTCAGCATCTGTGTCAATTGCAACATAAACATAATCCAGCCCCAGCCTCTCAAAACTGTAATTGTACATGGCCGGGGAACCTGAATGGCCTACCGGCGAACCAAACAGCGCCATCAGTCCTGTGTGTCCCGATATTCTTCTCTCCATTGCTGGCTCTCCTTCCTCAAACGCCCTCTCTTATGACAACCGTAAAAATCCACCATTTGGGGAAATGGTGGATTTTCAAAAAAGGGGGAGAATTTATGAAAAAAAGTTTTATCACTTCTCGTGACAATATTTAATATACCCCCTATTTATGAAAACAAATTGTATAAATTTTGAACTCTCTTTGAACGATATGTTAAATAATATTCTGTGACCGGATTACCAGCAGAGCACCTCATGCCCCGTCTCCGTGACAAGCACCATGATCTCCCACTGTGCCGAGGGCAGCCCGTCCTCCGTGTATACCTCCCAGTCATTGTCAGAATCCACATAGATTTCCACTTTTCCCATATTCACCATAGGCTCAATTGTAAAAGTCATGCCGGGAACCAGAAGCATCTCGTGCCCCCGCCTGGAATTGTAACTTACCCAGGGCTCCTCGTGAAAGGCGAGACCGACACCGTGTCCGCCGATCTCCCGGACCACGGTGTAACCGTTTGCAAATGCGTGATCATGTACCGCCTGCCCCATATCGCCGAGAAAGCCCCACGGCTTTACCTCCCTGAGCCCCATCTCCACACATTCCTTCGTGACCTCCACCAGCCGCTTTTTTTCCGGACTGACTTCCCCGATACAGTACATCCTGGAGGAATCGGAAAAATAGCCGTTGAGGTTGGTGGACACATCCACGTTTACAATATCGCCTTCTTTTAAAATGACTTTTTCCGACGGAAACCCGTGACACACCTGGTCATTGACCGATGTGCAGACGCTGTATGGATACCCCTCAAAATGAAGCGGAGCGGGAATCCCTCCCATATCTGTCGTCATCCCGTAGACGATCCGGTCAATCTCCGCGGTATTCATCCCCGCGTGAATATGCTCTCCAATATAATCGAGCACCGCAATATTGATTTTGCAGCTCTCTTTAATACCTGCAATCTGCTCAGCATTTTTAATGATATCGTGCGTCGGAACAATGTGCCCCCTGGACGCAGCCAGCGCAATCCGTTCATCAAATGCCTGATGGCACACCTTGTATTTCCGTCCGCTGTTACACCAGCACGGATCATTTCTCCCAATTCCTGCTCTCATCTCTCCTGCTCCCCTGTCGCTGTCCGTGTGCGGTGTCACTTTCCGCAGAGCTTTGCAACTACCTGATTAATCACGCTTCCTTCAGCTTTCCCCCGCAGCTCTGGCATCACAGCTTTCATCACTGCGCCCTTATTCTTCCCTGCCAGCACATCCGCGAACTTTTCCTGAAGCAGCGCCTCCACTTCCTCCGCCGTCATCATCCGCGGCGCATACTCCGAAAAAATATCATACCGGGCCTGATACTCCCCGAGCAGATCCGTCCGCTCCGCCGGACAGGTATCTATCTGCTCTTTCACGGTCCTGACCTCCTTTAAAATGACACGGTCCGTCAGCTCCTCCGGGATATTATCCCTGCATCCCTCGTCGATCGCCGCCTTCTTCGCCGCCGATACCAGCGCTGAAAGTGCGTCTTTGCGCACTTTATCCCGCGCCTTCATCGCCGCTATCATATCCTTCTGCAGCTGCTCAAACTGCATGATCCTCACTCCTTCCGCTGTCTGCGCCTGTCAGTCTGCCTGTTCCTCATTCATCCCTTTGTCCGCGCCCGTCAGTCTGCCTGTTCCTCAGTCATCCCTTCCACCGGCTCCGCCTCCGTGCTCTCAACGGTCGTGGTAAAGAGATTGTCAAATTCCACCTTCTCCCAGTTCTTCTCATTGACCGTCCATGTATGGCCTTCCTCCCAGCCCGTCACAACCTCGTCATAATGTTCGCTGCGCCGGTCTTCTATGATAGACTTTCTGGTCGCCTCTGTCGCATCGGCATCTTTCTCTGCATCCAGACGCAGGATGTAATAGTTCTCCTCCGTCTCCGTCACGCCGGAGACCTCTCCCTCGCCGAGTCCCTTTAATGCGGCAAGCACTGCCTCATCCAGCGACTCATCCTCCGCCGTAAAAGTACCGCTGCTCACAGTATACTCCTGCTTTGCCGCCGCGTTCTCCAGACTATCCGCCTTTGCCTCCTCTGCAACTTTTTCCATGGTCTCTTTCAGGGCAGCCTGTTCCTCCTCCGTATATTCCACGGAATTGCCCTCCTCGTCCACGTGGGTCTTCCGGGATACCGTTACGTAGCTGTAAGTGCCGGTAGCCGCCTCCTCATCGCTCACACTGGTATCCGTCTCCGCCATAATCGCATCCTGCATGCGGCTCTGAATGGTCTGGAGCGTAAGATACTCCTCCACAATCTCCTGCTCCGCGCCAAGCGCATTGAGCGCATCCTGCCGGTTATCCGCGATAAAAGCGGCCGCCGCCTCTCTTATGGCCTCATTGTCTTCCTCCGTAACCGCGACACTGTATTCGTCCATGTGGGCTCTCAGAATATACATGGTCTTCAGGCCGTCCAGAGTACTCTGCTTTGCCTCCTGTTCCATGGTCATCCCGCCCCCGAACAGATCGGAAATCCAGACTTCCTCGCCAAAAATGGATCTGTAATAATCATCGTAACCCGCCTGATAGAGCCGCACCGCAAAATTTGCAAGCCCCAGTGAAACTTTTGTCTCGTCAAAAACCGCTGCATCCGCGTCTTTATTCAGTCCACCGCATCCGGTCAGAACCGATGCCGCCATTGCACCGCCTGTCAGCAGTGCGGTCAGTTTCTTTACTCTCATATGTTCCTCCTGTATCCCCCGAATCAGAAAAACCGGGACAATCATCTGTCTATTATAGTGCTTTCAGGGGAAAGGTGCAAGAATTTTCCGCTTTTTCAGAAAAAAAGCTTCAGATTCTCTCCTGTCATCCAGTGCAGACAGACACAAAATTATTCTTGCTTTTTCCATGGATCCTTATTAAGATAGAAGTATACATATTTAACAAAAAAGGGAAACGGAGCAGGTAAAATGAACGATTTACAGACACAAAAGAAACGCAGAAAAACAGGACGTCTCGGAACAAAGGTCAGCCTTCTGGCGGCAGCCCTTCTGTGCGTCAGCAACGTCCTCATCGTGGCACTGTGCGTCTCCATGTATTATAAACAGACGCAGCTTATGCTTGAAAACCGGTGCGTCAACGGCACAAATATGCTGGCTTACCAGAGGCAGCACGGTTTCGGGGAGGCAGACCAGACAAAGCTTCTGGACGACCTGAAAGAACAGATGCGATGCGAATTCACCATTTTTCACGGGGATGAACGCGCGTACACAACCATCCAGCAGGACGGGAAGCGCGTCACCGGCACCAAACTGAATGAAGAAATCGCTTCCATCGTTATCGGGCAGGGGCAGTCCTACGTGGGCGAGGCGGAGATCCTTGGCATCCCGCATCTCACTTCCTATGTGCCGTCCATTGAATCTGACGGTACCGTAAGCGGCCTGATCTGCTGCAGCATCTCCATGGAAGAGGTTTCCAACCAGATCAGCCTCACGGTCAAACTCGCCTGCGCAGCGGGGGCCGGCCTGATTTTTGTGGGAATCATACTGATGTCCCTGTATGTAAGGCATGCGGTATCCGTTCCTCTTTCCAGACTAACCTCACGGGCTAAGAGCATGGAGCGCGGGGAACTGGGACTCTCACAGAATAAAGATCTGACGGTAAATATCCATTCCAACGACGAAGTCGGCGTGCTGGCAGATATTTTTGACCACACAATCCGCCGCCTGAGAGGATACATCGGAGAGATCTCCACGATACTTGAATCCATCTCTAACGGCAATCTGGAAACCGCGACAACACAGGATTATGTAGGGGACTTTACTTCCATTAAGACCTCCCTGGACAGTATCCTTGGCAACCTCAACAATACCATGTCCCAGATTGTGGAGAGCTCCGCCTATGTCTCAAACGGCTCGGAGCAGATGTCCATCGGGGCACAGGCATTAAGCCAGGGCGCGGTGGAACAGGCGAGCGCCGTCGAGGAGCTCGATGAAACCATCCAGGATATCTCAGCCAAAGTCGGACAGACCGCGGAAAATGCTATGGAAGCCAGCCGTGAAGTGGAAAGCCTGGGTGCCCAGATACTGGAAAGCAACCAGAAGATGCAGGAAATGATACACGCAATGGAGGAGATCAACAACAGTTCCAGCGAGATCGAAAAAATCATCAAAGCTATCGAGAGCATCGCTTTCCAGACCAATATTCTCGCCCTGAACGCATCCGTGGAAGCTGCAAGAGCCGGCGAAGCCGGAAAAGGCTTTGCCGTTGTGGCGGAAGAAGTGCGCGACCTCGCAGGCAAGAGTTCCGAGGCTTCCCAGTCCACTGCCGCCCTTGTAGAGCGCTCCATCAGCGCAGTCGGCCATGGCACAAAAATTGCCAGCGAGACCGCCGCACGGCTTGAGGAAGTTGTCACAGGCGCCAGACATATTATGTCAACGACAAGCCAGATCGCCGAGGCGTCCCGCTCTCAGGCAGATTCCATTGCCCAGATACAGGAACGGATTAGTCAGATTTCAGATGTAGTTCAGACAAATTCCGCGACAGCGGAGGAAAGCGCCGCAACCAGCCAGCAGTTAAGCTCCCAGGCCGGTCTTCTGAATCGCCTGACGGGCATGTTCCATCTGAGATCATCGTAGCACAAAGAAAAATGCTACTGCACATGTGATGTGATGCACGCCACGCGATGCTATGCACGCCACGCGATGCGATGCACGCCACGCGATGCGATGCACGCCACGCGATGCTATATTAAGCAGACACAATGCCGGTGCCAATAAAGATACAAAAAAATGCTATGCAGTGGACGAACCTTCTGCATAGCATTTTTACATCTGCATAGCATTTTTGCATAGCATTTTAGCATTGCATTTTTGCATAGCATTTTTGCATAGCATTTTTGCATCAGCCATTCTGTTCCGCACGCCACTGCCTGCACTGCTCAAGCCGGACACCGTTATCGCTCTGCTCCATCTCATAGGCAAATTTATGTAACAGGGAACAGACAAAATTGCCGCACTCCCCACAGTGCCCATGTTCTTTTTCCTCACAGCAGGACTTCACTGGGCAGCTGTCCCCCCAGAACGGCTTCTCCATCTCCACACATCCCCTGCACCCCATCGTCTCACGGTACTGGCATGTACTGCACAACAGTCCGCATCTTGATTCTGTCATCTTTGTTACCTCCTGATTCTGAAATCTTATGTACTACGCCCACACAACGGCTCCCATGCCATCCTTACATGACCGGATACCCGCATATATATGATACAGGCTGAGCCAGTATACAGGCATATACTTATAAAATAACACAACGGACATGACAACTATATGTCATGTCCGTCTCCTTCTTACCCGTTTCGTCCCCGGAAAATTCCGGCACATTTCTTTTCTCACGCAGAATTTTAAAAAACCCCGCCAGACAGGTGCCCCGCGTCTTTTTTCCCCGCCTCCCGGAACACAAACAATTTACTGATTACATAATTAAGCGCAATCACAACAATCTGCCCCGCCACCTTGATTACCATACTGTCAAAGCCCAGCCAGGTGATAAATACCAGCAGAATTCCCTCTTCCACCACAAGTGTTGCAATCCTTCCCGAGAGAAACTTTCCAAGCTCCCGCACGATGCCCGCCGCATCCGGACTAACCTGCCCAAATACCCATGTACGGTTTGTGATATATGCAAACAGCACCGCAATCACCCACGAAAATACATTTGCGACCAGCTCATTCATTCCGGCAGCCCTCTCAAAAAGTGCATAAGATATAACGCTGATCAGAAACGTGAGTCCGCCGAAAAACAGATACAGAAGCACCTCTCTGTTCTTCTGATAAAATGGCTCCAGTATATTTAAAACCGGAACCTCCATCAGCCTGTCAAAAATATCCTTTTTTCTCATCCGATCCCTCTTTCCCGTTATCCTCTGTCTCCTGTGCCTGCCCTTTGCGCACCTGTTCTGCAGCCGCTGATTCCTGCATGGCTCCCGCGCCATTTTCCGGATCCTGACCTTCTCCTTCCACAGTCCTCTCACTGATGATATAGCGTGGCCGCTGTTTTACTTCCATATAAATTTTTCCGATATACTCTCCCAGAACTCCCAGGCAGACCAGCTGAATTCCGCCGAGAAAACACATCAGACAGACCGTACTCGCCCAGCCGGTCACTGTTTTTCCCAGCAGCTCCGTGACCACTGCCCACACGACACCCGCAAAACTAAGTACTGACATACCGGTTCCCAGCCCTGTAATCATCCTCAGTGGCCTCACGCTCAGACTTGTGATTCCGTCAAACGCCAGGCCCAGCATTCTGGACAGAGGGTAATGAGTCTCTCCTGCAAGCCTCTCATGTCTCTCATAATATACGCTTGTGCTCTGAAAGCCAACCAGGGGAACCATTCCCCGCAGAAACAGATTGGCTTCCCCGAACTTCGCCAGCTCCCGCAGGGCACGCGCCGAAATCAGCCGGTAATCCGCATGATTAAACACAATCTCTGCTCCCATCAGGCGAATCAGCCGGTAAAAAGCCTCCGCGGAAAACCGCTTAAAAAGCGTATCTGTATCCCTCCTGCTCCGGACTCCGTACACGATCTCGCTTCCCGCATTCCACGCATCTACCATAGCCTCCATGGCCCCGATATCGTCCTGCCCGTCACAGTCAATCGTAATCGTGATATCTGCTGTGTCTTTTACCTCCATCAGTCCCGCAAGCAGTGCATTCTGATGCCCCCTGTTGCGGCTCTGTCTTATCCCGGAAAAATGCCTGTCCTCTTTCGCCAGCGCCTGTATGAGCTCCCAGGTCCCGTCCCTGCTGCCATCGTCCACAAAAAGAATCCGGCTGTCACAACTGATCTTTCCACTGTGCACCATCTTCATCACTTCCCCGAGAAAAAGCCCTGAGGTTACAGGCAGAACCTTTTCTTCGTTAAAACAGGGAATAATCACATACAGCTTTGCATCTGTTCCCGCTCTCATCCTACTATTTATACTATTGTCTGCCATCCGCCTTTACCATGCATCCTTTTCCCTGTCATTTCTTCTGTGATCAGAATATATATCTTTTCTTTGTATTATATCCACCCGGAAAAAAATATCAACCATCACCGCACTATTTTTACATTACCTCAGGAAAAACGGAACAGCAAAAACGCCGTGCAGCCGGCGAACCGGCCTGCACAGCGCTGTGCTCAGATATTTATCTGTCTCTCTGATTGCTTATTTTGCTTTCCACTCATCAATCTGCTTCTGAAGTTCTTCACGGATTGTCTCGAGACCAGCTTTCTCAAGGTCGGCATAAAGTGCCGGAACAGCTTCCTGCGGATCTCTTGTACCGGTATAAAGCTCTTTCTTATAACGGTCCATAATCAGCGAGCAGTTTGCAATTTCTGTCTCCACGTTCGATCTGTCAAAATTAAATCCGAAGAGAACGGAGTAAGTTGCAGTCTCATTCCACTCTTCTACCTTATCCCACTGATCCGGCTCATTCGGAGCTACCGGATACAGGGTGAAATACGTTGCCTGAGAGTAGGTTGCCGGGCTGTAGCAGTTCTCTGTACGGGTGATGGTTCCGTCATCGTTCTTCGTGTAATCGGTACCCTCAATGCCGTATGCGAACAGGTTACGCATTGTCTCGTCCGTATTGACAAACTCCAGATATTTGAGCGCTTCCGCCTTGTAATTGGAAGCAACGGAGATCGCATTTACGGAACCCAGAATGGATGTTGAGGAGTACAGCGGGCCTGCGAACGGCTCTGCAACACATTCTGCACCGCGGCTCGTTGACCATGATACTTCCGATCCCGGGAATCCCTGTCCGGAAGACACCACGTTCCACTTCGGTCCCTGATCCGTTGTAGCGGCATCCGGATTGATCAGACCGTCGTTGTACCACTTATGCATATGCGTTAAGATATTCATAATATCTTCCTGCTCAAACACATTCACCACTTTCATGTCCGCATCGTCGAAACGCACACCAATCGCCGGAACTGCAGAAGATTCATAATTCATCAGGAAACCATTGATACCGTCAGAAGCAATGGTCAGCGCATACTGAGACTCTGTGATCTCCCCTGCCTTAATCGCTTCCTGTACCTGGTAGAGCACCGGATCCAGCTCATCTACCGAGTGAATATTCTGGTAATCAATGTTGTACTTCTCAACCACAGCTTTATCCCATACCCAGTACTGTGTCTGCGAAGAATCTTTATAGGTCGGGATGGAATAAATCTTGTCATTCACTTTGACAGCTTCCCATACCTTCTCCGGAATCAGCTCCGTCAGACCCGGAGCATCAGCAATCATATCCGTCAGATCTGCAAACGCGCCAAGCGCAATCCCTGCGGTATATTTATCACCGTTTGTAAACATCAGATCCCAGTACTCACCGGAATTGATCATGGCAGTCACTTTGTCAGACCAGACACCCCAGTCGAGATAGGAAATATCCACACCGATCCCGATCTTTTCGATCGAATACTCGTTCATCGCCGCGATAACCGCGTCGTTGTTCTGCGGAACGCTTCCGATCTGAATCCACTTAAGCATAACCGTCTCACCATTATTGCCGCCCGTGGACGCCTGGCCGCCTGACTCTGTTCCGGATGCAGCGTTTCCGCCGGTACTTCCTCCGCTGTTATCTCCGGTGTTGCCATCGCCTCCGCCGCAGCCTGCGAACAGCGAACCCGCCATCGCAACCGTGAGCAGTGATGCCAGAACTCTTGAAAACTTTTTCATAATAATTACCCCTTTCTTTTTTTATCTACTCTTTAACCGACCCGATGGTCAGGCCGGAAACAAAGTACTGCTGGAAAAACGGATATACACAGGCAATCGGCGCCACAATCAGCACTGCCATCGCCATACGCATCGGCTCCTTGGGCATATTTGTCGCGTAAGCCGCGATGGAAGCGCCCATGGTGTCTGCATTCTGCGCGAGGAATTCAATATTCTTCTCAACATTCATCAGAACGGCCTGCAACGAATACATTTTCGGATCTGAAATATACATCAGAGACTGAAACCAGTCATTCCAGAACGAAAAGCTTAACAGAATTCCGATTGTAGCAAGCAGCGGCTTGGAAATCGGAAGTACAATCGTAAAGTAGGTCCGAAGCTGTGAAGCCCCGTCAATCTCCGCAGATTCCAGAATAGACTGTGGAATCGTCGTTTTAAAGAATGTACGACAGATAATAACATTGAACGATGACACTGTCAGCGGCAGAATCAGAACCCAGATGGAGTCCTTGATATTCAGCACCGAGGTATATACGTTGTAGGTGGATACAAGTCCTCCTCCGAATACCATCGGGATAAATACGATAATGGAATAAATCCCTTTCAGCTTGAAATTACTTCTGGAGAGCGCATATCCCATGGATGCTGTCAGAAACAGACCGAGCAGCACGCCTCCGACTGTCACGACTATCGATACCAGAAAGGCTCTTCCGATCATGATCCGGTTATTCCAGAGATACGCATATGCATCCAGCGACCAGGATTTCGGCAGGAAAGAATAACCGATTTCATTGATACTTTCCATGCTCGAAAACGAAATCACTACGATAAAAACTGCCGGTACGATACAGGTCAGTGCAAGAATCGCAAATATTGTGCTAAAGAGGACGTTCGTTCCCGGTTTGACCCGGTTGATTTTGGACTCTACCTCCGGTTCTTCCTGTGCTTTCCGTTTTTTTAATTTTTCAGCCATTTCTTCCACCTCCCCTTAAATAATCGCACTGTCATTGTCGACCTTCTTCACAATCCAGTTGCTCAGAAGAATCAGACCGCAGCCTACCACTGACTGTAAGAATGCCGCCGCGGAACCCATGTTCGGATTCGGCTGTGTCTTGATCATCTTATAGATAAACACGTCGATCGTCTCTGTAACGGTATACAGGGAATCAGAACCCTTGGTCACCTGATAGAAGAGACCGAAATCACTTCTGACCAGACCGCCCATCGCGAGAATGAACATCATGATAATCACGGATTTCATCAGCGGGAGCGTGATTTTTGTTGCCTGCTGGAACTTCGTCGCCCCGTCGATCATCGCCGCCTCATACAGCGTATTGTCGATACCAGTGATCGTCGCGAGGTACACGACCATGCCGTAACCCATGCCCTTCCACTGACTTAAGAAAATCAGGATTGCCGGCCAGTACTTCGACTCCTGATACCAGCTCACCGGATCCTTGCCCATATTCACAAGAACTGTGTTGACCAGACCTTTATCCGGGCTTAAAAATGCGAACACAAAATAGGTGACAACGACCCATGACATAAAGTAAGGCAGGAACATCAGCGTCTGGCAGGTCTTTCCGTAGCGCTTGCTGTAAAGCTGGCTCATCATCAGGGACAGACAGACCGGAATCACAATCCCAAGGATAATGAACACAATATTATACAGAAGCGTCAGCTTCACAACCAGTGCGCCGGAACCGGATGTAAACAGGAATTCAAAGTTCTTGAATCCGGTAAATTCGCTCTTTAACAGATTGTAAAAGAAACTCTTCGTACCGTCAATCAGCTTATAGTTTTTAAATGCCATCAGGATACCAAACATCGGAAAGTAGCAGAAGCAGATATACCATATCACTGTAGGAAGCGTCAGTAATGTCAGCTCCGTATCCCGCTTCGCCCACCTGTCCCTTTTCTTCGTTTTTGGTAAATTTCGTTTCTCCATTTTCACCCTCCTTTTTTTTCAGAAACCTTACGGCCTTTTACGGAGACGATCCCATGCATCGATCTGTCTCTGCATCTCGTCAATCAC
>OFFE01002409.1_pt1 | contig 11342 bp, 13 predicted proteins | sample 1521371 | NCBI WGS metagenome assembly OFFE01 (sample SAMEA3504131, study PRJEB24116) | mouse gut metagenome | biome: mouse gut; feature: mouse-associated habitat; material: faeces | place: Denmark | collected 2011 | reverse complement strand
CAAGAAAGACGTTTATCAATTCCCGCTTGGCGGCAAAGCTCTTGCCGGAGCCCGTGGAGCCGAGATACATCCCATTGGCGGATTTCAGCTTTTTCCGGTCAGCCATGATGACATTGTGGGAAAGCGCGTTCATGCCGTAGTAGAGGGCCTGCCCGCCCATGCGGAGCTCCCGCGTCATAAAGGGAATGAAAATCGCGGTGGAGCTGGTGGTCATGCCCCGCTGTATCTGCACCTCGTTATAGCCGAGGGCCAGCGAGGACATAAAGCCCTGCTCCTGCTGCCAGTCCAGCCGCTTTAAGGCGCAGTTGTATTTCTGCGCGATGCCGGAGACGGTGAACACGTCATTTTCCAGCCGCTGGCGGGTGGGGGCGAGGTTGATGACGGTGAACGTCAAGAGGAACATCCGCTCATTCCTTGACTGCAAATCCCCCAAAAGCTCCGCCGCGTCCTTGGAAAAGGTGATAAGGTCGGGGGGAAGTATATCCATGTCATACCCGGCGCGGACGGCTTTTTTCTGCTCCTCCACTTTCATCTTGTCAATGTCCGAGATTTTCCCCTTGATGGTCTTTATCGCCTTTAACTGGTCAACGGTCTGGATGTGCATGGTGACGGTGAGCTCCGCGTCAAGCTCCAGAATTTCCCGCAAAAGGCGGTCAGAGAGCTCGGACGCCAAAATCTGAAGATAGGACGCCGCGCCCCAAAAGCCGCCCACCCGGAAGAACCGGGAGCCCCTAAAGTCAAAGCCGCCGCTGGGGGTGATGAAGTCCTTTGTCCCCATCCCCGTTCTGGAAATATCCGCCCACGAAAAGCGGAACGGCTCCCGCCGCCCGGGGTGCATCTGCCCATGCAGGAGGGCCAGCCGCTCCCGCCCGTCCAGAGGGGACGAGGGCACGCCCAGCCGGTGGAGGTTGCCCATCACGTCCGCCTCCACCCGGTCAAGCCGGGGCCGGGCGGCGGCGATGCCCTCGGCAGGCACGCCAAAGGTGATATATTTGGAGCGTTCGATGCCGTTGTTGCTCCGGGCAATCTGGCGTTTGAGCATCCCCACGAACTCGCCCCGGATGCTGTCAAAATCGTCCGCCTGGGCGGGGATGTTCACATGGTAGCGGCTGGTGGAGTGGGAGCGGCGGTTGATAAAGGAGAGCTGGACGGGGAGCGCGCTGTCGAAGTAGTTGAGGAACGAGCTCCACCCGCTGAATATCGCGGACTGATCCTCGGTGGATGCCACGGAATAATTGATGTCCTCATATTCCACGGTCTTTGTGTAGAGCCCGCCGGGGAGCTGGCACACCCCGTCCGGGTGCATCGCCACATAGGGGATGGACTGCTGGGCGGACAACGCCGCCTTATTTTTTCGCCTGCTTGTTCGGTTTTCCATTCACTGCCTCCTTTCCCGCCTGCCCGGTAAAGGGCGCGTAGATGTTCCCGGTCTTGTAGGGCCTCACGCCGGGCCGCAGGTACTTGGCCCGGATGATGTTCTTTACCACCTTTTCCAGCGGCAGGCCGTCTTTCTCATACATCGCCAGCAGAAACGCCGGGAGCATGATGCCCAGCATCAGAAACAGCGCCGCCGTGTTCCCAAAGGTATTCCGGGCCAGCAGGTAGGAGGGGACTCCCACAAGGGCCGCACCGCCGAAACACACAAGCTGGCGTTTTGTCAGGTTGAAAGCAATCTTTGTCTTGATTTTGGATAAGTCATTGGGTACATTCACATAGGGCATTTTCAAGCCTCCTTTCTTTGGGACAAAATGTCCCGAAGTCCCGCCGTAGGTTCCACCTCATTCCCCCACACGTCCCAGCCGGGGGCCGTCTGGCGGGCGAACAGTTCCACGCGGGGAACGTCCCCCATAAGGGCCACGATTTTCTCCCGGGCCTCATCCGGCTTTTTGCTGTGGCCCTCGATAGGGGAGATAATATCGAAAAGTACCATACCTAATTTTTGACTATTTTCAGACCTGCAACTATCTTCTGGCCAAAAACCCACTTTTATTTTCCACTTTATTTATTTTCTTTATTGTATATCGCGTTTAAGTGTAAAGGAAAAGTGGGAAAGTGGGCAGAAATATCCTGCTTTCCAGACCTGCAACTATCAAAAATAGCAGCAAATCAGGCACGCGGAATGCCCCGAATTCTATCTTAAGTTCTTAGAATTTCTATCCTAAGTTAGACAGAACCGGGGCAAATTGTGTCTTGCCTTACTTCAGATTCCGCAATTTTCTCACCTCTTGAACAGTCATAATGCCTCTTTCTGCCATACTCAGATATGCCCGTATACTTTCCTCAAACGGCTGCTGAGCCATCTGGATAAATAGACTCAACCATCTGCCTCAGCTCCTCCATGGCGATGTCGCCGCTGATGGCACACTCTGCGCAGCCCAAAGAACCCTCACCCACATAAAAACCGGCAGTCTATCTCTAGACTGCCGGCATCTGTATGAATATCCGGAGGGGTCTACTGCTTCACCACCGGGGCTACCTTGCCGTCGGCATGGATGTCCACGATCAGCTTTCTCGGGCACTTGGTCACGCAGGTGCCGCAGGAGGTACACTTGTCATAGTCAATCCGGGCCACGTTGTTGGTCACCGTGATGGCGCCGGCGGGGCAGTTGCGCTCGCAAAGCTTGCACCCGATGCAGCTCACCGCGCAGTGGGCCTTGGCCGACGCCCCCTTCTCGTGGTTGGCGCAGGGCAGAACCACGTCCACCGCATAGGGCATACTGACGATCACATGCCGGGGGCAGGCGGCGGCGCACTGCATACAGCAGGTGCACTTCTCCCGGTCCACCTCCGCCACGCCGTGGGCGTTGATGTGGATGGCGTCGAACTTACACACCTTCACACAGGTGCCCCGGCCCAGGCAGCCGAAGGAGCAGTCCAGGGTGCCGTTGCCGGACACCTTCATGGCCGCCACGCAGTCCTCCAACCCCACATACCGCTCAAACTTGTGGCCTGCTCGGTCTCCGCCGCTGCAGCGGACAAAGGCCACCCGCCGCTCCACCGCCTGGACCTCCACGCCCATCACCGCCGCGATGCGGCTGGTTTGAAGGCCGGAGCAGCTGGGGCAGGCGTTCACCGGGGCCTTCTTCTCCAGAATGGCCGCCGCGCAGCCGGCGCAGCCGGGATAGCCGCAGCCGCCGCAGTTGGCTCCCGGCAGGCAGTCCAGAATCAGGTCCAGCCGGGGATCGGTCTTCACCTCAAACACCTTGGACGCCACCGCCAGCACCAGGCCGAACACGCCGCCCAGCGCGCCCAGAGTGAGCACAGCATAGAATATATTCACAGTCTATCTCCTCCTCTTTACCACGGGATCTGGAGCCCCTGGAAGCCCATGAAGCTCAGCGCCATCAGTCCCGCCGTCACCAGGGCGATGGGGAAGCCCTGAAAGGCCTTGGGCGGATCGGAGAACTCCAGCCGCTCCCGGATGCTGGCAAAGAGCACAATCGCCAGCAGGAAGCCCGCGCCGCCGGTGATGCCGTAGACCACGGACTCAATGAAGTTGTAGTGGTTCTGCACGTTCAGCAGCACCGCGCCCAGCACCGCGCAGTTGGTGGTGATGAGGGGCAGGTACACGCCCAGGGCCTCATAGAGGGAGGGCATGGACTTCTTCAGGAACATCTCCACAAACTGCACCAGAGCAGCGATGACCAGGATGAAGGCCACGGTCTGCATGTACTTCAGATCCAGGCTCTCCAGCAGCACGTTCACCGGGTAGCACAGCGCTGAGGCCAGGGCCATGACGAAGATCACCGCGAAGCCCATGCCCACGGCGGTGTCCATCTTCTTGGACACGCCCATGAAGGGGCAGATGCCCAGGAACTGGACCAGAATAAAGTTGTTGATGAGGATCGCGCCCAGGGCGATATCAAACAATGTCGTCCACTCCATGGTCACTTACCTCCCTTTACCTTGGTCTGAGCCCACTGCATCAGGGCGATGAGCACGCCCAGGGTCAGAAAGCCGCCCACAGGCAGGGCCATCATCCCGGCAGCGTACTCGGCGGGGAAAATCTCCGCGCCGTTGAAGGTGCCCGCTCCCAGCACCTCCCGGATGCCGCTCATCACCAGCAGCACCACCGTGTACCCCAGGCCCTGGCAGATGCCGTCCACGGCTGCGGCCAGGGGCTTGTTCTTGCTGGCGAAGGACTCCGCCCGGGCCAGGATGACGCAGTTGACCACGATGAGGGGGATGAACACGCCCAGGCTCTCCGCGATATCGGGGAAAAAGGCCTGGAGCAGCAGATCCACCATGGTCACAAATCCCGCGATGACCACGATATAGGCCGCAATGCGCACCTGCTGGGGGATCACCCGCCGCAGCAGGGAGATGAAGATGTTGGAGAGGGTGAGGATGATGGTCACCGATGCGCCCATACCGATGCCGTTGGCGATGGTGGTGGTGATGGCCAGGGTGGAGCACATGCCCAGCAGCTGGACCAGCACCGGGTTCTGGGTGATAAAGCCTTCCTTTAACTGCTTACCGATATTCATTGCGCTTCCCTCCTCCTTTACTGCACGCCCCGCACGGCGGCCAGGGCCGCGTTGACCCCGGCGGCCACGCCCTTGGAAGTGACCGTGGCGCCGCTGACGCCGTCAAAGCGGTTGGTTCCGGCGTTGACGGTGATGTCACCGCCCGCGTGGCTCATGCCGATGAATCGGTCCAGCACCCCCTGATCGCTGACCACCTTGGTGCCGATGTTCTTGGTCTCGCTGTGCTTGGTCACCGACACGCCGGTGACCGCACCGCTGCCGTCCACGCCCACCACCATGTCGATGGCCCCCTGGCTCCCGGTGGCGGACACCTCCGCCACAAAGCCCGCCGGGGCCCCGCCGGAGATGGCGCGGTACAGGGCCGTCACCCCGGGCGTCTCCCCCTCCACCTTCTCATAGGCGTCCGCCGGGAGCACCTGGGCCATGGCGGCCTCGGTCTTGGCCTTCAGCGCCGCGTCGATGCGGGGCTTGGTGACCTGGTTGACCGCCCCCAGCAGCAGGGCCGTCACCAGACAGATGCCCAGCAGGGTCCCGGCCAGCCGGCCTATGTATTTCGGGTCAATGGCGGTCTGGTTGAGGGCCTTGGGCTGAGGAGCGGGGGTTCTCTCCTCCACCGGCTCCTTCACGCTGTTCTTGCTGTTCTTGCTCATTTGCCCGCAGCCTCCTTTTTCTCGGATTTGGCCGCCTTCACCACGCCGAAGCGGTTGGGGCGGATGTTCTTGTCAATGAGCCACACCGTCAGGTTCATAACCAGAATGGCGTAGCACACGCCCTCGCTGTAGGAGCCGAAGTACCGGATGAACACGGTAATCAGGCCGCAGCCCACGCCGAAGATCGCCTGTCCCTTGTGGCTCACCGGGCTGGTGACATAGTCGGTGGCCATGAAGAAGGCCCCCAGCATCAGACCGCCGCCCAGCAGGTTGTAGAGCATCCACTGCACCGGGTCATTGCCCCGGGGGAAGAGAAAGGTGAGGGCGGCCACAGTGCCGATGTAGCTGACCGGGATGTACCAGGTGATGACCTTGCGGAAGATGAGGAACATCCCCCCCAGCAGCAGAAGCAGGGCGCTCACCTCGCCCATGGAGCCGCCGGTGAGGCCCACCAGCATCTCCGGCAGATCGTACATCTGGGTCAGGCCCTCCAGGTTGTTCTCGTGGAGCAGGGCCATGGGGGTGGGGTAGGTGGCCGCGTCAAAGGCCCCCGCAATGGGCACAGCGGCCCGGGGTCCCACCCAGGTGGTCATCTCCCCGGCCCAGGAGAGCATGAAGGCCCGGGCCGCCAGGGCGGGATTCAGGAAGTTCTTGCCAATGCCGCCGAAAAGCTGCTTGACAAACACGATGGCAAAAAAGTCTCCGATAAGGAGGATCCAGTAGGGGATGGTCACCGGGCAGACAAAGGCGATGAGCACGCCCGTGACGGCGGCGCTCAGATCCCCCAGGGTGTTGTCCTTTCTCAGCGCCGCCCGGTAGAGCCATTCAAAGCCGCAGCACCCCGCCGCGCTCACCAGCGCCGTGGCCAGGGCCCGGGGGCCGAAGTTGTACACCGCAAAGGCCAGGGGCAGGGCCATGGCGATGAGCACCTCCCCCATGATGTGGCCCGCGCCGTCCTTGGTGCGGATATGGGGGGAGGAGGAGCCGATGAGGTTGAGTTCCTTGTAATTCATGCCTTGGCCTCCTTCTTCTCAGCCTTCTCGGCCTCGGCCTTGGCCGCGGCCTCCGCAGCCGCCTTGGCGGCCGCTCTGGCGTTGTTGATCTTCTGCTTGCCCGCCCGGAAGGACTGGACCAGATACAGCCTCCCGGGACAGATATAGGTACACGCGCCGCACTCGATGCAGTCCAGGACATTGGCCTTCTCCAGCTCCTCCAGCATCCCCGCCTGCTCGTACTGGTACATGAAAACAGGCTGGAGGTGCATGGGGCATACGCTGATGCACTTGCCGCAGCGGATGCACGCCGGGTGCTCCACCGTCCGCTCCTCCTTCTCGCAGAAGGCCAGAATGGCGTTGGTGCCCTTGCCGATGGGGGCGTCCATGTCGTACTGGGCGTGGCCCATCATGGGGCCGCCCATGAGGATTTTGAAGGTGGACTTCTTCACGCCCCCGCAGGCGTCCAGCAGATCGCTGATGGGGGTGCCGATGGGGCAGAGGAGATTTTTGGGCTCGTTGACCCCGGAGCCGGAGACGGTGACGATCCGGTGGGTCACCGGCTTGCCCTGGTACACGGCCTCGTAGATGGCCATGGTGGTGACGATGTTGAACACCGCGCACCCGATGGAGGCGGGCAGGGCCCCGGGGGGTACCTGACGGCCGGTAATGGACTGGCACAGCTGCTTCTCCGCCCCCTGGGGGTACCGGGTCTGGAGCACGTCTACCACCGCCGGTGCCTTCTCCTCGGCGATCTTCAGCCGGAGCATCTCGGCGGCGTTGGCCTTGTTGGCCTCAATGGCGATGTGAACCCAGTCCACGCCAAAGAGCTTTGCCAGGATGCGCACGCCGCCCAACACCTCATCCGGGTGCTCCAGGAGAGTGCGGTGGTCGCTGGTGATGTAGGGCTCGCACTCGGAGGCGTTGACGATCACCGTGTCCACCTTGCCCAGGCCGGAGGAGATCTTCACGTGGGTGGGGAAGGTGGCCCCGCCCATACCCACGATGCCGGCAGCCTTGACGATGTCGCTGATCTGCTCTGGCGTGAGGCTCTCCGGGTCCTTGGGGGGGTGGAGATCGGGACAGGGGGTATTGTTAAAGTCGTTTTCAATGACCACGCTCATCACCGGCACGCCGGAGAAATGGAGCCGGGGCTCCACCGCCGACACGGTGCCGGACACGCTGGCGTGGACCGGGGCGGAGACGAAGGCCGTGGCCTCCCCCACCATCTGCCCCAAGGTCACGCTGTCCCCCACCGCCACGCAGGGCTTGCAGGGGGCCCCGATGTGCAGGGACATGGGGATCACCACCCGGGCGGGAGGCGGAAGCGTTTCGATCGGCTTCTTATTGGTAGCGGCCTTCTGGTCGTTGGGGTGGATGCCGCCAAAAAAAGATTGTGCCATATCTTCACCTCATTCTTTTCTCACATGGGCCCCAGGGCCCAATTTTTACGCATACCATCATACTCCCATCTTCCTCCGCTGTCCAGCCCTTTTCCGCTTATTTTCTCATTTTTTTGCGGCAATGACTGGGAATATCCGGCAAGGATTGTTAATTTCTAAACATGCAAAGGCTGTTCCCGGGCTTGCGTTTGGCTCCGGTTCATGGTATGATGGACTGGAAATACAGGGAAATCCCCCTATTTTTCTGATCGGAGGTATGAAATCATGATAAATCGCGTTGAAATCAAGCGGGACGCAAAGTCCCTCATCTCCACGGCCCGGGTCTCCCCCCTGGTGGTCACGGCTATTGTCATAGCCATCTGCTTTGTGCTGGAACGGGTGGTGGATCTGGTGGAGGGCGGGTCCCCCTTCTACACCTACTCCCTGAACTGGGATTACTTTCAGGCCGCCCTCGCGGGGGACGTCTACGCCATGGATATGCTCCTGAACACCCTCCCAGCCAGCACCGCCGCGTCCTTCTTCTTCTCCACCCTGGTGACGCTGTTCACAGTGGTGCTCAACGGCGGTTACTACATCTACTGCATGGGCATCCGCCGGGGCGCGGAGATGCCCTACGCCACCCTGCTGGACGGGCTGAGCGTGGCGGGGAAGCTGATCTGGTGCTGGCTCCAGATGACAGTGAGAATCTTTCTGTGGTCCATGCTCTTTGTCATCCCGGGGATCATCGCCGCCTACCGCTACCGATTCGCCTATTATAATGTTCTCTCCGACGACGCCCTCTCCGCCGGGGACGCCATCCGTCTCAGCTGCCGTCAGACCCAGGGGCGCAAGGCGGATCTGTTTATGCTGGATTTGAGCTTCATCGGCTGGAGCCTGCTCTCCGGGCTCACCATGGGCCTTCTGAACATCTGGCTGACCCCCTACATGACTCTGTGCGATCTGGCCTATTATGAGGAGGCCCAGGGCCGCCTGGGGGCGTCGCCCTATCGCGAGATGTAGGGCGGTGAGCCCCATGTGGTTTCTATTCGCCCTGCTCTCCGCCCTCTTCGCGGCTCTCACCTCCATCCTGGCAAAGGTGGGCATTAAGGGCGTGCCATCCAATCTGGCCACCGGCATCCGGACCGTGGTGGTGCTGGCCATGGCCTGGGGCATGGTGTTTCTCACCGGGGAGCAGACCGCCCTGGCCCGGGTGAGCGTCAGGAGCTGGCTCTTTCTCATCCTCTCCGGTCTGGCCACCGGGGCCTCCTGGCTCTGCTACTACCGTGCCCTGCAGCTGGGCGAGGTGTCGAAGGTGGCGCCGGTGGACAAGCTGAGCGTGGTCATCACCCTGGCGTTGGCGTTTCTCCTCCTCCACGAGCCCTTCACCCTCAAGTCCCTTGCCGGCTGCGCCCTGCTGGGCCTGGGAACCCTGCTGCTGGTGCTGTAATTCCCCTTTGCACCTTGCATCGGCAGGGGCTTCATGGTATAATGCTTCCATCATACCCTAATCAAAAGGAGGACCTGACATGCAGCAACTGGAGAGACAGTACCATATCAACTGCGTCCAAGGGGACGTGGGACGCTACTGCATCCTGCCCGGCGATCCGGGCCGGTGCGAGTCTATTGCGGCGCTCTTTGACGGCGCGGCGTTTGTGGGGCAGAATCGGGAGTATGTGATCTATACCGGCTCCCTTCTGGGTGAGAAGGTCTCCGTGTGCTCCACAGGCATCGGCGGGCCCTCCGCCGCCATCGCCATGGAGGAGCTCACCGCCATTGGCGCGGACACCTTCATCCGGGTGGGCACCTGCGGCGGCATCGATCTGAGCGTCCAGTCCGGGGACATCGTGGTGGCCACCGGGGCCATCCGCTTCGAGGGAACCAGCCGGGAGTACGCGCCCATCGAGTTCCCGGCGGTGTCCGACTTCGGCATCGCCGCCGCCCTGGCGGACGCGGCCCGAGCCATGGGAAAGACCTGCCACACCGGCGTGGTCCAGTGCAAGGACAGCTTTTACGGCCAGCACTCCCCGACCCGTATGCCGGTGAGCTATGAGCTGCTCAATAAGTGGGAGGCCTGGAAGCGGCTGGGGGTCAAGGCCAGTGAGATGGAGTCCGCAGCTCTGTTCGTGGTGGCGGCAGCCCTGGGCGTGCGGTGCGGCAGCTGTTTCCACGTGGTGTGGAACCAGGAGCGGGAGGCCGCAGGCCTGGACCAGCAGATGAGCGAGGATACCAGCGCCGCCGTCCGGGTGGGCGTGGAGGCCCTGAAGCTGCTCATTGAGCGGGACCGGGCCGCCCGGAGCTGAAAAATTTTTCCGCCCAGGGGTTGACATCCGTCCCTGCATCCCGTATACTGTGGGCAGCAAGAGGGAGTAATCGGCGTCTTCGGGCGCGGTAAAGGCCGTCAATACGGGGCAGCCCCGTCTTTACCTGAAATGATGAGACTTTTGCGGTACAATCGTACCGCAAAAGTCTCTTTTTTTCGTCCATACTCCCCAAAAGGAGGTTTTTCCCATGGAGCTGTTCTCAGATTTGTTTGGCAATGTCCTGCGCTTCACCTGGCAGGAGGGGGTGATGCTCCTCATCGGCGGCGTACTGATCTATCTGGCCATCCGGCGGAAGATGGAGCCGGCCCTGCTGCTCCCCATGGGCTTCGGCGCCATCCTGGTGAACCTGCCCTGCGTCAGCACAGGGGCCATTGAGACCCTCTTCCAGGCCGGCGTGGCCAGCGAGCTCTTCCCCCTGCTGCTCTTCATCGGCATCGGGGCCATGATCGACTTCGGCCCCCTGCTCAGCAACCCCAAGCTCCTTCTCTTCGGCGCGGCGGCCCAGTTTGGTATCTTCTTCACCCTGGTACTGGCCGCGGCCCTGGGCTTCCCTCTGGTGGACGCGGCCTCCGTGGCTATCATCGGCGCGGCGGACGGCCCCACCAGCATCTACGTGGCCAACTACTTCTCCAGCCAGTACCAGGGGGCCATCATGGTGGCCGCCTACTCCTACATGGCCCTGGTGCCGGTGGTCCAGCCCCCTATCATCCGGGCCGTCACCACGAAAAAGGAGCGGCAGATCCGGATGGACTACGCCCCCTCCGGCGTCTCCAGAACCACCCGTATCCTCTTCCCCATCCTGGCCACGGTGGTGGCCGGGGCCCTGGCCCCCAAGAGCGCGGAGCTCATCGGCTTTCTCATGTTCGGCAACCTGCTGCGGGAGTGCGGCGTGCTGGAGAGCCTAAGCCAGTCCGCCCAGCACGAGCTGGCAAACCTCATCACCCTGGTGCTGGGCCTCTCGGTGTCCTTCCAGATGCGGGCCGAGCTCTTCGTCACTTGGCAGACCCTTCTGATCCTGGCCCTGGGTCTGGTGGCCTTTGTCTTCGACACCCTGGGCGGCGTCCTCTTCGCCAAGCTCCTCAACCTCTTCTCCGCCAAGAAGATCAACCCCATGATCGGCGCGGCAGGGATATCCGCCTTTCCCATGTCCTGCCGGGTGGTCCACAAGCTGGGCCAGGAGGAGGACCCCTCCCTGTTCCTGCTCATGCACGCGGCGGGGGCCAATGTGGGCGGACAGATCGCCTCCGTCATCGCCGGCGGCCTCATCATCACCCTGGTGGAGGGGCTGCTGTAGGCTTTGGTGTATTTCAATTAGTATAAACCGCAAAAATAATACAAACAGGAGTTGATTGAATGGATTTCTCTCTCGTTCTGGCCTGTCTGGGCATTATGGGTAAAGGGATGCTGGGCATCCTGCTGGCCATTGTGGCGCTGTGGGCCATCGTGGCCGGCCTCAACCGCCTGACCCGGCCCAAGTAAAGAATCCCTTTTTGACGTAAGGAGCGGGGCC
>OFFE01002405.1_pt1 | contig 11358 bp, 18 predicted proteins | sample 1521371 | NCBI WGS metagenome assembly OFFE01 (sample SAMEA3504131, study PRJEB24116) | mouse gut metagenome | biome: mouse gut; feature: mouse-associated habitat; material: faeces | place: Denmark | collected 2011 | reverse complement strand
CGCTTCCTCTCATCTCAGGTCTAAATCCAAATCCACATCCCCCTCGATTCCGGCCACCCGGCCGATGTGGGTATACTGCCACAGATCGAAGTGGTAATAGAAATCCGGCTTGCTGTCGTACTCCGCCAGCCAGAGGTCGTAATCCGTCAGCTCCCGCAGATCATAGCGCAGATAGCCCAGGGTCTGGTTGAAGTAGACCGCCGGGCGGCAGCCCGCCTCCTCAACCTTCCGGCAGAAGGCCGCGGCACACCGGGTCAGCGTCTCCCCGTCCAGGCCCTCGGTGCGGGCGTTGCTGCCCGGGGCGATGGGCTCCCAGTCGAAGGCGATGGGGTAGGTGACCGTGTACCCGTCTATGGCGTTCAGGATATAGGCCGCCTCGGCCTCGGCCTCCTCCGGGGTGACAGCCTGAGAGAAGAAATAGACCCCTACCTCCAGTCCGGCGTCCAGCGCCCCCCGGAGGTTGTTCTCGAAGGTCTGATCCAGAAACAGCCCGCCCTCGGTATATCCCCGGTAGCCCAGGCGGAGGATGGCAAAGTCGATGCCGTCGCCGGCCACAGCCTGCCAGTTAATCTCCTTCTGGTAGGTGGACACATCCACCCCCGTTCTGGCCCGCTTTCCGTCCTTCTCATAGGTGACCCGGCCCTTCTCGTCCAGGGAGAAGCCGTCCCGGTCATAGGGGTTGAGAGGCATCCCCTCCAGAGGGGTGAGCACCCGGTCTCCGAATTGGAATGTGACCGGCTCTTCCACCGCCGGCGGGGCGGGAGGCTCCTCCGGTTCCGGCTCGGATTTCGGCCTCAGCGCGAAGAAAAGGGCGGCAACGGCCAGGATCAGGGCCAAAACAGAAATTCCCAGGGTCAGTCTGCTCAGCCTGTCTCCCCCTTGCTGCCGCTCAGGCTGGCGCTGCCTGGTCCGGGGCGGCGGGGCCTGACGGCCGGGCTGTGGCGTCTCCTGGGGCGGCTGAGGCTCCGCCTCAATGACGGGCTGCTCCTCTTCCAGCGTGTCCCACTCTGGCGGATACAAACTCATGACATCTCCCCCGTTTCGACGGTTTTTTCTATTGTATCATATCGGCTCGGGAAAGGCAACAGTTAAGGGGCGGCAAAAGCCGCCGGCAAGTTTTAATATGTAAATGGACAGTCGGAATTTGTCCGGCTGTTATTTTTTAACAGAGCTGGTTTAGGTCACATCAAAAAGCCACGGGGCGCCGACCCGTAGACCGCCGGGTGGTTACAAGGCTTTCCAGCACTGATATGGACAGGGGCAGGACCCCAGAAAGGAGCTCAAAAATGAGCAAAGGATTTAACGTAGATTTCGAGTACCAGGGGTATGTGTTCCTTGGCGGTGCGCAAGGCACATTTGAGGCCCGGGATGGGAGACGGGTCCCCTTCTTCAACATGTTCGTCCTCTCTCCCGCCAGTACTTACACTTCCGAGGATTACCGGGCCTTCGGCTTCAAGGCCGAGAAAAAGAAGTGCCTGGAAGCCAAAATCCTGGAAGGCCTGAACCCCGGCGACCGAGTGAAGCTCTTCTTTGACGATAAGGGCCGGGTACAAGCTGCCGCCCTGGACGGCTAAGCGCCCGCCTTATTTCCCATGGAACGTCGTGAGACGTGCCGAACTAACCGAATAGTTCTACGTTCCGGGAGGCCTTCGCCGGTCTCCCGGACCCCCGAAAGTAATCACGGGGGTACTCATGACAGGAAGGTGAGAGACAGATATGAAATGCCAAGTGCTGATCGACTGGCTGACATTCTCCGTCAAGGAGACCGATCCCAATAAGGTGATCCAGACTTATCTGGGTATGGACCCGGACCTGTTCCAGGATACCGGCTATAGCCTGATGGGCTACAACAAGGTCATGCGCTTCTCAGACATTCTGGTATGCAGCGACGGCCGTGAGGATGACTATTTCAAGGACATGGGCGTGTGCGTCTCCATGTCGGGCAACGGCTGCCGCACTTTTGAGACCATGTCCAAGCTGTCTCTGGACCTGGAGGACAAGCAAGGCACTCCCAGCGTGGCCTTCCCGGCCCTGTTTCAGCTCCTGGCCTCGGACGCAGACGCCAACGTCTCCCGCATTGACATTGCCTGTGACGACCGGGCGGGATATCTGAACATGGACGATATACTCACCAAGACCCAGAGCAACGAGATAAACAGCCGTATGACTGCCCGGTCTACCGTGATTTCCTTCAAGGGTCAAGAGCGCAGCGGCGCTACCGCCTACATCGGCGCTCCCTCCTCCTCGTTCCGTGTCCGCATCTATGACAAGGCCCTGGAACAGGGCGAGCCCGGCCACTGGATACGGGTCGAGCTTGTCATGCGTTCCAAGAATGCCAACGCCTTTGTGGAGCAGATGACCGGCTCTGAGAACGTGGGCAAGCTGGCCGCTCAGGTCATCAACGACAAATTCAGCTTCATTGACCGGGACGACAGCAATATCACCCGCTGCACCGTCTGCCTCTGGTGGCAGAGCTTTGTGGACGAGCTGGAGTCCGTCCGCCTGGTGGCACGTGAAGTGATCCAGCACACAGTGGAGCAGATCGGGAATTGGGTGGAGGCACAGGTGGGCCCTTCTCTGGCTATCCTGTTCCAAACAATGGGATGGCCTTATATATTCGAACTGGCCAAGGATTCCGCCAAGCGATTATCGGACAAGCAGGTATCACTGGTCACAGACTACAACTCCCTACAGATTGCCAGAGGAGTGATATAGGTGAAGCAATATCTGGAACTGAATGACCTCTCCTATGATGTCCTGGGCGGCTTCATCGAAGATGCAGCACATCAGGACGGCGGTAGTGTGCCCTTTCTGCTGGGCAAAGCTGCCGCCTATGTAGACGTGGCTTTCGTTCTGGAGCTCATCACCCGGGCCGAGGCCGAGGAGCTATTGTTGTGTATCCAGGTCTACCAGGGTATGTAATATCCAACTCTTTGAAAATGCGCTTTCAAGGTCCCGGAGTGTTCACCAGCGTTTTATCCTTTTTACGAGCATGGGGCCGAACAAGCTGAGCAAAACCAATACGCCAAGGACTGGAATGGCAAACAGGATTTTGAGCGTAGCGACGCCCAGTGCGGCCAGGTTCATGATAAGTTCCATAAAGATATACTCCTTCCAAGATATTTGTTTGTGTGGTAACTGACATTTTATCAGAAGCAGTGTATTACTTAATGAACAATTCATGAATCTTCCGGGGCCTTGAACGTGCATTTTCTGGGGAAATCAAAAGAATGTAACACACTTTGACGCCGCTGCCGCTGGCCTGGCTTGCGCCGACGTGTTACAGATAATCACAAAGGAAAGGAGGATAAACCATGGGCGATACCTCTACTGCTACCGGTATTACTGTGTTGCTGTCTCAGGTAGGTTCTCTTGCTACGTTGATGGGCGAGGTTTGGACTATTATGGTTGCCAATCCCCTGTTGGCCGTCATGCTCGCCGCCAGTTTGGTCACGGTGGGCATTAAGCTCTTCAAGCGTATCAAAGGTGCTGCCAAGTGAGACGCAAGAGGGGGACGGCCCCAGGCTGTCCCCCTATCCCCTTATGAGGTGAGTCACCTCCGAACAGTCTGGCTGTAGATCTTATGTACAAATCCGCAGTGCTTGTGCTGATTATATCGCGGGTAGCTACTCCCGCTCTATAACATTTTCAAAGAAAGGAGACATAGTAAAAACCACCCCTTTCAGGATGGTTTTTATTATACGTGATTGTATGTATAATTTTTCCGAGGTGGAGCTTGCTGTATTTCTCAGCAATGCGTTTCACCTGTTCAACGATACCTTGAGCGCGATTTACAGTATATCCGCCCTCCGCTTTTTCATGGCGGTAGTGGTATTTCTGGTGGTTGTGGCGCTTCTGTCTCGCATGATTCGTCAGGGCCAGAAAGGGAAGTTGTAACACCAATTAGGTCTGTGCTTCTTTATACAGAAGGAAGGCATATAGCCCTACACTATTTCAGTGTTAAGTTTACGGTTTCTTCGATGGCTGCCCGCCCCAGATCGGCGTCACCTTGTCATTGGAGCTGACAGCATCCAAGCTGGCCTCTATCTCGTCCAGCTCCTGGTTAATGTTGTGCATCATGCAGGCTTGTTGTTCTTTCCGCCTCTCTTTGTGCTCAAAATGCCGTTGGGTATCATCCAGTATGCCGAACAATTCATTGAGAATGATTTTGGCAATGAGATAAACAATTAAACCTAAAAGCGATAAAAATAGAATAAATGTTATCGGTTCTCCCACGGCTTTGTATAATTCAGGGCCCATGATATGTTCCCAAATGGTTGTTGCAATAAGTAAGATAATTATTCCAGCAATAGGATATCTGATTTTCATTTTGCTCCCCCCCTTTGTACAAATTCTATCATAGCTTGTTGGGTGGTGTCAATCTATGCGAAAAATCGTATCTTTTTTTCTGATAGCTGTATTTTTGATTACTCCTGTGAGTGCTGCATCTTCTTCAAGCTCAGATGTAGAATATATTCAAAAGGCCAGTTTTTGGACTTGGGCAGCTGGTCAGAATGAATTTTTGCATGGCCTCGTAGGAAGTACAGGCGCTTCCTGTCCCAGCGCTGAGGATGGCTACCACCACGCATCCAGCTATCGACGCCCCGAGGCCAGCTGGGGCGGCCTGACTGGCTACTATAAGTGTATCTGCGACCTCTGCGGCGCTGAGTTCAAGGCCTATGAATCCGACCTCCAGCAATCCTACGACGCCCAGGTAGCGGAGCTGCCGGCAACGGGGTATAGCTCTGATGGTGGGTTGTTAATTCCATATCATGTACTAGACCATTGTGTCATGTTTCGAACTTCTTCGTCTCATTGGTCGTATCTTTCTTCTTGCTCTAATCATACAAATTTTACAGGGGGTGGAGGTTCTTCCTCTTCCGGAACTGCATTTTTATATACGTATTCATGTGAATTAAATTCAGTGTCTTTTAAGGTGAAATCTGGCAGTTCTGGCTTTGGCAGTGTTGGGTTTACTTATCGCTTAAGGGCAACGATTCCTAATAATGGTTACTATTCCTACCTTCTCTTCCCTGTTGTAATTGATTATGTGACTGTATCTGGTGAAACAGGAACTGTATCGACTTCATCTGTTATGGATGATTTTTCTCCGCCTGTTTATTATGATTCTGGTGAGGTTGTTTCTTATGCAAGTCATCTTTCTTCTAATCGTTGTTATCTTCCTCTTGATTTGAATTATTTTTCTGCTGTTGCTCATTTTGAACAACCTCTTTTGAAGTATATTCCTAGTCCTTCTTCTGACCTTAATTTTGAGATTACCTACAACATACAATCCCGCCCCACCAGCATTACCGGCGACTACGGCATTATCGGCGACAACGGCCAGATTATCAAGGTGGAGGGCGATAAGATCGTCAACGAGACCAACAACAATTATTTCAACCCCGCCACTGGTGAGACCACCACAATCACGGATTGGTCCTACAACTATGAGGACCGCAGCTACACCGTCACCACCGAGGCGGGCGACACTGTTACCATCACCTACGGCGACGAGAATGTCACCATCGTCGAGGGCGACACCATCTACAACATTTATTATCTGGTAGACGGCTCCGGCTCTGAGAATCCCGGTCCGGATGTGCCGCCCACCTGTGACCACACCTGGACGGAAACCAGCAGGACAGACCCTACATGCAGCACGCCGGGCAAGGTGACCTTCACCTGTTCCAAGTGCAGCCAGACCAAAACGGAGACTCTTCCCGCCCTGGGCCACAACTGGACAGTAGAGCGCACCGTGCAAACCTCCTATGACGAACAAGGAAATCTTGTCCAGCAAGGTTATACCATCTACAAGTGCTCCGTCTGCGGCGAGCAGTACAAGGACAGCGAAGGCACCGGCCCACCCGGCACCCCAGGCGGCTCCGGCTCCGGTGGAGACGGAGAAAAGAGCATTTGGGAAAAGATAGGCGAATTTTTCGGAACCATTGGCGGCGGTTTTATCGACATCATCGGCGCAGTAGCCGGAAAGCTCCTGGACGCCCTGACCAAGCTGGCCGAAATGCTGCTGGGCAAAATCAAGACCGTCGTTGAAACCATCCTGACCATCTTCGATGAAGTCCCCGCCCTCTTCGGCGGCTTCCTGGACTTCCTGGGCGCTGTCTTCCCCTTCCTCCCCCCGGAGGTTACCACCATCCTGACCTTCGGCGTTATCGCCATCACCTTCATCGGCATCCTAAAGGCGGTGAGAAGATGAACGACCTTGCCGCCCTGTTTGCCAAAACCGTGGAGCTGTTTTCCCTGGAATTTACCTTGTATGGCTTTACCTTCTCCCTGTGGGAGGTTTTCCTGTTTTCTGCCGTCGCTGGCATTGTCGCCCGTATCCTGGGCGAAATATTCTTTGGAGATTGAGAGGTGCGCCGCCTTGGATGAAGAAATCGTAACCACCACGCCCGAGCCGTCCCCGGCTCCAGACCCCGCGCCGGCCCCTGAGCCTCCGCCGCCGGAACCAACCCCGGAACCGGCAGACCCCGTGACCGTCGTATCCGTGGATGAGCTCATTGACCGCCTTGTCCAGAGCGGCCAGGAGGAGGGAACAACCGGGGATCCGCCTCCGGAGGAGACTGAGCAATTGCCCGAGGGGAGCGATCAGACCGGCGCTCCCGTCATGGAGGTGGACACCGGCCCCATGGAGATTGCCGGTATGGACAAGCTCCTGACCTATGCCGAATCCATCCAGCACACCCTTAACCACCCCGCCCTGACCACCTCCTTCCAGGACTACACCGTCACGGAGGGATTACTGCTGCTCATTCTGTTGGCGGCCTTCGCCGCCGCCTGCGTCCGTATCCTGAAAGGAGGCTTCTCATGGCTGCGCTGGTAGCCGAGTTCTTCGGCATTATGGGCCTGGACATGGTCCCGCCCGACAACCTGTCCGAGCTCATCCCGTATCTGCTCACCGTCCTGGTGGCTGTCGTCCTGGTCTCCGGTGTCTTCCGGGTAATTGGCCGCCTGGCCGAGGCCGTCATGGACTTCCGCCGCTGGTAAGGAGGCCCCCATGATTCTAATTGTCCTCATCGCCCTGGCCGTCGTCCTGGCCTTTTTCCCAAGTATCCGCTGCGCCGTGTTCCATCCTGTTTCCCTGGTCTGGTACGGAGCCAAGGACCTGTACTATTACTTCCGCCGTCTCCGCTTCAACCTGTGCGGTTCCGGGGAATTAGTAGCCTATACCGGCCTGTTCGGCAAGGGTAAAACTCTGTCCGCCGTCCATAAGGTGGTATCCGCCTACCGCCGCTATGACGGGAAAAAGGTCTGGTGCTCCCGCAGGAAGAAGATCGTCACCCAGAGAATCAAGGTGATCTCCAACGTCTCACTGTCCATCCCCTACGAGGATTTTGTGTCCCTGGAGCAGATTGTCCTTGCCGCTGAGAATAACCGGGCCTATGATGACGAGCACGACACCCTCACTGTCACGCTGGTTCTGGGCGACGAGTTCTCCGTCCAGATGAACAGTCGCAACTTTAAGACCAACATCGACCCTCTTTTCCTGAATACCATCCTCACCTGCCGCCACTACTACATATCCCTGTACTACACCGCCCAGCGCTTCGGACATGTGGACGCCCTCCTGAGACAGGTGACAAGCTACGTGGTAGACTGTGAGAAGTTATGGAGGTTCCAAAGGCTCAAGCTCTTTGATGCCTGGGACCTGGAGAACGCCACCAGCACCAAGCTGGTCACGCCCATGAGCCGCCGCTGCTGGTTTGTCCGGGACCGGGACTATAACGCCTATGACACCCTGGCCTGCGTGGGCAACCTGAAGAAATCCATGAAGGCCGGAGACATGATGACGGAGGACGAAATCCTTAAGCTACAGCAGAATACCCAGCAAATTAGCATGGACGCCGTATCCAAACCCTCTAAACGCTGGATGCGCCTCAGACGCCGTGAGCATAAGAAATAATTCCAGGGGTCCCCGCCCCTTGTAACACAGATAGATTTCCTGCATTTCGCCGCTGCGGCCAAAACTGTGTTACACCATCTCCACCGGCATTTTCCAGCCCAACAGTTTCCGGGGATAATGATTCAAAAAATCCACCGCCTCCTGTATGCTCCGCTGTGACACTCTGGTGAAGTCGGTCCCTTTAGGGAAGAATCTCCGCATGAGCCGGTTGTGATTCTCGTTAGTCCCCTTCTCCCATGCGGAGTAAGAATGGCAGTAATACACCTCAAATCGTTTCCCGCCGAAAATAGACTGGGTTAATAGCTCATACTCTAAAAACTCCGGCCCGTTGTCCGTAGTAATGCTCTTGAACGTCTCCCGGAACCGCCGCTTGCCCAGCTTCCGCTCCAGCCGGTCAAACACCGCCCGTACCGACGCCGCCCGCTTGTCCGGTATCTTGTAAGCCAGCTCAAACCGGCCCACCCGGTCCGTAACGGTCAGCACCGCCGCTTTTGTTCCATCCTTCCCGACAATGAGATCAATTTCCTTGTGTCCCAACTCTGACCGCTGGTTAATAATCTGCGGTCTGTCCGCAATGGAGGGCAGCAGCGGATGGGGCGACCGCCGTACCTTCTGTTTTTTCTGCTTCTTTTGGCCTTTTTCCCACAAATCTTTATTGGACAGATTCAGAAAAACCCGTTTGTCTATGTAGCTGTACAGCGTCCCTACACAGACCGATGTCTCAAACCCCTCCCTCCGGGCCAGCTCTAGTGCCACGGAAGGAGAACAGCGTTTCCTCCGGTCCACCTTCCCATTTTCCTGGACGCCCAGCATTTTCCCCTCCAGGAAGTCGGCATAGGCTCGGTCCGTTCCAATCTTCAAGGGCCGTCCCTTGGCGGTCTGGTTGTATTCATGAACCTGTTGTCCTTTATCCGCCGAGTACCGCTTCTCATCCGCCCAATCTACCCGATGAAAATATGCTCCCCGCTCTATCTCATTGTAAATCGTCTGGCGGCAACACCCCAGTTTCCGGGCAATCCAGCTTTTTTTCATCCCAGCCTGGAGATATGCTTCTAGCTTGTATCGCTCATGCTCGGTCATATAGTGCTGTTTTTTCGTCATAGCCCCGTACCTCCCAATACGTCAAAGCGTTTGACCTTAAACAGTCCACCCACGACCGGAGCCGTGGGTGGTGCTATTGTAACACATTTTCTTAACCTGGCCACCGGCAGCCCGGACCGATTTGTGTTACACTGTCACCTGTAACACAAATTTTGAACCTAGACATCGATTGCTGAAGCTATTTTGTATTACAATTCATCCTCCATTGCCGCCTTAGCAAAAAGGTCTGCTCGTTTTTTGACAATCTCAAAATTACGTTGTATGTTCTTGATGTCGGCCTCCAATGCTATGAGGAGCTGGGTTTCCCGCTGGAGGTTAATCAACTTTCTTCGTTCCTGTTCAATCTGCGTTTGAATGTTTTTCAGTTGCTCTTCCCGCTGTGGCAGCTCCCACACGCATAGGGTGACCAGATTCTCGAACTTCTCGGTAAAGGTCCTTCCATTCTGACGGTCGATCAGCTCCGCCAGCTCGTCCGAAAACCGGATGCTCCGTATGTTATTCTTCTGTGCCATGCTTCGTCCTCCTATCGCAATGTTCCGTATCTTTTAAAGCGCAATCCTCACAGCCTTTATAAAGGCCGCATTCATCACAGCTTTCAACAATCGGTCTAATGTACTCGCCCTCTTCATCTCTGTCAATGAGGGGACAGGTGCCGTCCACACAAGCTCTCCCCACATAATCAGGACATCTTTCCATGTCCACTCCTTTCTCCCCGTCAAGCCGTTAGGTCAGCTCGTTGTAACACAATCTTCCCTCACCATGGCGCTGATCTCCGCCGCTGCAGCGCCTGAGATGTGTTACACATCCCCTCTCTCGTCAAATATGTCTTGCTCCTCCGGAGTGATTTGCACAGTCCGTCCCAGCTCCAGCTGAGACTTGATAAACCACAGCAGGTCATCATCCCGCAGGCCGTCCATGGGACTACCGAACGGCTTCCCGTTAAACATCACAGTTACGATCATAGATAGCTCCTTTCTCCGGGCCAGCGCCCGGCTCCCAGAATAAAAAGTCGGCTGACAGCAGCTCGCTCGCGAGCTGTGTGTCAACACAACACACCGGGCGTTTATACAGGGTCAAGACTGGCCCAACGGGCCACTTGCAAAAAAATTTTCCTGGGCTCTTCGCAACCCAGGAAAACTTTTTTGGTCTTGACGCTGTTTAAACATGTCCGGTGTACCGTCCCCCGCATGGGGGACTCCTCATCATTCCTCCATCCCGCCCGCTGGCGATTGCCGGAAAGAGTTTGTAACACGCTTCGGTCATTCTGGCAGCTCGCCGGCGACGTCCTCTGTGTTACACGCCCTTGTAAAGCTCAAACCTTTACCTGTCTAAATTCTTCTTGACATTTACCCGGCAAAAGCCGCCCCTTCCGTTTATCCGATGACCCGCCGGGCCACATCCACGCTCTCCTTGGCGTCCTTGGCATAGAAGTCGGCCCCAATCTTTTGGGCGTACCCGGCGGTGAGCACCGCGCCGCCCACCACCACCTTGCAGGGGACGTGCTCCTCCCGCAGCAGGCGGATGGTCTGCTCCATGCTGCCCAGAGTGGTGGTCATCAGGGCGGACAGCCCCACCAGGGGGGCCGCGTGTTTTTTTGCCGCCTCCGCCACGGCAGCGGGCTCCACGTCCTTGCCCAGGTCGATCACCGGATAGCCGTAGTTCTCCAACAGTACCTTGACGATGTTCTTACCGATGTCGTGAATGTCCCCCTTGACGGTAGCCAGCACAATGGGGGCCTTAGGGGCGCTGTCCGCACCAGGCTGGGCGGACAGCACCTCCCGGATAACCTCAAAGGCTGCCTGGGCGGCTCCGGCGGCCTGGATGAGCTGGGGCAGAAATACCCGCCCCGCTTCAAAACCGGCCCCCACCTTGTCCAGCGCGGGGATAAGCACGCCGTCCACCACCTCCATGCTGTCCATGGTCTCCAGCAGCCTCCTGGTTGCGGCGGGGGCCTCCCCCTTCACGGGGAGGGGCCCGGCGTCCCCCAGCTCCACCGACACCCACGAGGCCCAGCCCAGCAGGGACAGGTCCTCGAAATAATAATAAAGCTCATCTGTCCCCGCAGGGAGCGTCTGCCTTTCGGGTTGGCCATGAAAAGCCCTCCTCTCTCTCCGTTCAGTATACCATGTTCTGGAAGGGATTGCCAGAACAAAAGGGGACCGCCACGCACCAGGCGGTCCCCTTTTCCGTCATTCCAAATTCCGGCTGTCCAGGCCCAGGAACCGCTCCATCCGGGCGGCCATCTCCCCGGCCCGCTCCGCCGTGTCCATCTCGCAGAACACCCGCAGCAGCGGCTCCGTGCCCGAGAACCGAGCCAGCACCCCGCCCCCGCC
>OFFE01002403.1_pt1 | contig 11368 bp, 10 predicted proteins | sample 1521371 | NCBI WGS metagenome assembly OFFE01 (sample SAMEA3504131, study PRJEB24116) | mouse gut metagenome | biome: mouse gut; feature: mouse-associated habitat; material: faeces | place: Denmark | collected 2011 | reverse complement strand
TCTTCGATACGGCGGATGTGTTGGTGTTGTAGTTGCGGTAGGCGTTCATCGCGGCAATATTGTGCTGAATACGCATAGTTTTATCTCCTTATTACATTTGCGTCCGCTGTTCCTTGCGGATCGCCCGTAGTGTGGTGCGCTTCCCGCTCCGGACATCTGGCCAGACTGTCCGAAGGGTTCAGCGCGGTTTCTTTATTTCAGACGGCCCGCGCAGACCGTTTGAAATCTCTGCTACGCGGACAGCTCTGCCCGGAGCTGTTCCAGCCGGCCCCGCAGGGCCTGAATCTCCCTCCTCGCGGCGGTGTCCGCCAGTTCGTCCATACGGTCGAGGACGGTTTCCACGTTTTGGAGGAGGTTGGCCTGATTTTTCCTGGCCGTGGTCTCCCGCTCTCTGCGCTGGAGACATGCGTCCAGATTTTTGGCGTTCCTTGCCTTTTCGGATGGGCTTTTGGGCCGCCGGTCCCGGAGGCCCTCCGGCCTCTGGCCGCTGCGCTCCAGGACTTCTCCCCGGAGAATGGGGACCTCCCTCGGCGCTTTCACCGACACCCGGAAGGATGGACCGGTCTGGAACACCTGGACGGCGATATCGTCGCCGATGGTCAGATACTCGCCGGATTTCAGCTGCAGCGACAGCATGTGCGGCTCCTTTCATCAGGCTGGTTTGCAAAGGTATGATTTTGCAAACCGGCGCTCCATCTTGCTTACATCCATATAATCGGCGGAGCTGTACAAAAAATAAGTGGTTTTCCAGAATTTTTTTCAAGCGAATTTTCAATTTGTAAAAGTATACTTTTGCAAACCGGCGCTCCATACCGTCCGGCGCCCCCGCCCGCGCCTCCGCTTTTTTCAGAATTTCCAAAATATGCCCCAAGAAATACGAACTCGCATATTGACGAATGAGCAAAAAAGAAATATAGTATAGCATAGAGGATGTTTGTCATAGTATTTTAAGTCAGAGAAAAAAACGCGCCGGACGGCGGCAAAGATAGAAGGAGGCAGCCATATGTATTTCATTACAGGCGGTGTGGGGTTTCTTGCCTGCATTATTTTTATGATTCTTATTATTCGCTTCGCGGTCAAAGGGAAATCCTGCACAGTACCCTTGATCGCCTATCTGTTGTCCATTCTCCTGGTTCTGGGCAGCGGGTTCCTGTATTCCAAGACGGACCCCAATATCGGCGGCGGGGAATTCCTGAAATATGTACTCCGGGACAGAAGCGTTCCGCCGGACCTGATCGGCGAGTGGCGGGAGGCCGGAGACAGCGATTCCTACCATGGGATTTACATCAACGGCAATACCATCGAAATCTACTTCGTCTCTGACGGCGGACGCTCGCGGACCTTGTATTGGGCGGGCAGCTTTGAGGCGCCGTCAGACGGGGCAGAGCCGTACACCTGGGTGTCCCGAAATGACGCCAGCCGCACATCTGCCGCGCTTCTTGCCTCCGGAGACAACACGAAGGAGTTTACGTATCTCAACGGCAAGCTCTCCTATTCCGCCACTGTTCTGGGCGTTACAACGACGATTCACGCGGAAAAACAGTCCTGGGGCTACTTCGGCATTGAGGAGCCTGCGGAATCGGAGGCCGACGGCGAAGCCGCTGAATAAGCGGCGCGGCGGAATCAGCCTACCGGACGCAAGACGGAAGGCCAACAGAGAATATAAAGATTTTCAAAAAGGCGGCGCAATCGAAAGACTGCGCCGTCTTTTTTGCGGTGCTGATTTTCTTGCCGGCACCCTAAGCTCTGTTCATGCGCTGCCTTCCCAAGCCCGCCCTTGCCACAGCCGCAGAAATATGGTAAGCTGATGACTGCTCTGCACGCCAGCTCCTCCGCCTAGCCTTGGCGTGCGCAAAGCGCGGCAAAGTACAGCGGACAGGTGATTCCCGTCCCGGCGTTGGGCCACAGCAGAGACAGCGACCAGTCCAAGGCGAAAATCAGACTGACGCTCCGGCAGACAGCGGTTCTGATGCCGCCGTTGAGCCGCTTCAGCCGTCGGTCCAGCCGCGGTGTCAGCCATGCCAGCACCCAACCCGCCAGTGCGAATCCCAGCAGGCTTGCCAGACAGACCCGGCCCTGGAGACTGCCGGGAAGTCCGGTGTAGTCCCACCACCGCTGCCGGAACCGCAGCTCCAGGGCCAGCGCAGTTGCGTATTCCACCCCGCCGCCGGCCAGAGCGGCCAGAAAGGGAACCGTCCACCGGTTCCGGCGGCTCCGGAGCAGTGCCGCCATCAGCATGCCTCCCGCACCATATACAGGCAGCCACGGTCCGCGGAGCATTCCTCGGTTGACCCACTGTCCGGTGGCAAGGGCCGTCAGCAAGACCTCCCAGACCCAACCAGCGACGGAAAACAGGTAAAACAGCAGCAGCCAATCCTCCAGCACCGCTTCCCGCCGAGAGACGGAACGGACCATAAACATCCCCTTTTTTGACAGTCTTGACAATATCGCCGAAATACGCAGGAAACGGCAAAAATGAAGCGCAGCAGGACAGCTGTGTCGCATCTGATCCGCTGAACTTTGTCGTTTTTAAGCGTTTCAACTAGGCTGTGCTGCTGAAAAGGAAAATATACAAGGAGACGTAAAAATGAGCAGGAAACGGAAGTATGATTTGCTGCTGGTAGCGGGACTGCTGCTGGCGGCGGTGATATTATACCTGCTTCTCCGCCCCGGCGGTCCAGGCGTATGGGCGGTGGTAACAGTGGACGGCCGGGAGACGGCTCGCTACGCTCTGTCGGAGGACCGGACCGTAATCCTAGGAGAGGAGAACTACAATATCCTCCAGATCTCTAACGGCAAGGCGGCGGTGATGGAGGCCAACTGCGGCGACCACACCTGCATCCGCACAGGAAAGATTTCCCGGGAGGGGGAGAGCATCATCTGTCTGCCGCACCGTCTGATTATTCGGATTGAGGGCGGGGTGAAGCCGGATTTCGACGCGTTTGTGAGGTAAGAGGGAAAAGGAATGATGAGAAAAAATCTGGCGCGATATGCGCTGCTGGTGGCGCTGGCAATGGCGCTCAGCTGGCTGGAGAGCATGATTCCTCTGCCGGGACTGCTGCCGGGTATGAAGGTAGGATTGGCCAATCTGGTGGTAGTATTCGCTCTGTACCGGATGTCTCCGAGGGACGCGGCCTCCATTTCGCTGGTTCGCGTACTGCTGGCCTCTGCGGCCTTTGGAAGTGCCTACAGCTTTGCCTATTCCCTGGTAGGTGCGGCGCTGAGCCTGGCGGTGATGGCAGGGCTGAAAAAGCTGGACCAATTTTCCATTGTGGGCGTAAGCGCCGCAGGAGGCGTCTGCCATAACATCGGGCAGCTGCTGGTAGCGGCAGCGGTGCTGGAAACGGTCCGTCTGGGGTGGTATCTCCCTGTCCTGCTGGCCAGCGGCACTCTGACCGGAGCCGCTATCGGAGCGGCGGGAGGTATAGTAGTGGAACGGGTAAAATGAAAGACCGGGGCCAGTCTGAACCGCCCCGGTCTTTTCCTATACCGTATAAACAAATTCGCCGTTTTTCTCGTTGATTCCGTAGAAATCCGCAAAGGTCAACCGGAAAATCCGCTCTTTCTTCTCGCTGATATCAATTCTATTCTTGATGAGATGCAGGTACAAGCCGTGGTTAGAAATATCCCCCAGAGACAGATAGCCGGTGAGCTTCCCGTCCGTGATAACGGCCTTTTTGTATTCTGTGGGCGTCTTGTGGACAATCACATCCGCCCCTTCGGTCAGGTCCATCCTGCCCACGCTCAGCATGGTCACACCGAAGAAATTGCTGGTGTTCTTGAAGGGGTAGGGCTTCTCATACACCGTGTCGATGCCGGCCATGTTCTCCGCCGCCGCCTTGCCCTGAGCCATGGCGTCCGGCCACACGCCGGAGAGACCTGTGCAGTCGCCAGCCGCATATACGTCCGGGGCAGAGGTCCGCAGATGATCATCCACCTCGACAGCCCGTTCCGCCTTGATACCGCTGGCCTGAGCGATCTGAATTCTGGGCCGGACTCCCGCAGCCATGATAATGAAGTCGCAGGGCACATGCTCCCCGGTGGAGAGAATGACTTCCGTGATGTTCCCCTCGCTGTCCACCACCGCGTCTGCGGCTCCGATTCCCAGCAGAAACCGGCACCCATGCTCCTCAAAAACTTTCTGGTACACGCTTGCCGCATAATCGTCTGTCTGAAGGGGCATCACCCGCGGAGCCATCTCGGCGATGGTGATTTCCGCACCCCGGTGGCACAGGGCGGAAGCCGCGTCCAGGCCCACCAGACCGGACCCCACAATGAACACCCGCTTGCCCTTGCCGAAAGCCTCGTCGATCTTTAGTGCGTCGCTAAGATCCCGGAAGCCAAATACGTTGGGCGCCTCCCGGAAATGAGGGATGGGCGGGATGAAAAAACCGGCCCCGGCGGCGATCAGCAGCTTGTCATAGGGAATGCTGTATTCGCCGCCATAGTGCACCAGCTTGGCCTCGGTGTCGATTTTGCTGACAGTCTGGCAGGGAATATGGTAAATATTCTTCTTCTCGAAAAAATCCTCCCCCACAAAGTTGATGCCCTGAATGGTCCGCTCGTGACCCAGGAACTTGTGGAGCATGCAGCGGGAATGGACGTGCTCGTCAATGGAGATCACGGTGACAATATCGTTAGGGCGGAACTCCCGGAGGACCTGGGCGGCGCTGATGCCGGCGGCGCCGGCGCCGATGATGACAAATCGCTCCATGGTCAAACCTCCCTTACTTCAATGGCCTTTTTGGGGCAAGAGCGCACACAGGCGGGCCCCTCCTCCAGATGCTGGCAGAAATCGCATTTTACCATCCGCGTCCGGTCCGGGGTAACGGCCGGCACCCCGTAGCGGCAGTTCATCACGCACATATAGCATGCCGCGCACTTCTCCGACTTATACTCCACCAACCCGGTTTCCATACTTTTTTCCAGCGCACCGCTCATACAGGCTCCTGCGCAGTCAGGAATGTCGCAGTGGCGGCAGAAGATAGGGCTGTAGCCGCCGCGTCCGTCAGAGAGGATCCGGTTCCTGGACTGAACAGAGAGATCAGTGAGATCCAGAGCATACACCGCCTGCCGGATTTCCGCCAGAGTTCCCTTCCGGGGCGTCATGTCCTGATGAGACGCCATGCAGGCAATGGTGCAGTTCCTGCACCCGTCGCACTTGGCGGGATCAATAAAAATTCGTTTCATTTTCTCGCGTCTCCCCTCAAATATTCAGGGCCTTGCGTTTCTCCTCGATGATGGCCTCCAAAGTATTAGCCGCAGATTTGCCGTCACCGTCCACAATGACCCGACCACCGGTGAGGTCTGCCATATCCTCGGTCAGCACCTTGGCAACAAGCTTGCTGCCGGTGATGAAGGGCGGCACCCCCAGATGCAGGGGCAGACCAAGGGCCAGAGCGAATGCGCCGTCCGCCAGCGCCTGCTCCTCCAGCCACTGAGCGGCGGAGAGAACTAGTGGCAGCTGGGGCAGATCCACGCCCAGTTCCCCGGCAATTTCAGTGGCCACAATCTCCAGCCGTCCGATGGCGAGGCAGGGACCGAAGTTCAGCACCGGGGGAATCCCCAGTTCCTTGCACACGGCCTTCAGATTGGGCCCCGCCAGCTCAGCGGCCTCGGGAGTCATAAGCCCGATGTTCTCCAGCCCGCCAGAAGAGCAGCCCGCCGTCAGCACCAGGATATCTCTGGCGATCAGCTCCCGGGTGAGCTCGGCGGTCAGCGTGTCGTGCCCATAGGCCACGCTGGAGCAGCCCACAACTCCGGCCAGTCCCTTGATCTTTCCGGCCACAATGAGATCAATCAGCGGCTTCCAGCTGCCGCCCAGAAATGCCTTCAGGCTGCCCTCGCTGACGCCGGTGAGGGTGTTCTTGTTGCCGTGGTCTGCAAACAGGTTCATGGGTACGCTGCCCCGGCGGGCGGTGTATGCGTCGATGATCTCGCCGATGATCTTATCGCCGTCCGCCTGACGGGTTTCATAGTTAAAGGGAATGTACTCCGCGTTGGCCTTCTTGGCCACCACATCCAGACAGATCTGCTTGATCTTCAGCTCCTCGCAGATGGTCTCAATCCCCGGCAGGGTACAGTTGAACTCGGAGAGAACCGCATCAATTGCGCCGCAGGACAGTACCGCCTCGGAGATGTAGTTGTTCCCTGCGTGTCCGTCAAATATTTCGGTATAGTGGGCTCCGCGCAGCTGGAGATCCTGCCCCACGCAGGTGCAGCCTACCAGCTTGAATCCTTTGGCTCCGGCGGCCCGGGCCTTCTCTACCACGTCCTCGTCCAGCAGGCGGTCCTGAATGTAGGTGAACAGAGAGTGCTGATGTCCGGTAATCAGAATGTTGATGTAATCGGGGTCAATGACGTTCATGCCTACCGGCGCGGAACGGATTTCCGGGTCGCCCAGTACCACGTCGTTGAGCAGATTGGTCAGTTGGAGACCGTACAGACCGGTGGATACGCCCAGACGAAGGCAGCTCACCAGCATCTCCGCCGGGTCAGAGCTTAAATTGGTGGAGGTCTTGACGATGTTGTTGAACACTTCGCCCTTGGCGCCGCCGGGCATGATGCCCAGCTCCTTCCAACGCTCTACACGGGGGCCGTAAGCCAACTTCTCCACCAGCTCCATCTGCTCATACTCCGGCCGGTACAGGTCGGAGAGCACCGCGTCGGCCACCTTCACGCACAGATCGTACTTGTCCGTCCCGGTGACGCCAAAGAGCTCCGCCAGATGATTCAGAGCTTTCTCGCTGCGGATCTTGTCCCTGTGCAGCCCGGTGTTTTTCAGCTGCCGGGCGGTATTCTCCACTACGTGGATATAACAGCCGGATCCGGCGGCCACAGCCCGCAGAAAATTCCGGGCTACGATGGTATCGGCGCTGGCCCCGCAGATGCCTCGGGGGGCGTCGGGGGTAATGCGGCAGGGTCCATTGGCGCACAGGCGGCAGCACACCCCCTGGAGGCCGAAGCCGCACTTGGTTTCCTGAGAAGCCACCCGGTGGTGGGCGGTCTCCAGGGGCAAAGAGCGGATATAGTTCTCCATGGGCTTATCCGCACTGCGGCAGGTGTTGCGGCTGAGGCAGTCGGTACAGCTGTTCATAAAATATTTTTCCTCCTCATAATGATTCCCAAAAATACATTGTCAAATCGTTCACGATATGAGCATACCGCGAACCGGCTCTTTTTGCAGTTGCATCCGCAACAACCGGCGGATGCAGTTTTAACCGTCCGAATTCCCCCTGTGCACGCTATACAGAAAAAACACACCGTCGGGGGCCCGGTACAGCCCGTCCAGCCCCTCCGACAGCTGGAAGCTGCCACCCTGGCAAAGGATGGGGATCACCGGAGAGTCCTTCAGGAGAATAGCCTCCGCGTCATGGAGGTAGGCATCCCGAGCATCAGGAGATACGGCGCTCCGGGCGGCGTCCAATAGAATATCAAAGGCGTCGCTGGCGTAGCCAGTCACGTTGGCCTCGTTTCCGCTATGCCAGCAGTTCAGCAGCGCTCCTGCATCGCTGTAGGCGGGAGAGAGGACCTGCCCTGCCATCTGGAAGGCGGGAACCGGCTCTGTTTCGCTGCTCTCTGCCGCCTCCGTATCCTCCTCGCCCTCCTCGGGCACAGCAGGAGCGAGAAGGGCGTCATACTCTGACCGGCTTACCTCCCGGGCGGAGATGGACACGCCCAGAGTCTCTTTCCACATCTCGCACAGGGCGCTGGCCAGAGTGCCGTCCCAGACCGTCTGCTCCACATAAATATATTCCACCGCCGGGAAGCCGCTGCCGCCGGGGTAGCCAGCATTAGCCATCAGGGCCTGGGCGTAGCTGCGGTCCGTCTCGTAGTCATGGGTGTGCTCCGCTGTCACCAACTCCAGACTATGGGCCCGGAAGTCCCAGCAGGTGGGAGCGGGCTTCTCCGGCTCCGGCTCGGCGTTGGGATCGGGGAGGGCATCTTCCTCCACATCCTCCTCTACCACGGGCCGGGCGCTGTAGTCGGATACCCCGTAGGGCACCACCCCCGGCGCGGGCCGCAGGGTCAGATTGCCTACTGCATCAGTCAGTGCCTGCCGGTCCACCGCCAGATGGAAGGCCATCCGGACATTTACATCGTCAAAGGGCACCGTCAGCGTATTGAGCAGCACCCCGTAGGTCCCCGTCACCGGCTCCGGCGTCCACAGGCCGCTGTCCGAAAGCTCCTGGAGCCGCTGGTCAGACAGGCTGGTCGTCAGAACAGGTTCCCCGGCCGGCGGGTCCTCATAATCTGCGGCTGCGGTCTGGAACTGGATTACCTCCGGTCCCAGAGGATCATTGTTGTAGTAGGTTTCGCTGCGCTCCAGAACCACCTGTCCCCGATGGAAGGTAGTGGCAGTGTATGCTCCATTGGTGATGGCTCCAGTGCTCTGGTTCACCAAATCTGAGCGTATCGGCATAGTATATGCCCCAGCGCAGACCTCTTCCAGAAACCAGGCGGGACTGCCTTTCAGCACCGCCACAAAGGTTCGGCTGTCGGGAGCGGACACACCCAGAGGGGCCGGTGTCCCGTCTTCCAGAACCTCGCCGAAGCCGGCGACGGCTGACATCAGTTCCCGGTGGGGCAGTTCGTTGGCCGGGTCCGCCAGACGCTGCCAGGCGGTGACGAAATCCTCCGCCGTAACGGCCCTTCCGTCAGACCACTTGGCGTCCTCCCGCAGGGTAAAGGTGTAGGTGGCGTTCCCGGCATAGTCGGTTTCTACCGTGTAGCTCTCCGCCTGACCATTGGCCAGCACCGCCCAGCCGTCGCCGCCGTCCTCCCAGCGCAGGAGGTTCTCAAAAAGGTGATAGAGGATCATCTCTCCGCCATTTTCGGTGACGGCAGCGGGGGACAGCGTAGTCTGCGGCTCATCCATCGGGACAGTGAGCGTGTAGGGACCGCTCTCCTCCGGGGGTAAGACCTCGCTGTCTCCTGGTTTTTCCCCGCAGGCACACAGCAGCAGCCCCAGCAGGACACACAGCAGGGATTTACACTTTTTCTTTATCGAACCCATTATTTTGTCTCCACAGGAACCAGCTTCCCGTCCTCACCGAATGTCACCGGCTGAATCTGATTCCGGGTATGCTTGGCGATGTCGTTCAAGCGGACCATGCCGGGGTAATCTGTGACAAAGGTGTACGCCACACCGTGGCGTCTGGCCCGGCCTGTCCGGCCGATGCGGTGGACATAATACTCGTTCTCGTCGGGTACATCGTAGTTGAATACTGCGTCCACGTCGTCCACGTCGATGCCCCGGGCAGCCACGTCGGTTGCCACAAACACCCGCAGCTCTCCCCGGCGGAACCGGGCCATGACCTTCTCTCGCTTTTCCTGGGGAATATCGCCGTGAATGCACAGAGCATCCACGCCCCGCATCTGCAAAAGCTTGGTGACTCGTTCGGTGTTGCCCTTGGTGTTGCAGAAGATCATCACCCTGTCGTACTGCTCCAGGCAGAGAATGCGTTCTACCGCATCCACCTTCTGATCCATGTTCAGTTCCAGACGGTATTGCAGGATATCCGGCTTGTTCTCCTGGTCGGCCTGAACGGTGATTTCTACCGCGTCCCGCTGGTAAACCCAGGCAATATCCATGACCTCCCGGCTGATCGTGGCAGAAAAGAGGCCCAGGTTTTTCCGGTTTTTCATCTGATCCAGCAGGCGCGTCACGTCGTGGATGAAGCCCATGTCCAGCATCCGGTCAGCCTCATCCAGCACAGCGGTCTGGACCTGATCAATCCGCACTGTCCGCCGCTTGAGGTGGTCGCCCAGTCGCCCCGGGGTGGCAATAACGATTTGGGGGCGTTTTTTCAGAGTATCGATCTGCTTTCCGATAGGCTGGCCGCCGTAAAGACAGACCATCCGGACGCCTGGCTTGAACTGCCCCAGTTCCCGCATTTCGGCGGTGATCTGCATGGCCAGCTCCCTGGTAGGGGCCAGAATCACCGCCTGGACCTGATCATTTTCCGGGTCGATGTGCTCAATGATAGGGATGCCGAATGCAAAGGTTTTTCCGGTACCGGTAGGGGCCTTGGCGGTAACGTCCTGCCAATCCAGCATAGGCGGGATGCACCCGGCCTGAACAGGCGTAGAGACTTCGTAATTTTTTTTCTCCAGCGCCCGCATGATTTCCTCCGACAGCCCCAGGCTGTCAAAGCGGACGCCCTGTGTAATTTCCATAAATTCTATCCTCGTGATTTTTATCGTGTTTTACTGCTGACTGTATAATAACTAATTTATATTATCATAAAAACAGCCCGGCCGCAAGGGCAGCAGACGGTTTTCCCGAAAATTCATGTAGAAGTACAATAGTTGATGGACAAAGGGTAAAGAAAAGAGCAGAGCGGCAGGAGATAAATCCACGTGCTTATATCATGATCTTTTCATAGGTCTGAGTCGCCGTTCTGATAAGCTTTTGGGCCGTATCTCTCCTCCCTGAATTTATAGTATTGCAGGGCGATCCCGGATAGCAGGACATGACAAGAGCACAAAATGCAGGAAAGCGGAGTACACCATCCGTAGCACAACGAGTGGGATCGCAGGGCAGATCATACAGCTAAATTTATATGGAATATATAAATTTAGCGCCAACAGGCAGACAGGTTTCTACAATCAAGCCAATAACCAGACAACTTTATTAAAATTCTATAAAAAGTTGTTGAATCAAAAAAGACTTTATGCTACATTCCCATTATACAGATGTTGGAAAATAACCGGGACCGCATCTGACAATAACGGAAAAGGAGCGAGATTATGAAAAGAAGAATTCTTAGCATCGTGTTGCTTGCCGCCGTGTGCGCGGCCCTGTTGGCGGGCTGTGGCCAGAAGTCCGCAACATGGAAGGTTACATGCCCCTGGGCTCCCTCTGGCGTAGCTGCCATGGTGAGCCAGCAGGCTGCTACCAAATCCACAAGCTATTCCGACTCCATCACCCTGGTGGCTGAAGCTATCAAGGGAGATGCCGCCACCGTGAACACCTGGGTGGCCGACACCAAGGCCAACGATACCGAGCTGGTCTTCGTAGGCGAGGGCCTGCTGTCCATCACCTCCATTCTGGACCCCGCCAAGATGCAGTTCGGGTATGAGGACTTTGTGTTTGTGGAAAACCTGTATTCCTCCATCTTCGTCCTCTCCGCCGACGCCAAGCTGAACATCAGCAGTGTGGCCGATCTGGAAGCCTATGTCCAGCAGGGAACGGAAATCAGCGTGGCGGTCAATGGCGCCACCAGTTCCGAGGCATTCCTGGCCGCGTCTTTGTTCGGTGCCATGGGCGCGGGCGACAAGCTGAAGCTGACGCCTTATCAGTCCGCCGCCGAGGCCGCTCAGGCCGTGGCCCGGGGCGAGACCCAGTTTGCCGTCTCCCACCAGT
>OFFE01002402.1_pt1 | contig 11372 bp, 18 predicted proteins | sample 1521371 | NCBI WGS metagenome assembly OFFE01 (sample SAMEA3504131, study PRJEB24116) | mouse gut metagenome | biome: mouse gut; feature: mouse-associated habitat; material: faeces | place: Denmark | collected 2011 | reverse complement strand
AGGGCAGGGCCCCGGTGTAGCCGGTGCGGATGCAGTAGGCGGCCAGGAGCAGCCCGCCCACCGTCACCACCCAGAGCAAAGAACGGATATCAGCAATCATCTGCTTGGAGTAGTCGGTCTGCTTCCTGCGCTTTTTACGCTTCCGGGGGCGCTGTGTCCCTGTCTCCCCGCTCATGCCAGGCCGAACTTGGTGGCAAAGGCATACAGCAGCTGGGCGGCCTGTTCCCGGGTGAGCAGGTCCTCCCACATAAAGTTGGGCTGGCCGTCAGGGCCGGGGTCACCGCCGGAGAAAATACCGTTGTCCACGGCGAACTGCCGGGCTTTCTGGCTCCAGCCGCTGCAATCGTTGTCCCGCAGCTCCTGGCGGTACTGCTGCATGGCCGTCATGAACATCTTGTTAAACTTATCCTGATCCATATTGTCGTCCTCCTCGTTAGCTGCTCCGTTGTAGGCCCGGGCGTCTACCACCCAATAATAGGCCGCCTCATTACGGAATGTATTGATATCGCCGTTCACCCGGCGGTCCTTGGTGCTGGCCGGGTCATTGATGCGGATTTTCCCGTCCGCCCACCAGACCACGATGAAATGCCCACCGCTGGTCCAGTTGCCCTTTTTCATCAGAGCGATGAGGTAATACCCCTGCTTCAGGTACTCCAGGGCCTGGTCATGGACCTTGGCCTTGGGGTTGTGGTAGCCGTTGGTCCAGGACAGCTGCCAGCACTTGATTCCAAACGCCTCGAACTGCGGGGCGAAATAGCTGTAGTAGGTGCCCTGTCCCTTGGCCTTGTAGCCGTGGGCCACGCTCCAGGCGCAGGCGTCCACGGGGGTGAACGTCTGGCCGGTCAGGGTCTCAATGAGCATGGCGGCCGCAGTAGGCCCGCAGCCTGAGCCGCCGATGGTGGCGGTCTCCCCCTTGACCTGGTAGGGCTTGTCTTTCCAGCGCTTGTCCGTCTGAAGGTAGCTGACCGGCTGCTTATTCATGGCGCTGCCCGGGCAGACGGGCAATCACCTCCTGTGTTACTGCCTCAGCGAGATCAGAGACGTCCAGACCGTCAGAGACAATTTCCTTGGCCTGCACCTGGGCTTTTTTCGTCTCCGTGTTGATTTCCCAGACGGAGCCCTCAATCATGTTGAGCACCGCCTCGGTGATCTCCACGCCCAGCAGCCGGAGCTGTTCCATCACAAATTTCCGGCGCTTCTCTCCATCGGGGTCGGTGTCGTGGTACAGCTGCTCCGCCGCCCTGGTAAAGGACACCACCAGCTGGTGGATGCGCTCCTGGGTGTCCTTGGTGATCCGGGTCTCGAACCACGCCCTGGCCTTGGGCACCAGGCAGGCCAGCAAGCCCACCACAAAAGCGGCCAGCAGATTACCAATGATTTCGTAGATGTTTTCCATTTTGTTTTTCCTCCCTTAATTTTTCAGTGTCTGCTCCAGGTCCTCAATCCGGTGGTTGGCCACCTTGATTTTCTCCTCCTGGAGCTCAGTGCGTTCCTCCAGCTTGTACACCCGATCGATCACCCCGTTATGTACCTCCACCTTCCGCTCCAACTGCTCCAAGCGGTACTGGGTCAGCTTGGAGGATACCAGGATGCCCCCAAAAGCCCCGGCCCCGGAGCCCAGCAGGCCAATCAGTGCAACGATCACCATGTCGCTCATGGTCAGGCCTCCTCTCCGGTGTCCAAGTTGGACACCGCCTCCCAGTTGCCGGGGTAGTCGGCGGGAGAATAGGCGTTGTTGTCTGCCTTGGAGCGCCAGACTTGTCCCTCCCAGACGCAGCACTCACCCTTCTGATACAGCCCCCGGGCGCCCTGGGGAGCGGCATAGGGCTTTGCCCTGGCCGGGTCGGTGGTGTGGCAGACGTCCCAGAGGGAGACCGCCTTGTCCGGGCTCCAATCGTCCTGCCCAGTGGCGTCGTGCTGCTGCCACAGTTTGTAGACCTGCCCCTGCCACCTGTAGGGCGTGCCCGCGGGCATGTCGGAAAAGTCCCGCTGCCGCCATGTGGGAATCTTCTCCTCCTGCTCGATCAGGGCTGTGCCGTCCGCCTCACCGGCCACGGCCATAGCCGCCAGCGCCCGGGCGTCCTCTGCTCCTTTGCTTCTCATAGCCTCCTGGGCCAGTGTGATGATCTCAGCCATTGCTCTCCACTCCCTCCTGATAGGCGGCCTCCAGCTTCTCCTCCACCTGGGCAGCGGTACCGGCCGCCTCCAGCGCCTGAATGGTCTCAGCCTGGGCCTGAATGGTCTGTTCCTGCTCCTGGATCGTGGCGACCTGGCTGGCCACGTCGGCGGTCAGCTCGTCCACCTGGGCCTGGAAACCGGCCACATCCCCCAGGAACTGCTCCGCCACCTTCAGGAAGACGGTATAGCTCCGGGTGTTGGAGCTGTAGGAGATGTCCTGCGCCGTGAAGCCGTAGCCAATGGGCAGGCGACAGCTCCCCTCAATGATTGGCTGGGCCCAGTTGATGGCCTCGATCTCCTCCAGGCTGGCCCGCTCCCGCTCGAACACGGCCTCATAGTAGCCATTGGCAGAGCCCCGTAGCACCATGGCACAGGGCACTCCGCAGATATGGGCCTCGATTCCATACATACTCATGATGAATGACTCCTCTCTTTCCGGGCCTGATGGCCCTTTCTTTATTCCTGTGCAGCCCCCGGTTTGTTGCATGGGGGCGTGCAACTAAGGAACGACATAAGCCCCAGGGGCCGCACCTTGCCGGCTTTCCGGTAGCCCCGGCGGGCGGCCTCCTGTGTCCTGGCCGCTTTGACCTTTCTGGCCCTCTCTGCGGCCTCCTGGTCCTCATCAGGGCAGAGGGGGACCACCTCCACCAGACCGCCCTCCTTGTCCACCACAGGGCGCAGAAGAGGGTAATAGCGCCTAACTTTCCGGGACAGAGCTCCCTGGGACGGAATTTCCCACCAGGCCTCCGGGTCCTCCACATCGGAGAGGGCCGCCGGCCGGTCTACCGGGATTTGAGTACCGTCCGGACCTCTGGCGTACTGCCCTTCCCAAATCCTGTCCAGCACCCCCATAGTGGCCTTATGTACCAGCACAGCCCGTCACCAGCCTTTGCAGCTTCACATAGGTCTCCGGGTCCAGCCGGGCCCCGATACTGCCGTCTTTGGGGGCGGGAATGTGCCCAACTTGGACACATTGCCGTTTGAGGCGGCTGTAGGCGGACCGGACCGTCTTGGGCTTCAGGCCCAGCTCCCTGGCCACCTCCTCCGGGGAGACGCCGGCCTCCCGCCGGCGGGACAGCTCATAGTTGTACCGGCTCACGCCGCCCACCTGTTGGCCCCGGAAGCAGAAGCGGTAGTAAAAATACAGCGGCATCCCGGTCTGGAGCGCCAGGGAGAACTTGTCCGCCTGGTCCCACTCCCGAATTTCCGGCCGGGAGAGGGGCGGGCCGCCCCGGACGTCCAGCTGGCGGATGGTGTGTCCCGCCCGGGCCAGCGTCCGGCAGACTGTGCTTTTCTGGATTTCCAGCTTGTCCGCCAGCTCCGCCTGACTTTTGGGGAATTGGGAGAGGACCAACAGCATGAGCTGCCGCTGACGGTCGGTGAGGACGGGGACTTGGTCCAAATACCGCTTCCAGTCAAAGCCGCCCTTGCCGTCGGCGCAGGTGGAGATCAGCTTCTTGGCCTCCACCCACTCCTGCATCCTGGTCATGCCGTTTTTAATCACCCGGGCCACGGTGGAGTTGTCCACCCCCTGCTCCTGGGCAATCAGTTCCAGGGAGAGCCCCCGGTTGTAGTAGGCGTCTATGTAGAGCCGCTGCCGGTCGGTGAGGCGCTGGGCCCCCTCGGCCAGCCAGCTTTGAAGCCGGTCCATACCTGTGCCCAACTCCACAAAGTCTCCGGCCTCCACCTGCTGCCAGCTGTGGCCTTCGATATCGCTCCAGCAGGCGCCGGACCTCTCGAAAAAGTCGAAGTTCAGAGCCCCGATGTCCAGACGCTTCCGCTGCTCCCTCCTGGCCCTGCGGGCCGCCGGCGGGTCCAGGTGGTCGATCTGCACCTGCACGTCCCGAATGGCCGCCCGATAGCCGGAGATTTTCGCCTTCAGCGCCGCCCGCCGCTGGGAGTCTGTCTCCTCCTTCAGCTGTACCTGGTACTCCTTCATCCGGGCCTGAAGCTTGGCCAGCTGCGCCCGGTTCTCCTCCAGGGCGCTCATCCCACCACCATCAGCTCGCCGGCGAAGGGTGCGCTCCCCTCCAGGACCAACGCCTTTGTCTCCAGGTCCCAGTGTATCCGGCTCTCCATCGCAGCCCAGGTGTTGGCGACCATAGCACCGTCCAGGTCGTACCTGGTCACAGTACCCACGCCGGTGGCTTTCCTCCGCAGGCGCAGACCTTGAAGGACGGCGGCCGTACACAGGTTGTCCATCCCCGTTGTAGCCCCGCCTAGGGCGGGCAGGTAGGCAGCAGTGAGTACTGCGTCCAGAGTGGCCGTCTCCGGGGCCCCCGTGGTATCCCTGTCCTGCCAGTTGAAGCCCTTTTCACTGGACTTGGAAGCGGCGGCCTCAGCCGCAAGCAGCGTCCCCTCCAGGATGTAGCACTGTACCTGGTTCCAGGTCAGCTGAACATGGCCGTCCTCCGCCGTAGGGTAAGTGCCGGGCGCGGAGCTGTTGGCGTTCAGGGCGGCCTTGACCGCGTTGGTAATGGCGGTGCGGCCCTGGGCGGCGGTCTGCTCCAGGTAGTCCAGGGCGGTCCGGTCTACCCGCTGGTGCAGGGTGCCGATACACGCGCTCTGCCTGGGTTGGATACCGTGGGTCGCCTGGGGGACACGCAGCGCCCCGCCCGTCCAGTCCTCCGGCTCGAAGATCCTGCTGTAGAAGTGGCCGTCGAATACGCCGGCCTCCTCCTTTGGCACAGTGGTGGGGATGTCCAGCGTGATGGAATAGCTTCCGCCGTTCTCCGTGGCCTCTACAGTCCCCCGGGCAGAGCGGCCGTCCAACTCAGCGGTGACAATGTAGGTTCCTGCAGCGGGCAGCGTCAAAGAGACGGATCCAGATTCTCCGGCAGTACCGCTGATACTTTGTCCTCCGCAAACAGCCACTACTTCGGCATCTGGGCTGGTCGTAACATCCAGGGTGGCGGAGAAGGGGAGCAGCGAAGCGGTGTACTGCCCGAAGTAGGGCCCGGTGACCACGGCGGAAGAATATTCCTCACCCTCCGCGTCGGTGCAGCGGATGGTGTAGGTCGTGCCGCACTGCTTCAGCTTAACCTGCACGACCAGCCCTTCGGGGACGGTCCCGGTGTAGCTCTCCTCACTGCCGGAAACGGTGTAGGTCTGCCCGGCGAACACCTCCGCAAAGGTGATCCGCAGGGCGCAGCCGCCCGAATTGTTTTCCGCCGCCTGTACCGCGCTGTCCGCTGTCTGCTGGGCCTTTGCCGCCGCAGTTGCCGCGTCATCTGCTGCCTGCTGGGCCTTCTCAATTTTCGTCCGCAGGGCAGGGTGGGCGTCCTCCGCCAGATTGTGGTTGACGATCTGATTCTGGGAGGCCGTCAGGAGCTGGGGCAGCAGGGTGGAAATACAGTAGTCCTTGATGTCGTCTATAGTCATCACCACGCCGGGCAGAGAATCGTCCAGGTCTACCTTTACCGACGGGGCCAGGCGGATGGAGACGGGGTAACGGCGCACATCCAGATACCCCTCCTCCCAGGGGGCAATATACTGGGGGTAGTCGGCCAGACAGCCGTAGTAGATGGCTATCTTCGCCTCCCCGTCCCAGGCCTGGATCAGAAACTCCCGGATGGTCATGCCGTCCGGCAGGTCCTTATTCAGGTCGGACCGGACCTCCACCGTCATGTTGACCGTGGCCCCGTTCCGTATCGGCTCGCTGCACGTCCCGATACCCACCGGCTCTACCAACTGCGTCATGTCCCCGATATACACGTCATCCGAAACGATACCAGAGCCAACCAGCACACCGGCAATGCGCAGATGGTCCTCGGTGAGAGCCAGCTTGGTAAACAGCTCCAGTCCCTGCTTGGTGGGAGCGCCCCCGTATTTCCGGGGCTTTTCCGCTTCCAGCGGGGTCAATCCCGTTTGATTCTCATGCATTGTAATTCCTCCCTGTTCAGTTCCGGCAGCGCTGTTATGGCCAGGCTGCTCTTCAGCAGGCCCCGCGCCGCCAGGGGCCTCTCACAAAATGCCGGCGGACGCTCAGGAGGCTGGATGGTGGAGATGAGGCCCTGTATCCTGGACGAAACTGGCGTGGGGGTGTTCTGATACACAGGATCCCGGACCGGCAGCTCTGTACTGGATAGGCACAGGCCCAGCCCCGCCCCCACCAGGATCGGGTCCGTGTCCAGCCAGGTGACAGTTATGGTGCCGTCCCACCAGCTGGACAGGCGCTTCACACTGGCCAGTATCCTGCGAAAGCTGACCAGGCTCTCCTGTGTGACCGGCCGACCGGTCATCTCTATATAGGCCCGGAAGTGGTGGGGCTCTCCGCCGTACTCATACCACTCCTCAATGCGGCCGGCCGAAAAGATGATCTCCAGAATCCGGTCCGCCGCCGCAGGGGTGCCCAGACTGGTATAAAAGGTCATGGTCCCCTCGATCAGCGCCCGCTTTACCTCGACAGAATAGCTCTGGTCATAGGCGGGAGTGCGCAGCTCCAGGGCTAGCACGTCCAGAATCTCCTCCGAAAGCTCACTCACAGCGGCATAGACCCTTGTTCGATCCGCCCAGGCGCACAGCCGCTCCACCTGCCGCCCCAGGGCGTAGGCAAAGGCCTGGGTCTCCAGCTGGCTGGAGAGATTTTCGGGCAGGATGTCGGTAAACCGGCTGCCCCGCAGATCAATCATCCTCCAGCCCTCCATATCGCACCTGGGGCGCCCCTTCCAGGCTGGCCACTCCGGTCCGGGCGACCGGGGTAAAGGCGGGGGCGGACAGTTCCCCCCGTTTGGCCCCCGCTGCCATGACCCGCTCCGCCAGCTTGGACGGGTTGATGTCCCGGCCAATGGTCCTCTGCCAGGTAATGTAGGCGTCCACAGCGGCATTGACCGCCCTCTGGATGGCCACCGCCCGGTTACTGTCGCTGCGGTTGATGTAGTAGGCCAGGTCGATGGAGTACAGCACATCCGCCGGCGCAGAAACCGTCACCAGGTCGGTCATGGGCCGAATCTGACGGTCCCTCAAATAATTCTGGAGCCCTGTCACCATCTCGGGACCGGGCGCGGAGCCATCGTCCAGCAGGAAATACACCTCCACAGAGCCTGCGGCCTGGTCGCTGGTCACCACCACATCACCCACATTGGCGTTGTAGGTCTTGGCGTGGTACAGGTAGCTGGCCTCTGGGCCCGCCGTGGAATAGGACCCGGGGAACAGATAGATCCGCTCCGCCAGCTCCTGGTCGCTCTCCGTATCCGCGCCGCCCTCTGAAGCTGTGATGTTGGACACACCAGCGATATAGGGCAGCGGGTCTACAATTTCAGCCAGGGCCCCCACGGCCAGACCATTCCCGGCCGAGCCCGGCACAACGCAGACCGCCGGCACGTCCACGCTGCGCTCCCCGGCAGGAATCTCAGCGTACTGTGTGGTCTGGAAATACAACAGCTCCCGGGTGGCGGCACGCGTGCCGCTGGGAATCCCAATGGTGGTATCTCGGATGGCGGAAACGGTAAACCGGAGTGTAGTCACGGCGGAGGCGGCCGGCCGGCGGGTCAGGCCCTTAAAGGCGGCCAGGTGGTCCAGAAATTCACCGTAGCTGTATTTCAAGAGGTTCTGCTTGCCTGCCCGGTCGATGTACTGCATCGCCTGGTAGAGTTGGGCGGCAGCGGCATACAGTTCCATGCGGTGGGGGCTGGCCCGGGCCAGGCTTACCGTGTTCCCGGTGGCCTGCGTCATGTACCGCTCATAGTCCGCCACCATCTCCTTGCACAGAGCATCCACGCTCAGTCCGTCGATAAAGCTGACCTCGGGAAGCTGGTCTATCTGAAGATTGTCAGGCACGCGTAATCACCACCTTTGGCTTGAAATGCCCCTGTTCAGCGGGGAGCCATATTACCTCCTGGACCCGCACCCAGGGGATGAACTCGGAGATCTTCCTGGTGGCCTCCGCGGTGTAGAGGCTTTTTACTACCGCCGGAGGCTTATCCACAAAATCCCGCATGATTCCAAGTCCGCGCTCCAGCGGCATGGTCCCCTCTATGGTAGACAGCAGCAGGGTGATCTGCCGGTCCAGGTCGGCCAGCCAGTTGTCGGAAAAAGTGAACTCTAATTGAAAATCAAAAAACGGGTCGTTTGTCATGTGTACTCCTCCAGTGTGAGGGTCAGGCTGGCCCGGGCCAGCTCGCCGCCGCTGTAGAGCGTATTCCACGTCTCGCTGGAGCCGGTGATGCGGAAGGGATTTTTGCTCACCGGCTTGCAGTTGATAATCAGGTATTCTGCCTGGCCCCGCTCCACCAGGTCGGCCACCCGCTCCAGCATCTGCCGAGGGCGGACGCCCAGGGATGAGGACAGGGTGATGGGGAGAGAGACTGTCTGGTTCCCCGGTCCCAAAAATTCCGGCTTGGGCTTGACGCCCATTACCTCGTGGTCGGTCCAGCGGCCGGAGACCTCCCGGGTCATCCCGCTGAAGGTCAGCACCCGGCTGTCGCTGACCTCAAAAACCAGTGCGGTTCCAAATGTACCGATCAAGCCTGTCAGCCCCCTATCCTCACGTCCGGGCTTCCGCCGGTAATCGTTCCGCTCCCGCTGTGGGGCGCGAGGGCGTCGCCAAGGCGTGCTGCGGGCAGCCCGTTGATTCGGACCGTCCCGCTGCCCACTGCCACGGTACCCAAGCTGGGGCCACAGCAGGAATCCCGCTCCGTGGTTATGCTGGTTACAATGGCGGCCGGCTGGCCGTTGGTCCGCACGTTGGGGGAGCAGCCCCCGCTGATCTCCCCGGAAAAGGGCAGAGGCGGGTGCGGTGGGCCGTGGCCCGAATGCTCTCCTGCGGTTGTGCCGTCCACTGTATCCAGGAGCCGCGCCGCGTTTGGCATAAGACCGCCCTCCTTAATTCAGATCAATGGTTTTGCCGTTGATGGTGATGGCGCCGCCGGCGGTGATGTTTATGGAGCCGTCACAGTGCAGCGTCAGCTCCCTGGCCTTGCCGTCGTAGCGGAGCATGGCCGCCCCAGGCGTACGGTCCATGTCCAGGCGGTACAGCTTCTCCGCACCCTCCGGGGGCCTGTTCTTCTCGCTCCAGGGACGGCCCAGGACCACCCCTGCGGCCATGCCGTTGGACAGGTGAAGCACCAGCACCTGGTCCCCCACTTCGGGCGCTGTGTAGGCCCCGGTGAACGCGATGGACAGGAGAGGGATCATCTGGGTCACCGCGTCGTCCTGGTCTGGATAGACCACCCGCACCAGGCCGGCGGAGTGATCTACGTCTGATATTTTGCCAATCCTGGTATCGTTGCGCATGGTCCTATCACTCCACTCTGGACAGCTCCAAATCCATCGTGTAGCCACCGCCAATATGATGGGTAATGCTGTCAATGAAATATTTGCCGCCCAGGCGGCCCAGCTCCGCCACCATGACGCACTGTGAGGCCACCAGGCTGGCAGTGCCCCGCATGGACAGGGACAGCTTTGTTGAGCCGTGGTTGGCATGATGGATAGCCGCCCACAGCTTCCGCTCCGCGTCCGCCTGGCTGTCCACCCGGCCGGACTTCTTCAGAATGCGGGGGCCGCCGCCCACCTGCACCTTGACCTCTTTCTCCGTGGAAGGATCTGTGTAGGCGTATTCCCCGCCAGTGTAGGTCCCCGTGAGCCGGGAGGACCAGCTCCAAGACAGGAGCATATCGGGAGTCAGGGTGGCCACCGGGGGCCGGGCCTTGTACGCCTCACGGTCGTAGACCACGATCTTCTGCGCGTACACCTTCATGGCCAGGCCGTAGGTCTCGCACAGTCCCATGTAGAAGTCGCAGTCCGTCTTCTCCGACTGCTCCTCGCTCTTGATGATGATGGGGCCGCTGTCCACGTCCCAGGCCAGGGAGATTCCCGCCCGGCCGGCAATCTCTTTGCCGATCTCCTCCACGGTGATGTTCTCCCAGGTGCGGGTCCGCTGAGTCTCCCGGAAGGCACTGTCTGCGGGCACGGACACTCCTGAGATGTTTCCCGTCACCGGCCAGCCGGAGAAATCGAACTTGTCCAGGATGAAGGAGCCGCAGGGGAGGGCGCGGTTGTCTCCCGCCCGGTCCCAGTCGGTCAGGCGGATCACGGCGGACAGGGTGTCCCCCGCCTGGGGGAGCCATGGCCCAATCCACTGCCGGTCCCGGTCATGGAGGGAGAGGTCAAGGCTGTCGGCCTCCCCGCTGGCTGGGTCGGTGTAGGTTGCCGAGGTCTGGTACTGGCCCAGCGTCCCGGCGGCTGCCGCCCCGTTCCAGGCGATCTCTACAGCTGCTTTTCTCGTGTTCATGTGGGCTTCCTCCAGGCGGGCACATCAGGGCCGGAGATGTCCTCCGGCGGCTCCGGCGTCCGGAGCACCACGCCCGCCCGGAACACAAAGGTATCCAGGTGGGGGTGGTTGTGCTCCATCAGCCAACCGGTGTACTTCACGTCTCCATAGACCCGATGGGCAATGGCGTCCCAGGCGTCCCCCTGCCGAGTGGTGTAGGTGTCAGGCATGGTCCGCCCCTCCTTAAAAATTTTATGATTTTTGTAATTTACCCTTGACTTTTGTGCGCATTATGCGTATAATAAAAGCATAGGGAGGAAACATTATGACAGCACAGGAAATAGAAAAGGAAGTCAAGGCAGACGGCTGGTACTATCACAAAACAAAAGGCTCACACAAGCATTTCAAACATCCGACAAAACCCGGAAAAGTCACAATTCCACAGCACAAAGGTGATATTCACCCGAAAACGATTGAAACGATTCGGAAACAGGCGGGGCTGAAATAAGCCCCGCCCTCCGGGGCAATATAGATTGAATGGAGGTATTTCTGTGAAACTTGTATATCCTGCTATCTTTTCCCTTTGGGATGATGGTGACGGCTACACCGTAGAGGTCCCCGATCTTCCCGGTTGCGTCACAGAGGGGGCCACCCTGGCCGACGCCATTCTAATGGCCCAGGACGCCGCCAGCGGATGGGTTCTTGACGAACTGGAAGAGGGACGGCCCGCACCGGCGGCCAGCGCCATGGAAGATATTCATGCAGGCGCCGGCGGGCTTGTCAGTCTCGTTTCTCTGGATATGGACGCCTATGCCGAAAAATATGGTGATACTGCTGTGCGTAAAAACTGCACGATTCCCGCATGGCTGAATACTTTTGCGGAGGCGCAGCACATCAATTTTTCCAAAGTGCTCACCGATGGATTGACCGCCCTTTATCAGGCATCCACTTAAATATCCTCCCTGCGCCGCCCCATGACGGGGCG
>OFFE01002386.1_pt1 | contig 11419 bp, 10 predicted proteins | sample 1521371 | NCBI WGS metagenome assembly OFFE01 (sample SAMEA3504131, study PRJEB24116) | mouse gut metagenome | biome: mouse gut; feature: mouse-associated habitat; material: faeces | place: Denmark | collected 2011 | reverse complement strand
CCTGCCTCCGGTGGAGCCGCTGTACACCCTGATGGACGCTGAGGAGGCCATCCACATGCTGGAGTCGGTGGAGTACGGCTGGCTCTTCGACCTGTGCGAGGGGGTCAAGGTCCGCTTCTCCGACGCGGGCCACCTGCTGGGCTCCTCCATCCTGGAGATCTGGGCCACCGAGAACGGCGTCACCAAGAAGATCGTCTTTTCCGGAGACCTGGGCAACGAGGCTCAGCCCATCATTCGAGACCCCTCCTTTGTAGACGGCGCCGACTATGTGGTCATGGAGTCCACCTACGGCGACCGGAACCACGAGCCTCCGGAGAGCTACACCGGGGCTCTGGCCGAGCTTATTGACGATGTTTTCTCCAGGGGGGGCAACGTCATCATCCCCTCCTTCGCCGTGGGGCGCACTCAGGAGCTGCTGTACTACCTGCGGGAGATCAAGCGGGACGGGCTTGTGAAGTCCCTCCCCTCCTTCAAGGTCTATGTGGACTCCCCTCTGGCCACCGAGGCAACCAAAATATATTCTGGCAACCTGAAGGGCTATCTGGACGCTGACGCCATCTCCGTCATCCAGGGGGGCGAGAACCTGTTCACCTTCCCTGGCCTCACCCTCACCCAGTCCACCGAGGAGTCCCGGGCTCTCAACGACGACAAGACCCCCAAGATCATCATTTCCGCCTCCGGCATGTGCGATGCCGGCCGTATCCGCCACCACCTGAAGCACAACCTCTGGCGTACCGAGTGCGCCGTGGTCTTTGTGGGCTATCAAGGGGCGGGCACCCTGGGCCGCCATCTGCTGGATGGCGCGAAAAATGTGAAGCTCTTCGGGGAGGATATCTCCGTCCGGGCCAGAATCGTCAACTTCAAGGGCCTGTCCTCCCACGCCGACCGGGATCACCTGCTGGAGTGGATTGAGCATTTCTCCCCAAAACCTCAGCAGGTCTTTGTGGTCCACGGAGACAACGAAGTCACCGAGCTGTTCGCCGGCGATCTGAACCAGCGGGGCATCCCCGCTCACGCCCCCCTCTACGAGGAGGTTTACGACCTGGCCACCAACTGTCTGCTGGCCAAGGGCGTGGTACTGGAAGTCAAGAAGACAGCGGGCTCCGCCGCCCGGCCGTCCGCCGCCTATATCCGGCTTCAGGACATGTCCAAAGAGCTGGCCGGCCTCATCAGCCGCAGCCGGGGCCGTTCCAACAAGGACCTGTCCAAACTGGCCGATCAGCTCAAGCAGATTATGGAAAAATGGGAGTAATAGAAGCGCCGAATCCCCGAGCAGGGGAGCTTGGACCGGAGCGAGGAATGCAAACCAAGCGCCGCGCAGCGGGGCTGTTTGTGTTCCGAGACGGAGGGAAAGCGACCCGGCCGCGAGGGGACCGAGGCGTGACAAGAAGCCCCAAACCACGACATCAAGCACCGATTGGAGAATGACCTCATGGAGATCGACCGCAAGGAACTCAAGCGCCAGACCCGAGAGCGGATGGCCCTCACCGACCCTAAGTTCTGGGTGGTGGCACTGGCCTATATTGTGTTGACCACCGGGGTGTCCTGGCTGTTCAGCTTCGCCCCCGTCCCCCATACCCAGACCTCGCTGCTCTTCTTTCAGCTGCTTCTGACCCTGTATACCACAGTGGTCCAGTTCGGCCTGTGCCTGTGGGCCCTGTGGACCTACCGGCAGCTGGACCCGGGGATCAACTCCCTGATGCAGGGCTTCTCTGTGGCGGGGCGGGTGCTGCTCATGGAGCTGGGTGTCTTTGTGCGTATTATGGGGTGGTATTTTCTGGCTGCGATGGGCCTGTCCGTTCCCTTTTTCCTCCTGCTTTTCACGGCTACCAGTGAAGCGGCCTTGCTGCTGGGCTGGCTGCTGTTCATCGCCGCCCTCGTCGCCGTGCTCATCACCGTCTCCCTGCGGTACGCCCTGTCCCCCTATCTGCTGGCCGACCGGCCGGACGACGGCTCTTCCCTCCCCATTTACCGCAGCGTCTCTTTGATGCGGGGCTGGAAATGGGAGCTGTTCAAGCTGGAGTTCTCCTTCATCGGCTGGGAGGCTGTCAACTTTTTACTGACCCTGGCGGTGCTTCTTTTCTCCCTCAACCAGGCCGGGCTGCTGCCTGTGGATATGATGACCGACGCCTGGCGAAGCCAGGCCATGGAGGTGCTCTACTCCACCCCCGTGGTCGTCCTGAGCACCCTGGTCACGGTTCCGGTGTCCCTGTGGCTCATCCCCTACAAGGCCACCGCCCGCGCCGGGTTTTACGATGCCCGGCTGGTGGCCGCTCAGGGGACGCTGCCCGAAATGCCGCCGCTGTAAGGAGGTACATTTATGGAACGCAGACCTCAGTGGCTGGAGTGGGTCGTGGAGCTCCAGGCCCTGGCCCAGGCAGGGCTGGAGTACGGCCACGACAAATATGACCTGGAACGCTACGCGCGCATTCGGGAGATCGCCGCCGAAATGCTGGCCCGGCAGACCGAGCTGCCCCCGGAAAAGGTAAAGGACCTGTTCTGCAATGAGACAGGCTATCAGACCCCAAAGCTGGATACCCGGGCCGCCATCTTCCAGGGGGAGCGGATTCTCCTGGTCCAGGAGAGCGACGGCCGCTGGTCTCTCCCTGGGGGCTGGGTGGACGTAAACGTGTCGGTGAGGGAAAACGCCGTCAAAGAGGTCAAGGAGGAGGCGGGACTGGATGTCGCCGCCGACCTGGTCATCGCCCTTCAGGACCGGAACCGGCGCAACGCTCCCCCCTCCGTCTACGGCATCTGCAAGGTGTTTGTGCTGTGCTCCTTGCTGGGCGGCTCCTTCCAGCCCAACCTGGAGACACTGGACAGCGGCTGGTTTTCCCTGGACAACCTGCCTGAGCTGGCTACGGAAAAGACCACCGCCGAACAGATTGGCATGTGCTTCGACGCCTACCACGCCGACCACTGGACCACGCTGATCGACTGACCGGCCGGGACGCCCCATGCGGGCGTCCCGGTTTTTCGAAGAATATGAAACACTTGTTTGACATCTCGAAAAATTTGTGCTATAATTTCATTATCTTATATGCCCGCCGACCCACCGAAAGGAGTCCTTCTTATGGCCAAGCTGACCCGGAAACAGCAGGAGATTTACGACTACATTCTCTCCTTTACCAATGAACACGGCTACCCTCCCTCTGTGCGGGAAATCGGCGCGGCGGTGGGTCTGAAATCTCCCTCTACCGTCCACTTCCACATGAAGGGTCTGGAGGAGGCGGGGGTCATTGTCAAGGCTGAGGGCAAAACCAGGGCCATCTCTCTCCCCGGCGTCCCTCTGGGGCCGGTGGCCGAGGAGGCCGACCCCCACGCCAATCAGGTTCCCATCGTGGGCAGCGTGGCCGCCGGCTCCCCTATCCTGGCTCAGGAGTGCATTGAGGACTACCTCACCTTTGACACCCAGGGCCTGTCCGGCGAGCACTTCGCCCTCACCGTCCGGGGCGAGTCCATGCTGGGCGCCGGCATTCTGCCCGGCGATCTGGTGGTGGTCCACCGCCAGCAGGTCGCCCGCAACGGCGAAATTGTGGTGGCCCTCTTCGAGGACGAGGCCACGGTCAAGACCTACCACTGCAAGGACGGTCAGGTCTGGCTCATGCCAGAGAATCCGGAGTATACGCCCATCGACGGCACTCACGCCGAGATTATCGGCAAGGTGGTGGCCGTGGTGCGGCGGTATTAAAACCAACAGCGCCCCGCTTGGGTGGAACTTCGTAAGGAAGTTCCACCCAACACTTTTGTAAAGCCAGCCGGATGTGATTGAATTGCAGGGATATTCAACACTTTGGAGGTAAATATTATGGAGAAATGCACATTTGAGCAAATGGGCGGCACCTATCGTCAAGAAGGCGATTATTTTCTTCCAAACCTCGCTGTGCCGGAAAGTGTTCCTGTGGGTATCTGGGGCCAGCGCAGGCGGCAATATCTGCGGGAACACAGAAAAGCTCTTTACAACGCCCTGCTACTCAGTGGGAAGCTGGATAGTCACCTGACTGACATCAATCAGCAGGCTGAAGATATGTTGTCCCAGTTTATAAAGCAGATGGCGGCGCAAGAGGGCATTTCAGAACAGCTTAAAGCGGATAGCCAGATGGAATGGGTGGGCCGAATGAACAATATCCGCGCTGCGGCAGAAGAAATTGTGAACACGGAAATCATATTTGCCTAAATGAACGGTGCCCATGCCCACAGACAAATCTCATGGGCATGGGCGCTTTATTAAAACGGCTTGACTAATTTCGTTCAAACGAATATAATGATGGTGAAATATAGTGGATTTTGAAATAGTTTGAGGTGTCAAGCGTGAACGAATTTATTACAGTTCAAGAAGCTGCTGAAAAATGGGACGTTACGCCGCGGCAAGTCCAAATCCTTTGCAAAGAAGGGCGAATTGCTGGGGTAACGCGTATGGGCCGAATTTGGATTATACCAAAAGACGCGAAGAAACCTACGGGAGATAAAAGGCGCAATACAGGAGGAAAAGATGATGCTACAAAGCACCATGTTTGAACAACAAAAAATAGACTTATCCTCCGCACCGTGGGCAATGCACGAATTTTTTGCTGGGAGCGGACTTGTGGCCTACGGCTTGAAGGGGATGTTTGCGCCTGTATGGGCTAACGATATCAGCGAGCAAAAAGCAACAGTTTATGAAGCGAATTTTGGTAATGACCATTTTGAACTTGATGATATTAAAAATATTCGAGGATATGATTTGCCATACGCCCATTTGTCGTGGGCAAGTTTTCCCTGCCAAGATTTGTCATTAGCCGGTTCATTGGGTGGTATCCATGCATCGAGGAGCGGGCTTGTTTGGGAATGGTTGCGCATTTTAGATGAAATGGAAAAGCGTCCCAAAATTTTGCTGTTAGAAAATGTGGTTGGGCTGCTTTCTACGAATAACGGTGATAACTATCGTATTCTTCACACCGCCCTTGTCGAGCGTGGCTATGATTGCGGAGCAATCGTGTTAAATGCCTCGCATTTTGTACCGCAGTCCAGACCAAGAGTATTCATTCTTGCCGTGGAGCATGGCAGTCAAATCCCAGATGAGTTAGTTGGCGATGGTCCATGCTGGTTACATACTAAAGCATCGATTGAGTTGGGCCGTTCTTTACCGCAATGGATATGGTGGAAAACAGGAAAGCCACCGCGCCGCGATAAAACGCTAAAAGATATTGTGGAAGATACCGCCCCTTTTGATAAGGATAATGTGCTTCGGCTGGTGCCGGACCGACATCAAACCAAGCTGAATGACCATAGTGCTGTTTATGCCACAGGCTATCGCCGGACTCGACATGGCGAACAGCAGCTTGAATTGCGCTTTGATGGAATTGCAGGGTGTCTACGGACGCCAGAGGGCGGGAGCAGCAAGCAATATTTAGTAGTCAAAAAGGACGGAATGACCCATGCACGATTGTTAACCGTCCGCGAGGCCGCTCGGCTTATGGGAGCCCCAGATAGTTTTATTCTACCTGGTAGCTATAACGATGGGTATAAAGCGATGGGCGATGCGGTAGCGATGCCCGTAGCGCGGTTTATTGGAGAACGTTTCTTAATAAAAATTGCGGAGGCTGTGTACGATGATTAGCCCAGAAGAACGGTTGAAAGCATTTCAAGCTGAAAACAATATTTTCACCAAAGGCCCGCTGTCGCTGGTTGTCCAGTTTACTCGTTTAGTACAGGACAAGCAGTTTCCGCTGAATCCTGATGATTTTCAGACCAGCAGCAAGGGACAAGTAGCTGGGTTAGGCGGCGGAAACCTGAAGAAGATTTTGAAAGAACATGGCATTACCCAACAACTGTCGGCTGAAGGTGGACGAACCAGCCGAGGTAGCATGGGATTGATGATTAAATATGTGGATTTCCTCAATGCCTGGAATGCAGATGAGTCCGTAGACTTTGCCGTTGTCGAAGCATTTTGGGCGGAACAGGTTAAAGAGTATTTTAGGAATCAACCATTCGTTTTGACTGCCGACACATCTAAAACAATCGGCGCTAATCTGGACGAACTGTTTGAGCAGGCAAAAAAGAGGCAAAAGCAAAATCCAGGGACGCAGTACCTTGGAACGGTGTTACAGCATTTGGTGGCGGCAAAACTTTGCCTCATTATGCCGGAGGGGTCTTTTGAGATTCATGGCGCTTCGGTAGCGGACGGCCCAACAGACCGTAACGGCGATTTTGTCATCAACAGCACGATTATCCACTGTACGACTATGCCAGGGGCGCTCCTGATTGAAAAGTGTAGGGCTAATCTGCGGAGCGGATGCCACCCCGTCATTATCACTATTTTTGAGCGGGTACACACGGCGTTGAACTTGGCGGAAGATGCCGGTCTTGCTGGGCGTGTAGAGGTATGGGATATTCAGCAATTCCTATCCGCAAATGTATATGAACACAGCCTGTTTGACGAAGCAAAGCGCAACTCTACCCTGTCGGATATTATCAGCCGCTATAACAATATTATACTGGAAGCTGAAACCGATCCAAGTCTCCGCATTGAGTTCGAAGCAAGGTGATTTGCTGTGGCGGATGTGTTTGATAAAGAAAAACGCTCTGATATTATGCGGCAAGTCAAATCAAAGAAGAATAAGTCTACGGAACTTCGCCTAATTGAAATATTCAAGCAGAATGGCATTACTGGTTGGCGGCGGAATTATCCTGTCAAGGGTCATCCTGATTTTGTGTTTCCGAAGCAGAAAATAGCGGTATTTGTAGACGGCTGTTTCTGGCATGGACACGATTGCCGCAACACCCGGCCCGCAGATCATCAGGAATACTGGCAAAAGAAGCGGGAGCGGAATATGAAACATGATCAGGAAGTTACTGCTATGTTTAAAGCGCGAGGATGGACGGTATTGCGGATTTGGGAGTGTGAACTAAAAAAGAAGAACATTAGCATTCTAATGCTTAAAATGGCCACTCTATTAAAAGTTTTCTTTTAAGAGATATATTATAAAATGCTGGGAGAATGAACGTGGACATGAATAGAATAAATACTGTGTGCTGTTGGATGCGGAATTTATCAAATCAGCCAAATATTTTGAACATGCCGGTTTCTACTGCGGATGTAACAAATATCCGCGAAGAACTTCTTATTATTGCTAAAGATATTGAGCATGAGCAACCTTTACTTAGCAATCAGTTGATGGCGATCAAAAATAGACTGTTTAGAGAAGTTCCCGCAAGTTGAAATACCATTCATATTTACATAAATCCATTTGCCTTTGGACAAGGAATTGAAGTATTAGATATCTTGTTGGCACAGAATTTCAATAGACAAGACGATTGGTGCCATTTGATTCATCCTCGGATAGCCCACGTATCAAAGAAACTTTATTTTGATGGGAGTTATGCCAATGCGGCTTGTGATGCATTTATTGAAATAAATGATAGGGTAAAAAGAATTTTTCAGGTGATAAGGCCTGGGGGAATGTACCTGACGGCGATGCTGCAATGAAACGGGTATTTTCTATAAATAACCCTTTAGTAGAGTTTTGTGATCGCTCTACTGATTCGGGGGCTAACACGCAAAAAGGATTTATGGAGATGCTTGCAGGAGCGATGTCGGCCTTGCGTAATCCTAAAGCCCACGCAAATATTCAGATAGGACAAGAAGATGCTATGCGCCGATTGATATTCGCAAGTATGCTGATGTATAAAATTGATGAAGCTGTACTTTATTCAAAGATTATAGAGCCGATAAAGTCTCAGTAACCGCCAAATCTGATAGTGGATTAGGCTACTTCCGTAGATATAGGGTAATTGGAAAATTGGTTGAGGGAGGGGAACCTTGTGGAAGAACTTAAAATTTATTTTTCAGATTTTTTCGATGTGGACGAGGATATTATTGAATCTTATGGTGCTGTGAATATTTCTCTGATAAATGATATGCCCCTCTTTGTAGACCCATTTCTGTTATTTAATAGCGAGAAACCGGAATATCAACAAATTCATGCGGAAATCATTCGCTATTTATTGTTTTTACAACAGCAGGCAGGAAACTATGACACGCCGCCTAAAGGAATGCTATCGTCGTGGTATTTATTTTCAGAGGTAAAGCAGACATGGTTGGGCTTTAGCTTGGATGGAAATGGAGGACGTGGATTAGGAAAGGACTTTGCTGAAAATTTGTTTTTTGGGCTCAAAACAATCTTTAGAGAGTTTGGAAAAGAGCAAATAACTAAGAGTTCACATTTAGAAAAGCTATGCTTGATTAGCCCATTGGTTGGTCGAGATAAAATCAGTGACTTTACAACAAATTTTGCGAAAAAGTACCTATTAGACTATACGACGGCATTTGCCAAAGAAAATTTGTCTCCATCACAATGCAAAACAGTTTGCGTCCCAAGAGTTGAATTTAATTATGAAACCAAAACTTGGAAAGCAAAAGAATACATTTTACCTTTTTGTAATAACGACTATGTTTTGCTCACTCCATGTGACTTGTTGACACGGGATGAAACATTTATAAACAGAGCTGACATGTTAGGCAATCTTCAGAACATTGCCCCCTCGGTCGAAGATGCAGCGCTTCGATTTGAATTAAATCAATATTTTACCGAAGTTCTTTCAAAAAAGCAAAAAGAATTGTCCAAAACGGAGAAGAATTGGATTGCTACAGAATTAATTCGTTCACATCCAGAGTTAATTGACTATTATATTAAATATAAGGAAGATAATGAAGAAAAAGCAACTTCTATTAGTATTCAGGCCGTCCAAGAAGTCAGGATGTTATTTAACACTCAACTCCAAGAACTTGTGCAATGTTTGAATGCTCGAACAGCGTTTTATAAAATTAATGCTAATTCCCATGATGAAGCGTATCAGCGAGTTCAGTTTTTAAAAGATGTCATTGAGAATATGGACGGGTATCGTTTGTTTTATCTGAACGGTCATCCTCTTAAGCGTGAAAACGACCTCCAAATTATGTATCGTTTAGTTTGGTATGCAACAGATTTTGATGTAAACCGTGAAGTTAATAATGGTCGCGGCCCGGTTGATTTTAAAATTTCAAAAGGAAGCAAAGACGCGACATTGGTTGAGTTTAAATTGGCATCCAATTCTAAGTTAAAAAAGAATTTAGAAAATCAAGTCGAGGTATACAAAAAAGCTAACGGAACAGATCGTGCAATTAAAGTCATCCTATTTTTTAGTGACGCAGAATTAGAAAAAGTTACACGAGTTCTCAATGAACTTGGTATTGCTGGATGTCCCGATATTGTGTTGATTGATGCCAGGGATAACAAATTATCAGCTTCAAATGTTTAATAAGTTTATTCCTCTTAGAATTTTCATGCTGACGACAAACGGCAAACATTGAACAGATTGCAAAAATCTTTCCAATCATTATTGACAAACACCAGTTCTATATGTTAAACTAATACTCCCATTTAGTGGGCTAACTGAATACGGCTTTTGAGCCGGTACATAGACAACCACACAAGAACCCCAGCGAGAGGAAAACTCCCGCTGGGGTTGGTGCGTCTATGTACCGGCTTCTTTTTTGACTTGACAACTGAATGACCGTCCGAAAGTGATAATTGCGCCAAGACCTCCCAACCCAGGGAGCGAGCGAGACAACGCCGCCGAAAGGGGGTGGAACACATTCGGATAGAACGGCAAACAATATGACGGCAGAATTGCCGTCACTCAGCCAACTGAAACCAACGATGACGGCAGAACTGCCGTCACCGAATCTATTTATCCCCCAACGCTCCGCAGAGAAGAAGCCACCGACCAACAGCCCGCTACCTTGTCTTGTGGGGTAGCGAGCATAGCTTTTGTGTTGCCGGGGGCACCCCAAAAGCGGGCGGCGCTTTGCGCCGAGAGGGGTTCCACCCCTATCACCCCGGCCAGAAAGGAGCGGATCAGAATGACCGACAGAAAGAGAACGACAGCCATCCAGGTGCGGGTGACTGAACAGGAAAAATGGAAGCTGGAACGTCAGGCCAGACGGTGCGGCCTGTCCCTGTCCGGGTATCTCCGGCGGGTAGGCGCTGAGAAGCCTGCGGCGACGTTCCCCCATCAGCGGTTTCATGCCCTCTATCAGCGGGTCAATTTTCTGCGGGATAACCTCACCACCCAACCCATGGAGCGGACAGTAGCCCAACTGGACGAACTGGCGGGGCTGATCCTGACGGCTTATACCAGTGAGGGAACGGACGATGGCGACAACTAAAATCTGGCCCGTTAAAGACAGTCTGGCCCGTGTGGTGGACTACGCCCAAAACCCGGATAAGACCATTTACTCGGATTTACAACAAGTTCTCCACTATGCCGCCAACGAGGAAAAGACCGTTGAGGGTGAGGAACGGGCCATGTTTGTCACTGGTGTGAACTGCAACCGGGATACCGCTTTTCAGGAAATGCAGACGGTCAAGGAGCGGTTTGGCAAAACCGGCGGTAACGTGGCCTATCACGCCTATCAGAGCTTCAAACCCGGTGAGGTTACCCCGGAGCTGTGCCACCAGCTTGGGGTGGAACTGGCAAAACGGATGTGGGGTGACGATTATCAGGTGTTGGTCGCCACCCACTTCAACACCGGCACTTATCATAATCACTTCGTCGTCAATTCCGTGGGCCTGTGGGACGGCAGAAAGTTCAACTGCGGCAAGCGGGCTTACTATCAGTTTCGCCAGCTATCGGACGATTTATGCAAGGAATACCAGCTTTCCACCATCAAAAGCCCAAAAGGGAAAACGCCCCGAAGTATTTACTTTGCTGAAAAGAGGGGAGAACCCACGAAGTACAACCTCATGCGGGAAGCCCTGGATGCCGCCCTCAAGGTCAGCGTGGACGGGAACGACCTGCGGAAAGCCCTTCGGGAGCAGGGCTACGAGTTGGATGCCAACCCCGCCCACAAATATGCCACCCTGCGGCGGATCGGCAGTAAAAAGGCGGTGCGATTGTACCGGTTGGGGGAGGAATACGACCTCCCAGCCCTTCGGGAGCGAATCGAGGAAAACCGCCAGCGGTATGCCTATGACCTGGGTTATCAGCGGTATAAACCTATTCCCGTCCAGCGGCCACGGCCCAGGCGCTTACGAGTAAAAGGCTCTTTCAGCACAGTAAAGAAGATTGGTGGTTTCCAGGGGCTGTATTTCCACTACTGCTACTGTTTGGGTATTCTTCCCAAAGGGAGCAAGCACCGCCCTCTATCCCCGGAACTGCGGGAGGAATGCCGTCACCTGGACGCAATCAGCCAACAGGCGCAGTTGATTTGCCGGGAAAAGTTGGACACAGTGGAGGATGTTGCAGACTTTATCAGCGGAAAACAGGCCGAAATGAAGGAGTTGGGAGCCGCCCGTCAGAAGTGCTATAACCGCCTGCGCCGCTGTGACAATGGGGCGGAGATTGCCCAAATCAAGGCCCAGCGTGACCGGCTGACGGCGGCGATGGCCGCCTGCCG
>OFFE01002384.1_pt1 | contig 11434 bp, 13 predicted proteins | sample 1521371 | NCBI WGS metagenome assembly OFFE01 (sample SAMEA3504131, study PRJEB24116) | mouse gut metagenome | biome: mouse gut; feature: mouse-associated habitat; material: faeces | place: Denmark | collected 2011 | reverse complement strand
GATGTACTTAATGAAGTTGATGGATTGTTGGAGGATTTTTATATTGTTACTCCGCAATTTGATAAATTTGCAGCATATACGGATGACGGTCAGTGCTTATGTTTTTATGAAAAATAACACGGTTGATATTTCCTCTGCACAAAAAGCGATAATTCGATAATTATAGGCCCACAGATGTTCAGTTTGATAACTTCAAATCCGGCGGTAAATGAAAATACACGGATGATTAGTGACTGACACGTCTTGTTGGTTTGTTATATGCTTGATGAAAGGAAGATGAATATGAAATTGTTAACTTTTGTTATTATCACACTTGCTATATATATGCCATTTCATTTGTTTAAAGAGGCACTTGGGAATTTCCCTAAGTGGATGTATGAACATAAATGGCTTCCGTACCATATGACAAATGGACATTGGATGTCAAATAATATTTTTATTTATTATCCTATGCTTTTGCTTGCCACATTCATATTTGCAATTGGAGAAGAAAATTGCACTTGTTTCGGGAAGTGAATTGTTAGTAAAGTGGGTTTTGCCAAAAACAAGTGGAAGAAAAGCTGGTGTGCAGGTGGTTCTTATAAAATGAATATGGTAAAATTTTATAAGAAACGAGGTAAAGCAATATGGAAAAGAAAATTTATATTACAGAAGAAGAACGGGCAAAGTGCCAAAAGGTGGCTGATGCGTTTGCGGAGCTGTACGAAATGGCGGATATTGTAGTGGTTGATGTAGGCAGATATGGCTTTGTGATGCTGAAATACTATACGCCTCTGCATGGCTTTGAAGAAGATGAAACTTTTACGGACAGCAGGACATTGTTTGAGGAATTGTATCAGGAATGGTTAAACACAAAGCTGTGTTGTATTGCAAAGGAAATGGGTATGAACGACATACTCTATGAAAAGGTGTTCAAAAGTCTGTCAGAAGAAAAGCGGTCGGAATTTATCGGGCGGAAAACTGATTTTGCGAGGACGGCAGAGATAATACTGTAAAATTATTTCGTTAAAAGGTTACCGATAATAAACGGTTCAGCTAAGCAAGGAAAGGCTCTGTCAATGACAGGGTTTTTCCTTTTTAAAAAAATAAAATAATTTGTAACAAATCGCACTTAAAAAGAACTAACAATATGAGGTGCTGATATGGATAAAGAAAAAATTGATGAAATATATCGTGAAAACGCCGCCATGCTATATAAATATCTATGCGGCTTAACGCAGGACAGCGGACTTGCCGAGGAACTGACGCAGGAAACATTCTTTCAAGCAATTAAGGGGATTGACAAGTTTAGGGGAGATTGTAAAATTTCCGTCTGGCTATGCGGTATTGCCAAAAAAATATGGTACAAAGAACTGGAAAAAAGAAGCAGGCACAAAACCGCCCCACTGGACGATTGCGTACCTTCCACAGAAAATATTGAAAGTAAAAGCCTTGACAATTTAGAAAAAATAGAAATTTTCCGCCTCATGCACAACCTTGATGATGTAACAAGAGAAGTCATGTATTTACGCTTGGCAGGAGAACTACAATTTTCTGAAATTGCGGCTATTTTGGGAAAAACAGAAAACTGGGCGAGGGTAACTTATTACCGTGGAAAACAGAAAATAATGAAAGGAATGAGAGAATGGAACTAAGGGAAAAAGAATTAGCTTGTGAGATTGTCAGAGATTTACTCCCTCTTTATGTTGACGGAATGATAAGTGATGTTTCTAAAAAGAGCATTGATAACCATTTAGAGCATTGTACAGAATGTAGTGAAATATATCACGATATGGCTTGTCATTTGGAAATGGAAACGCCGTCAACAGAAATTTCAGATGTAAAAAGATTTTTGAATAAAACAAAGAAAATGTATCTGTTTTATGGCTTAGGCTGTCTTAGTTTTATTGCAATACTGATCTGTCTGATTGTGGATTTGGCGGTAAACAAAGGAATTACATGGTCTTTGATTGCCGGAAGTTCCTGCCTGTTTGCAGACTCATTTTTATATACTCTTTCAACCTGTAAAAAGAATAAAGGCTGTAAGGCAATGGCAGTAATAAGCATTGGAGTGCTTGTCCTGCTTTCTGTCATACAGATTACCCGATATTATCTGATTGGAACAGGGACATTTTGGCTTTTACGTTATGGTGTGCCTATCCTGCTGTTATGGCTTTGTGTCCTTTGGCTTCCAGTGCTTGCAAGAACATTCCTAAAATGGAATATTTGGGACTGCATAGCATTGTTCCTATTTTTGGTAATCATAGGAAACTATGTCACAAAACTAATCACGGGAGATTATATGTGGGAAGACGCGCTCCATATGCAGGGATTTATAGGCAATGCCCTTGGAGAAGTAATTGGAATTATAATATTTGGAATTATAGGGAGGATTGAAAAATGGAGAAAATAATCAGTGTAAAAAATCTAAGAAAAGCATACAAAAAGGAAACTGCCGTTCAGAATGTATGTTTTGAGCTTGCACCCGGAAATATCATGGGACTATTGGGGACAAACGGGGCGGGTAAAACTACGACATTAAAGATGATTACAAATTTGTGTTCCAAAGATAATGGGAAAATCGTCATAGACAACGTATCATTAGACGAAAATCCCGGACTGGCATTATCAAAGGTTGGGGCGGCACTTGACACCCCTAGTTTTTATCAAGAACTGACTGCAAGAGAAAATATAGAATGTTTTGCACATCTATATGAAAATATCCCAAACGGGCAAGTTATGGAATTGCTTGATTATGTCGGACTTAAGAACCAGGCAGAAAAGAAAGTGAAAAAGTTTTCTCTTGGAATGAAACAAAGACTGGCATTGGCAAGGGCTATGTTAGGACAGCCAAAACTGATTATTTTAGATGAACCGGCAAACGGATTAGACCCGCAGGGACAGATTAACCTATACCGTCTGATTTGCGATATGGCAAAAGAACGAAACACAACATTTATTGTTTCATCACACCAACTGCATGATATGGAAAAATTCTGTACCGATATTTTAATTTTGGATAAGGGAAAAAGTATCTTGCAGGGAAAAACAGAAAACATTTTATCCGAAACAACAAATATCGTTGACTGCATACTGGAAGAAACAATCGCTGCACAGAGTGTCCTCTCTGGGTGTAAAGGAATAAGTCTGATTTCACAGAAAGGAAATCAGTTTACAATCAGACTTGAAAATATCTGTTTTGATGAATTTGTTAAAAACCTTGTAGCAAACCATTTGCATATTCACTATCTTTCCATGCGGAAACACTCATTGCAGGATCTTTTTCTAAAACTGACAGGGGGAGCAGAGCCATGTATCCATTAACAAGATTATATGCAAGAAAATTATACAGACAAAAATTGATTTACATTTTTTTTGCCTGCTTTTTTACAGCTTCTTTCTTTTACGCTTTTCTTATTTCGACACCGCAAATGGAAGAAATGCTGAATATCAATATTGGAATTGTCGGGAGAAAAAATTTCCCCGAATTTATGATGCGGTTTTATGTCGGTACAGTAGGTATTCTTTTTAATGTATTTCTGTTGACGCTGTTTGTTTGTGAAGAAGATAGGAACAAAATGCTTTACCAGCCTTTATTGCATGGGGAAAACCGCAACAGAATGATACGTTCAAAAATCTATGTTGCTGTTAGTATGTCAATGATTTTTGTTTTGTTGGTGGCTTTTATCAATTACATAACAGCCTTTATGCGTTGGGGCTATGAAATCTTTGAACAGGCAGCCTTTATCAGAACCATTATAAAATATCTGTTATCGGGTATCTATATGTCAGTTATAACGCTTGGTATAGTTGCACTTTGTATTTGTACCCGCAACGCATGGAAAACAATATTTTTTGTGATTATTTATCTATTGATTGACCAGTTTATATATAGTTCCAATATTGCTTTATTACAAAAAATATGGGTTGGATATTACTTTAATCTTTGGACGTTTGCATATGAGTATCAGAAAATACCATTTAGCGAACTGCTTATAGGAATATCCATTATGATACTGTACGGAATTGCTTTTTTTCAAATAACCCTATACAGAACAAAAAAAATAGATTTTTGAGAGAGGTAAAAAATGATTATAAGATTACTAAATATACAATTTGCACGACTGAAAAGGCAAAAGATATTATACTTATTCTTTGTTGTAATGGCAGTGATTATCATTTCCAATGCGCTTCAAGAAGATAGTGGCACGGCGAATTTCGCCGCGGGATATTATGCAGGCGGTAAATTTCCAACAATGTGTATGCAGTCCTATATTGATATTGTCGGTACACTATTCCTTAGTTTTATCAGCGCAGTATTGATTTGCGGAGAAAAGGCAAGCGGTATGTTCAGGCAGCCTTTGTTGAATGGCGTTTCCAAAAAACAGCTTTTAATCGCAAAAACTATCAGTATTTCCACAGTTGCACTGATCTGTTTTTTGTTTGTGGTAATCGTCAGCATTATAACAGGTTTCTTTTTATGGGGCAGTCATATCTTCGATCATGCACAGGAATATTTGTTACAAATGTTGTTATTAGCTTTTCCGCAGATAACAATGGTTCTGTTTTTAGTGCTTTTATCCTTGTATATGTCGAATATATCCAGTATGATGTGCGCTTCTTTGATAATTTTATTAGTCAATAATTTATTTAGCCAGTTTTTTGGCAGTTACATATCGTTTGTAGACTTTATGTATTATCTGTATGTTTTTTCCGGGTATAACGGAATGGAATTAACAGGCAAAATGATTGTATTAGGAATTGCTGTTAATGTCATAACAGGAATTATCCTTGTTTATGGAATTAGCAGACGCACGAATAGTATGATAATGTAGAATGTAAGTTAGCGACAGCACAATAACAACAAAAGGCATTCATAATCAGTTAAAAACAAGAAATCTGCCGTGCGGCGGTAAAAGAAAAAAGCGTTGCACAGTGGATATTTTTGGTACTTTAATACAGCGGTTTTGAGAAATCAATTCTGCTGTTTTTTAGTTTGTATGTTTATAAGATAAAAACGGCAAATGCTTTAAAGGCAAGGAGATGCGGGCTAATGAAGATAAAACGAAAAATACATGGGAACAGGATGAGAATGTCTATTAAAAGTAATGACACACTGTACACATCAAGGTGCACTGTAAATCAGATTGAAACTGAATTACAGTGTATTTTTTATGTCGATTTTTGACTGATTTTGTATTTTGCTGTTATATGTTTTTTGCAAAAATGATTGTCATTGTACTGTGTTGGTGAGTATTTTCACTGCCTCATGGAGGGCTGTTTTGCAAGCATGGACTTCTGTGTATCCCACACTTGTTTCATCAGCTTTTTCACTTCCTCTACATCGGCTTTGTACACGTTGCATAAGGGAATGGGCAGCAATGGCACTTGCGGACGAGCAGGCAGTCCTTGGCAGGGTTATGGAACAACAGCAGTTAAACAGTACCGTCGATTATGGTTTGATTGAGGGGAAGAAGCGAACCATAGGGAAAAGGCTTGAGGAGATTGATAAAGTCATAAGCAGGCTGTATGAGGATTACGCACTCGGTAGGCTTGCAGGCACAAGCATAGACAATCTTCTGCCAAAGTACCAGAAGGAGCAGGAAGAACTTAAAAAACAGCTTTCCGCATTGCAGGAACAGTCGGCAGAGCATGACAGCACAGAACAGAATGCGGAAAAGTGGATAAGCCTGAGGCAAAACCGTCTGCACTACTTCGGCGGCGGGCGGTAGGTTATGCGGTGGCTCTGCCCCCGCGCCCCCGACCTCTCCCAAAGAACAGAATGGAGTGTTACGCAATAGGGCTTGAAAAGGCTTGATTTTTAAGGCGTTTCAGACACGAAAACCACCGGGCAAGGGTTTTATACTCCCCACACGCGAAAACAGCTTCTAAACGTCCACAGGCGCGTTTTACGCCCCTTTTCCTGCCCCGTTTCCGGCCGCACCATCATGAGCAACCTTTCCGGGGAAGTGAAAATCTGCGGTTCGAGCATCGGGGAGGTCACGATCGCCACCACCAATGCGGACGGGAGCATGAGGGATTTGAGCGCCATCCTGGCTGACTGCCGGACGGCCTTCGGCGGATTGTCAGAGTCCGAAAAGGCAGCGGCGGCAGAGGCTCTAGTGGGAAAGAATGCCATGTCCGGCTTCCTTGCTCTGATGAATGCCGCCCCTGCGGACATTGAGAAGGTGAGCAGCGCCATAGCAAACTGTGATGGGAAATCTGCGGAGATGGCGGCGACCATGCAGGATAACCTTGCCGGGCAGCTTGCCATCCTGAAAAGCCAGTTGGAAGAGCTGGCTATTTCTTTCGGTGAAATCCTCATGCCAGCCATATGCCAGATTGTCACATGGGTGCAGGGATTCGTTGACAAGCTCAACGGCATGGATGAGGGCACCAAGAATACCATTGTCACTATCGGATTACTTGCTGCGGCAATCGGCCCTGTATTAACATTATCGGGAAAGTGGTTTCGGCAGTGGGAAGCATCATGACCTTCATCCCCACGCTGATTGGCGGCATTTCCAGTATCGGCGGAGGGCTTAGTGCCTTATGGGGCATCCTTGCGGCGAACCCGGTCACTTTAGTGATAGCTGCCATAGCTGCGCTGATTGCCATTTTCGTGGCCTTATGGAATAACTGTGAGGGCTTCCGGGAGTTCTGGATTAACCTTTGGAATGTGATAAAAGATGCCGCCATAGCCGTGTGGAATGGGTTGAAGGATTTCTTTTCCAATATCTGGAACGCCATCACCGGGGCGGCGCAGGCTATCTGGAACGGCTTGAAGGACTTTTTCAGTGGCTTATGGGAAGGGATAAAGAACATCTTCCAGACTGTGCTTGATGTGATAAAGACGCTGATCGTGGCGCGGTTCGAGTTCTACAAAACCATTATCACAACCGTACTGAATGTGATACAGACGGTGGTATCCACGGTTTGGAATGCGATAAAAACCGTGATTGAAACCGTGACAAACGCCATCGGCTCTTTCCTTTCCTCCGCATGGGAGGCAATCAGGAATACTGTCACCACGGTAATGGAGGCGATACGGAATGTAATCACTTCTGTTTGGGAAGCCATTAAATCAGCGGTGACGGCGGTGCTTTCTGCCATTAAGGATGTGGTGGTCTCCGCGTGGGAGGCGATAAAGAATGCCATTTCCACAGCAATGGAGGCGATACGTTCTGCGGTCATTGCCGCATGGGAAGCGATAAAGAGCGCAGTGTCCTCTGTGATTGAGGCAATCAAAAATGTGGCTGTGGCGGCATGGGAGGCGATAAAGTCAGCGGTCATTTCCATTATGGAGGCGATTAAATCTGCCATCACCGCAGCGTGGGAGGCAATCAAATCCGCGGTAAGTTCCGTGGTCAATGCGATAAAGGAGGTCATTACTTCCGTCTGGAATGCCATCAAATCCACGGTCACAGGCATTGTGGGCGGCATCAAGGACGCGGTGGTGAATGTATTCAACAGCCTGCTATCCGGCATCAAAAACGCCATGAGCGGAATCGCGGGTGCGGTCAGGAGCGGATTTGATGCAGCTATTAATTTTATCAAGGGGCTGCCCTCACAGGCATTGCAGTGGGGCAAAGACATCATCGGCGGCCTGATAGACGGCATCAAGTCCAAAATCAGCGGAGATGAAAGCATACCTCAAAAAGAAGAATCCGGCTGTGCCACAGTCCGTTCTGGATATGGTTCCGCTGTACCTTTCGGAAGGGGAGGCGGAGGGCGTGAGGGGCGATATCGCTTTTGCACAGTCCTGTCTGGAAACGGGGAACTTCACTTTCTCCGGCTCTGCGGTCACGCTTTCTCAGAACAATTTCTGCGGGCTTGGGGTGACGCAGAGGGGCAAAACGGGGCTGTCCTTTGAATCAGCGCAGCTTGGCATCCGGGCGCAGATTCAGCACCTCAAAGCCTACGCCTCCACGGATAAGCTGCGGAACGCACTTATAGACCCGCGTTTCCGCTATGTGAAACGGGGCTGCGCTCCCTATGCGGAGTGGCTCGGACAGAAGGAGAACCCGCAGGGGAAAGGCTGGGCGGCAGGAGAAAAGTACGGGGAGAAGATACTCTCCATCCTGAAAGCTGTCACCAGCGAAGGGAAAGTGCAGTTCATGGAGAGCCTCACCATTTCCGCTCCCTACATGGTGCGCGTGACAATCCCCGATCTGAATATTCGCCGTGGCCCCGGAACAGATTTCCCTAAGACGGGCAAATTTACCGGCGCAGGCATTTTCACCGTGGTCGAGGAACAGGACGGATGGGGGCTGCTCAAAGCCTATGCGGAAAAGCGGGACGGCTGGATTTCGCTTGCATTCGCCACCCGAATGTAAGGTGGCATTCATATAGGAAGAAAGCGGCCAGACCGCTTGACTTTACGGCCTTTCAGAGTGATTAATAGACTACCCAAAACGAAAGGAGCGCAGACGGATATGGCAGATAATGAGGGAAAAAAACTGAGGGCGTCAATCTACTGCAGGGTGGGAAACCCAAAGGATGCGGGGCCTTGTTTTAAAGAAAAATGCGGGAGCCCTGCGGGGCAGGGACGGAAAGGAGCGGATGCAGATGCGCATAAGGAAAGTTGCGATATATGCAAGGGTTTCAACAGAGCATGAGGCACAGCTTTCAGCATTGGAGAACCAGGTGCAGTATTACGATGACCTGATAGACAGGCACCCGGACTGGGTATTGTACCGCCGGTATATCGATGAAGGGATCACCGGCACCTCCATATCAAAGCGGAAAAACTTCGTGCGGATGATGGAGGACGCGAAGGACGGACATTTCGATTTAATCGTCACGAGGGAGGTATCGAGGTTCGCAAGGAACACGGTGGACACCCTCCAGCAGACGAGGCTCTTAAAGCGGATGGGCATTGAGGTGTATTTCACCGAGGACGGCATATGGACCATGAACGATGAGGACGGGGAGCTGCGGCTGACCATCATGGCGACCCTCGCGCAGAACGAATCGAAAAAGACCTCCATGCGGGTGAAGGCGGGGCAGATGGTCTCCTTCCAGAACGGGGTGGTCTACGGCACCGGGAACGTGCTTGGATATGATAAAGTGGGGCCGGAATACGTCATCAATGAGGAACAGGCGGAAACGGTCAGGAGGATATTCGACCTGTACCTTGCGGGCAACGGCTACCATAAAATAATGAAACAGCTTGAAAAGGAAGGCCGCCGCACGGCGATGGGGAAGACGATGTGGCATTACGCCACCGTCGGCCACATCTTAAAGAACCGCCTCTACTGCGGGGAGCTGGAATACCGGAAGGAATACGTGCCGGACTACCTGGAACAGAAAAGGGCGAAGAACAAGGGGGAGCTGGAGCGCGTCATCGTGGAGGGGAAGCACCAGCCCATCGTCACAAAGGAGGAGTTCGAGCGGGTACAGAAGATGATGGCGGAAAAGGACGCGCAGATGGGGCAGCGCCGGAAGAACAAGGGCGTCCATTCGGACGACCTCTGGCGCAGGAAGATGCGCTGCCAGTGCGGCCACGCCTTCGCAAAGACCAAGTGGCATACCAAGACGGACTTCATCACCTACACCTACAAGTGCTACGACCAGACCCGGACGGGGACCATAGCGGCAAGGCTGAAAAACGGCCTGAGCATTGAGAACGTCTGCCGCTCGCCGCTGGTGCAGGACTGGAAGATGTACACGATGGCGCAGAAAGTCCTCCACGCCGTTTTCGATGACCCGGAGGGGACGCTCCTGAACGCGGCGGCGGTGCTGGGGTGCGGCATTGCCGGGGTGGAGCAGTCGGAAGTCCTGCGGGACAAGGAAATCATAGAAGAACAGCTCAAAAAGGAGCGGGGCAGATATGAGACGCTGCTCGATATGAGGATGAACAACGAGATACCGAAAGAGGTATTCAGCCGCAAGCAGCAGGAGGTTGGGGAGCGGATCGCGGAACTGGAGCAGCGGATGGCGCAGTACGGGGACGTGGAGCCCGCCACGGAGGCAGACGTGAGCGGCAAGCTGGAAAACCTGCAGAGGCTCATGGGGCAGTTCACCATGCCGGAGGATGGCGAGTTTTCGGAAGAGGAAATGGATAAATATGTGTCAGGGGTGAGGGTTTATGAAGACCGCTTCGAGTGGCTCTTAAACTTAAGCCCCGATGCGGGAGGGGGACTGGATGATGCCGGTTCCCCCGTTTATTTTAAGAAGATAACGGTCACGCCGGATGACGAGCGGGCGTGGTTCAGGAAACACCCGCAGTGGTCAAAATCCAACAGGTATGCGGAGCTGGAGGTATGGATATTCATTTAAAACGGAAGAGGGACAGGGCGGAAGGGCTGTGGCGCAGCCTTTCCGCCCTGTCACCGATTTGCGGTTACAGTTCTGAGGTCATTTCTTTTGCTTCTGTCGGCAGGCATTTCCCTAAAAACATGGCCTTGCAGTCGGAAAATCCCAACAGGTAGGCGAGCATCCCAAACCGGGAGCCGAGAGCGTTCTGCTCGCTGACGTAGCGGTCAATCAGCAGCCGGATTTCTTTTGATAAATCCATCCTGTCCAGTTCGCCGGAGTATATGTCCGACTTGCGGAGAATCGCCTGGTATTCCCCGTCACTGCTCACGATACCGTTCATGACGCTGTGCATGCGGGTATCCATCAATTGGTACAATGCAGAATCCTTTTCCAATCCAATCCCTCCTTCCGTGGTGTCGTAGCTTACCTCTGTTTTGGCGGGATTGCAAGCGGAAAAAGAAAAAAGCCGGAAAACCATCTTGTAGCGTCCGACATTTTCTGATAATATATCCATATGGGGTACTGCCATAACGGGATAGGCGGTCAGTTTTCCGATGCAAACGCAGAGGGGACTGCCCCTCTGACTACGGGTAAAACCGGGAAAGGGGGGATGCTTGATGAGTGACTATGAACTGCTGACGGTTGTTCTGATGATTCTTGGAATCATTGTATCAATCCTGATTGCTTACATAAATAGCACAAAAAAGTAACCGCCCTTTGGCTGAGGAACGCGGTTACTTTTTTGTAGTAATCTAAATCGAGGCTGACCGTCTATCGGCAGTACCTCTTTTTGTGCTTTTATTGTAACAGATTCCCCCGCACCTGTCAAACGCCGAAGGGCTTTTTTAGGCTCCAAACGGCTCTGAGGGGTGCCTGTGGGGAATATTATAAACTGGAAGGGCTGCTTGCGTACAGTGCCATTAATTTAAGATGATATTAGTCCCCCTTTTTTGTGTGTGGAGCATTATTTTAAAGTAAGCAGAAAGCAATACCATAAACAAAGTTGGCGCAACTTGCCTTCCTGCTCATTATTCAATAGGCGATTGGGGCTCCTATTTTAACGGAAGTGTAAGAAAAAAAGTAGCTCCACCATCTTCTGTATTCTTTACCCCGACATCCGCAGACAAAAATTCTGCCAACTCTTTTGCTATGCTTAGTCCAAGACCAAAATGTGACTTATCCGTATGTGACTTAT
>OFFE01002381.1_pt1 | contig 11439 bp, 15 predicted proteins | sample 1521371 | NCBI WGS metagenome assembly OFFE01 (sample SAMEA3504131, study PRJEB24116) | mouse gut metagenome | biome: mouse gut; feature: mouse-associated habitat; material: faeces | place: Denmark | collected 2011 | reverse complement strand
TGTCAAGTGCTTTTTGTGCTTTTATTGGAAATACCTGGTTAACTTAATGGCATTGCTCACCATGAGACGCAATTCCCCCATGGAACAGGAGGAAATATGCCAGAAAAAAATTACATCCGCTTTATTGACAGTAACTATAAAACGATGTTCTACCTCCCGGACGGGGGCCGGATCAGGCTCACGCTTTCTGACGGGGAGCGGGTTGACCGGGTGTGCCGCTTTATTGATGAATGTCATACAGCCGTTGGAAACAACCACTATCATATCTGTGAATTTGCCGAGCGCATGGAACGGAACGGCACCAGGTATGAGCCGCTGGACTACATCCGGGATATGGAGTTCTACCCCAAACACTTTTTTGCCTGTGATGAAACCAGCAGAGGCCCTATCTACTACATCATTGATGAAACGGAAACCCATGGGTTCGCCGTTGCCCCCAAAGGGGCCGGGAAGGGGAAAAAATACTGCGTCTTTGAAATGGTGCCCGATGGCTACCGCTCCCGGCCCGGCGCGGTTGTGATGTGGGGCGGGACCCTTCGGGAGATCCGTCCGCAGGACTGGGGCTTAAATCTGGCAAAAATCAATGGCATCACACAAAAGCCGAAAGCGCGTCCTACGCACAGACGATAGGCGGGGTGCCCATTGAAAAAACAAACTGACAGCGGCTATATCCAATGGATATTTCTTGCCCTGCCTGTGATGTGGCTCGGGGCGGTGCTGGCCTGCGCCTACGAGGACGGCATGACCCTGTTTGAACTCCTTCCGCGCTTCGCCGCCGCCATGGACCGCCCCTTTGCCATTGGCTGGACGCCCTACACCCTAAAATTTGTGCTGGGGGCCCTGGTGGTGTACGGCTTTGCCGTCACCATGTACCTGACCGGCAGGCAGAACCGCCGCCCTGGGGAGGAACACGGCTCCGCCCATTGGGGGAACGTGCATCAGCTTGACCGCAAATACCGGGACAAGGACCTGCACAACAACGTTATCCTGTCCCAAAACCTGCACATGAGCTTGAATGGCCGGAAGCACTTCCGCAATCTGCTGCAAATCGTGGTGGGCGGCTCCGGTTCCGGCAAGACCCGGTATGTGGTGAAGCCCAATATCTATGAGGCCAACGCCTCCTATATCGCGACTGACCCCAAGGGGGAGCTCGCCCGCGCCGCCGTCCCGCTGCTCTTGCGGGAGGGGTATGTGATCCGGGTGATCGACCTTGTGGACCTGGACCACAGCGACCATTATAACCCCTTCCACTACATCCGCAGCGACGCCGACGTGCTTAAACTGATCGCCAATTTCATCCGCAACACCACACCCAAGGGGGCCCACTCCAACGATCCCTTCTGGGAGAAAAGCGAGATCGCCCTGGACTCTGCCCTAATGCTCTATCTGCTCCACGAGGCGCCCCCGGAGGAGCAGACCATGGAAATGATGTTGACCATGCTGGAATACGGGGCGGCCAAGGAGGGGGACGGGGACTACCAATCGCCCCTGGACCTGCTGTTTGAGGCGTTGGAGGAAGAAAACCCAAACCATATCGCCCTGCGTCAGTACAAGGTGTTCAAGCAGGCCCCCAGCGAAACCGCCATGAGCATTTTGATTACCGCCTCCGTCCGTCTGGCCCCCTTCACCTTGCCGGAGGTACAGCGAATCACCAGCAAAGACACCATGGAGCTGGACAAGCTGGGGGAGCGGAAACAGGCGGTATTCTGCATCATCCCGGACAGTAACGACGCCTCGCTGAATTTCCTGGTGGGTATGCTCTATACGTGCGCCCATAAGCCCGGGCGCGTTAAACAATAAATCCGGGCGCGGTTTCTTTGGAATGCTGTTTTGAGAAAACAGTAGGTAAAAGTATCAACGCAATCAGTAAATCCAATGGGAAAAGGAGGCCCAAAACAGACTGAAAGCAACCTATCATCCCCCGACTTATCTGGAATGGGAAACCTGACAGGGAGTGTAGCATGTCGGAGAGTGCGCTGCCGCAAACTCCATGCGGTGAGCAAGGCACAATAGGATGAAAAGCTGTATATGAGGATGAAAGCTAAACTGCCTAAAGGATAGTCACGAGCAAGATATAACATCGTCTCCGGCGTAAAGGAGTTTCAGCCGCCGGTGCTCCGACAACAAACTTGAGTGTAGGGGCGTTGTGAGATACTCGGAGCAGGCAGCCGTGGGAGAAACGGCGTAAAGTGGCGAAAAATCCCATCCGACAATACGGCAACTCATGTTCCACTGAAGCTAAATGGGGATTGCCTAAAGCGGAAAGCCAGCTATGGCTATGGGCGCTATGAGAAAAGCGGCCCTGAATATCCGCCAAGGTAACACAGTCTCAATAGTAGTCCGAGGGCGGGAAAGCCGTCCACATGGCGAAGTGAGACAGTCTACTGCTCAATATAATCTGCGGAAAGGTGTGAGAGACACTATGAGAAGTCCAGAAGTTATATTGAAAAACTTAGGTGACAAAGCAAAGGACAAAAGCTACCAATTCAAACGGCTATACCGTAATCTCTACAATCCCGAAATGTATCTGCTGGCTTATCAGAAAATTGCATCCTCAGAGGGGAGCATGACAGCGGGAACAGACGGGAATACGCTGGATGGCATGAGCATGGCGAGGGTCAATCGAATCATCGCATCGTTGAAAGACCACAGCTATCAGCCACAGCCAGCCAAGCGAAAGTATATCGCAAAGAAAAACAGTGGCAAAAAACGGCCACTGGGTATTCCATCCACGGATGACAAACTGGTGCAGGAAGTAGTCAGGGTCATGCTGGAGGCTATCTATGAACCCGGATTTTCTGTTCATTCTCACGGGTTCCGGCCCAATCGGAGCTGCCATACGTGTCTGACCGAAGTAAAGCGGACGTTCACAGGCGTGAAATGGTTCGTAGAGGGCGACATCAAGGGCTGCTTTGACAACATCGACCACCATATCCTCATCAGCATCGTCAGACGGCGTATTACCGACGAGAACTTCATCGAACTGCTCTGGAAATTTCTCCGGGCAGGTTACCTGGAAAATTGGGAATATAACACGACTTACAGCGGCACTCCCCAAGGCTCCGGGGTCAGCCCAATCCTTGCAAATATCTATCTCAGCGAACTGGACGCATTCGTAGAAAAGCTCAAATTGGAATATGACAGACAGGACAGCTACCGCAAACCGCAGAAAGAATACTCGCAAACTCTGGCGTTGGCACACTATTGGGAGAAAAAGCGCAAAACAGCAGTGGAGCAAGGAGACGAGGCCGAAGTCCTGCGGGCAAAAGGCCGCGTAGACGAACTCTATGCAAAACTGCGCTCTATCCCGTGTTTTCCGGCTATCGACCCCACGTTTAAGAAAATCCAGTACGTAAGATATGCGGATGACTTTATCATTGGGGTTATAGGGCCAAAAGCTGACGCGGAGGAAATCAAAGGGAAATTACGTGCATTTCTCCATGACAAGCTGAATTTGACATTATCGGAGGAAAAAACAAAAATCACCCACTCTGCGGAGCTGGTACGCTTCCTCGGCTATGACCTGACGGTATCAAGAAGCCAGGATTACTCCCGTGATAAAAACGGAAATCTCAAACGTCACTGGAACGGACAGGTCAAGCTGTATCTCCCCCATGAAAAGTGGTTCAATAAGCTGCTGGAATTCAGAGCGATGTATATCAAAAAGTGCCCTGACGGAAAAGAGATATGGAAGCCAACCTACCGAGGAAAGCTCATCAATATGCCGGACGCACAAATCGTAAGCAAATTCAATTCGGAAATTCGCGGACTGTACAATTACTACAGGCTGGCGGCAAATGTGTCTGTTCTGAACAACTTTTACAGAATTATGCGGGGAAGCCTGTTCAAAACCTTTGGCTGCAAATACCGTACCACCTACAAGCACATCAAGGCCAAATATGTACGTGACGGTATCTTCTCTGTGAAATACAGCACCAAGGGTGGTGACAAGGAACTCCAATTTTACCACGATGGATTTCAGCAAAACGTAAAAGCTGCCCCGGATTTTTCAGACATTATGCCAAACTTCCGAAAGTACACCAAGGAGCGCAGTCTGCTCCACCGGCTGAAAAATGGCATTTGTGAGCTTTGTGGTGCGGAGACAAAAGAAATTGTAATGCACCACGTCCGAAAGTTGAAAGACCTAAAGGGTGAAACCGAGTGGGAGCGCGTCATGCTGCGTATCCGCCGGAAATCCCTTGCCCTATGCCCATGCTGCTATAACAGCATCCAAACCTAAGTTTTGTAGACGGAGAGCCGGATACGCCGAGAGGTGTCCGTCCGGTTCGGGAGGGGGAGCGCCGAAACCTACCGGAGAAATCCGGCAAGGCGCGGCGTCTCCTACCTCATCCAGGCGTTCCAGGAGCTCTACTATCAGGCGGACAAGGTGCATGGCGGCGCCCTGCCCGTCCCGGTCCGGCTGATGTTCGACGAGTTCGCCAATGTAGCTTTGCCGGACGGCTATGCCCGGCTCCAGGCCACCATGCGCTCCCGGAACATCATGGCCACCATTATACTACAGAACATTTCACAATTAAAGTCCCTGTTCAAAGACGACTGGGAAGGCATCATCGGCAACGCGGACAGCTTCATCTATTTGGGTGGGAACGAGCAATCCACCCATAAGTACGTTTCCGAGCTTTTGGGGAAGGAGACGATCCAGACCCAAACCAGCAGCCAGAGCAAGGGGCGCAACGGCTCCTACAGCCAGAATTTTCAACAAGCGGGCCGTGAGCTCTTGACCCCCGATGAAGTGCGTATGCTGGACAACCGGCTTTCCATCGTCCTGATCCGGGGGGAGGCCCCGGTGATGGACGCCAAATTCGATTTGGAACGGCACCCCAACCTCAAGTACACCGGGGACGGCGGGGCCGCCCCCTACGTCCACAACGCCAAGTGCCTCTATGACGCGGGCGATCTGGACTTTGAATTTACATCCCTGGACGAAACCGAAATCATCGACGAATTGGAGGAATCTGACCATGAAAAATGACCGTAACCATAGCCACGACCTGACCCGTTCCCGCGCCAAGGCCCGCCGCTATATGGCGGCGTGGACGGCCCTGGTGCTGGCCCTGGCCCTGACCACCCTTCCGGCCTTCGCCGCCTCTGGCGGCAGCGATCCGCTGTCCATCGTGAATAATTTGAGTGATTTTATCTTCTCCTGCATCAAGGCCATCGGCGTGATCATCCTGGGCTGGGGCATCGTCCAGCTCGGCATGAGCATCCAGTCCCACGACGCCAGCCAGCGCAGCCAGGGTATGCTGTGCGTGTTCGGCGGGCTGATCATAGCCTTCAGCAAGGAGATCTTGTCCACCATCGGCGCGCTGTGAGGCGGCCCAATATCAACCGGGGAATTGTGTCTCATCATGAGACACAATTCCCCGTGCGGAGGTGATTTGCATTAGCGACAACTGGATCGTCAATATCCTGGAAAACGCGCTGACGGACTGGAACGGCAAATTGTCCGAGATATGGGCCCTGCTGACGCAGACCCCGCAGAGCTTCAAAGGCGGGGACATCTGGACGATGATCACCGGCATCCACAACGCCATGGTGGGGATCGGCTATGGCCTGCTGGTGCTGTTCTTCGCCATGGGCGTGTTCCAGAGCGCCGCCAGCTTCCGGGACTTCCAGCGCCCGGAATTTGCCCTGCGCCACTTCATCCGCTTCGTGCTGGCAAAGGTGGCCGTGGGGAGCTGCATGGAGATCATGACCGCCATTTTCAGCGTGTGCGGCGGCGTGGTCGCCACCGTCATGTCCGGCATGGGCGGCTCGGTGTCCACGGCGGCCACCCTGCCCGTCGAGATCGTGACTGCCATCGAGGGCTTGGGCCTGCTGGAGAGCATACCCCTCTGGCTGGTGGCCCTGCTGGGCAGCCTGTTCATCACCGTCATGTCGTTCATTCTGCTGCTGACAGTGTACGGGCGGTTTTTCCGGCTCTATATGTTCACCGCCCTGGCCCCGCTCCCCCTGGCGTCCTTCGCCGGGGAGGGCACCGCCGCCAGCGGGAAAGCGTTCCTCAAAAACTACATCGGCGTGTGCATGGAGGGGGCGGTGATCGTGCTGGCCTGCCTGATCTATTCCGCGTTCCTGTCCAGCAGCACCCCGGCCGCCGACGCCAGCCTGCCCGCCGTCACCATGGCATGGCAGTACATCGGCCAACTCATCTTCAATATGCTTATCTTGACCGGGCTGGTGAAGGGGGCCGACAGGGTGGTAAAGGAGATGTTGGGGCTATAGGGAAATACAACATCATCTACGCAGACCCGCCGTGGTCATACCCAAAGACCGGAGGGAAAAGGTCAAGCCGGGGAATGGCGAAGCAGCACTATCAAACCATGCCAATCCAGGATATATGTGGACTGCCAGTGAGGGAAATATCTGCGGAAAACTGCGCGCTGTTTTTATGGGCGACATTTCCGCAGATTAAACAGGCGCTTGCCGCGATTGAGGCATGGGGATTTGATTACTTTGGAGCGGCCTTTGTGTGGGTCAAGAGAAACGAAAAGACGGGGAAGGACGCCTTTGGAATGGGATACTGGACCAGGGCAAACCCGGAGGTGTGCCTGTTGGCATTTCGTGGGAAAATGAAACCGCTGCGCCATGACATCAGGCAGCTTGTGTATGCGCCAGCCGGGAAGCATAGCGAAAAGCCGGGAGAGGTTCGGGAAAAAATCGTATCTCTGTGCGGAGACCTACCGAGAGTGGAGCTGTTTGCAAGGAAGCTGTGCCCGGGATGGGAAGCGTGGGGAAATGAACTACCAGGAAAAGGAGCGGAAAAATGAGGGCATTTACTGTGTATCAGCCATACGCATATGCGATTGTGGCGGGGCTGAAAGGCTACGAGACGCGCCCAACGCGGACCAACATTCGGGGCCGCGTGGCCGTCCACGCCGGAAAGCAGAAAATAGCACTTGCCGATATGTCTGTGGTTTTGGTTCCAAGGGAAGGACAATCGCTGTGCTACGGCGCAATAGTGGGAACCGTGGAAATCGTCGATTGCGTCCCAGTGGAGGACGTGGTAGACGGCCTCACGGAGCAGGAAAGAGCGCTGGGAGACTACTCGCCGGGGCGCTGGGCATGGGTCCTGAAAAATCCGGTCATGTTCGATATGCCGATTTACGCACGCGGGAAACAAGGCTGGTGGGAATGGGACGAGGGTTTGCCGGAGTGGAAACGCTTTCTGAAAAACCGATTTGAAAGGACTGAAAAACTGTGAAAAATGGATGCTGCGGCAGGCCGGAGTGGGCCGACGAGGAAGGTTGCCCGATGGACAATCCCAACGAGGAAATGACGGACTGTGCCGAGTGCGTGTGGTACAGGGAAACGGAGGGGCAGGAATGAGAACGCTGGCCTTTATCAACTTGAAGGGCGGGACGGGTAAGACCGTCTCAGCGGCAAACGTGGCGCACATCCTGGCGACGGTCCACCACAAGAAAGTGCTGCTGGTGGATGGGGACAAGCAGGGCAGCGTATCCCAGTATTTCCAGGTGTACGGGGAGCATGACGGGACGGCGGCGCTGCTGCTGGCTGATGGGCTGGACACCGAGAGCGTGGAGCGGACCATTTACCGGACCGGGTACAACGGCCTGGACATCATCACGTCTAACCTGGAGCTGTACGCGGCGGACCGGGCGCTGTATGACCGGCAGGACACCGACACGGCGCGGGTGCTGTCCTCTGTCCTGGACCATGTGCGCAACGACTACGACTTCTGTATCATCGACAACGGCCCGGCGGTGGACATGGTGACGCTGAACGTGCTGGCGGCGGCGGACGACGTGCTTATCCCTATCCGCCCGGACGAGTTTTCCTTTTCCGGTCTGCTGGACCTGGTGGAGCAGATGGACGGGGTGCGGGAGGCCGTCAATCCGGGGCTGACGCTGCGGGGCGCGTTCTTCACCCACTGGCAGAACCGGGAGCCTTTTGTGCTGGCGCGGAAATCGCTGGAGGATAGCGGTATCTGCCCTGTGTTCCAGACGGCGATCAGTTACAATCCCAAGGTGCCGGAAAGCACGCTGGAGGAAACGCCGCTGTGCGTGTTTGCGCCCCGCTCCTGGGCCGCTATCCAGTACAAGAAGCTGACGGCGGAGTATCTGGCCTTGACCGATTCGGACAAGCGGAAGGAGGGGTAAGGCGTGACCATCGAAGAAGCCGTTACACACGCCAGAGAAGTTGCGGAGGGATGCCAGGCGGAGGACAGACAGTGTGCCTACCAGCACGACGAGCTGGCCGACTGGCTGGAGGAATTGAAAGCCTACAGGGAAACCGGGCTGACGCCAGAGGGAGTTGCGGCGTTGCAAGCAAGCAATCAGGAACTCAAAAAAGAGGCGTTGCCCATTTTGCAGGCGAAGGTTCAAGACAGGCTGGTGATTCTGCCGTGTGGCCTGGGCGAAACGGTGTATGTCAATTTCGCCATACGCGGGGACTATCTGCGGGAGAAAGACAAGCCGTATCCGTGCGAGGTCGTTTTTATCGGTTTAAGCAAAGAGCCATTCCTGCATATCCAGTTTAAGAACGGGCGAGTGTTCCCGGTAAAATTTTGTGAAGTAGGCAAAACCGTATTTACCACAAGAGAAGCGGCGGAAGCGGCGTTGAAGGAACAGGAGGGATAAGCCGTGGGATTTGACATTATGAGCTTGCAGAAGGGCCGGGGGCAGGTCCAGGCGCGGAGCCGTGCGGACGAGGGCCGCGCCGTGCTGAAATACATAGACGTGGAGGACCTGGTGCCGTCGGAGGATAATTTCTACTCCATGTCGGCAATCGACGAGCTGGCCGGGCTTATCGAGCTGTCCGGCGGCGTGAAGCAGCCGGGGCTTGTGGTGCCGCTGGGCGGCGGGAAGTACAAACTTCTTTCCGGGCACCGTCGGCGGCTGGCCTCCCTCCAGCTTGTGAAGCAGGGCAAGGAAGCCTACAGGAAGATGCCGTGTATGGTGGAGGACGCAGGCCGGGACGTGGAGCGGGACGACGAGGCGGACGAGCTGCGGGCCATTGACGAGGCGATTTTGCTTATCACCACAAACGGCCAGCGGGAGAAAACCGACTGGGACAAGGTGCAGGAGGCTACCCGCTTACGTGCGCTTTTGGAGAAAAAGCGCAGGTTTGAGAAAATTCCCGGTGAGACGCGCAAACTGATTGCCGAGCAGTTGGGGACCACGCCTGCCCAGGTGGGCCGGTATGACAGTATCGCAAAGCACCTGATTCCCACGCTCAAGGGCTGGCTGGAGAAAGAGAAAATCGGTATCTCTGTGGCCTATGAGCTGTCTATGCTGCCAGAGGACGTGCAGGAGAAAGCGGCGGCGGAGTGCTGGGGGAAGCATGGGCCGCTGACGCTGGAGGACGTGCGCAAGTGGAAGCCTGTGGAGCGGGAGCGCCCGCCGGTTCAGCCGGGACCGCCGGTAACGATGGTCACGGCGGAAGAGACGGGGCCAGCACCAACGCCGGAGCAGATGCAGGAGATTTTGGAGCGGGCAAAGGACCGCCCGGACAGCGGCGCGGCTGTGCTGCCGGAAAAGCTGGAGGATGAAGAGGGCGCGCCAAAGGTAGAGTGGAAGGAGCTGTTTTCAGCGGAAAACGCTGGGAAAATCGTGGACTCCCCCGCGCCGCCCGCTTCCGCTCCTGCGCCTGATTCGGAGGAGCCGGAAAAAGAGCCGTTGAGCAACAAGAAAGTCGTAGAGCGCCTGGAGGACCTGAAGGAATACTGCGAAGAGTGTATGGGGTCGTGGGACTGTGTGGAATATGAAACGTGGATAGAGTGGGCGGAAGCGCTGACCGTGGCAATCGCCGCCCTGCGGAAGTGAGGGCGCGGCAGTGGAAGAAAGAACAGAGCGGCACACGCGCCAGCCGCTGATTCACGGAAGAATGATCTACCGCTGTGAGCAATGCGGGAAGAGCTGGCCTATGTATCTGGAAAAGGGCGTTGAAGAGTTTGGCGAAAATCACAAGCCGTCGCCGTTTACAATCGTCTGCCCATACTGCGGCGGACTGGCTATGGACGTGTCCGGGATTCAGAAGGTGCCGGGCGGCGGATATGTGCCGCTGCCGGATGGGTACGGCTACTTTGCCAACGTGGAAGGTAGAGACTGCGGCGTGCCTACCTTCCCGCCCCCGCCTACGGTGGCTGAAAAGGCGGCGGCGGTGGGGAAAGCGATTGAAATTATCATCGCGGACGAAATAGACGGCCTCTTGCGGGAGTGGGAAATGGAGCTTGAATTGGAGGCCATAGCGGGATACGGGGAGACGGAAGCGCGGGAGATTTTGAAAGCCGCCCGTGAAATGGCGCTGTGGAAGGGATATACGCTGGAAGAAATCATAGGCGCGATTATGAACGCGGTCGCCGTGGGAGCAAACCCGAAGAAGGGTAGACGCACTTTTGCTGACTTCAAAACCGCCTGGGACCGGAAAGAGGCACGGGGGAAACTGCGGGCCGTCGAGCGGGAAAACGTCTCCCGGTTCCGGCAGAGAAAAGCCCGGGAAAGTACATGGGCCGTGCAGAAGAGGACCGGACAGCGCAAGCGGGAATGGCGTGGGCCGTGGAGAGAAACCAAAAGAACAAATTGACCAGGAGACGGGAGCTATGCGGCGCAAGGACGTAAAAACGATAATCGCATACTTTTTCGGGATTCCGGCACAACGGCGCTTGCTGGACCAGGAGCGGGCCGAACTGGAAGCCGAGTATAACGGCCTGTGCGGTACATCCTATGACGGGATGCCGCATAGCTCCACGCCGGGGAAACCCGTCGAAGAATTGGCCGAGCGGGTTGACGCCGGGAACGTGCGGGGGAAACTGGAAGCGGTCGCCGTCCGGGTCCACGTCCTGGAGGCGGACCGGGAGAAAATTCAGGACTGCTTGAACGCCATAAACGGTGAGTACACGCGGCTGATTCTCTGTCGCTACAGGGATAAGTACAGTTGGGTGAAAATCGGGGTAAAGCTGGGGATTACGGAAAGGACGGCGAAGCGATGGGGAGAAAGGGCGCTGGACCGGCTGGGGGAAGCCCTGGAGGAAGTGTCCATGCCGGACGAGATTTTAAGCCGCGCCTCGCGCGCCCGCGTATAGATGTATAGCCGGGTAAAAATAGACCATTTTTCCGGCGTCAGAAAACAGCCTGCCGCCGGTCCGGCGGTCCGGTTTTTGGGCCGTCCGGGACCAGGGGTGGCCGGGGCAATCCAGGGCCTTAAAGGAAAGAGGTTTGAAAAATTTTCTACGCGAAAATGCGGCGATTTCCACGCATAGGAAAAGCCGCTGGAAAAACAATTTGCGAATAGGCAGAAGAAAAGCCCTCCGGGGGACGCTTGCGCGGCCTCTGGAGGGCTTTTTGTTTTGTAGGTGGGTCATGGTTCGCCGTCCTCTTCAAAGGGGTCTTGTAGGGCTTTCTGGCGCTCTTCCTCTGTCTCGCAGTCGGACAGGTCGATGATGGGGAACGGCAGGCGGGG
>OFFE01002377.1_pt1 | contig 11452 bp, 13 predicted proteins | sample 1521371 | NCBI WGS metagenome assembly OFFE01 (sample SAMEA3504131, study PRJEB24116) | mouse gut metagenome | biome: mouse gut; feature: mouse-associated habitat; material: faeces | place: Denmark | collected 2011 | reverse complement strand
TGCAAAGGTATGACAGAAAGACGCGTTTAAAAAATTTTTTTCAAATAGTACTTGACAACCTCTCCATTTTGGTTTATATTAAATTCGAAAACAGTAATCGTTACTATTTTTGAGAAGGTGTGACTGTAGCAATGATAAAATACAGCCGACAGCGCGAGTCCATAAAAAATTATCTGGACACCCACCGCACACATCCGACGGCAGAAACGGTTTATCAGAATGTGAAGCAGGAATTTCCAAATATCAGCTTGGGTACGGTTTACCGAAACTTAAACCTTTTAGCGGACAGAGGCGAAATTCTCCGGATATCTCCCGGAAGCGGGCCGGATCACTATGATGCAGACTGTAAGCCGCACTATCATTTTATATGTACAAAATGCGGGAAGGTTTTGGATATGGATATGGAGCATCAGGCACAGCTTGATGAAGCCGCGACAAAACAATTTGATGGTACAATTACAAACCATGTGACACATTTTTTCGGGCTGTGCCCGGAGTGTAACAATACTAAAATTTTTTAAAAAAAGGAGATTATTATTATGGCAAAATTTGTTTGTTCCGTATGTGGTTATGTTCATGAAGGAGATCAGGCTCCGGAATCCTGCCCAATCTGCAAAGCCCCGGCTGAGAAATTCACAAAGCAGGAAGGCGAAAAGACCTGGGCTGCCGAGCACGTAGTAGGCGTTGCAAAAGGCGTTAGTGAAGATATCGTTTCAGACTTAAGGGCGAACTTCGAGGGCGAATGCTCGGAAGTTGGTATGTACCTGGCTATGGCAAGGGTCGCTCACAGGGAAGGCTATCCGGAAATCGGCTTATACTGGGAAAAAGCTGCCTGGGAAGAGGCAGAGCATGCCGCTAAATTTGCTGAACTGTTAGGCGAAGTCGTTACAGACAGCACCAAGAAGAATCTTGAGATGCGTGTGGACGCCGAGAACGGCGCTACGGCTGGAAAATTTGATTTGGCAAAAAGGGCGAAGGCTCAGAACCTGGATGCTATCCATGATACGGTTCATGAAATGGCAAGGGATGAGGCCAGACACGGCAAGGCGTTTGAAGGACTTCTTAAGAGGTATTTCGGCTAATCAAAAAGCCTGTAAAATCAAAGAAAGACGACATTTTAAGGGGATTGGCTCTTTTGGGCCGATCCCCTTTTTTGCTTTAACGGCTGTGCAAATAGCTGTGTAAAATTCCGGGCGAATTGGATAAGCTGTGTATTAAAAAACTGTGTAACCAAAAGGTAAGAAAAGAGCCCTCTTTCGAGAATACCTGCGCTTATAATCCGTCCTCCTGGGAATTCGCAATACTATACTTACTATTAGTATTAGAAAAAACAGAAAAGAAATAATAACTGGTTTTATTATTAGAAAGTGCATTTTACCTTGTTTTTTACTGTGAAGACCAATATAATAAATATAAATAGAAACAATCGTTAAAAATATAGAACATTTCCTATATTGAGTATCTACCTGCCCATTTTATAAGAATATTCAAAAAAGCGTAATGCACAAAAAGAAGAATCCCCCAATTCCTAATAAAAGAGGAGGAACAACATGAATATAGAAATTATCCAGAGCCTATACCGTACTGCAAAAATAAAATGGTCCACACATTGCCTTGAACGTATGCAGGAAAGAGATATATGCATAGATGATATCGGTGACTGTATTATGTCTGGTGAAATCATAGAAGATTATCCTGATGATTTTCCACATCCAAGTTGTTTAATATTTGGCTATACTATTCGTCATAAAGTACTGCACACCGTTGTTGGCTCTGATGGTGAAGTCCTTCATATTATAACAGCATATTATCCAAACACTATAAAGTTTATGGAAGATTTAAAAACAAGGAGGAATAAATAAGATGTGTATGTATTGTAAATGTAATGATTTAATCGAATCTACCACGACCCATGTAGTAAATTATAAGGGATGTGTGATTATTGTGAAAAATGTCCCCTGTGAAGAGTGTGAACAGTGCGGCGCAAAATATTATTCAGATGAAACAGCACGACAGTTAGAGAAGTTAGTGAACACAGCCAAACAGCTTATGCAGGAGATCTCAGTAATCAATTATACAAGGGTTGCATAGCTTGATGGCTAACCTGATGTGGTATCATTTTAGTTGACGCCCCATACGCAAGGACAGCCGAAAAACAGCTTGAAGCCCTTGTAACTATTTTGTCTATTTTATTTTATATTTTTTTAATTGCATTTCGCATGCTCCGGCGTTATCATGCATATAACACTTCACGAAAGGAGAACTTTATGCAAAAACGCTTTCTGACACTCCTGCTCACTACGGTACTATGCGCCGCCGGCTGTGCCTCCTCAGACGATACCATACCCACTATAAAAGAAGATACGCCCGAACAGGTTCCCGAAACCGAAACTTCTACGGAACGCGCCGTACTTCCGGAAACGGCGGATACTCCCGGGATACGTATCGACACGCTTACCGACTCGGCTTCTTATTACGCTTCGGAGGATCCTGGCGACTGCGTCCTGAACGTTTCCGCATCCTATCCAAAAGTAACAATTGCCGGCAACCCGGATGCCTCAGATAAAATTAATGATACCATCCTGCAGGAACTGCATACGTTTTTGGCATTTGAAAAGGAAAATGCTGGATATGCCGAAGAAAACCGCAAATCAATACTAGAAATCGAAGGCGTTCCGCCAGAACCGTATACTGCCAGCCTTTCTTACGAAATAAAACGCTGTGATGAAAAGATCGTTTCTTTCGTATTGACCCAGTATGATTTTACCGGCGGGGGGCACGGCAATTCCTGGAGTTACGGCATGACGTTTGATACGGCGGCCGGAACGCGCATTTACCTGAGCGCCTTATACGATTCCACCGATTCTTTTTTTAAGATGCTTTCGGACGAACTGGCCGGACAGGCAGCCCTTGCCGCTTATGAAAAATACATAGATAAAAATATAGCCGTTGATCTCGGGGAAGCCTTTCTCGGTGATTCCCCCTGCTGGTACCTTGACCGCAGCGGATTGTCATTTATCAGCAACCCTTATGTCTTAGGCCCGTATGCCGCAGGTACGTTTGAATTTAATATTCCTTATGATAAACTGGATGGGCTAAAGCCGAAATATACTTACGAAGGCAGTTATATCCGCAAAATATTCCCCGGAATTTCCGTACGGCATGATATGAACAAAGACGGCGTCACCGATGAAATCTGCTATTCCGTCGCCTTTGATGAAAATTTTTCCAATCCCAAACCTGTTTTAACAGTAAACGGCGCGGACTGCTCTGACGCGTTTGAAAGCCTCTATCTGACCGGTCCCGCATCAAACGCTTATTACCTGATTGACGTGGATCCCCTGGATCCTTTTACCGAAATTGCCATAGCGGATCAAAATCCGGAAAACCCGGACGCCGACAGTACGCATTTTTTCCGCTACAACAATGATAAGCAGCTGATTTATCAGGGAAAAATACCGGGCGTCTTCAATGAGTCCATGAAGGTATGCTACAATTCCAACGGAAACCTGTACCTTTGTACCCCGGATGATACGCCGGATAAACCTTAAGGCAGCCTACAGGCTGCCTTTCCAAAAATCAACCGGTTCATAATCCCGAAGTTCCGCTAAAAACCCACGTTCTTTCAGTTCCTGCTGGATCTGATCCAAAACCTCTTCTGTTTCCGCGGCAATGGTGTGATAATGATACCCGTCCGTAATATTTTTTAACGATTTTGATACCCCGCTTTTTAACTGCTCCAGATATTCCTGCACGTCGCGGCGGGATTTTAATCCCATTGCCACGCGCACGACGTCGTAAATCCTGTGATAAATAAACACGTCTTCTACCCTGCCGCCGAAATCCACATACAGGTTTAATTCTTCTTCAATTGCTTCGTCCGAATGGTGCACTTTGAAAATCCTGCGGCAAATCGGGGCGTTCCTTATCAGATAACCCCGGTATGTGCTGACGATTTCCTGCTGTTTTGCGCGGAGCAGGGCAATATCCTGGACAATAACCTGACGGCTGACGCCAAGCTGCCTGGCAAGCGCCGTACCCGAAACAGGCTGCTTCGCCCCGCGCAGTATGGTAAGCATCTTTTCCCTCCGTTCTTCTCCGCCCATATCCACCCTTCTTTCTTATACCTGCCTTTACGAAACCGTATGCAGGTTTTTTAAGGAAATATCCAGAATTGGGGCCGAATGCGTCAGTGCGCCGCTGGATATATAATCTACGCCCAAATCCTTAATCCTCTCAATATTTTCTTTTGTAACATTTCCGGATATCTCAATTTCCGCACGCCCGTCAATCAGCTTTGCCGCCTGCGCCATAACGTCCGGCTCCATATTGTCAAGCATAATAATATCCGCTCCTGCTTCTACGGCTTGTTCTACCATGGCAAGCGATTCTGTTTCCACTTCGATTTTGCGCACAAACGGGGCGTACTCCTTTGCCATGCGGATTGCTTCCCTGACGCCGCCCGCCGCGCCGATATGGTTGTCTTTGAGCAGCACGCCGTCGGTCAGGTTAAAGCGGTGGTTATGCCCGCCGCCGACACGCACTGCGTACTTTTCAAAAATACGGTTGTTGGGCGTCGTTTTTCTGGTATCCAGCAGCCGTATGCCCGTACCGTCAAGCAGCTTCGCGACGGAATGGGTATATGTTGCAATACCGCTCATCCTCTGCAGATAATTTAAAGCGGTGCGTTCTCCTGACAAAAGCGCCCGGATATCTCCCCGGACTTTTGCCAAAAGCTGCCCTGCGCAAACCGTATCCCCGTCTTTTACCAGATAAGAAACCTCTGTCTTTTCGTCGATCAGCGTAAAGACCCGCTCAAATACGGAAAGGCCGCAGATGATCCCGTCTTCCTTGCAGATCAGCTCCACTTCGCCCGGGCATGCTTTGCGCATCACCGCGTTCGTCGTCACGTCCTCACTTGTAATATCTTCTCTCAGCGCACCCAAAATAAGCGGATCCGCATTTAATTTCATCGTTACTTCATCATACATGTCCATTTAACCTCGCAATCTCGTCTAATATATTTTTTTTATAATCCGCAGCCAAAGCCGCTTCATCCCGGTATGCCTCAAAATCCGGCTGCGGCAGCTCTTCCGGCACACGGCCCATATGCGCGGCAATATCTTTTGCCGCCCTTTTTGCAAACACCATGCTTTCCAGCAGTGAATTGCTGGCTAAGCGGTTTTTGCCGTGCACGTCGTTGCACGCCGTTTCCCCAATTGCATAAAGCTGCCCCATAGAAGTGCGCCCGGACAAATCCACCCGGATCCCTCCCATAAAATAATGCTGCGCCGGGACGACCGGGATGCATTCATGGAATACGTCATATCCCTTTTTCCGGCAGTGTTCTACAATATTTGGAAAATGCCCGGCAATTTCCGCTTTTGGAATATGCTCCATCGACAGCCAGACATACGGCGTTTTATCCTTTTTCATCTGCTCATGGATTTTTTGGGTTAGAATATCCCTTGGCAGCAATTCGTCCACGAAACGCTCCATTTTTGCATTGTACAAAACTGCGCCTTCTCCCCGGACAGACTCCGAAATCAAAAAGCTGCGCTCATCCTCCTGCTTCGTATAAAGCGTTGTCGGATGCACCTGCACATAATTAATATGTAAAAGAGACACTCCGTGTTTTAAGGCAATCGCCACGCCGTCCCCGGTCAGCTGACGGAAATTCGTGGAATGGCGGTAAAGCCCCCCGATGCCTCCGCACGCAAAGACGGTGTCTTTTGCGTAAATCGGAAACAGCTTTTTGTCCCTGCCGCGGACCAGCGCGCCATAACATGAAGTTTTGGTGCAAATCATATCCACCATTGCCGTATGTTCCATAATGGTAATATTTTTGCGTTTTAACGCCTGCTCCAGCAGCTTTTCGGTAATTTCTTTTCCGGTCGCGTCCTCATGGAACAGAATCCGCTTGGCCGAATGGCCGCCTTCTCTCGTAAAACTTAAAGCGCCGTCCGCTTCCCTCTGGAACCTTACGCCATACCGGAGCAAATCCCCAATGGTATCCTGCGAAGAACGGATCATCACTTTTACCGAATCCGGGTTGTTTTCATAATGCCCCGCCCGCATCGTATCCTCAAAATAATCCGCATAATCCGACTCGTCCTTAAGCATACAAATACCGCCCTGCGCCAAAAACGAATCGCTCTGCGCAATCTCCCCTTTCGCAATTATCAATACCTGCGTTTCCTCCGGAAGATGCAGGGCGCAGTACAGGCCTGCGCAGCCGCAGCCCGCAATCAAAACGTCTGTTTTCATCTCAATCTCCACCGCTTTTACTGCGCCAGCAACAGCATACGCTCCAACGGAAGCCTTGCGCGTTCTGCAAGCGCGCCTTCCAGCACAATTTCTTCCTGTTCCTCTAAATGCTCCAGCGCCGACAGCGTTTTATCAAATGAAGCCAGTTTCATATCCGGACAAACCTGATCGGATATCACCGGATAAAACCGCTTCCCGGGATTTTCCTGCTCAAGCTGATAAAATACGCCTGTTTCCGTCACAATCAAAAATTCGTCCGCGTCCTGGGACGCCGCGAACCGGATGATATCCGCCGTGCTTCCCACAAAATCAGAAAGCGCCAGTATCTCTTCCCTGCACTCCGGATGTGAAAGAATGGGAGCGCCCGGATGCTTTTCTTTTGCAAGCAGCACGTCTTCCCTGCGGATCCGCTGGTGCGTCGGGCAGTATCCGTTATGGAATATAAAGTCTTTTTCCGGGATCTGCTTTGCCACAAACTGCGCCAGATGGGCGTCCGGTACAAAATAAATCTGTTTTTCCTTCAGCTTCCCAATAACGCGCACCGCGTTGGAAGAAGTAACGCAGACATCCGAAACCGCCTTGACCTGCGCAGTCGAGTTCACATAGCAGACAACGGCTGCCTGCGGATATTTTTCCTTCATCTTAAGAATGCTGCCGGCATCCGCCATATCCGCCATCTTGCATCCGGCGCGCCGATCCGCCATATACACATGCTTGTCCGGGTTTAAAAGCTTTGCGCTCTCTCCCATAAAAGAAACTCCTGCAAACAGAATATTCTGCTGCAAAACCCCGGCGGCCCGTTTGGCCAAGGCATAGGAGTCGCCTGTAAAATCCGCCACCCTCTGCACCTCTTGATCTACGTAATAATGTGCCAAAATGACAACGTCTTTTTCCCGTTTGAGTTCTTGAATCCTTTGATATCTGTCCATTTCTTCCTCCCGTCGGATGTATTTTGTGCCCTGTTCCGGAATGATACCCGCAAAAAACAATCTTTTGATACGTTTCGGGCATTATAACACAGTTTCTTTTAACTGACAAGACAATTGTGAAGATTACCTGTAAAGTTTCATGGCAAAAATTTGTTCTGTTTTATATACAAACAAACATTCGAATAATGCTTGCAATTCCTTTTTTGCTGTGATATCATAAAACAAGAACATCCGTTTGCACCAAAGGAGTATAACATGAAACAGACGCCATCCACCGTTACCGCTTCCAATCTCCATACCGCCCCTTTTGCCCGCCTGGCTCCCGCCGTCATGGAAAAGCTTACGATACTGTCCGCTGCGGCCAAATACGACGTTGCATGCACTTCAAGCGGCGTAGACCGAAGCGGGGACGGCCTTGGAATCGGCAATACGCTTTCGTGCGGCATCTGCCACAGCTTTGCGGCAGACGGCCGCTGTGTGTCTTTGCTGAAAATCCTATTTACAAATGAGTGCATCTTCAACTGCGCTTACTGTCAGAACAACTGCGAAAACGATATCCCACGCGCTACCTTTACGCCGGATGAAATCTGCACCCTTACCGTTGAATTTTACCGCCGCAACTATATTGAAGGCCTGTTTTTAAGTTCCGGCATCATAGTCAGCCCCGACTACACGATGGAACTGATTTACCAGACGATTTACCGCTTAAGGACCGTCTACCGTTTCCAGGGCTATATCCACATCAAGGCCATCCCAGGGGCTGATCCGCTCCTGATTGAGCGGGCCGGTTACCTGACAGACCGTATGAGCATCAACTTAGAACTGCCCACAAGCGCCGCGCTGCGCCGTCTTGCCCCCTGCAAGTCGCGCCATACCATCCTAAAGCCCATGCGCCAAATTCAAAACGGCATCACGCAGAATAAGGACGAACTTGTAGTGTACCGCCATGCCCCGCATTTCGTCCCGGCCGGCCAGAGCACGCAGATGATCATCGGCGCGACGCCTGAAAATGATTTTCAGATTATGAGCGTGGCGGAAGGCCTGTACCAGAAATTCGGCCTGAAACGCGTTTTTTATTCCGCCTTTGTCAATGTCAATCACAACGCAAGCCTTCCCGCCCTGCCGGACGGGCCGCCCCTGCTGCGCGAGCACCGGCTGTACCAGGCGGACTGGCTGCTGCGCTATTATCATTTTACAGTGGGCGAGCTTCTCTCGGAAGACAAGCCGAATTTCAATATATACCTGGATCCCAAATGCGACTGGGCCCTGCGCCACCTGGAATATTTCCCGGTGGAAATCCACACCGCAGACTATAAAACCCTGCTCCGGGTTCCAGGTATCGGCGCCAAATCAGCCAAACGCATTGTCAAAGCCAGGCGCGCAGGCAAACTGGATTTTGCGGATTTGAAGAAAATCGGCGTCGTTTTAAAACGCGCCCTGTATTTTATTACCTGCTCCGGGCGCATGATGTATCCCACAAAGATAGACGAAGATTATATCTGCCGCAATCTTCTTTCGGACAAATCACAAATCCCGCGTGAACTGCGGGATGCAGGTTATCGGCAGCTTTCCCTTTTTGACGATCAGAACTTTGGAGGTGGGACAGATGTACGTATTCCGGTGTGAAGACAGTATAGACGGCATTTTTACCGCAGTCTATGACGCCTGGGCCAGCCGGCTGGGCCATAAAAACATACGCATTTCCTGCGCTCCCTGCGAAGACGGCACGCTATTCTGCGAATATATCGCCGTCGGCGCCGACTATGAGAAAAGCCGCAAAGTTTCGCGCACTCTTCTGCTGCGCCTGGGTACGCATTTTTATGAAACGATCTGCCGTGCCGCCATGGCGGACGGCTCATGCCGCAGTCTTTCCATGGACAAGGCAAACGCCGTCTACCAGGCTATCGTTATGGCGCTTGCCCTTCCCCAAGGGGCAGGCGTACTGGATCACCTTGGCGAACCGTGTATTGCCTGTATTTTTGAACTATGCCGCCAGACTTCCAATGAAGCGCACCATCTGCTGGAATTTCTGCGTTTTTCCGAACTGGAAAACGGCATCCTTTTTTCCCGGATTCACCCCAAAAACGACGTTTTGCCTATTCTGGCCGCCCATTTTACCGATCGGCTTCCCTTAGAAAATTTTATTATTTACGACGCCGTACACAAAACGGCCGCCGTACACAAAGCGTCTAAATCTTATCTGATTGCCGACGCCTCCTCGATAGATCCCGCCCTTTTTACCAAATATTCCGAAGATGAAGCCCGGTTCCGCAGGCTATGGTGCGCGTTTTTCGACACAATTGCCGTAGAATCCCGCAATAACCCAAAACTTCAGATGCAGAATATCCCCAAACGGTTCTGGGCGGATACGGTCGAACTGTATGAAAAGTATTATAAAAGCGGAAGCCACTTATCGTGAAGCTTGCCAAAACCGCAGTCAGCCAGAGGACAGGGGATGCGGCATTTGCATTGTAACAGGATTTAGCGGCTCTTAAGTATCCCTGCGATTCCCAGCAATGCCCTGCCATGGATGGCAGGGCAAGCCGGAATGCGCCATGGACGGCGCGTTTCCGGCGGTTGCGTCCGCATTCGGGTACGTAAACGGGATACTTTAGAGCCGTTTTATCCTGTTACACAGCGAACGCCGCATTCCCTGTCCTCTGGCTGACGGAACTTTGCCAACATGATTCGCACCCAAAGGGTATGATATGTCAAATAAGGCAGGAGCAGCGGGCTACGTTGACCGCTTTTGGCGTAAATATCACGCTAAATGAAAGATGCAGATGCCAGGAATAACTTTTCAAACACGCTCCAGCATCCGCACCGCGAAATCCCGCATAGTGCATCTTAAATACGCAAACAGCGCTTCATCCTCCCCATACTGCCGCCGGATCAGATTTTTTAAAAACGTCTCCAGATAACGCACCGCTTCCTCCAGAGTCTTTTCCGACAAAAGCCTTGCCGCTTCCAGATATTCCCGTTCGCTAATCCCGGCCTGCTCCAGAGGTTTATCCAAAAGAAAATGCGCCGCCAGATCCTGTGTAACAATACTGCATATATTATCCATTGCGCTTTCATATTCATTGCCGCAGCTTAAAAGAAGCCCCCTAACATAAGGAACTCCCATTCTTTTCAAAAACCTCTGTTCCAAACAGATACAATCTACATATTCCGACACAGCGTCAATACCGGATAACCTATGCAAATCCGCCAAAACCGGATAATCCAGCGTCAAAAGCGTCTCCTGCGGCGCATATTTCACATCATAGCTTCGGATAAACGCCAAAATCCCCTTTTTCACCGTATCGCATAAGCATTCCACACCGTAATCTTCAAAATCCATCATCAGCGTTCCATACGCATTTTGCATCCGTTCAAATTTTTGGATTACAACCTGCCTGCCGGACAAATAAGCGTCCATAGGAGATAACTTCCCCCCAACAAGCGCATTATTTCCGGAAACATCAAGTTCCCGAACGCAATACAGCACCGCCTCCATCAAAGCCTGCGCCCTTTCATAAGACACAGACGAATGCTCATGCCCACAGAAATCCCTCGCCAGCCCGAGCGCCACCGGCGCCAGTTCCTCCATACTGTAACGACATTGTTCCATTCCGGTCACCTCCAGCATAAATCACGCAGCGTCTCCATATACAATTCCTTATCCCAGCGGGTTACAAAATCAAACTTCCCAAACTCCCCATGTCCTTCCGTTTGCCGGTATCCCGTATACCCGGCGCGCACAGCCTGGGCAAAAACATCCAGACAAGTACCTTTCAAATAATCCAAATCCCCAAAACAAACTTCCTCAAACTGCTCCCGCATAAAAGAAAGCAGTTCATCATCCGTAATTTCATCCGCCATCTCATTCTTATAAGAAAAAAATATATCCTGAAGCTCCATCAAAACCTCACAATATTCTTCCTGTCCAATATAATCCGAATCACAGAACGCATAAATAATTTTCGGCAAAATCCCCTCCCCAAACTCAATCCTGCGTTCCTTTTTCAGAGCATACACACGCTCCTCCGCCAGCAGGGCAGCCTCCTCTCTGCTCAAAGTCAGCCCAAACCGCTGCGTATAAGGAACCGTCTCCAAAATCTGCTCCACCTGCGCCTGCTTCGTCATAAGCTCCAGCCAATACGTCTCCCGCATAAAACCCTCCTCAAATTATTATGTAAGTCTGCCAAAAACAAATAATTGAGACTTTAAAGCCGCCCAACCCACAAAAAACCAAACAACACCCTTCCGCCATC